>Ga0224505_10000919_pt1 | contig 19711 bp, 17 predicted proteins | sample SF_Jan12_sed_USG_FD_169102 | JGI IMG/M metagenome (GOLD analysis project Ga0224505, IMG submission 169102) | Sediment microbial communities from San Francisco Bay, California, United States - SF_Jan12_sed_USGS_4_1 | ecosystem: Environmental > Aquatic > Marine > Sediment | place: USA: California... | reverse complement strand
GATGAAGCTGAGTGACAGTCTGGGGCAGCAGGTCATCGTCGACAACCGGCCCGGCGCGAATGCGAACCTCGCCGCTGAAATCGCTTCGAAGGCGACGCCCGACGGTTATACGGTGATGTTCATTTCGGTGTCACACGCCATCAGCAAATCGTTGTACAAAAAGCTCAGCTACGACCTGGTGCGCGATTTCACGCCGCTGATCAATATCTCTTCGGTGCCGATGTTCGTCGTCGTGCCGCCGTCTTCAACGCCGAAAAGCGTCGCCGACGTTATTGCGCTGGCAAAAGCGAAATCGATCAATTACGCATCTTCCGGTGACGGCAGCCCGGAGCATATTGCCGCGGAACTGCTGAAAAGCATGGCGAAGATCAACATCACGCATGTGCCGTACAAGGGTGGCGCACCGTCAGCGGTTGCATTGATTTCGGGTGAAGTGCAGCTCGGATTCAATACCGCGCCGGTAGCCGTGCCGCACATCAAGTCGGGTCGCATGCGCGCGCTGGCCGTGACCAGCGCTAAACGCAATCCTGCGCTTCCCGATGTGCCGACCGTGGCCGAGTCGGGCGTGCCGGGTTACGACATGATCAACTGGTATGGCGCCGTCTTGCCGACCGGAACGCCGGCCAACGCGATCAACCGGCTCAATACCGATATCAACAAGATACTGAAGCTGCCCGATGTGCAGCAGCGGCTGGCCAGCCTCGGTGCCGATCCGTTGGGTGGAACCGCAGCGAGCTTCGGCGCCTATATAAAATCCGAGATCGCGAAGTACGAAAAAGTGGTCCGCGAGGGCAAGCTGAAGCAGCAATAACGCAATCTGCATAAAAAAGCCGGCGCATGCGCCGGCTTTTTTTGTGTCCGCGTTTTGACTATTCCGCGAAGAACGCCTTGACGCGATCCATCCAGGACTGGGCCCGCGGATTGTGACGGCCGGTGTCCTTGCTGCTGATGGCCTCGAACTCCTGCAGCAGTTCCTTTTGCCGTGCCGTCAGACTGACCGGGGTTTCGACCACCACGTGGCACATCAGGTCGCCGTGGCTGGTGGAACGCACACCCTTGATGCCCTTGCCGCGCAGCCGGAATATTTTTCCGCTCTGGGTCTCGGAGGGGATTTTGATCTTGGCGTAGCCGTCGAGAGTCGGGATTTCGATTTCGCCACCGAGTGCCGCCGTGGTGAAGCTGACCGGCATTTCGCAATGCAGGTCGTTGTGATCACGCGTGAACACGCTGTGCTGCTTGATCTGCATGACCACATAGAGGTCACCCGACGGGCCGCCATTGACGCCGGCTTCGCCTTCGCCGGACAGCCGGATGCGGTCACCGTCATCGACGCCGGCCGGAATTTTGACAGCCAGCGTCTTGTGTTTCTTGACGCGACCGCCGCCGGAGCAGGTGCCGCAGGGGCTGGCGACCATCTTGCCGGTGCCATGGCAGCGCGGGCAGGTCTGCTGGATCGAAAAGAAACCCTGTTGCATGCGCACCTGACCGTGACCGCCGCAGGTCGTGCAGGTCGTCGGTTGCGTGCCGGGTTTGGCGCCGGTGCCATGGCAGGTTTCGCATTCTTCCATCGCCGGAATGCGGATGCGTGTTTCAGTGCCGCGCGCAGCGTCTTCGAGCGAGATCTCGAGGTTGTAACGCAGATCGGCGCCGCGAAACACGGTTGAACGCTGGCGGCCGCCACCGCCCGCACCACCACCGAAGATGTCGCCGAAGATGTCGCCGAAGGCATCGGCAAAGCCGCCCATGCCCGCACCGCCTGCGCCTGCCGCCGAAGGATCAACGCCGGCATGTCCGAACTGGTCATAGGCCGCGCGCTTCTGCGGTTCAGTCAGAACCTCGTAGGCTTCCTTGGCTTCCTTGAAGTTTTCTTCCGCCTTGGGATTATCCGGATTGCGGTCCGGATGCCATTTCATGGCGAGCTTGCGGTACGCCTTCTTCAGATCATCCTCGGAAGCGTCGCGGTTTACGCCCAGCACTTCGTAATAGTCTTTTTTTGCCATTTATTCCCGTTACCCTGAATAAGCCAAAGGCGCAGGGCGCGGAGGGGTTTCCCCAAGCACCTCTGCGCCCCGGCTGCGGACGTAATACGGTTTACTTCTTGCCGTCTTTCACTTCCTCGAATTCGGCATCAACCACGTCGCCTTCATCTTTCTTCTTGCCATTGCCGGCCGGTTGCTCACCGCCTGCCTGTCCGGCACCGCCGGCCGCAGCACCTTCCTTCGCCTGCTGGTCCTTGTACATCTGCTCGGCCAGTTTGTGCGCTGACTCTGCCAGCGTTTTGGTCTTGGCTTCGATGTCGGCCTTGTCTTCGCCCTTGATGGCTTCCTCGGCTTCCTTCAGCGCGGCTTCGATCCTGCCTTTCTCGTCGGCGTCGACCTTATCGCCATGCTCCGCCAGCGATTTCTTCACGCTGTGGATCATCGCATCGCACTGGTTACGGGCATCGACCAGCTCGCGCAGTTTCTTGTCTTCCTCGGCATTGGCCTCGGCATCCTTGACCATGCGCTGGATCTCTTCTTCCGACAGACCCGAGCTCGCCTGGATCTTGATCTTGTTTTCCTTGCCGGTGGCCTTGTCCTTGGCCGACACGTGGAGGATACCGTTGGCGTCGATGTCGAACGTGACCTCGACCTGCGGCATGCCGCGCGGTGCCGGCGGTATGTCGGTCAGGTTGAACTGGCCCAGCGACTTGTTGGCCTTGGACATCTCGCGCTCGCCCTGCAACACATGGATGGTCACCGCGCTCTGGTTGTCTTCGGCGGTCGAGAACACCTGCGATGCCTTGGTCGGGATCGTGGTGTTTTTCTGGATCAGCTTGGTCATCACGCCACCCAGCGTTTCGATGCCCAGCGACAGCGGGGTCACGTCGAGCAGCAGCACGTCCTTGACGTCGCCTTTGAGCACGCCGGCCTGGATGGCAGCGCCCACGGCAACGGCCTCATCGGGGTTGACGTCCTTGCGCGGCTCCTTGCCGAAAAAGTTCTTCACCGCTTCCTGCACCTTGGGCATGCGCGTCTGGCCGCCGACGAGAATCACGTCGCTGATGTCGGAGAGTTTTACGCCGGCATCCTTGACCGCGATTTCGCAGGGCGTGATCGTGCGCGTGATCAGTTCCTCGACCAGGGATTCGAACTTGGCGCGGGTGATCTTGATCGCCAGATGCTTCGGGCCCGACTGGTCGGCGGTGATGTAGGGCAGGTTGATCTCGGTCTGCTGTGACGACGACAGCTCGATTTTCGCTTTTTCCGCGGCATCCTTCAGCCGCTGCAGCGCGAGCATGTCCTTCTTCAGGTCCACGCCGGATTCCTTCTTGAATTCCTCGCACAGGTAATCCATCAGCCGCTGGTCGAAGTCTTCGCCGCCTAGGAAAGTGTCGCCGTTGGTCGACAGCACCTCGAACTGGTGCTCGCCCTCGACTTCGGCTATCTCGATGATCGACACGTCGAACGTGCCGCCGCCGAGGTCATACACCGCAATCTTGCGGTCGCCCTTCTGCTTGTCCATGCCGAAGGCCAGTGCCGCCGCGGTCGGCTCGTTGATGATGCGCTTGACGTCGAGGCCCGCGATGCGGCCGGCATCCTTGGTCGCCTGGCGCTGCGAGTCATTGAAGTACGCGGGCACCGTGATCACGGCTTCGGTGACCGGCTCGCCGAGATAATCCTCGGCGGTCTTTTTCATCTTGATCAGCACCTGTGCTGAGACTTCCTGTGACGCGATTTTCTTGCCGCGCACTTCCACCCAGGCGTCGCCGTTATCGGCCTTGACGATCTTGTAGGGCATCAGCGCGATGTCCTTCTGCACTTCTTTTTCCTCGAAGCGCCGGCCGATCAGCCGTTTTACGGCATAGAGCGTGTTCTTCGGATTGGTTACCGCCTGGCGTTTGCCCGGAGCACCGGTGAGGATTTCGTCATCCTCCATGTACGCGACGATCGACGGCGTAGTGCGCGCGCCTTCGGAGTTCTCGATGACCTTCGGCTTGCCGTTTTCCATTACGGCCACGCATGAATTCGTGGTGCCCAGGTCGATGCCTATGATCTTGCCCATGTCGTTACCTCGTTCCCAAAAAAGTTGTTGCGCCGGAGATATTTTTAACTAATTGAATTTATTCAATTATTTATCAAAAGTCGCCGGCAGTTTCGATAATAAGTTGATATGTAATCTGGGGCTGCAGTCGTGATTTTCAAGCGTCCGCGGCTTTTGCGACCATGACCATGGCCGGTCGCAGTACGCGGTCGTTGAGCAGGTAACCTTTCTGCAATACCTGCACCACGGTATTCGGGGCGGCATCCGACGCCACCATGCTGATCGCCTGGTGGCGGTGCGGATCGAATTTCTCGCCGACCGGATTGACTTCGGTGATATTCGATTTTTCGAACGCGGCGGAAAGCTGTTTCAGCGTCAGTTCGACGCCGCTTTTCATGCTCTCGACGGTAGCGCTTTCGACCGCCAGCGCAGCCTCAAGACTGTCCTTGACGGCCACCAGTTCACCGGCGAAATTTTCGACAGCGTACTTGTGGGCGTTGGCGACGTCGAGCATCGCGCGCTTGCGCACGTTCTCGGTCTCGGCTTTGGCACGCAGCCAGGCATCGTGATGTTCCTGCGCATCAAGCTCCGCCTTGCGCAGCAGCTCTTCGGTGGAGGGCATGGTGTCCGGCGCCGCTTTGCCGGCTTTGTCGGCGGCGGTTTCGGGGGTGCCTTCGGGGGTATTCTCGGGTTTTTGGTCCAGCGATTCCTGCGACATGACGTTTTTTGGTGTTGATGGATGAACTGTTTGCAACTGGGGGCGGCGCCCGGAATTTCAAGGCCGGATTCAGGGTGATCGCACGGCCCGCAAGGGATATTTTATAACCTGTTGTTTTTATTGATATTTTATGCCTGACTCGAGTGATATCCACGACCTCAGGGGCGAGCGTGCCAGCCACGTCACCGGCGCGGCGCTGGATTGCGTCAAGGCGGTGCGCCCCGGCACCGCGGTCACGCTGATACTTGCGCAGGAGCCGTCGCTGCTGATGGCCAGCCTCAACCTGCAGCTGCGCGAAAACCTGGCGTGGGAAATCGTCGAGGCCGACGGCGCATGGCGTGTCACCGTGAGCCATCGCAGCGACATTGCGGCGACCGATGTGCTGACCTTGCTGGCGGCCGATCACAAGCGCATCGATGGTCTGCTGGCGCAGGCACTGGGGCTGCTCAATCACGGAAAAGTGGATGCGGCAGTGCCGCTGCTGCGGGCGTTTGTGATCGCACTCAACCGGCACGTCGCGTTCGAAGACGACGAACTCGCAGTGAGCCTGGGTGCGGCGCAGTCGTCGACGGACCAGCCGGCGGTGATCATGCTGCGCGAACATCGCGACATCGCGCAGCAGTTGTCTTTGGTCGAGGAGGTGCTTGCGGTGGAGCCGGTGGATGGTTCGGAACTGAGTGTCTACTGCGCGATACTTTCGGGAACACTGGCGAAGCACGAATATCGCGAAGAGCACAATCTGTTTCCGTTGTGGCGGGTGGCGCTGGGGCGACGGAGTGAGGGGGAGCGGTCTGCGTTGCTTGAGCGCGCGCGAATGGCGTTGACGACCCCGTAAGTTCGAGCTGAACGCCGGGGGCGGCCCGGCGGCTCACAATGGGGAGTGTTTAAGGGGAAAATTTTTCCTGCGTTTTACTTGTATGAGTTTTCCTGTTGTTCCGTCTGCAGGCGCATGGCTTCAGCGGCGGCATCCAATTTTTTCTGTACGTTCTCCTTGGTCTTTTCGCCGGCTTCCACTTCCTGTTTTTTGATTGCGGCGCCGGTGGCCGCGGTGGTGGCGACTTCGGCGCCGCATGCTGTGAGCACGACGGCGGTTATCGTGGCGAGTAGTGTTCTCATGAGATGCTCCCGATCAGGTTCGTAAACTAAATGCAGTGCGGGTGGTCAGACTTCATGTGCCTGGTGAATCACGGTGCGTTCTGCGCTGATTGCTATTATTCACGCTTTATCGATCAAGAAAACGGGGAGTCATGGAAAACGAAGCGGAAGACATCAACGGAAACCCGGTTTTCGTCGGCAGCCGCGTCCGGGTGCTGAGAATCAAGGATTCGGTGCTGGCGCAGTTGTCCGAGGCCGATGCGGAGGCCACGCGCGCGATGTTCGGCTCGGTGCTGGAGGTCAATGAAATCGACGAGTTCGGCGGCGCCTGGGTGGAAGATACCTGGACCGCAGCCGACGGAGCCTCAGTCACGCATTCGCTGGGTCTGGGGCCGCAGCAGATGGAGTTGGTGCAGGACGGGGATGAGGATGCCGGTGAGGATTCAGGCGAACCGGACGAAGATTCGGGGCGGGACTAGGGGCCGGCCTGGTACGTAGTGCCGGTACCGTGTTTCATGGATGCTGTGCGAGGAACTGCAGCAGTTCTGTCGTGCAGGCTTCCGGCACGATGTGATGCACCATGTGGTATTCGGTCGGCAGGTGCACCAGTTTGAAATTCTTCAGGTGGGTGGTCAGCAGTCGTTCCTGTTCGGCATCGGTAATCGGGCCACCGGTGGGGTAGAGGCCGAGCACGGGACATTGCACTTTCGGCAGCCAGTCCAGCGCATTGGCCTCGTTGACCAGTTGCACCAGCCGCAGCAGCACTTCGATGTCGCCTTTGGCGAATTCATCGGCATACCAGTCGAAAAAACCTTCGTCCATGTCCGGCGGGAATCGCGTCGAACGGTTGGTCGTGTCCACCCATTTGCGTATGCCCATGTCGCGCATCGCGTCAGTGCGCGAGCCGTGCTTCAGGGCGTAGCTCGCTTTCATTTTGTCGCTGATGTAGACCGGGGTGGCTGCGATGGTGAGCGTGCGCACCAGTTGCGGATGTGATGCGGCCAATCCCAGCCCGATGATGCCGCCCGAGGATTCGCCGACGTAATGCACGCTGTCGACGCCGAGGTGGTTGATGATGGCGACGAGGTCTTCGACGCAGCGTTCTTCGGTGAGTCCGGTGGCCAGGTCGAAGTCGCGGCCTGATTCGCCCAGGCCGCGCATATCGGGGCGCACGACGCGGTAGTGCCGGGCGAGGGCGGGTATCCACTGAAACCAGAATTTTCCCGAACGGCCGTTGCCGTGCTGCAGCAGCACAACCGGGGCGTTGCGCCACGGGTCGGTGAAATCGTCAACAACGTAATGCAGAAGCGGCTGGCCTGCTCTTTCGACGAACGGCATCCGTTTACCTTTTCGCGCCCAATTGCAAGGCGCGGTCGCGCGAGGCCTGCAGGTGGTCGGGTGTCGCGGCCGTGGTCCAGCCCAGCACGTTTTTCAGCACGATGTCCGTCAGCGCGTGCAGCCAGTCATCGCGCTCGTTGAGGCAGGGGATGTAGTGCAGTTCCTTGCCGCCGGCCTTGATGAAGTCCTCTTTGGCTTCGATTGCGATTTCCTCCAGCGTCTCGAGGCAGTCGCTGACGAAGCCGGGGCACACGACATCTACGCGTCCGACGTTCTTTCCGGCCAGATCTTTCAGCACTTCGGAGGTATAGGGCTTGAGCCATTCGGCACGGCCGAAACGCGACTGGAAGGCGACAGTGTAAAAATCGGGTTTGAGTCCGATCTGCTCGGCGATCATGCGGCCGGTTTTGAGGCATTCACAGTGGTAGGGATCACCCAGGTCCAGCGTGCGTCGTGGCACGCCGTGAAAACTCAGCACGAGATGATCGCCGCGGTAATGCTTGACCCAGTAGTCGTTGATGCTTTGGGCCACGGCCTTGACGTAGCCCTCGTTGTCGTGAAAGTGCTTGACGGTGCGCACCGCGGGCTGGTCGCGCATTTTGGCCATGGCTGCAAATGCGGCATTGAAGGCCGTCGCCGTCGTGCTCGCCGAATACTGCGGATACAGCGGCAGCAGCAGGATGCGGTCGCATCCCTGCGCTTTGAGCATGTTCAGTTTGTCGCTGATTGCCGGTTTGCCGTAGCGCATTGCATATTCAACGACATGGGGCTGTTTGAGCCGCTCGCCGAGATAGCCGCGCAGCATGTTGGTCTGGGTTGCCGTGTGCGCTTGCAGTGGCGAGCCTTCTTTGGTCCATACCTGCGCATAGCGCTTCGCCGAGGCGCCGGGGCGCGTCGTCAGCACGAACAGGTTCAGGATCAGCCACCAGACGGGCCGCGGGATTTCGACGACATGGGGGTCGGACAGGAATTCGCGCAGGTAGGTGCGCACCGCCCCGGGCGTGGCGGCTTCGGGTGAGCCGAGATTGATCAGCAGGATGCCGATTTTCGGCGCCGTGCCATGTGCATACGGTGGTTCTTTGGCGAATTGACTCAAGCGTTTACCCTGTGTGAAGCATTAATGCCGGTGGGCGGCGTTGGCCGCGTGATCAGCGCTGGGTCAGCGCGCTGGAGAGCAGCTTGGCGGTGATGTCGACGATGGGAATCACGCGCTCATAGGCCATGCGCGTGGGGCCGATGACGCCGACGGTGCCGACGATCTTGCCGTCGACTTCGTAGGGTGCCGTGACCACGCTGCATTCGTCGAGCGGTTGCAGGCCCGCTTCGCCGCCGATGAAAATCTGCACACCCTGGGCGCGGCTCGAAACGTCAAGCAGCTGTAGCAGCGTGGTGCGGTGCTCAAACAGGTTGAACAGGTCACGCAGTTTGCCCATGTTCGATGACAGGTCGTCGATGCCAAGCAGATTGACTTCACCGGAGATGACGACGTCTTCGGCCGAATCGGTGACCGCCTGATCGCCTGCAGCGAGTGCCGCCGACATCAGCTGGGTCATGTCTTCGCGCAGCTGTTTCAGTTCGGCATGGATGCGGCCGCGGATTTCCTCGAATGTGCAGCCGGCGAATTTCTGGTTGAGAAAGTTGGCCGCCTCGACCAGTTCCGACGGCGAGTAGACTTTTTCAGTCTGGATGATGCGGTTCTGCACGTCGCCGTCAGCGGTGACAAGTATCAGCAACAGGCGTTTTTCAGCGAGCTTGAGGAACTCGATGTGGCGAAAGCCGCTGGCGCGTCGCGGCGTGACGACGATGCCGGCAAAGCGTGTCAGTTCCGACAGCACATGCGATGCCGAGGCGACGAGTTTCTGCGTGTTTTCCACCTGCAGCTGGCCTTCGAGCTGGTGGATCTCGATGCGATCGAGCGGTTTGACGGTGAGCAGGGTGTCGACGAAGACGCGGTAACCGCGTGCGGTCGGGACGCGGCCGGCGGAAGTGTGCGGACTGGCGATAAAACCCATTTCCTCCAGGTCGGCCATGACGTTGCGGATGCTCGCCGGTGACAGGTCGAGGCCGGAGATCTTGGACAACGCGCGCGAGCCCACCGGTTGTCCGTCGGCGATGTAACGCTCGACGAGGGTTTTCAGCAGCAGCTGTGCGCGTTCGTTCAGTGCTTGTGCTTCATTAGCCATGCGAACGATTTTACACAAAAAGGACAAGCCGCCAGCACTCTCTGTGATTGAGCGCCAATGCATTGTTTTTTATGGGGTTTACGCTGCACCAGTCGCAGATGAATTATGGTTTAATGCCGCCATGTCCGCCGCTTTTCCCACAGTTGCGCTGATCGGAAAATACAAGTCCCCGGAAATTGCCGAGCCGGTGCTGAAGCTCGCGCGCTTTCTCGAAGGGCGTGGCGTCAAGGTGCTGATTGACCGGCTGACCGCAGCGCATATCGACAATTGTCCCTACGCCGTGCGGGTGCTGGAAGAACTGGGGCGCGAGGCCGATCTGGCCATCGTGCTGGGCGGCGACGGCACCATGCTCAACATCGCGCGCACTTTCGCACCCTACGACGTGGCGCTGGTCGGTGTAAACCAGGGGCGGCTCGGATTCCTGACCGACATTTCGGTCGATACGATTTTCGAGAGCATTACCGCGATTCTTGACGGCAAGTTTGTGGCCGAGGAGCGCATGTTGCTCGAATCCGAGGTCTGGAGCGGCGGCAACGGTGACCAGGAGCGCGTGTTCGAAGTGCTGGCGTTCAACGACGTTGTCGTCTCCAAGGGTTTCAAGGGCGGCCTGGTGGAAATCGAGGTGCGCATCGATGGCGACTTCATTTACAACCAGCGTTCGGACGGACTGATCGTCGCGACGCCGACCGGTTCGACAGCCTACGCATTGTCCTCCGGCGGGCCGATCGTGCATCCGGCGCTGAGCGTGATGTCACTGGTGCCGGTCTCGCCGCATACGCTGTCGAACCGCCCCATCGTAATTGGCGGCGACAGTACGGTGGAAATCATCGTGCGCAGCGCCGACGATCCGCGCGTGCATTGCGACAGCCATTCGCATTTTGACCTGCGTGAAGGTGACCGAATCGTGGTGCGGCGTTCTGCGCACACGATCAAGCTGCTGCATCCGGTGGGCCACAGCTATTACGCGATGCTGCGCGAGAAACTGCACTGGAACCGGGACTGATCCCCGCCGTTTTCCGGAACTCCCCATGCTGCGCCGGTTGATCATCCGCGATTTTGTCATCGTCGAACGCCTTGAACTCGAATTCGGCGGCGGGTTTACCGTGCTCACGGGAGAAACCGGCGCGGGAAAATCCATATTGATCGATGCGCTGGCACTCACGCTGGGTGAACGCGCCGATGCGATCGCCGTGCGCGAGGGCGCGGGCCGTGCGGACATCACCGCGGAATTCGACGTCGACGGCAACAGGGTGCTGGAGTCATGGCTGGCGCAGAACGAACTCGCCGGCGACGAAGGCATATGCCTGTTGCGGCGCGTGGTCGAGGCGTCGGGGCGCTCGCGCGGTTTCATCAACGGTCATGCGGCGACGACGGCGCAGTTGCGCGAAGCCGGTAATCTGCTGGTCGATATCCACGGCCAGCACCAGCACCAGTCATTGAGCCGCACGGCAACGCAGCGGGCGCTTACCGATGCCTACGGCGGCATGAATGCACTGGTGTCTCAGGTTGCAGAGGCCTGGCGTACATGGCAGCGGCGGCGCGAGGAGCGGCTGGCATTCGAAGGCAATGCAGCCGCGATCAGTGCCGAGCGGGAGCGCCTGGAATGGCAGTTGCAGGAACTCGACGGCTTGAAGCTTGTGCCGGGCGAATGGCCGGAGGTTGTTGCAGAGCACGCGCGGCTGGCGCATGCGGCAAGCCTGATCGAAGCAGCGCAGGCCGGTGTGGAAACTCTCGATGAAGGCGAGGGCGCGGCGCTGGCGCAACTGAACAGCGTGATTGCGCGGTTGCAACCGCTGTTGCGCCATGATGCTCGCCTGAAAGGCATACTCGATGCGCTGGAGCCGGCGCAGATCCAGTTGCAGGAAGGTGCGGGCGCGCTGCGCCGCTACGGCGAGCGCGCCGATCTCGATCCGCAACGGTTGCGCGAAGTCGAACAGCGCCTGGATGCGCTGCATACAGCGGCACGCAAATACCGTGTCGAGCCCGATGCACTGCCGGAACTGGCGACGCATACACGTGAGCGGCTGGCGGAACTCGGTGCCGGTGGCGACCCCGAAACGCTGCGCGCACGCGAGACCGAGGCCGAAGGGGCTTATCGTGATGTCGCAAAAAAACTGACTGCAGGACGGAAGAAGGCGTCAAAAAAACTCGCCGACGCAGTGACCGCAGGCATGCAGGAACTGGCGATGCTGGGCGGTGTTTTTACGGTGGCACTGGAACCGCTGGAAACACCGGCCGCGCACGGGCTGGAACAGATCGAGTTTCGCGTGGCACCTCATTCCGGAATGACGCCGCAGCCGATTGCAAAGACTGCGTCGGGCGGCGAACTGTCACGCCTCTCGCTGGCGATACAGACGATACTGAGCCGCGTTGCGCATGTGCCGACGCTGATTTTTGACGAGGTCGACGTCGGTATCGGCGGACGCGTCGCTGAAATCGTCGGGCGCATGCTGAAGGCACTGGGGGCCAAGCACCAGGTGATGTGCATCACCCACCTGCCGCAGGTCGCTGCAGCAGCGGATCAGCAATGGCGGGTCAGCAAGGGCAGTGCCCTGGGCAAGCCGGTGTCAACGGTGGTCGAGCTCGATGCGAAGGCGCGCGTCGAGGAGATCGCGCGCATGCTGGGCGGCGTGAAAATTACCGAGACCACCCGCAAACATGCCGCGGAAATGCTGGGCAGGAAATGAATTGAATCAATGGGTTGATTGATTCTCCAGCGGAGCGCCTTAGCCTGCAACCACCCAGCCCAGCCACGCGGCCGCGATGGTGAGCAGCAGTCCGGGAATGACCTGGCCAGCGTAGCGGCCGCCGCCATTGACGATTGCCACCACGATCTTCGTGATGGTGTTGCTGGTCAGGCCGAGCAGGATCGGGATGGTGGCCTGTGCGGCGCTGATGGTCTGCGACCCGGCAAGCGATGCCGCAGACACGGCTGTTGCGTGCGCGTCGGCAAACCCTGTGACTGCGGCCGCGAGTGCCAGCCCCGGCGTCCCCATCCAGGCAACGATTGCGGCGGCGGCAAACATGATTGCGGAGACGCTCAGCGCAAACAGCAAGGCCGTGCGGAAGCTGAACGCGCGGCCGCGATCTTCACTGTAGTCCGCCGGTTCCCGCACCGCCCTGTACGTCAACAGGGCGCCATAGGCAACCGCCGCAGCGCCGGCAAGCAGCAGCGGCAGCGCCATTGCGCGCAGTGTTGCCAGGCTGGTGACTGCGAGCACGGCCGCCATCTGCAATATCGTGGAAACGTTGGACAGCACCGCACCGGCAACCGCCGCACGCAGCAGTGCGGGATTCTGCTGCGCGCGTTCGCCCATGCTGCTGACGGTGGCCGCGCTCGACACGAATCCGGAGGCAAGGCCGGCGACGGCAAGGCCGTAGCGCGGCCCGAAGACGCGCAGCGCGACATGGCCCGCGGCGCCGATGGCGAGCATCACGACTACGATGGTCCAGGTGATGCGCGGATTGAATGCAGCGTACGGGCCGATATAGCGGTCCGGGATCAGCGGCAACACCACCAGCGTCGCTGCGGCGAGCACCAGGGCGTCATTGAATTCGCGCTCGGTGAGAATGCGCTTGGCAAAGTGGTGCATGCGACTGCGCGCAGCCAGCAGCACGACGATACCGGCTGCGAGTCCGGCAGCGAGCGGCGGTTCGGACATGGCCAGCGCACCCAGCAGCAGCGTCAGCAGCAGCGCGATCTCGGTGGTAAGTCCCGGGTCGCCCCTGAATGTGCGGCGATAACCGATGGCGACCAGCAGTGTGACGCCGGCGGCGACTACGGCAAGCAGAACCTCATCGCCGAGGATGACGCTTACCGCACCGAGCAGTGCTACCACCGCAAAGGTGCGCATGCCGGCGACGGCACGCTGCGGGCCCTCGCCCTTGCGCCTCTCGCGCTCGATGCCGATCAGCAGACCGATGCCGAGCGCGATGGCAATCCGGTACCAGTTCTGTTCGTCGACCGACATCCGCGCCTAATCAACCTGCACGCGGAAGCGGCCGCCGCCGACAGCGGAGTCCTGCAAAAGACGACCGGGGTGACGCGTGCAGCGGGTGACCGTGGTTGCAGTTCAGCGGCTGCTCCTGTGCGGACAGTTGGTCCTGGTGCAGTCAGCATAGATGTGCAGCGAGTGATCGTGGATGCGGAAACCCCGGTCTTTGGCCACCTTCTCCTGCCGTTTCTCGATTTCGGCGTCGTAAAACTCCTCGACGTGGCCGCATTGCACGCACACCAGATGGTCGTGATGGCCGCCTTCGTTGAGTTCGTAGACGGCCTTGCCCGATTCGAAATGATGACGGGTCAGCAAACCCGCCTGCTCGAATTGCGTCAGTACGCGATAGACCGTGGCCAGTCCGGTGTCGGTGCCTTCATCAACCAGCTTTTTGTACACATCCTCGGCCGAGAGGTGGCGGATGTCGCTCTTCTCGAACAATTCGAGGATGCGCAGCCGCGGCAGCGTGGCCTTGAGTCCGATGGTTTTCAGGTCGTCCGGAGAACTCATCGCTGTTCCTGTCGGGAGGGGACGCTCATTGGGCGGGCAGCGCTCATGAGGGGCAATCTCGGCTATGATACCAACAAAGTTTGCGCTTGCATTCCGTGTGCGGGTTGAGTCCGGCCCCACTGCATTTTTGACGAATCCGATATGAAGAAAATTCTGATCACGACGTTGCTGCTGGCGGGCTGCGGAAACATACCCGTGGTGCCGCCATTGCTGACGCCGTACAAGATCGACATCCAGCAGGGCAACTACATCACGCAGGACATGATTGCGAAACTGAAGCCCGGCATGTCGCGCAGTCAGGTGCGGTTTGCGCTGGGCACCCCGCTGATCGTTGATCCGTTCCGCACCGACCGCTGGGACTATGTGTACACGCTGTACAAGGGCGGGAAACTGGTCGAGCAGCGCACGGTGACGGTGGTTTTCAAGGACGAGCAGCTCCTGCGCATAGACGGCGATGTGGTTGCCGGCAGCAATGCTCCAGCGCCGGACAAGAAGGCGGATGTGACGACACCGGAGAAAAAATGAGCAAGGAAAAGCCGACGCGAATCGCGATTGCAGGCAGTAGCGGGCGCATGGGGCGCATGCTGCTGGAGGCTGTTGCGAATGACGGGAGCACGGTGCTTGCTGCAGCACTTGAGCTCGCGGGCAATCCCCAGGTCGGGCGGGATGCCGGAGAACTTACCGGCGCACCCTGTGGCGTGCTGATCAGCGATGACCCGGAAAAGGCATTGTCGGGTTGTGATGTGCTGATCGATTTCACGCGGCCCGAAGGCACGTTGCAACATGTCGCCGTGTGCCGGAAACTCAAGGTGCGCATGGTCATCGGCACGACCGGATTTGATGATGCGGGCAAGCAGGCGATTGCCGCTGCCGCGCGCGAAATCGGCATCGTGTTTGCGCCGAACATGAGCGTGGGCGTCAATGTGACGCTGAAGCTGCTCGAAACGGCGGCAAAGGCGCTGGGGCAGGACCACGATATAGAGATCATCGAGGCCCATCACCGCCACAAGGTCGATGCGCCGTCGGGCACAGCGCTGAAAATGGGCGAGGTCATCGCCGGCGCGCTGGGCCGCAATCTCAAGGATTGCGGCGTGTTTGCCCGCGAAGGCGTTACCGGCGAGCGCAAGGCCGGGACCATCGGATTTGCCACGATCCGCGGCGGCGACATCGTCGGCGACCATACCGCGATGTTTGCCGGCAGCGGCGAGCGCGTCGAGATTACGCACCGGTCGAACAGCCGGGCGACGTACGCGCAGGGTGCGCTGCGCGCCGCACAATTCCTGATGGCCAGACCGCAGGGCCTGCACGATATGTGGGATGTGCTGGGGCTTAAATAAAACGTTTAAAAACAATATGTTAATTATTTCCGTCCGGTTGCGCCTGATTGTGATGCTGTTGCTGGCAACGTCCGCCGGGCAGGCAGTGGCGGCTGACATTTCGGTGCGCAACCTGAGCTACCGCAACGGCGATGTGGAAGTCGATGCGAAGCTTTATCTGCCTGCCGCCGGAAAGGCGCCGCATCCCGCAGTCCTGTATGTGCATGCGCGCCGCGGCTGGGACGCCGAAGCCGACGGCCAGGTGCGCCGCATTGCCTCGCGCGGCATCGCAGTCATTGCACCCGACTACCACAGCCCGCGATTCATCGATCGCTGGCCGATTGCGCACGATCCGGCGACCGAGAAAGACGTCGAACTCGCCATCGACGCATTGAAAAAAATTCCCGACGTGCGTTCCGACCGGATTTGCGTGGTCGGGTTTTCGCGCGGCGGTTACCACGCGATACTGCTGGCCGCACGGCGCGCGGAAGTGGCCTGTGTGGTCACGTACTACGGGCACATGGTGAACCCGAATGCGCCCGAACCGGTGCAGGTCTACCGTTATGCGCCCGAGATTGAAAAAATCAACGTGCCGGTGATGTTTGTGGTCGGCGAAGAAGAGCAGGAACTGCGCCGCACGGGTATCCGCCGTGCGTATTACGCGCTGCTCAAGCGCGGTGTGCCGGTGGAGATGCTGATGTATCCGCATGCGCGCCGGGCGTTCGATTTTCGCCAGGACCAGCGCGACGAGGAGAAACTTGCGACGGAAGACGCGGCGCGGCGTGCAGCGGCATTCATCAAGCAGGCGTTAAGTCGTTGATTTGCCATCGCCCGCGCTGGCAGCGTTTGTCGTAAACAGGTCGCTCGCGTATAATCCTGAGCTCAGAAACAGCGGGACGGGCTGAAACCCGTCCCGCTTGTCGTATCAAACCCAATAAAATCAGGAGCTTGTTGTGTCCTCGCGTACGCCCGCCATTCTTGTACTGAAGGATGGCACGGTATTTCGCGGCTCCGCGATCGGCGCCGAGGGTATCGTTGCCGGTGAAGTCGTCTTCAATACGGCGATGACCGGCTACCAGGAAATCCTTACCGATCCCTCGTATTGCCGGCAGATTGTTACGCTGACCTATCCCCACATCGGCAACACCGGCACCAACGCCGAGGACGTTGAATCCGGCAAGGTGCAGGCCGCCGGCCTCGTGATCCGCGATCTGCCGTTGCTGTCCTCGAATTTCCGTGAGACCCGCACGCTGGGCGATTATCTGCGCGACGAGAACATCGTCGCCATTGCCGATATCGACACGCGCAGGCTGACGCGCCTGTTGCGCGACCAGGGCGCGCAGGACGGTTGCATCATGGCGGGAAAGATCGACGAGAAGGTTGCGTTGAAAGCGGCAAAAGAATTTCCCGGGCTGGTCGGCATGGATCTGGCGAAAGTGGTGTCCTGCGACAAATCCTATGAAACCGATGAAACCGTCTGGTCTCTGGGCAAAGGCTACGGCAAACGCGGCGATGCGCGCTTTCACGTCATTGCCTACGATTTCGGCGTCAAACGCAACATCCTGCGCATGCTCGCCGCGCGCGGCTGCCGGCTGACCGTGGTGCCGGCACAGACTTCCGCGGCCGATGTGCTGAAAATGAAACCCGACGGCGTGTTCCTGTCGAACGGCCCGGGTGATCCGGAGCCCTGTGACTACGCGATCCGCGCGATCCGTGATCTGCTTGCCGCCGGTGTGCCGCTGTTCGGCATCTGCCTGGGCCATCAGCTGCTGGCGCTGGCCTGCGGCGCGAAGACGCTGAAAATGAAGTTCGGCCATCACGGCGCCAACCACCCGGTGCAGGATCTGGAGTCGAAGCGGGTGATGATCACCAGTCAGAATCACGGCTTTGCGGTGGACGCGGCGACGCTGCCCTCCAGCGCGCGGGTTACCCATGTGTCGCTGTTCGACGGCAGCCTGCAGGGCTTTGCACTGACCGACAAGCCGGCGTTCTGCTTTCAGGGCCACCCGGAAGCGAGTCCGGGGCCGCACGATGTCGATTACCTGTTTGACAGGTTCGTGAAAATGATGGAGGGCGGCGGTTCACGTCCGACACAAAATGCCTAAAAGAACCGACATCAAGAGTGTCCTGATCATCGGCGCCGGCCCCATCATCATCGGCCAGGCCTGCGAGTTCGACTATTCCGGTGCGCAGGCCTGCAAGGCGCTGCGCGAAGAGGGGTATCGCGTCATCCTGGTGAACTCCAATCCGGCGACCATCATGACCGACCCGGAGATGGCGGATGCGACCTATATCGAGCCCGTGACCTGGCAGGTCGTGGAAAAAATCATCGCTGCGGAAAAGCCCGATGCGCTGCTGCCGACCATGGGCGGGCAGACGGCGCTGAACTGCGCGCTCGACCTGGCGAAACACGGCGTGCTCGAGAAGTACGGCGTCGAAATGATCGGGGCCTCGAAGGAGGCCATCGACAAGGCCGAGGACCGCGAAAAATTCAAGAAGGCGATGGCGACGATCGGGCTCGACAGCCCGCGCTCGGCGCTGGCGCACAGCATGGAAGAGGCGCTGCAGGTGCAGACCATGGTCGGTTATCCGACCATCATCCGGCCGTCGTTCACGCTGGGCGGCACCGGCGGCGGCATTGCCTACAACCGCGAGGAATTCGTTGCGATCGTCGAGCGCGGTCTCGATGCGAGTCCGACCAGTGAAGTGCTGATCGAGGAATCGGTCATCGGCTGGAAGGAATACGAGATGGAGGTCGTGCGCGACCGCGCAGACAACTGCATCATCATCTGCTCGATTGAGAATTTCGACCCGATGGGCGTGCACACGGGCGACTCGATCACGGTGGCGCCGGCGCAGACGCTGACCGACAAGGAATACCAGATCATGCGCAATGCGTCGATCGCGTGCCTGCGCGAAATCGGCGTAGAGACCGGCGGATCGAACGTGCAGTTCGGCATCAACCCCAAGGACGGGCGCATGGTCATCATCGAGATGAATCCGCGCGTGTCGCGTTCATCCGCACTGGCGTCCAAGGCGACGGGTTTCCCGATTGCCAAGGTGGCGGCAAAGCTGGCCGTGGGCTATACGCTCGACGAATTGCGCAACGAGATCACCGGCGGTGCCACGCCGGCGTCGTTTGAGCCCAGCATCGACTACGTGGTTACCAAGATCCCGCGCTTCGCGTTCGAGAAATTCCCGCAGGCCGACGACCGTCTGACCACGCAGATGAAATCGGTGGGCGAGGTCATGGCCATGGGCCGCACCATCCAGGAATCGATGCAGAAGGCGCTGCGCGGACTGGAAACCGGTGTCGACGGATTCGATGAAAAAACCACCGATCCTGACATCATCGAAAACGAACTCGGTGATCCCGGGCCCGAGCGTATCTTTTACGTGGCCGATGCCTTCCGTTGCGGCATGACGCAGGAGCAGGTGCACGGGTTCTCGCACATCGATCCGTGGTTCCTCGCGCAGATCGAAGACATCGTGCGCCAGGAACGGGCGCTTGCCGGTCGTGCACTGGAGGATCTGGATGCGGCGGAAATGCGCACGCTGAAACGCGCGGGCTTTTCCGACCGCCGGCTGGCGAAGCTGTTGACGGTGGAGCAGGACGCCGTGCGCGCGCGCCGACATGCGCTGGGCGTGCGCCCGGTTTACAAGCGCGTGGACACGTGTGCGGCCGAGTTTTCAACCAGCACTGCGTACATGTATTCGACGTATGAAGAAGACTGCGAATCGCAGCCGAGTGACCGGCGGAAGATCATGGTGCTGGGCGGCGGACCGAACCGCATCGGCCAGGGCATCGAGTTCGATTACTGCTGCGTGCACGCGGCGCTGGCGCTGCGCGAGGACGGTTTCGAGACCATCATGGTCAACTGCAATCCGGAAACGGTTTCCACCGATTACGACACATCCGACCGCCTGTATTTCGAACCGCTGACGCTGGAGGACGTGCTGGAGATCGTCGCTATCGAAAAGCCGGTCGGGGTGATCGTGCAGTTCGGCGGCCAGACGCCGCTGAAGCTGGCGCGGGACCTCGAAGCCAACGGCGTGCCCATCATCGGCACCACGCCGGATTCGATTGATATTGCCGAGGACCGCGAGCGGTTCCAGAAGCTGTTGAACAAACTGAAGTTGAGGCAGCCGCCGAACCGCACCGCACGCAGTGCGGCCAAGGCGCTGGTCGCCGCCGACGAGATCGGTTATCCGCTGGTGGTGCGGCCCTCCTATGTTCTGGGCGGCCGCGCCATGGAGATCGTGCACGAGCAGAGCGAGCTTGAGCGCTACATGCGCGAGGCGATCAAGGTGTCGAATGATTCGCCGGTTTTGCTCGACCGCTTTCTGAATGACGCTACCGAAGTGGATGTCGATGCCATCAGCGACGGCAACGAGGTCATCATCGGCGGCGTGATGGAGCACATCGAGCAGGCGGGCGTGCACTCCGGCGATTCGGCATGCTCACTGCCGCCGTTTTCGCTGTCGGCCGAGTTGCAGGAGGAACTGCGGCGGCAGACCGTGGCCATGGCCAAG
>Ga0224505_10000918_pt1 | contig 19715 bp, 19 predicted proteins | sample SF_Jan12_sed_USG_FD_169102 | JGI IMG/M metagenome (GOLD analysis project Ga0224505, IMG submission 169102) | Sediment microbial communities from San Francisco Bay, California, United States - SF_Jan12_sed_USGS_4_1 | ecosystem: Environmental > Aquatic > Marine > Sediment | place: USA: California... | reverse complement strand
ATGCCTTCGGTGAACAGCTTGAAATGATGGATCAGTTCTTCCATGTTGGTTTTCATGGCTACACGCGATGGCGGCGCCACCTTGTGACTATCAGCCATCACCGGGCCCGGGTTCTTGCGCAGCCAGTCCACGCACTGGATGATGATCCGGTTTGCCTGACGCATCTCCTCGATACGCACCAGATAGCGGTCATAGCAATCGCCGTTGACCCCCACCGCAATATCAAAATCCATGCGGTCATAAACCTCATAGGGCTGCTTCTTGCGCAGATCCCATTCGATGCCTGAGCCGCGCAGCATCGGTCCGGTGAAACCCAGCGCCAGCGCGCGTTCCGGCGAGACTACGCCGATCCCGACCAGTCGTTGTTTCCAGATACGGTTATCGGTCAGCAGCGTTTCATACTCGTCGACATAGGTCGGGAAACGCCTGGTGAAATCCTCGATGAAATCCAGCAGGGAACCCTGCCGGTTTTCGTTCATCTGCCGGATCGCTGCGGCATTGTGGATGCGCGACGCCGTATATTGCGGCATCGAATCGGGCAGATCACGATACACCCCGCCCGGACGATAGTAGGCCGCATGCATGCGCGCGCCCGAAACCGCCTCATACATGTCGAACAAGTCCTCGCGCTCGCGAAATGCGTAAAGAAAAATGGTCATCGCGCCGACATCCAGACCGTGGGCACCCAGCCACAGCAGATGATTCAGCAACCGGGTGATTTCATCGAACATCACGCGGATATACTGCGCACGCTCGGGCACCTCAATGCCCAGCAGTCTCTCGATGGCCATCACGTAAGCGTGTTCATTGGCCATCATCGACATGTAATCCAGGCGGTCCATGTACGGGACCGACTGGATGAAGGTCTTGTGTTCCGCAAGTTTCTCGGTCGCGCGATGCAACAGGCCGATATGCGGATCAGCACGCTCAACCACCTCACCGTCAAGTTCCAGCACCAGGCGCAACACGCCATGGGCAGCAGGATGCTGCGGCCCAAAGTTCATCGTGTAGTTTTTGATTTCAGCCATACGTCCGCACCCGCGGCGAAACAAGTGCGACCAAGGAAGCCTCGAACTTCTGTGCAGGCTGACCTGCGCAGCAGGTCAAGCGCCGGCGAATGCCGGGGCGGCCGGAGCTAAAGTTCATCGTGTAGTTTTTGATTTCAGCCATGCATCAACCTTTGCGGAAACCTTCGGAATCCGCATAGTTCTCCTCGCGGACGATGCGCGGTGTAATCACGCGCGGCTCGATGGTAACCGGCTGGTAGATGACGCGCTTCTGTTCGGGGTCGTAACGCATCTCGACATTGCCCGACAGCGGAAAATCCTTGCGGAACGGGTGACCGACGAAACCATAATCGGTCAACAGACGGCGAAGATCGGGATGCCCGGTGAACATGATGCCGTACAGGTCAAAGGCCTCGCGCTCATACCAGTCGGCCGCCGACCAGAGGCCGCTAACGGAAGCAAGCACCGGAAAACCGTCGTCTGGTGCGAACACGCGCAACCGCACCCGCCAGTTGTGGGCGAGGCTGAGCAAGTGGTAAACGACGGCGAACCGACGGCCTTCACGCACGCCGCCACCGTATTCACTGTAGTCAACACCGCACAGATCGATCACTTGCTCGAACGTCAGCGCAGCATCGTCACGAAGTATCGCGGCGGCAGAAAGCAGGTTTGCCGCATCGACCACAACCGTGACCTCGTCCAGCGCATCACTCACGCTGACAAGTTTGTCACCCAAAGCACTTTGCAGTGCGGCGGTCAGTATTTCAGTCTGTTTTGCCATGAAGAGCTGCTCAGGGTGTACTTCGCTTCCGCCTAACGCGAAATCGTATTGGTGCGCTTGATCTTGTTCTGCAACTGGATAATCCCGTAGAGCAGCGCCTCGGCGGTCGGCGGACAGCCCGGCACATATATATCCACCGGCACGATGCGGTCACAACCACGCACCACCGAATAGGAGTAGTGATAATAACCACCACCGTTGGCACACGAACCCATGGAGATCACCCATCGCGGTTCCGCCATCTGGTCATAGACCTTGCGCAGCGCCGGCGCCATTTTGTTGCACAACGTGCCGGCAACGATCATCACGTCGGACTGGCGCGGGCTGGGACGGAATACGATGCCGAAACGGTCGAGGTCATAACGCGACGCTCCGGCATGCATCATTTCCACGGCACAGCAGGCCAAGCCAAAAGTCATCGGCCACATGGAGCCGGTGCGCGTCCAGTTCACCAGTGCGTCAACGGACGTGGTGAAAAATCCCTGCTTGTTCAGATTTTCGTTGAGATTTTCGATCGCGCCCATAACCTACCTCAATCCCATTCCAAAGCGCCTTTTTTCCACTCGTAGGCAAAACCTACGACCAGAATGGCGAGGAAGAGCATCATGGAAAAAAACCCGAACAAGCCGATTTCCTGCAGCACCACGGCCCAGGGAAAAAGAAATGCAATCTCCAGATCGAACAGGATGAACAGGATAGCCACCAGATAATAACGCACGTCAAAGCGCATGCGCGCGTCCTCGAATGCTTCGAACCCGCACTCGTAGGGTGACAGTTTCTGCTGATCGGGCCGATGCATACCGACGAGACGGCTGACAATCCAGCCGGAGACAATCGGCGCCACGCCAAAGGCCAGGCCCACGGCGATGAACATCAGAATCGGAAAATAACCTTCCAGCATCTGCCGCCTTCCGCAACGTTACGTGTTACCCGCGACCGCGTTTACGGTCACCCCCGCACTGCTCCAATCTGGTGTCGACGGAGAGACTCGAACTCTCACGGCTTTCGCCACCGCCCCCTCAAGACGGCGTGTCTACCAATTCCACCACGTCGACCATCCACATCAATGCGTTCTACAACGGGTCATGCCGTCCATCAACCCGATGCACGACTAATTACTTCGGCACTTCTCCTGCCTTGTCTCCGCCGCCGGCAGAGGCCGGTGCTGAGGGCACCGGCACGGACGATGCCGGCACCGATGGCGGCGGCGTGGGAATCTGCGTGGGCAATGACGACTGCGACGACTCAACCGGCTCTTTCATCAAGCCCTTGTTGCCGGAGGTTTTGCCCGAAAATATCGTCAGGCTGATGCTGGATACAAAAAATATCACGGCCATCACCGCCGTAATCCGGCTGAGAAAGTTCGCGGAACCGGAAGACCCGAACATGCTGCCGGCGGAACCGCTGCCGAAAGCCGCGCCCATGTCAGCACCCTTGCCATGCTGCAGCAGCACCAAGCCGACTATGCTCAGCGCTGCAATTACGTGTACCACCAGTATCGCCAGTTCCATACCTTCTCCGCCTGTTTAGCCCGCCTGCGCTGCCGCCCGGCAGATCGCAACGAATTCCTCGGCCACCAGCGCAGCTCCGCCGATCAGACCGCCATCAATATCCGGCATCGCAAAAAGCTGCTTTGCATTTGCCGCTTTCACGCTGCCGCCGTAAACAATACGCACACCTTCAGCCACGTCCGGTGCAGCCTTTGCCATGACACCGCGGATAAAACGGTGCACCGCCTGCGCCTCATCCGGGGTCGCCGTCTTGCCGGTGCCTATGGCCCACACCGGCTCGTAAGCCAACACCGCATTCGTCAAGGCACCGGCACCACAGCGTTGCATCACCGCGCCCAGCTGCCTCGCCACTACCTGCTCAGTGGTACCGCCCTCGCGCTCGGCCAGCGTCTCACCCACGCACAATATCGGCTTCAGGCCCGCCTGCTGCGCCACGGTAAATTTCTCCGCCACCAGATCATCGGATTCGCCAAACACTGTGCGGCGCTCGGAATGTCCGACGATCACGTATGCACAACCGAGATCGGCGAGCATTGCCGCTGAGACACCACCGGTATAAGCACCATTCCCGAACTGACACAGATCCTGACCGCCCAGGGCAATTTTCGATCCGCCGAGGGCGCCCTTCACCTGTGACAGATAAGCATGGGGCGGGCAAACTGCGCTTTCCATGCCGGAGAGTGTCGCCAGCGCCGGAACCAGAGCCTGCAACAAGGCCTCATTCGACGCCCGGTTGCCATTCATTTTCCAGTTACCCGCGACGAACTTGACCCGCATTTCAAACCCAGCTTGTGTAAACCGTCGAATTTTACCGGCTGCGGCCTGCCCGGTCAATTTGTACCGCAACGTGTTGCAGCGCGAAAGGCAATTGAATTAAAAAGGAATTTCGCCAAACATGTCAGCCCATGCCCATGGCGCAGATGCGCTGCACCATGGCCGGTTTCGGCTGCTCAACATACACATCCTCGTAAGCCAGGATCCGGGTGCCGGCGGCGACCCGCAACAGTTCACCGGGCTGCAGCAGAAAATCGGGATTCGAAGGGCGCCCGTAGGCTTCATTTCCCAGCGCAAACGTCTCGTATATCAGCAGCCCGCCGGGGGCCAGACCCGCCAGCAGCAACGGAAACAGCGGCCGGTGCAGGTAGTTCGTGACCACCACCGCGCCGAAACTGCGCCCCGCGTAAGGCCATGCGCCGCCTTCGATGTCGGCACAAAGTGGAGCAATGCCGGAAACAGCCTTGAGCGCATCGATCACGTCAGGGTTGCGATCCACAGCGTCAACCGGATGACCGCGGGCGGCGAAAAAGCGCGCGTGCCGCCCGCCACCGCAGGCCACGTCCAGGACCGGCGCCCCGGCCGGAACCAGATGCGCCCAGCGCTGCACCCAGGCCGATGGCGCGGCCAGTTCCGCGTGAGCGTCTGCAGGCGAATTCATGGCCATGGCGAAATCGCGATTTCTGACCACGCCAACGCACCGGCCGGCATCGGAATCAGGTCACGCGTACGTTCTTGAACTGCCACGGATCAGTGGTATCCAGATCTTCGGGGAAAGGATGATTGCGTCCCTGCAGCGGCGTCCAGTCGGAATAAACGCCGACCGTCTTGCCCAGGTAGGGATTGGCGATCTCCAGCACCCGCTGGAAATCCATATGGTCCGGATCGATGATACCGACTTGGGGATTTTCCATCGCCCACACCACCGCGCCAAGCACGCCGGCCGCCACCTGCAGGCTGGTGGCATTGTTGTGGGGTGCGAGCTTGCGCGCCTCCTGGATCGACAATTGCGAGCCATACCAGTACGCGCCCTTCTTGTGGCCCAGCAGCAGCGCCCCGAGTTCATCGATACCTTCGGTGATTTCGTCCCGGTAGAGCCGGCGCTGTTCCTGACCCACCCAGTTGCGGCCCGCGAGTTCATGCAAAGACAGCACGGTATCGTCGCAGGGATGATAGGCATAGTGGCAGGTAGGCCGGTAAAGCACCTGATCGCCTTCGCGCACGGTCAGATAATCCGAGATCGAGATTGCCTCGCCATGAGTAATCAGCCAGCCCTGAAACGCGCCCTCGTTGGGTGTCCACGTGCGCACCTTGACCGATGCACCGGGCCGGTCGAGGTAAATCGCCGCCCTGCAGCCGAAATCGTGTTCGCGCCCTTCCGGCGGAAAATATTTCTCGTGGCTGCCCCAGCCGAGTTCGCACGGCTGTGAGCCTTCACCGATGAAACCGTCCACCGACCAGGTATTCACAAATTCACCGCGCCGCTTGCGCGGCGTCGCCACCTGGGTGTCGCGCTCCGAGCAGTGGATGCTCTTGATACCCAGCTCCATCGCGAGCCGCGCCCATTGATCGCGCGACTTCGGGACGTCGGTGCGGCCGAGTATGTCGCGCGCGAGATCAACCAGCCCCTGCTTGACCCAGTGCGATATCAGACCGGGATTCGCCCCGTGCGTCGGAATGACCGTGGCGCCACGCGGATACTTCTTGCGCAACGCCAGCACTTCTTCACGCTGTCCGTAATTGGAACGACGTGACGCCGATACCGATTGGTCCGTATAGCCGCCTGCCCACGGCTCGATGCACGAGTCCGTGTAGAGCACGCCCTTTTCACAGCAATATTCGATCAACGCGGAACTTGCCACGTCAACCGACAGATTGATCAGGAAATCGCCTTTGTCCAGCAGCTTGTCGAGTACCGCGCGGTAATTTTCGCGCGTGAGCGGATTTATCTCGTAACGGATGCCGTAGGTTTCAGCCTCATCGCGCCCGCGATCATGCCCGGTGACGATGCAAATCCGCTCTTTCGGAATGTCGATATGACGCAGCAGCAGCGGCAGTGCACCCTGCGCGACAGAACCGAAACCGATGAAAACGATTTTCCCCTGGAATTTGTAATATTTTTTATCTGCCATTTCATAAACTGGTTTCGTCGTTTTTAGGGAAACCGGAGTCTATCAACATTTATCCGGCAGGCACAGCCGCCCGCTGCCGCGCTGCGTGCGCAGTCTCTACACGCCGGGATGCGGCGCGCACGCGTAACAGTATCGCCACCGAGCATGGCAGCTGTTTGATCATGCGGCGCGCAAGACGTCCGGAGGCAGGAAGGCGCGACATGCGCCGTGCGTAACGGGTGCTGCGATCACTGCCAATCGCGGACTGGCCTGCCATCGCAATGCATTGTTTTAATTATTGATTTTCAATCCAGACCCGGCATCTGCACGGCTGTCAAAGCAACCGAATGAAAGCGTTTGCATTTGGTCCATGCTTTCTCTAATCTTCAACTTGCACGCGCCCGGTCGCCGGCAGCGAACGTTGCAATCGCCGCGACGATTCAAAAAAAATACTTGCGCGACGCAGCCACCATCAAAGGAGATCGCATGACTACCGCATCAGTACACAAGGCACTGCTCGTGACCGGCATCGCCATCGCTGGCGCTGTCGCATCATCCGTACCCGCAATAGCGCAGGACAAGTATCCATCGCGGCCGATCGAGTTTGTCGTGCCCTGGGGCCCCGGTGGCGGCGCCGATCAGCTCGCGCGCAAAATCGCACCCGGTCTGGAAAAAGCGCTGGGGGTATCGCTTCCGGTGATCAACGTGGCCGGCGCCACCGGTCAGACCGGTCTGACCAAGATGCTGACTTCCGCCAACGACGGCTATTCGGTATCGGTGTTCATCGCGGACACGCTGGCGCTGCAGATGGAACCTTCAACCAAGTGGAAAATCGCCGACGTCATACCGGCGGCCGTGATGATCCAGCAACCCTCGGCGTTCTTCGTCGCGGAAAACAGCCCGATGAAGACCTGGAAGGACGTCGAAGCCGAAGCAAAAAAACGCCCGCTCAAGGTCGGCGTTACCGGTTTCGGCAGTGCGGACGACCTGCATGTCATGTATTTCACCGCCAAGGGCCTGAAAATGCAGTCGGTGCCCTTCCCCAAACCGGCGGAGCGTTACACCTCGGTGCTGGGCGGCCACGCCGATCTGGTCTATGAACAGCTCGGCGACGTCAAGAGCTTCCTTGACGGCAAGCAGATGCGCCCGGTAGTGATTTTCGCCGACAAGCGCTTCCCCGCCTTCAAGGATGTACCGACCGGCAAGGAACTCGGCCACGACATCATCATCAACCAGTTCCGCGCCGTCGTCATGAAGGCGGGCACCGATGCTGCGCGAGTCAAGGCAGTATCTGACGCACTGGCCCAGGTCGCCGCATCCGACGATTACAAGACCTGGCTGAAGGACCAGTTTGCCGATGCCGACAGCTTCGTTCCCGCGTCCGGCGCAGTCGCCTTCATGAAGGGCGAACTCGACGCGATGCGCAAGTACGCACCGAAGAAATAGCGCCCGCAGCCGCGGCTTGCCGCTTATTGCGGCGTGTCGCGGCGCGCCCATGCCGCAATAATCATGAACGCATCGCATTCCTCCCGCCTGCGCCGGATGGCGCCGTATATTCTGGTCGGCGTAGCGGGTGCATTTCTGTTTTACACCGCCACGCAATTCGAGTTTTATCGCCGCACCGGCGTGCTGGGCCCTGACTTCTGGCCCAAACTTATCCTGGTACTGCTGGTCATCGTCTGCGTTTATGAAATAGCCCGCATCGCGCTGGCACAAAGTCCCGATGACGGCACGGCCGGCATACTGGAGAACATCGCCCAGGGAGTGGATACGGCACCGGCGCCGGAGTTTTCGCCGCCGCAGAATCAGCCCTTGCGCCTGATCTCGGGCATGGCGGCAACGCTGGCTTATGTCGCGCTGGTCGCCACCACAGGTTTTTTCCTGACGACTGCGGTTTACATAGCCGCGTTCCTGCTCATCGGCGGTTACCGGAAAACAAAAATCATCGTTGCGATGAGCGTCGGCGGCGCGCTGCTGCTGATGTTCATATTCATGAAGCTGGTCTACGTCTCACTGCCGATCGGCAGCGGCCTGTTCGGGCAACTCACCATCCTGCTGATGAAGCTCATGGGTATCCGCTGAATGGACAACACGCTGACGCTGCTGCTGCAGGGATTTGTGCAGGTCATGCAGCCGGTGAACCTGCTGTTTCTGACTGTCGGCATCGTGTTGGGCCTGCTGGTCGCCGTGCTGCCCGGTCTGACACTGGTGATGGGCGTGGTGCTGGCCCTGCCGTTCACCTACAGCATGGAGGTCATTCCTGCAATCATTCTGCTGACGGCGATGTACGTCTCGGGCACGTACGCCGGCGCCTGGACTTCGATCCTGTTTCGTGTGCCGGGCGAACCGATAGACGTGCCGCTGCTGTGGGACGGTTATCCGATGGCGCGCAAAGGTGAGGCCGCACAGGCGCTGGGCTGGACGCTGATCGCCGCGTTCTTCGGTGGCATGGTCGCCGCGACGACCATGGTACTGCTCGCACAGCCCGTGGCAAAAATTGCGCTGACTTTTTCTTCACCTGAATATTTCGCGATCATTTTCTTCGGCCTCGCGAGCGTGGTCTCGCTCGGCGGCGGCAAACTGGCCAATGCGCTGATCAGCCTGTTCGCCGGCATCCTGCTGGCCACCGTCGGTGTCGACGACACCTACGGCGCGCACCGCTTCACGTTCGGCGTGCCGATACTCGCCGACGGCATCGACTATCTCGTGGTCATGGTCGGCGCCTATGGCCTCGGCGAAGTGTTCATGCGCATGGAACAGGGCTTCAAGTCACCGCAGCTCGAAAAAGTCGGCGACATCCGCACGCGGCTGCCGCGGATGAAGGAAGCGCTGGCCATGAAGGCCACGTTCATCCGTGGCGGACTGGCCGGCATTTTCATCGGCATCGTGCCCGGTGCCGGCGCCACGGTCGCCTCGTTTCTTTCATACGGCATCGAAGGCCAGTACGGAAAAAACCGGCACAAAATGGGCACCGGCATTCCCGAAGGCATCGTCGCACCGCAGACCGCTGCAACCGCGTCCGTGGGCGGCGCACTGATACCGCTGGTGACCATGGGTATCCCCGGCAGCGGCGCCACCGCGATCATACTCGGCGCATTCCTGCTGCACGGCCTGCAGCCCGGCCCGCAGGTATTCCAGACCTCCAGCCACATCATCTACGCGCTGTTCGCGTCGGTGTTCGTCGGCATCATCGTCATGTGCCTGATCGGCTATTTCGCCACCAAGTTCATGATCAAGGTGCTCGACCTGCCGGAAGTCATCGTCTCCGCTTATGTCGTGATGTGCTGCCTGCTGGGTGCATTTGCCGCTCGCAACAACCTGACCGATGTGTGGCTGATGGTGATCTTCGGCATCGTCGGCTACCTGTTTGAGCGCTTCCGTTTTCCGATCACGCCGATGGTTCTGGGCGTGATCCTCGGCCCGCTCGCCGAAACCAATTTCATGACCACCATGATCAGCTTCAGCAACGACTGGACCGTGTTCTTCACCCGTCCGGTTGCCAGCGCCATCATGTGCGTCGCTATAATCACGCTGATCTGGCCGCTGTTCCGCTACCTGCGGCAGCAAGGCAAAAAGTAATTGCAGGGAGTCCGCATGTCCGCCGTTGAAACCTCTGTCACATCCGCCGCAGCGACTGCAGTAACTGAACTGGTTGCCCGCGCACGCAAGGCGCAGGCAACCATCGCGCGTTACTCGCAGGCACAGCTCGACGAACTGGTCACTGCTGCCGGCTGGGCCATCATGGAACCGGCGCGCAACAAGATGCTCGCTGAGATCGCGGTACGCGACACCGGCCTGGGCAATGTCGCCGACAAGATCAACAAGAATCACCGCAAGACGCTGGGCCTGATGCGCGACCTCAAGGGCGCCATCTCCACCGGTGTGCTCGCCGAACTGCCGGAGCTGGGCATCACCGAAATCGCGCGCCCGGTCGGCGTCGTCGCCGCAGTCGTACCCTCGACCAATCCCGGCGCGACACCCGCAAACAACATCATCAACGCCCTGAAGTGCGGCAATGCGGTGATCCTGTCACCGTCGCCCAAGGGATTTTCGACCTCGGCGAAACTGCTCGAATTCATTCACGCCGAATTTGCCCGCATCGGGGCGCCCGCCGATCTGGTACAGACGCTGCCGCACCCGGTCACCAAGGAATCGAGCAAGGAACTGATGCGCCAGGCCGATCTCGTGGTCGTCACCGGCTCGCAGGCGAATGTGCGCGCGGCGTACTCCAGCGGCACGCCGGCGCTGGGGGTCGGTGCCGGCAATGTCGCGGTCATCGTCGATGAAAGTGCTGACTGCGAGGATGCCGCGCAGAAAATCATGCTGTCGAAAATCTTTGACAATGCCACCAGCTGCTCGTCGGAGAACAGCGTCATCATCCATGCCGCTGTTTATGACCGCATGCTCAAGGCACTGACCGCGGCCGGCAGCATACTGCTGACTGCCGAAGAAAAAGCCACGCTGCAGCAGGCGATGTTTCCCGGCGGGAAACTCTCACCCGCCGTCACCGCCCAGTCCGTCAAAAAAATCTGCGCGGTAGCCGGACTCACACGCCCCGAACTGGTCAATGCCAAGTGTCTGCTGGTCGAAGAAACCGGCACCGGAAAAGCCGCGCCGTTCTCCGGCGAAAAACTGTCGCCGGTGATGGCCGTCTACAAGGCGCGCGATTTCGACCACGCGTTCAGCACACTGCGCGCCATTTACGATTATCAGGGCAACGGTCATTCCTGCGGCATACACACAAAAAATAATGAACAAATTCATAGGCTTGGATTAGAGATGACGGTATGCCGCGTGATCGTCAACCAGGCCCACGCGATCGCCAACGGCGGCAGCTTCGACAACGGCCTGCCGTTCTCGCTGACCATGGGGTGCGGCACCTGGGGCGGCAACAGCTTTTCCGAGAACCTGAACTACAAACACTTCATGAACACCACGCGCATCGTGCGTGTCATTCCACCGCGCGAACCCACACCCGACGATATCTTCGGCGCTTACCGAAAAAAATACGGCGCTTGAGAGGCTTCTTAACGCCAAGGCGCCAAGAGCGCCAAGAGAACCTTTAAACGAAATGCAAAACACCGGGGTCTCCAGGTTTTTTATTTTGATGTTGTTTTCCTTGGCGCTCTTGGCGCCTTGGCGGTAAAAAGCTTTTAACCATGCGCACCATCCGCCATTACGTTGACCAGCGAGCCGCAGAACCGCCCGCGACCTGGCTGATCGCTCCGGAAACCGGCGCGATCATGACTTACGCGCAGTTGCAGCGCGAGTCGCGCGATCTCGGCCGGCATCTGCTCGGACTGGGACTTCACAAAGGCGACAAGGTCGCGCTGATGCTGCACAACAGTTACCAGACCGCGCGGCTGCTGATCGGCGTGATGTATTCAGGGTTCATGGTCGCGCCGCTGAACCTGCTGGCCCAGCCCTCCCAGCTCGCCTACGTGCTGGAGCACTCCGACAGCCGGGCGGTATTCACCAGTGCCGAATACGCCGGACGCGTCAACGCGGCGCTCGCCGGCATCGGGCGCGACATCAAGGTCATCACCATCAACCCGGACGCGCTGGAGATCTTTGACCGGGCGTCGCTGCCTGACGTCGCCCTGCCGGAAATCTCCGAAGCCGACGACGCTCTGCTGATGTACACCTCGGGCACCACCGGCAAGCCCAAGGGTTGCGTGCTGTCCAACCGTAGTGTGGTCGCCGGCGGCGAATACACCAGCGCGGCGCATGAACTCACGGCAAAGGACCGCGTGCTGTGCGCGATGCCGCTGTACCACATCAACGGCCAGATCGTGACCACGGTGGCACCGCTGGTGCATGGCGGCAGCGTGGTCATGCCGCACCGCTTCAGTGTCAGTAATTACTGGGAACTGGTCACGCGCCACCGCTGCACCTGGATAAACGTGGTGCCGACCATGATCAACTACCTGCTGCAGGCGCCGCACCCGTGCGACCGCGGCCACGACATCTCTCACGTCAAATTCTGCCGCTCGGCCTCCGCACCCCTGCCACCGGAACTGCACCGCGCCTTCGAGGAAAAGTTCCACATCGGCATCATCGAAACCTTCGGCATGACCGAAACCAACGCCCCTTGCTTCACCAATCCATACGACCGCAGCAAACGCAAGATCGGCAGTCCTGGCACCGCATTCGGCAACGAGGCTAAGGTCATCGATCCCGCCACCGGCAAAGAACAGCCGCGCGGCACGCCCGGCGAACTGATGGTCCGCGGCGACAACGTGATGACCGGTTATTACAAGGATCCGGAGAGCACCGCAATGACGCTGGAACCCGACGGCTGGATGCACACCGGCGACCTCGGTTACATGGATGACGACGGCTTCGTCTTCGTCACCGGCCGCAGCAAGGAACTGATCATCAAGGGCGGCGAGAACATCGCGCCGCGCGAAATCGACGAAGCACTGATGAAACATCCCGCCGTACTCGAGGCCGCGGCGGTCGGCATCCCCGATGCCGACTACGGGCAGGACATCATGGCCTGCGTAGTGCTGAAACCCGGAACGGATTGCACGGCTGAAGCGCTGGCCGCGTTTTCACAACAGGAACTCGGCAAGTTCAAAACACCGAAGACCATCAAGTTCGTCAGCGAACTGCCCAAGGGGCCGTCGGGGAAGGTGCAGCGGCTGAAATTGCTGGACACCTGAGAAACGATCCCTGCCGCACGAGTCGTTCCAGCGCGCACGGATTGTGCGTCGCCAACCTTAATCCCGTTATCACCATAAGTAATTGTTTTAATTAATATTTTTATCAATTAAACCCCTCTCGGTGGCATTTTATTGATGTAAACATCAATATTTGTTAAAATTAGTTGATGAATTCATCAACAATATTTCCCCTGCCGGGACAGCTGCTGCAGCAAATGCAAGCTGCCGCCAAACGGCGATTCCGCAATTTTGGCGGCTGGGCCAAGGCTGCCGGCATCCCCAAGGAAACGCTGTCGCGACTCAGGACCAATGCGTCCTGCGACCTGCGCACGCTGGAAGCACTCGCCCATGCCGCCGGGTACATCATCACCGTTGCACCGGCGACGACCACCGGCGGCGGCAATTTCCCGGACGAACTGTCGCGCGAACTGGAAATGAAACTGCTCGACCTGGCCGCCTCCGGCAACACCGACAGCGACACCTGGCGGCAACACGGCCCTGCGTTCTTCATGGGTGGACTGGCAGTCATGCTCGCCGGTTCCCGCGGTTTTGATCGCGAGAAATACCTGCGGCTCGCGGATGAGCTGCATCCCGGCATATCCACGCCGGAAGTGTTCGACCGGTGGCTGCAGCAAACTCCCCTGCGGGCATCACGTTTTCTGCCCATGGCCAGAAAACGCAAGGGCATCGAATGACAGCGGCAAACAAGGGCCCGAACCAAGGCCGTCTTTTTCTGGAGCAGCGCGGTGCATACGGAACAGCGCTGCTGGAAGTGCTGCGCCGGGTTGAATCCCAATTCCGCGGCTACAATCCCGCCGCCCTGCCCATCACCATGACCATCGCGGGCGGCGCCGCGCTGTATCTGCTGACCGACGAGCGCGTCAGCATGGATATCGACGCCACGTTTTCCCGACGGGTGCTGTTCGATAGGGATATCGAAGTCGCGTACCGCGACCCCGACGGACGCGCAGCCCTGCTCTATCTCGACCGCAACTACAATGACACGCTGGGCCTGATGCACGAAGACGCGCATCGCGATGCCCTGAAAATGGAAATCGCAGGCATCGATGACGCCATTCTCGCCATCCGCGTACTCACCCCGCTCGATCTCGCCGTATCCAAGCTCGCGCGGTTCTCCGATCAGGACCGCGAGGACATCCTGCTGCTCGCCCGGCGAAAACTCATAGACGCGGCATCGCTGCGCGCCCGCGCGGAAGACGCCCTGAAAGCCTATGTCGGCAATATCGCACCCGTTCGCAATACCATCGAGATTGCCTGCCGGTTGATTGAATCCTTCAATCCCGGAAAAAAATCACCGGGAAAGGTCTGACGGTATTTTCACGGCGGGAGGGAGGCCGGCAAATACAGGGCGCCGAAGGACATCAGGAATGTCAGCGAACTGCCCAAGGGGCCGTCTGGAAAGGTACAGCGGCTGAAACTGTTGGAGCACTGAACCGGACCACGTGATCAGGTCCGGGGCAGCGCCATTACTGCCTCCAACCCGCCCGCTGCGTGATTGCGCAGCGTTATATGCCCGCCATGCAGTTCCACCACATTCTTCGCAATCGCCAGCCCCAGCCCGGTGCCGCCGGTATCGCGGTTGCGTGAACCTTCGACGCGGTAAAACGGCTCAAAAACTTTCTCGAGTTGCTCCGGTGGCAGTCCCGGACCTTCATCCCGGATGCTGATCTGCAAGCGTTCGGCACCGTCATCAACAATCACCTGCGCAGACCTGCCGTACTTGATCGCATTCTCCAGCAAATTCGAGAAGCAGCGCTTCAGCGCCTGCGGCCGGCCCGGATACGGCCCCATCGCACGGCCCTCGATGGTCACCGTGCCGCCGGTTTCGCACAGGTCGGCCTGCAGGCTTTCGAGCAGCGCATTCACATCCACCGGCCGTACCGTTTCACCGTTGTCCATGCCGCGCAGGAAATCCAGTGCGGACGCCACCATCGCTTCCATTTCCTGCAGGTCGTTGCCGAACTTCGTGCGCAGTTGCGCATCTTCCAGCAGTTCGGCGCGCAATCTCAATCGCGTGATCGGTGTCTTCAGATCGTGCGACATTGCCGCCAGCACCTGCGTGCGCTCGCGCAGATACGTGGCCAGGCGCGACTGCATGGTATTGAAGGCGCGTGCCGCGCTCACCACTTCCGTCGGGCCGGTTTCCGCCAGCGGCGGCCGGTTGATGTTCCTGCCCAGTTCGTCGGCTGCGTCGGCCAGTGTCTTCAGCGGCCGGGTCGCCCAGCGCACTGCGATCAATGACACCACGATCACTGCTGTCAGCAACAAGCCTATGCTCAGCAGCACACGGAAGGGCCAGTTCTCGGTCGCCGGTAGCTGCCGCGTGTCGAAGGTAGCCAGCGTGCCATCCTGCAGCCCCACCTGCGCAACAAACGTCAGTCCGCCACCACGCGCCCCGTAGTGCATCATCGGCGGCGTCAAGTCCGCGTCACCATCACCCCTTTGTGGCCGGTGCATGCCCCCGCCACCGCCACCCGGATAGGGCCCAGGCTGAGCCATGCCGACCACCACCAGGCGCCCATCACCGAGATACCGGAGCAACAACGACGTGAACAACGCAGCCCGCGCACCCGCTTCATTTTCGGCCTCGGGTGGACTCAACGGTCCACGGTCGAGACGGACAGTCAATGGCGGCGCACTCAGCACTTTGACGATCTTGTTCCGCTCCGCCGGCGTCATGGTATCGAGCAGGCGTACGATGTCGGCAATGCGCTGCGCCGACTGCATGCCGCTGGCCTGCGCCAGCAGTTCACCGCGGTCATGCATGTGGATGGCAAAACTCAGCAACTGCGCAGTCAGCAGACCGCCGAGCAGCACCAGCACCAGGCGACTGAACAGCGAACGCGGCAGCAGGTTCATCGCGCGCCCGCCACGACATGGGCAGCAAACACGTAGCCCTGACCACGCATGGTTTTGATGATCGCCGGATCCTTGGCGTCCTCGCCAAGGCGCTGCCGCAGCCGGCTGACCTGCACATCGATCGCCCGGTCATAGGGACCGGCATCGCGCGACAGCATCAGATCGATCAGCTGGTCGCGCGTCAGCACCCGGTTGGGATGATCGACAAAAATCTTCAGCAGGCGGAAGTCAGTGCCGCTCAACGCCACGATTACGCCCTGCGGCGATTTGAGGTTGCGCGTGGCGCAGTCGAGGGTCCAGCCGGCGAAACGAAACACGCCCGACTCATCAGTCTGCAGATTTTCCGGCAGCGATCGCGAACGTCGCAGCACGCTCTTGATCCGCGCCAGCAGTTCGCGCGGGCTGAAGGGTTTGGCGACGTAATCATCAGCACCCAGTTCGAGACCGACGATACGATCGGTCTCGTCGCCGCGTGCGGTGAGCATGATGATCGGCACCGTGGAGCGGGCCCGCAGCTCGCGACACAGCGTCAGGCCGTCTTCACCGGGCAGCATCACGTCGAGGATGATTACATCGGGACGCGAGGTTTCGACTGCGGCCCGCAATCCCCTGCCATCGGCTAACGCGGTCACGCGATAGCCCTGCTTCTGCAGGTATTCATCCAGCAGCGCGCGGATCTCGCGGTCGTCATCCACGACAAGGATGTGGTCGGGCGTAGTCATGGCTTGTTTATACCGGAGGCTCGGGCGTCCGGCCTGAAAAATTGTATCGCAGTGTATCAATCCGCCCCGGCCTGCAAACCAGCGATACCAAACGCCCCTTGCCGGACACAGTTGCGTTACAGGTTAATGCGTTAATCGAATCGTCAGGAAAGCCCGGTGCCGCCGAATGCGGGTAACGACGGGCCGACCGGGGACACCGACACAACCACTACGGAAAGGAAGAAATCATGAAAAAGCTGAACAAAATCGCAATTGCACTCGCCGTTTCCATCACTGCAGGACTCGCCGCCACTGCTTACGCCCATCAGGGCGAAGGCCGCGGGATGGGTTACGGTGCACAGGGTGGCCAGCACCAGGGAATGCAGGGCGGCATGACGGGGCACGGCCAGATGCAGGGCATGGGTGGCCGCGGCGAAGGCTGCGATGCCGGGAAAAGCGCAGGCAACCGTCCGCAAGTCGGCCAGCAACTGATGACGCCGGAAGAGCGTACCGCGATGCGCGATAAAATGCGCAATGCCGGCTCGCCCGAAGAGCGCCAGCAAATTGCGGCGGCCAACCACGCCGAAATGCAGAAGCGTGCGGCGGAACAAGGCATCACACTGCCGGAACATCGCGGACCGCAGGGTCGCGGTTACGGTCAGCGCGGCATGGGCAACACGCCGGCGACGCCTGAGTCTGCACAGTAAGCAGATTGTTTGTCCGGGGACAGGGTTTCCCTGTCCCATTTTTTAGCATCATTAATGCATTAATTTCGCCCGGAGGGCGAAAGGAGAACCTTTCATGCGCCGGCTTTCTGTCCTCACCGTAACCGTTCTGCTGCTGACTGGCGCAGCCCTGCCACCATCCGCCTCGGCGCAATCGCCCCATACGCACCAGCACAGTTTCGGCAATGCCGAAAAATGGGCGCAGGTCTTTGACGACCCGGACCGCGACGCGTGGCAGAAACCGCATGAAGTCATTCAGGCGCTGAAGCTCAAGCCGGATGCAGTCATCGCCGATATCGGGTCGGGGACCGGCTATTTCTCGGCGCGTTTTGCCAACATGGTGCCGCAGGGCAAAGTCTACGGCGTCGATACCGAACCCGACATGGTGAAATATCTGGCTGAGCGTGCAAAACGCGAAGGGTTGAAGAACATCACCGCCCTGCTCGCCAAACCCGGCGACCCCGGCCTGCCCGAAAAAACCGACCTGATCATCTACGTCGATGTGTATCACCACGTCGATCACCGCGTAGACTATTTCCGCCGCCTGCAGAATTCACTGCGGCCGGGAGGCCGGCTGGCCATCATCGATTTCAGGATGGACGCACCCAACGGCCCGCCAAAGGCTGCGCGCATCGCGCCGGAACAGGTGAAGGCCGAACTGCAGCGCGCCGGCTATCTGCTCGACGAAGAGCACGGATTCCTGCCGAACCAGTATTTCCTCGTTTTCCGGCCCGGGACGCACTGAGCTCCCTACCGCCTTTAACAGGAGGTCAACATGAACAGATTCGATCGTCGCAAATTTCTGCAAGGCATTGCTGCCGGCGGCGCCCTGCTCGCCAGCGGAGATTATGCTTTCGCCGGAGCCATGACTCATGCCCTGCCGCCCGTAGCCACTCCCGGATTCAATCCGGACATCGAGCTCGAACTGAACGCAGTTGCAGACTCGATTGCAGTCCTGCCCGGAAATGCCACGCGCGTCTGGCGCTACAACGGACGCGTGTTACGCGGCAATCCGCAGACACTGGGCATGCTCGACGGTTCCGGCCACATTCCGATCATCCGCGCACGCCGCGGCCAGAAGATCCGTATCCATTTCAGCAATCAGTTGCCCGAGGACTCGATCGTGCACTGGCACGGCCTGCATATCGTGCAGCGCATGGATGGCCACCCCATGTATGCGATCGGTCCCGGCAAAAAATTCGTCTATGAGTTTGTCATCGACAATCGCGCCGGCACCTACTGGTTTCACCCCCACCCGCACGGACGTACCGGCGCACAGGTCTACTACGGCCTTACCGGCCTCCTGCTGATCGGTGACGATGAGGAGGACGCGGCAAAACTCCCACGCAACGAACTGGACCTGCCATTGGTCATTCAGGATCGCACATTCGGCGCCCGCAACGAGCTGATCTACGTGGGCCAGAGCATGCACGACCGGATGATGGGCCGGATGATGGGATTCAGCGGTCAACAGGTCCTGGTCAACGGCAATCCTGGATACAGCCGTACGGTGCCACGAGCCGCGCACCGGCTGCGCCTGTTCAATGGTTCAAATTCGACGCTCTACCGGCTGCAGTGGAGCAATGGCAAACCCTTCACGGTGCTCGGGACAGACGGCGGATTGCTGGAACGCCCAATGGTCCGCGAACACATCACGCTCGCAGCCGCGGAACGTATCGATGTCTGGGTGGACTTCTCCACCCACCAGCCGGACGACGAACTCGCGTTAATCGCCGAATCCTGGTCGCCGGCGCTCGACAACATCACCCGCATGCAGAGCGGCGCGCCGATGACTGAACGGGGGCGACCGGTCGCGCGTTTCCGCATCGGCAGCGGGGATGCTAAAAAGTCGGTCTTGCCGGAACGTCTCTCTACTTTTCCGGCATTGAAACTCGCCGATGCCGTCAATCGCGACAAGCCCCGCAGCTTCCAGTTGTCAATGATGCACGGTCAGGGAATGCTGAACGGGCGTTCCTTCGGACGCATGGACGAGGTCGTCGACCATGAAAAAGTAAAACTCGGCACCACCGAAGTATGGGAATTTTCCAATGACACCAACTTCGGTATGCGCATGGCGCATCCGATGCATGTGCACAACCTGCAATTTCGCGTCATCGGACGTAGTCGCACGGGACGGTCGAACCCGCTTCTGCAGGATCTCGGTGCAGGCCTGACCGACGAAGGGCTGAAAGATGTGGTACTGGTGATGCCCGGCGAACGGGTACGCGTCCTGATGAAGTTCGAAAACCACACGGGGCTTTATCTCTATCACTGCCATATCCTCGAGCATGAGGATATCGGCATGATGCGAAACTATCTGGCGCAGGGATAGGCTTGGCACGTTAACCCGTTGGGCGCCGCCATGCCAAACGAGCGGCATAGACCCCTTGCACCGTCGGCACGCTGCGGACACCGCGACGCTTAATTTAATCAATTAGTTATATAGAAAAGCACCGGCTTATTTGCTCATTTATAAAGCGCCTCGCGCACCTTGCCGCGGAACACGCGGTAGGAAAACACCGTGTAACCGGCGATCACCGGCAGCACGATTGCCGCACCC
>Ga0224505_10000917_pt1 | contig 19719 bp, 14 predicted proteins | sample SF_Jan12_sed_USG_FD_169102 | JGI IMG/M metagenome (GOLD analysis project Ga0224505, IMG submission 169102) | Sediment microbial communities from San Francisco Bay, California, United States - SF_Jan12_sed_USGS_4_1 | ecosystem: Environmental > Aquatic > Marine > Sediment | place: USA: California... | reverse complement strand
GTCCGCGGACTTGATCGGGGTGATCTGCTCGATGCGCGAACAGACCTCGAAGCCCATCCGGGTAACGGGGCCGGGATCCTGGCCCTCGTTGCCCGACAATTCCGCGTTCAGGCCGGGGGCCTCGCCCAGTGCCAGGGGTTTGGCGAAACGCACGTAGATCTTGCCGTAGGGCTGGTTCATGCCGAAGATATAATTGAAAAACCAGCCCAGGGATTCCTTGCGCTTGGGTTCGCCGCGCTGGATGGCGACATAGTCATCGATCTCCGCGATGCGGTCGAAGGCGATCGATACCGGAACCAGCAGCACCTTGTCGACCCGCTCCTTCTCGCAGGATTCCACCACCCAGTTGAGGATACCCAGTTTCGGCGGCGACAACTTGCCGGTGCGGGAGCGGGTGCCCTCGATGGACCAGGACAGCGGCAGCTTGTTGCGTATCAGGTGATCTATATAGCGGCGAAACACCAGTTTGTAGACCGGGTCTTCCTGGAAGGTGCGCCGCAGGAAGATGGCGCCCACCCGCCGGGCCAGGCTGCCGAAGCCGAGGAAATTCATGTTGATTCCCGCGAAGATCAGCGGCAGCGGCTTGAAATCGTTCTCGTAAAGGGACAGCAGGAATACAAAACTGTCCATGTGGGATTTGTGCGACCACAGGAACAGCAGCAGGTGATCCCTGGACAGTTCCCGCAATTCCTCCAGGGCTTCCGAGTTGATATCCAGTTCCCGCTCGTAGCTGCGGGTATAAATAAAGCGTGCCATTCTCGCGGCGGGATGCAGCCACGAGTCCTTCGGCGTGGCCTCGATTTCGTGCAGGCATTTGCGGGCGTACGCCAGTGCCTGCTCCGGGGTTTTACCGGTGGGCCTTGCCGCCTGCTCCAGCTCCGAAATGAACGCGGGGTCGTGCAGCAGGTAAGCCGCGCCGGTTGTCGGGATCATAGGCTGAACACTCCAAACAGTGCCGCGTGGTCGGATAAATCCCGCCAGGGACCCTTGCTCAGGCGCTGGCAGGCGTGGGGTTTCAGGCCCCGGTAGTAAATGCGGTCCACCGACAGCATCGGCGCCCACACCGGGAATGTGCGGGCGTGCCGGCCCTCCATCTTGACGAACAGTTCCTCCAGTCCCAGGTCCTGGTGCAGGTGCTGCTCCGCGCGCTGGCGCCAGTCGTTGAAATCTCCGGCGATGATCATCGGCTCGTCGCGGGGCACATGCTGGTCGATGCGTTCGGTGAGGGCCTGGAACTGGTCGCGTCGCTCCTGTTCCAGCAGGCCCAGGTGAACACACAGCGTGTGCAGGCGAACCGAGCGCCCCGGGATCTCTATGACGCCGTGCAGGATGCTGCGGCTGGAGCGCTTGAAGATCGAGACGTCGATATTCTCCCAGCTGGCGAAAGGGTACATGCTCAGGATGGCGTTGCCGTGGTCGCCCTTGCGGTATATGGAGTTGCAGCCATAGGCGTAGTGGGGCCAGCTCTGGTCCGCCAGGTATTCGAAATGGGGCTGGTCCGGGTAGGAGAAGCGGCGGCGCTTGGCCTTGCTCTTGATGGCGTTGCCGTGTATCTCCTGCAGGAACACCACATCGGCCCCGGACTCTGCGATGCGATCGCGCATGGACTCAAGCACAAAGCGGCGATTGCCGGTGCAATAGCCCTTGTGGATGTTATAGGTGAGGACGCAAATCTTGTTACCCACGATAATCCCTTACATTTGCTGCGAATGGCGCCTGCAACACGCTAATTGCCCTTCCGCCTTTGCTGTAACGCCCTGGCAGACCACTTCAAAACATAGTCGCAGCCACTGGCCCCGGCGATGAACAGCACCGCGGCGGAACCGGCGGTAATGGCTGCCTGGGGTATCCAGGGGGCGAGCTGAGCCGCCAGCACCAGCGCGCAGAAACCGATCTGTATGGCCATATTGGCCTTGCTGAGGCGGGTGGCCGCAAACTCGAAGGGGCCGATCAGCCAGCGGTAACAGGCCGCGCCCGTCACGATGACCACGTCCCTGGCAATCACCACCAGCGCCAGGTACCAGGGCAGCAGGCCGGTGCGGGCGAAGCAGACAAACGCGACGATAACAAGCACCTTGTCGGCAACCGGGTCGAGGGCCGCACCGAGGCGGGAGAGGGCGCCCAGGCGCCGGGCCATGAAGCCGTCCAGTGCGTCGGTCACCGCTGCCAGCAGCGCTGTTGCCAGCGCCCACTGGTAATTTCCCTGCAGGATAAAAAAGCCCAGGGGACCGGCCAGCAGCAGGCGCGACAGGGTCAGGGCGTTGGGCAGGTATTGCAACATCCGTACCGGTCAGGGCGCGCCCTGGGCTCCTGCCTGTCCGGCCACGGGAGTATTCCCCGCGCCGCGGTTGAGCAGGAATACCGCCAGTTCGCGTCTCTCGTTGTCACTCAGCGGGAAAATGGGCATCGGGGATATGGGTGCCTTGAGTACCTCGATAATGGCATTGTAGCCGAGCCGGTCGGAGAGGCCCGTCAGTAGCTTGGGATTCTCACCCGCCTCGTGGCAGCTGGCGCAGTCGTAGTAGAAGTACAGCTGCTCCCCGCGTTTCGCCATCGCGCCCAGGTCGGCCCCGGCCAGCCAGGCCGGTGGCTTCGCATCGAGCCGGCTCGTTGCGGCCGCATCTGCCGGGGGTGACCAGCCCGTCCTGTTGTCCCCCGGGCTGACCCGGTAGATGGCGCCGGCGTAGTCGTCGGAGATGTAGATCGCACCGTCGGGTCCCTGGGCGACGTCGACCGGGCGCCCGATGATATTCCCGTCCTGGTTGAAGCCGGTGAGGAAATCCCGCTCCTCGATACCCTGGTCGGTCCAGTGTAGCGATACCACCTTGTAGCCATCAGGCGTGCTGCGGTTCCAGGAGCCGTGCAGCGCCGCCAGCGCGGTGTGTCCGTAGCCGGCGGGCCAGCCCCTGTCGTCGATAAAAGTGATCCCCAGGGGCGCGTTGTGGGGGCGAAACCCGTGGGCCGGCGCCGTCGGCTGGCGCTGGCCCGCCAGCGGGTCGGGGCCCATATCCGGGTCGGTCAGATTGGCGCCGTTGAAATAGGGCCAGCCGTAAAAATGACCCTGCTCGACCAGGTTCAGCTCGCAGGGCGGAAAATCGTCACCCAGCAGGTCGCGACCGTTGTCGGTGGCATACAGCTCGCCGCTCCAGGGCGCCCAGTCGAAGCCCACGCTGTTGCGCAGGCCGGTGGCGATGATTTCGCCGCCGCTGCCGTCGGGCCGGAAGCGCATCATGGTCGCCCGTCTTTCGTCTTCTTCCACGCAGACATTGCAGGTGGAGCCCTGGGAGAGGTACAGCAGGCCGTCGGGGCCGACGCGAAGCGTCTTGCTCCAGTGGTTGCCCTCGTCGGTGAAGCCCTCCACCAGCGGCTCATAGGCCCCGGTGAGCTTGCCGCTGGCGCTGTCGAAGCCCACCCGGCCGATCCGGTTGGATTCAGCGACATAGAGGTAGCCGTTGGCGATGTCCATCCCAAACGGGCGCTTGAGCCCGCCGATCAGCGTCACCACCGCATCCGGGTGCCCGTCCCCGTTGGCATCCTTGCGCAGCAGCATGATATCGCCGGAGTGGGGGCGGCTCAGCAGCAGGTCGCCCCCCGGGGTGAAGCGCAGGAAGCGCGCTTTCGGCAAATCGCTGGCATACAGCTGCAGGGTGAATCCCGGCGGCAGCTGGAAGCGCTGGTGCAGGTCGGTCGCGGTAGCGGCGGGCCCGCCAATTCCTGCCATGACATTCAGGATCATGCGCAGGCTGCTGCTGTTGATGGTGCCGGTGGCCAGCAGCACCAGCGGTATGCAAGCGAGCAATGCCAGCACTGCCAGCACACCGAAGAGTAGTTTCCGCAAGGTTTTTCCCTCCTTTTCCGGTGGCGGCAGGGCACAGCCATACCGCGCGAGCGGCAGACTATACCATAGCCCGCCGGCCCGGGATCAGCGCGCTTTGGGCCACAGCCGGCGCCACAGCTTGTCGCCTTCGATCGCCAGGAAGCTGGGCAGGAAACACAGCAGTATCAGCGGCCACCAGTCCAGCGGGAAAGAGGCGGTGCGGAACAGGGCGGCCGCCCCGGGAACCAGGGTGGGGATAAAGCGGATGAGGGTGCTCAGGGCGATGCCGGCCAGCAGCCAGGGGTTGGAAAACGGGTTCAGGGTGAATGCCGAGGCATAAATCGAACGGGCGGAAATCACATAGCCGAAGTGCGCCAGCAGGATACCCCAGAAAGCCGCCGTCTGGGCCTGGGTGAGCAGCAACTCGTCGACGATCCGGCCGTTCACCACCGCCGCCGCGCCAAAATGGTGGTACAGCAGGAAACCCGGTGCCGCGATAGCCACACCCATCAATACCACCCGCTGCAAGAACAGCGCGTTGATGATATGCGCATCCGGGTTCCGCGGCGGCTGCCGCAGCAGGTCCTTCTCCTTGGGCTCCATCATCAGCGGCATGGTCAGCAGCACCGAGTCGAGCAGGTTGATCCAGAGTATCTGCACGGGTTCCAGGACAAACCGTACCGAGAACAACGGCACCGAGGCGGCCAGCAGGATGGCGCCCATGATAAGCAGCGCCTGGGCGGCATTGGTCGGCAGCGTATAGAGAATCGCTTTCTCCAGGTTGTTCCAGGCGTGGCGGCCCTCTTCGACCGCGGCCACGATGGTGGCGAAGTTGTCATCGGCCAGCACCATGTCGGAGGCTTCCTTGGCGACCTCGGTGCCACTGATGCCCATCGCGATGCCGATGTCGGCAACCTTCAGTGCGGGGGCATCGTTGACCCCGTCGCCGGTCATCGCGACCACGTGGCCGTTGGCCTGCAGCGCCTGGGCAATCGCCTGCTTGTGTTCCGGCGCCACCCGGGCAAATACCGACACCTGCTCGGTCACCTCGCGCAGGCCGGCCTCGTCCAGTTCGCTGAGCTCGGCCCCGGTCAGCACCTGTGCAGCTTCGATACCCAGCTGGCGCGCCACCGCCTGGGCGGTGTCAGGGTGGTCCCCGGTGATCATCACTGTGCGAATGCCGGCCTGGCCGCACAGCGCAACCGCCTCGATCGCCGACTGCTTGGGCGGGTCGATCATGCCCTGCAGGCCGGCGAAGCACATGTCCCGCAGGTCGTCGTGGCAGAGGTCGCCGTGATCCGCCGGCATTTCCCTGACCGCAAAGCCCAGTGTGCGCAGTGCATCCCTGGCAAACCCCCTGGCAGTCTGCAGGGCAGGTTCCGGATCGAACGCTTTGTGCCGGCCGGTAGCGCCGGCCTCGGTGCTGCACATCCGCACGATGACCTCGGGCGCGCCCTTGGCGAACAACAGGCGCCTGCCGTCGCACTGTACCAGCACCGCCATGTACCTGGTCGAGGAGTCAAAGGGGATGTCCTCCAGGCGCTGCGCGCCATCCACTACCAGTTCCGCCTTGGCCCCGGAGATGCGCAGCGCTATCTCGGTGGGGTCGCCGCTGCCGCCCGCGCCGCTCAGGTGCGCGTTATTGCAATAGAATCCGCAGCGCAGCAATTGCACCAGTGCCGGGTGCTCCAGCGGTGGCACCGGGCGCTGCTGGTAGCGGAACTGGCCCTCGATATCGTAGCCGGTGCCGGTGACCTCGTAGGTCATTCCCGCGGCATAAACCCGCGTCACCGTCATGCGGTTTTCCGTCAGGGTGCCGGTCTTGTCCGAGCAGATCACCGAGGTCGCCCCCAGCGTCTCCGCCGCCGGCAGTTTGCGGATCAGGGCCTTGCGGCTAGCCATCACCACACCGGAGAGTGCCAGGATCGATGTGACCAGCGCCGGCAGCATCTCGGGAATGGCCGCCACCACCAGGGACACGGCGCCCAGGAAGCTGTAGGCGGTGTCGTAGCCGAGGTAGACGCCGTAGCCGAAATTCACGGCGCCTACCGCGAGAATGGCGATGATCAGGGTCTGGACGAATTCCTTCATCTTGCGTTGCAGCGGGGTCAGGCCCTTGTCCGCGGCCTTCACCATGTCGGCGATCTGGCCGAACACCGTACCCCGCCCGGTCTCAACCACGATGGCCCGAGCCGTGCCCTGGGTGAGGAAGGTCCCGGAAAACCCCATGTTTTTCTGGTCCCCCGGCACCAGGTTGGAGCCCTGGAGCGGTTCCGCCTGCTTCTGCACCGGCACCGATTCCCCGGTCAGGGAGGACTCGTCCACATGGCTGTTGCTGACCTCGAGGAAGCGCACGTCAGCGGGAATCCTGTCGCCGCCTTCCAGCACAACGATGTCCCCGGGCACCAGCTGGCGGGCGGGGAGGCGGCGCTGGTCCCCGGCCCGCAGCACCAGGCACTCCTGCACCATCATGTTGCGCAGCGCATCCAGCGCCCCCTCGGCCTTGCCCTCCTGGACAAAGCCCAGCACCGCGTTGAGCACCACCACGCCGGCGATGACGACGGTGTCGGGCAGCATATGGCTGCCCAGCGCGGTGAGGGTGCCGGTGACCAGGGCAGTCAGCAGCAGGATGATCACCATGGGATCTTTGAACTGGCGCAGGAAGCGCACCCAGGCCGGGGTCTTGCGGAATACCAGCTCGTTGGGGCCGTACTGCTCCAGCCGCGCCGCCGCGACCTCTTCGGTGAGCCCGGTTGGACTGCTGGCGAGCCCGGCCAGCAGCTCGTCGCGCGACTGGCGGTACCACGCGGTTTTGGTCGCGGGCGGCTCAGGCATAGTGGGGGTAGACCGGCTCGAACATCCGGGCCCGGACATCCGCCAGTATGTCCGCCGGCCTGGGCTCCCTGGCCAGGCCGCGCTCGTGGGCGATGGCGGCGACCTCGGCGGCGATCAGCGCCGACACCTCGCGTATCCGGGACAGGCTGGGATACACCCTGCCCAGGGCCAGGTCCCGATCGCTCACCATGGAGGCGAGCACCCGCGCCGCCGCGAGGAACATGTCATCCGTGACCCGTGAGGTGCCACTGGCGATGGCTCCCAGCCCGACGCCGGGGAAGATGTAGGCGTTGTTGCCCTGGCCGGGCACCAGGGTCTGGTTGCCCACGGCCACCGGCTCAAACGGGCTGCCGCTGGCGAAGATGGCCCGGCCCTCGCTCCAGCCATAAGCCTGGGCCGCGGTACATTCGGCATTGGCGGTGGGATTGGAGAGGGCGAACACGACGGGGCGCCGGTTGAGCCGGGCCATCGCAGTCACCACCTCCTCGGAAAATACCCCGGCGCGACCCGCGCAGCCCATGATCGCCGTGGGCCTGAGTACGCGCACCGCCTCGGCGAAGTTGTCGATGGCCGCATGTTCATGCGCATAGGGCAGTTTTTGTGAGGGGATCTTGTCGCGCCCGGCGACCAGCAGCCCGTTGCTGTCGAAGAACCAGCAACTGTGTCGGGCCCGCTCCGGGTCCACGCCCCGTTCGATCATCGCGGCGACTATGGTATTGCCGATGCCTATCCCCGCCTGGCCGGCGCCGTAGAACAGCACCCGCTGCTGCTCGAGTTCGCCGCCGCTGATACGCAGAGCGCCCAACAGGCCGGCGAGCGCCACCGCGCCAGTGCCCTGGATATCGTCGTCGAACAGGCAGACCCGGTCGCGATAGTGCGCCAGCAGGCCGAAGGCGTTGCGATTGCCGAAATCCTCCAGCTGCACCAGGGCCCTGGGGAAAGCCTCCTGCACCGCGTCGATAAATTCCTCCACCAGTTCATCGTAGGCAGGACCCCGTTCGCGGCGGCGCTCCAGCCCGAGGTACAGGGGGTCGTTCAGAAACGCCTCGTTATTGGTGCCCACATCGAGGGTCACCGGCAGGCACTGGGTAGGCTGGATGCCCGCGCAGGCGGTGTAGAGTGACAGTTTGCCGATAGGTATACCCATGCCGGCGGCACCGAGATCTCCCAGGCCGAGAATGCGCTCGCCATCGGTTACCACGATAATGCGCGGGTCCCTGTGGGGCCAGTGAGCCAGTATCTCCCGCACCCGTCCCCGGTCCCGCAGCGAGATGTATAGCCCCCGGGGGCGTCGGTAGATGTGGCTGAACTGCTGGCAGGCCTTGCCCACCGTGGGTGTGTAGATCAACGGCATGATCTCTTCGATATGGTTGACCACCACCCGGTAGAACAGCGTTTCGTTGCGGTCCTGCAGGGAGATAAGCGCGATATAACGTTCCAGGTCGGAATCCTTGGCCCGCAGGTGACCCATGACCCGCTGTTCCTGCTCGGCGGCGGTGCATACCCGCGGCGGCAGCAGGCCCCGCAGGCCCAGCGCATCCCTCTCCGCCTCGGTGAACGCGGTGCCCTTGTTGCGCACGGGGTCGTGCAACAACTTCACGCCCCGCGGTAGCTCCTGGTCCGGCTGGCTTGCCACGGCATCCTCCGGGTCGCTGACCCAATGGTGTGATCGGATACTGGCAGTTTAGCGAAGGTGGAAGCGCGCCGGGTTTGAGGCGGGTCAAGGAAGGCCCCGAAAATGCGGCTGTCGCGCATATTTCCGGGCGTCGCTGCCGGCTTTCCTGCCGCACGCGACGTCCCGTACATCCCGTACATAAAAAAACACCCGGCGGGGCCGGGTGCAAAGACGCCTGGCGGGGGTGCCAGGACTTTTGTGACAGGCGTGTCAGTGGATGAATTCGGCCCGGGTGGCGGGGTTGGTCTTGAAAGCGCCGCCCAGGGCGGTGGTGCGGGTGGTGGAGTTGGTATCCATCACGCCGCGGGACTTGACGCAGTAATGCACGGCGTTGATCGTCACCGCCACGTCCTCGGTCCCCAGCAGGGTTTGCAGGGCCACCAGGATCTGCTGGGTCAGGCGCTCCTGCACCTGCGGGCGCTGGGCGAAGAAGCGCACGATACGGTTGATCTTGGACAGGCCGATGATGCGGTCGCCGGGGATGTAGGCCACGCGGGCGCTGCCGTCGATGGTGACGAAGTGGTGCTCGCAGGTGCTGACCAGGTCGATATTGTCCACCTGTACCATTTCCTCCACCTGCATCTTGTTGTCGATGGCGGTGATTTTCGGGAACTTGCCGTAGTCGAGTCCGGAAAAAATCTCGTCGACGTACATTTTGGCTATGCGATGGGGGGTCTCGCACAGGCTGTCGTCGCTGAGGTCCAGGCCCAGCGTGCGGGTGATGTCGGTAAATGCCGCGGTTATCCGCCGGTACTTTTCGTCCCGGCTCAGGCCGTTGTGCACCATCGGGGTCTCCAGTCCGCGCTCCACCAGGGCATCGCGCACCAGCTGCGCCTCCGGTGACAGGTGGCTGGGAAAGGTCAACATCTTTTCAGCGACAGAAGATTCCATAACATTCTCCATTCGATTGTCAGCAGTAGTTACGCCGCTGGTCGGGTAACGGATTAACGCCGGGGTAAATTTTTATCGGGACGGGTGCTATGCTGCGGTTGTTCCTTCCGGCCCGGGAGGATTCGGGGGGTAACGGGAGATGGCCAGGTGAAGATCGACCACATCAATATCGCGGCGCCCCCGGCGCCGGCACGGGGCCTGTCCGGGAGTCAGTGCCGCAGGTTGGCATTGAGCAGCAGTTCCAGCCGGCTCTCGGCCAGCAGCACGCTGCGGGTCACCCGGAAGCAATCCAGCACCTTCTCGAGCTGGCCCTGGTTATAGGGGCTGTACCCGGGCAGGGACGCCGGCCTCGGCCTGACGCTGATCTGGTCCAGCTCTTTTATCCCGTACAACTTGCCGGACTGGGGCGTCTTGAGGTTGTGTACCGCAAAACAGTGGCCGAGGCTGTCGTTGTGCAGGTGTGGGCGCAGTACCTGCAGCAGGGCCGCGATGGCCTCGCGACCGAGGAAATTGAACAGGTCCCAGAACAGGCACAGGTCAAACCGGGTACCCGCCGGTATGTGCAGGAGGTCGCCCCAGCGCTGTTGCAGGGAGATGGTGGCGTCATCGCCGGCCAGCAGGTCGGGCAGGTCGCCGAACAGGTCGATGAAATGCAGCTTGCAGCGGTAGCGGGAGAAAAACTCGACGGTCTCAGGCAGCGCGGAACCGATATGCAGCACCGTGAGGCAGCGCCCCTCGTCGATATGCTGGAACAGCGACGGCAGCAGCGCCGACGGCTGGCTCGGGATCGCGGCGGGGCGGTCGGGTCCTGCCCGAAACGACAGGGAAATGGCCTCAGCCGCTCTTCACGTCCAGCCGGGGCGCCTTGTTCTCCTGGGAGGGGAACGCAGTCGGTTCCCTGGCCGCCTGGGGCGCCGCTTTCACCACGGTGTCACCCGGGTCCATGTCGATGCTGCCCTTGAACACGGCGCCGTCTTCCAGCAGTACCCGCGGCGCGATGATATTGCCCCGCACGTTGCCGAGTTTGGATATCACCACGTTCTCGGTACCGGTGATATCGCCCTGCACCTTGCCATCGATCTTGATCGTCTTGGCGAGGATGTCGGCGAACACCTGGCCGGATTCCCCGACGATGACCTCGTGGGCCTTGAGGCTGATGGTACCCTCGACCCGGCCCTGGATCAGCAGGTCTTCATCGCCTGACACTTCACCTTTGATTTTGATGCTTGGTCCAATCATTGCGGTACTCCTGGCAGTCCTGGGGGAAGCGGGTGGTGGTGCGGAGACCTGGGCGGCAGCGGGCGCTGCCGGCTCGCTGGCCGCGGGTTCCGGTACCCGGGGGGGCGCCGGTTTGTTCTTGTGACGATCAAACATAGCAATAGTCCCAGTTCCGGATTCGGCCGATAAGCGTAGCAGCACGTCCGGGCTTGCGCCAGACTGCACGGGGGCAGAAAGTACACTTTTGGGTCATTTCCCCGGGGGGAACCGACGTTCCCGCCGCGGCCCGGTTTTGGCGCCCCGACCGCGGGCATGCAATCAAGCCCGCACCTGGGATACTCTCACGGATGCAGCCGCACAGGAGGACAGTCTATGGATACCGCAAGCGCCCTGTTGCCGCTGGCCGTCGCGATGCTGCTCACCGGGGTGATCGGGGGCCTGCTGGCGGGCCTGCTGGGAGTGGGCGGGGGAATCGTGATTGTGCCGGTGCTCGATACGGCGCTGGGGATGTATGGCGTTGACCCCGCGATTCGCATGCACGTGGCGGTGGCAACCTCCCTGGCGGCCATAATTCCCACCTCGGTCTCCTCTACCCGGGCGCATCGCGCCAGGGGAGCCCTCGATGAATCCCTGGCGCGGCTCTGGGGCCCCTGGATTTTTATCGGCGCCGGGCTGGGCACGGTGCTGGCGGCTCACCTGGGGGGCGGCGCCCTGTCGGCAGTATTCGCAGTGGTCGCGCTGCTGGTGGCGATCAAGATGATCCTGCCGCTGCAGGATGTATTGATTTCCAGGGAAATTCCGCGCGGGCCGCTGGCGCCGGTTGTGCCACTGGCTATCGGCAGCCTGTCCAGCATGATGGGTATTGGCGGCGGCACCCTCAGTGTGCCGGTGCTCACCCTGGTGAACCAGCCCATTCACCGGGCAGTGGGCACCGCGGCGCTGTTCGGGTTCCTGATCAGCCTGCCGGGGACCGTTGGGTACGTGGTCTCCGGGTGGGGCGACCCCAGGCTGCCTCCCGGCAGCCTGGGCTATGTCAACCTGGTCGGTCTCGTCCTGATCGCCCCGGCATCGGTACTGGCCGCCCCGCTCGGGGCCAGGCTGGCGCACCGCCTGGACCGGCGCCAGTTGGGCCTTGCGTTCGGGGTGTTCCTGCTGCTGGTTGCGGCCAGGATGCTCTACCGCTCATTCATGGCCTGAACTCCGGCACTGCTTTGGTGTCACACATCTGTCGCGATTTGTGACTGCAGTTACTCCACGACGGCCCCGGATCGAACGCCATTTGTTGCGGTGGATCAACCAGTCCGGGCCGGACCTGGTTGATAATGAACGGCAGGCAGGGGGGCCGTGTTACCTTTGGGCACGGTTTACGCACCTCAAATGCAGCCAACCCGCATACCCGGCAGCACGCAAGGAGAACATTTATGGCACAAGGCAAGCCCATCAGGGTGGGCATCATGGGTTTCGGCCAGACCGGTCGCCAGATTTACGAGCTCGCCTCCCGCAGCGACGATGTCGAAGTGGTGGCAGTGGCGGATATCGGCAAGCCCGAAATTCTGCACTACCTGCTCGGCGCCGAGGTGAAGGAGCCCCAGCGGCACGAATTGCACGGCAATTTCCTGGTCAACCCGGGCTTCCGCACGCGCCTGCTGCAGATCGACCGTCCGGCGGAAATGCCCTGGGATATTTTCGGCGTGGATATGGTGATCGACTCCACCGGCAAGTACCGGGATACCAGCTACATGCAGGATCACCTGGGCAATGGCGCCCCCCGTGTGCTGTTGCGCACCCTGCCGACGGACGGCATCGACCGCATCGTCATTCCCGGGATCAATGACGCCGAGGCCGCGGCCACGGATTGCATGATCTCCGCCGGCTCGGCGACCACGACCGCGCTGTGCCTGCTGTTGCACGTGCTGTCCCGCAGCTTCACGATCGAGTGCGGCAGCATGACCACTATCCACTCATACACTTCCGACCAGGCGCTGCAGGACTATGCCGGCAGTGATATCCGCCGCAGCCGCTCCGCCGCGGAAAATATCATACCCAACAGCCATGAGGCGGGCGCCTGGCTGGGGCGTATCCTGCCCCGGTTCGACGGCAAGTTTCTCACTTCCGCACTCAATGTTCCCATTCACGAAGGCTGCCTGCTGGATGTCAACCTGGTGCTGGGAGATGCGGAGGTGGGGGTCGAGGATATCAACCAGGCGATGCGCGACGCGAAGCTGCCGGGCATCATCGGGGTAGTGGAAGATCCGATTGTGTCATCGGATGTCATCGGCAACCCGCTGTCACTGTTGTTTGATACCAAGGGCACGCTCAAGGCCGGCAACAACATTATCAAGACCCTCAGCTGGTACGAGAACCTCGGCCACGCGGCCCGGCTGCTGGACGTGGTGCGGATCTACCGGCAACTGGACGTGCAGCAGGAGGCAGCGTAATGAAAATCGGGATCAATGGATTTGGCCGTATCGGCCGTTCGGTTTTCCGCATCCTCGAGAATGTCGAGGGTATCGACGTCGTTGCCGTCAACGACCTGTTCGACTACGAGGCGCTGCGCTACCTGCTGGACTACGACACGGTGATGGGCCCCTTCGGCAAGGCCCTCAAGCTGGAAGACGGGCACCTGGTGACCGCCAAGAGCAAGGTGAAACTGCTCAGCGAGCGCAGTCCGGCGGATATTCCCTGGGCCGCGCTGGGTGTCGATGTCGTGGTGGAATCGACCGGCGTGTTCCGCAAGCGCGAGCAACTCGAGCAGCACCTGGCGGCGGGCGCGCGCCATGTTGTGCTCACGGTGCCCGCCAAGGACCCGGTGGACTACACCGTGGTGCTGGGGGTCAACGACGAGGGCCTGCGACCGGAACACCGGATCATTTCCAACGCCAGTTGCACCACCAACTGCCTGGCGCCGATGGCCAGCGTGCTGGACGCGGCGTTTGGCATCGAGGAGGGTGTGATCAACACCGTGCACGCCTACACCAACGACCAGCGGCTGGCGGATGTTCCGCACTCGGACTGGCGCCGCAGCCGGGCGGCGGCGGAAAATATCATTCCCACCTCCACCGGCGCCGCCAAGGCGGTGGGGGAAGTGCTGCCCCAGCTCAAGGGCAAGTTGCACGGTATGGCGGCCCGGGTACCGGTGCCGGACGGGTCGGTGGTGGACCTGTTCTGCAAACTGGGCAAGAAAGCCAGCGTCGCGGACGTCCATGCCGTCGTCAAGGAGGCCTCCCAATCGGATCGGCTGCGGGGGATCCTGCAGTTCAGCGACCGGCCCATTGTCTCCTCCGATATCATCGGCAACTCCCACTCGTCGATCTACGACGCCGGTTTCACCGGGATCACCGCGGGGCATTACCTGCGGGTGCTGAACTGGTATGACAACGAGTGGGGTTATTCCTGCCGCGTGTGCGACCTGCTGGCCCGGCTGGGTCGGGCCTGAGGCCATACCCTGCAGGGGCGCCCTCGAGGTCGCCTTCCGGCGGCCTTTTCTGTAGGCTCCGGAATCACAGCAATCAATCCGACGGGGCACCAGAGTGAACGAGTCCGCCTACGCGTCCCTGCGCGGCAATGTCAGTTTCCTCGGCCGGCTGCTGGGCGAGACCATTGCCGCCGCGGAAGGCCAGCCTTTCCTCGACCTGGTTGAACAGATCCGGCGGCTCTCCAAAAGCGCCCGGGAGGGTTCCGCGGGCGCCCGCGAAGAACTGCAGGGGGTGCTGCAAAACCTGGGCAATGAGCAGCTGGTGCCGGTGGCGCGGGCCTTCAGCCAGTTCCTCAATCTCGCCAATATCGCCGACCAGCACCACAATGTTTCCCGCGGCGCGGACCCGCTGCTGTCCGCCTCCCGCAGCCTGGCCACGGGCATCGGTGAGCTGCTGGAGGAAGGGGTGGCGACCGATGCGGTAGTGGCCGCCGTGCGTGACCTGCGCATCGAGCTCGTACTGACCGCCCATCCCACCGAGATCACCCGCCGCACCCTGATCCACAAGCACGGCGAGATCGGCCGCTGCCTTGCCCAGCTGGAACTGGACGGACTCACCGGGCGGGAGCGGGAGCGCCTGCACCTGCGCCTGCGTGAGCTGCTCGCCCAGATCTGGTTTGGTGACGATTTCCGGGTGGAGCGGCCCACCCCGGTGGACGAGGCCAAGTGGGGCTTCGCGGTGGTGGAGGACTCCCTGTGGCGGGCGGTGCCGGAATTCCTGCGCCGCCTGGACCGCGCCCTTTACGACAGCTGCGGCGTGCAGCTGCCGCTGGATATATCGCCGGTGTCCTTTGTGTCCTGGATGGGGGGCGACCGGGACGGCAATCCCAATGTCACCGCCCGGGTCACCGCCGAGGTGATGCTGCTCAGTCGCTGGCAGGCCGCCGACCTGTACCTGGCGGATGTCATGCAACTGGTGGAAGAACTGTCGATGACCCGCTGCAGCGACGCATTGCGGCAACTGGCGGGGGGCGCCCACGAGCCCTACCGGGTAGTGCTGCGCCGGTTGCGCGAGCTGCTGCGCCATACCCGCGCGGCCATCGAGGCGGAGCTGGCGGGGGAGATTCCGCCCGAGGGAGAGATCCTGCACAGCGTCGACCAGCTGTGGCAGCCGCTGCACGCCTGCTACCAGTCCCTGCTGGAGTGCGGAATGCAGATAATCGCCGACGGCGCGCTGCTGGACCTGCTGCGCCGGGTGCGCTGCTTCGGCGTGCACCTGGTGCGCCACGATGTGCGCCAGGACAGCGCCCGCCATACCCAGGCCCTGTCTGAGCTCACCACCTGGCTGGGCCTGGGCGACTACGCCGCCTGGGACGAGGAACAGCGGCGCGCTTTCCTGCTGCGGGAACTGGCCGGCCGCCGCCCGCTGGTGCCGCTCCAGTGGCAGCCGTCCGCCGAAGTGCAGGAGGTGCTCGACACCTGCGCGGTGGTGGCCGGCCAGCCGCCCCAGGCCCTGGGCGCCTACGTCATTTCGATGGCGCGCCAGGCCTCGGACGTGCTGGCGGTGCACCTGCTGCTGAGAGAGGCCGGCTGCGGCCACAACCTGGCGGTGGCGCCCCTGTTCGAGACCCTGGACGACCTGTCCCGCGCGCAGGAGGTGGTGCGCGCGCTGTTGCAGGACAACTGGTACCGGGGCCATATCAGGGGCCAGTTGATGGTGATGATCGGCTATTCCGATTCCGCCAAGGATGCCGGCGTACTGGCGGCCGCCTGGGCCCAGTACCGCGCCCAGGAGGAACTGCTGCAGGTCTGCGGTGACTACGATACCCGCCTGACCCTGTTCCACGGCCGCGGCGGCACGATCGGGCGCGGCGGCGCACCCGCCCGGGAGGCGCTGCTGTCCCAGCCTCCCGGCTCGCTGCGCAACGGCCTGCGGGTGACCGAACAGGGCGAGATGATACGGGCCAAGCTGGGCTGGACCTCGATGGCGGTGAAAACCCTGGCGCTCTATACCGGTGCCATCTGCCGGGCCAACCTGCTCACCCCGCCCGCGCCGCGGGCCCAGTGGCGGGAATTGATGTCTTCCCTGGCCGATGAGTCCTGCGAGGCCTACCGGGCAGTGGTGCGCCGGGAGCCGGATTTCGTCGCCTATTTTCGCCACGCCACCCCGGAGCAGGAGCTGGGCAAGCTGCCGCTGGGCTCGCGGCCCGCGCGCCGCGCCGGCTCAGGCGGTATCGAAAGCCTGCGGGCGATTCCCTGGATTTTCGCCTGGTCCCAGAACCGGCTGATCCTGCCCGCCTGGCTGGGGGCCGGGGCCGCGCTGCGCCGGGCGCTGGACCGGGGCCAGGGGGATATGCTGCGGGAGATGGTCGCGATCTGGCCGTTTTTCGCCACCCGCCTGGCCATGCTCGAAATGGTGTTCGCCAAGGCCGATGCGGGTATTTCCGCCTATTACGATGAGTGCCTGGTGCCGGCCGAACTGCGCCGTATCGGCGCTGCACTGCGCCAGCAGCTGGCCGGCGATACCGCCACCGTACTGGAAATAGCCGGCCGGCCGCAGCTGCTCGCAGACGAACCCTGGATCAGCGAATCCCTGCGCCTGCGCAATATCTACATCGAACCGCTCAACATGCTGCAGGCGGAACTGCTGCAGCGCAACCGGCAGGCCCCGGAGCCGGTGCTGGAGCGGGCGATTATGGTCACTATAGCCGGGGTAGCCGCCGGCATGCGCAATACCGGCTGAAACCGCCTGAGACCGTTTCGGCAGATGGCTCGAGAGACAATGCCTTGACCCTGTGTGCCTGCCAACCGAAAATGGCGGTGTTCTGACTCGCCACCCATTCCCACGATGAAGGTGTACTGATATGCAAAAACTATTCACGGCCGGTTTTCTCGTGCCATTCCTGTCCCTGGTGTTGCTGGCGGTTGCGCCGGCCCGCGCGGACGATTACAGCGCCACGGTCAATGCGTTCCGGAATGCGGGGGAGAGCGGCAAGTTTTTTAACAGCGCCTACGGCTATGCCGTGTTCCCGACCATAGGCAAGATCGGTTTTGTGCTGGGGGGAGCCTACGGCGAGGGGCGGGTCTACGCCGCCGGCCAGTACGTGGGCGATACCTCGATGACCCAGCTCACAGCGGGTTGGCAGTTGGGCGGCCAGGCCTACAGCCAGATCATCTTTTTCCAGAACCAGTCGGCCTACCAGGAGTTCACCTCGGGCAATTTCGAGTTCAGTGCCCAGGCCACCGCGGTCGCGGTCACCGCCGGTGTGTCAGCGGACGCCAGTACCACCGGCGGCCTGGCGGCGGGCGCCAGCGGTGGGCGCAACGATGCGGCCACGGCCCACGGCGGCTATCGCCGCGGCCTGGCGGTGTTCACCATTGCCAGGGGTGGCCTGATGTTTGAAGTGGCGCTGGGCGGCCAGAAGTACAGCTACAAGCCGCTGGGCGCGGCACAGGCGCCCGCCCCGGCGACAGCTCCAGCCCCGGCATCGGCTCCGGCGCCGGGAGCAGCTCCGGCCCCGGGATACCCGGTACAGGTACGCTGAGCTAGCGGCCCGCCAGTGTGTGGGCCTCTGCCAGTGCCGTCGCCGGCACATCACCCATCAGGATGACGTGCCAGTTGCGGGGGCCGTGGGCACCGTAGACCAGTTTCCCCTCGATGTCCCCGGTACTCGAGGGGCCGGCAATAAAATTGATGCCCCGCGGCCGGCCGCTCTTCGCGGTTTCCTCCCCGATTCGCTTCCAGGCACTTTCCATGTCAGGCACCAGCCGCGTGGCGTCCACCACTACGATGTGGTGTTCGCTCAACAGGTTGTTCGCCGCCGGATTGGCCTTGCCGGTCACGGTGACGATGGCGCCGATTTCCGCCACACCCAGCAGGGCGTAACTCAGGGCGACCGGTTCGCCCGGTTCCACCGTGCCAAAGCGCGGCAGCACACCTGCCTCGCGCCAGGGCATGGCCGCCAGGTTGGGATCGTTGCCGGCCACCAGGCGGTGGCTGCGAAAATGCCGGTACAGGTATTCCGCCAGGGCCTTGACCACGCCTGAGCGATTGGCGACGCAGTCCACGGTGCCGGAGTTTTTCAGTACATTGGCAAGGAAAGCGGTTGCCAGGTCGGGCGCGGGCAGGTCGGCGCGGGGTGCAGTACCAAGCGCATCGAGGTCGCGCTGGATGGCCTCGGCTTCCGCCGGGCGGCTGGCCCGCTGCACCCGGGCAAAGATGTGCGAGCGTGGACTATCGCTCATCGGGCCCACCTGCATCGTTATCGGCTTCACCTGCCCAGTCTGTTCCCAGGCTGGGTTCTATGCGTTCGCTCGGGGCTCTCCCCTGGGCTGGCCTGCGGGACCTGGTTTTGCCGGCAGCGGCCTTGCCGGGGGGCGCCTGGTCGGTGCGAGCCCGCGTCTTCCCGGGCCTGGCCGGTCTGGTCCTTTTCGTTTTGGGTCGGGCGGATTTTTCGGGCCCTGGCGCCGGTGGGGACTCCGCGGCATGCGCCGCCTTGTGCTCCCGGGCCTGGTCCTCGCGCTGCATGGCGGCGTACTGGTGCATGAAGGTTTTGCCCTCGGGCGCGGGGAAGTCCCGCTGGCTGGTCCAGCCGGCCGCCAGCGGCAGGCGGCTGAAACTGCCCTTGCGCCGTCCCAGCAGGTGCAGTGAGAAAATACCCAGCCCGGTGAGGGCGTGGTAAAGCATCGGGTGTCGCGCCAGCCAGGCATGGAGCCGCAGCCCCAGGCGCCAGCGGGGAGATGACAATTTCTGCCGGGTCTCGTCGTGGCGCAGGTCCCGCAGCAGGTCGGGCAGGGGAATGTCGGCCGGGCAGACCTCGGCGCAGCGGCCACAACTGGTGCAGGCGTTGGGCAGCGCGGCGCTCTGTTCCAGGGACGTCAGCAGCGGCGTCAGGACCGAGCCCATGGGACCCTGGTAGACCCAGCCATAGGCATGCCCGCCCACGGCGGCGTAAATCGGGCAGTGATTGAGGCAGGCCCCGCAGCGTATGCACTGCAGCATTTCGCGGTAGTCGCTGGCCAGGATCTCGGTGCGCCGGTTATCCAGCAGCACGATGTGGGTTTCCAGTGGGCCGTCGATGTCCTGTTCGCGCCTCGGGCCGGAGTAAAAACTGGTATAGCAGGTCTGGGCCTGGCCGGTGGCGGAACGCACCAGCAGTCGCAGCATCGCGGTGGCATCCGTTGCCCGCGGCAGTACCCGGTCGATAGTGGCACAGACGATCAGCACGTTGGGCAGGTTGGCACACAGGTCGCCATTGCCCTCGTTGGTGACCAGCATGCTGTAGCCGTTCTCCGCAATCAGGGCGTTGGCGCCGATGATGCCCACTTCGGCCTTCAGGAAATGCTCGCGCAGGACCTCCCTGGCTTCGCCCACCATGTCCGAGGTCTCTGCCAGGTCGCGCTCCCCGAGATCGTGTTTGGCCAGGAACAGCTTGCGAATGTCAGCGGCGGATTTGTGCAGCGCGGGCCCGACGATATGACTCGGGGTCTCCCCCGCCTGCTGGATGATGTACTCGCCCAGGTCGGTCTCCATCACGCGCAGGCCGGCGCGCTTGAGATAGTCGTTGAGGGCGGTTTCCTCGGTGACCATCGACTTGCCCTTCACGATGCGGCGGGCGCTGTGCTGCTGGCATATTTCGAGCACGATGCTGTTCATTTCGTCGCCATTGCCGGCGAAGTGAACGTGATTGCCGTTTTGCAGTGCCTCCCGCTCGAACTGTGCGAGGTAGTGATCGAGGTGATCCAGCGTGTGTTGCTTGACCTGTTTCACCTGCTGGCGCAGTTCCTCGAACTGGCCGAAGCTGTCCATCGCCGCATCGCGGACGATTGGCATGAACAGCGCCATCAGGTCCCGGCGCTGGATCCTGT
>Ga0224505_10000916_pt1 | contig 19724 bp, 21 predicted proteins | sample SF_Jan12_sed_USG_FD_169102 | JGI IMG/M metagenome (GOLD analysis project Ga0224505, IMG submission 169102) | Sediment microbial communities from San Francisco Bay, California, United States - SF_Jan12_sed_USGS_4_1 | ecosystem: Environmental > Aquatic > Marine > Sediment | place: USA: California... | reverse complement strand
TGCTCAGGACTTCGGGTTCACGGAGCAGTTCGATTTCGACACGTATCGACTCGCGCAGCGCGTCGGTCTCGGTGTCCGGGTCGACCCGGGCGGGCAGCGGCGAGGCCGCCAGCAGCCCGAGCAGGGTCGCCGCGATGCCGAGTTTTTCCGGACAGAGTGTGAACCCCGGCTTACGTCGGCTGTCTGTGGCTTGGTATAGTTTCGAAACGTTCGGGGTGTTCGTGAACAAGTTATTGATTTTTATGAACTCAAAACGCATAAAAGGACGATCTCGGCTGGTTCCCGGCCTGGTGGCCTCGACTCTGGCCCTGGCCGCGATCCTCGCGCCGGCGGGCGGCACGATCGCAAGCGACGCCAGGAAACTGTCTTTTTATCACACCCATACGGGCAAGAGCCTCGAGGTCGTCTACGCGGAAAACGGCGAGTACCTGCCCGGTGCGCTGCAGCAGATCAATAACTTCCTGTCCGACTTCCGTACCGGCGACATTGTCCGCATCGATCCCGGGCTGCTCGACCTGATCTGGGACGTTCGCGAAGGGCTGGACGGCGACGCGACCTACGAGGTGATCTCGGCGTATCGCTCGCCACAAACCAACGAGATGCTGCGTGGCCGAAGCAGCGCCAGTGGCGTTGCGAAGAACAGCCAGCACACGCACGGCAAGGCAATAGACGTCCGGCTCGAAGGCGTCGATACGCGCAGCCTGCGGGACCAGGCGCTGGCGCTGCGGCGAGGCGGCGTCGGCTACTACCAGTCGTCCGACTTCGTGCACATGGATACCGGCCGGGTTCGCAGCTGGTAGGCGTCCGGGCCGGGTCCGTCCGGACCGGATCAGACCCGGCCGTGCTCGATAATCATCAGCAGGCCGACCAGGATCGTCACGCAGCCGACGAGGCCGTGTACGAGCCCACGCATTCGTGCAAGGCTGTGTCCCGAATACTTCAGTGGCACGGCGATGGCCGCGGACAGCGCGACCATTCCGACGATGGAGCCTGCGCCGAACAACGCAATGTAGGCGATTCCCAGGGGCAGGGACTGCGCCGCGCCGACGAGCAGCACGAGCAGCGCCGCAGAGCCTGCGAGCCCGTGCATCATGCCGACCAGCAGCGTGCGCCAGGGCACGTCGGCATGCTCGTGGTCGTGATCGGATTCGTGCGGTACCGTGTCGTCGTGGCCGTGCACGTGCACATGCTGCACGCCGCCCTCGTGCCGGTGCACGTGCAGGTGCAGCTTGTCGCGCCTGAGGCGCAGGAGCACGTCCGCTCCGAGAAACACGAGCATCACCGCCACCGCCGTCTCGAGCCAGCCGGCCGCGTAGCCGGGGATCGCCTGGCCGAACAGGAACACGACCCCGGCAAAAGCGAGCAGCGTCAGGCTGTGACCGATGCCCCAGTAAACGCCCTGCCGGATCATGCCGCTGGTCGAGTGCAGCCGGCAGGCCAGCGCGGCGACCGCGCTGACATGGTCGGCTTCCATCGCATGCTGCAGGCCGATCAGGAAGCCGAGGATCAGTACGGCGGTCATGCCGCGGCCTCCGGCAGCTCAGACCGCGCGGCGGCGACGACGGCCTGGCCGAGCGACAAGCCGCCATCGTTGGCGGGCAGCCTGGCGGGGGCCAGCACGTGGAGACCCCGGGCTTCGAGCAGGGACCTTGCCGCCTGGAGCAGCAAGCGGTTCTGGAACACGCCGCCCGACAGCACAATCGTGTCGCAGCGGTTTGCGTCGGCGAGCCGGGCCGCCGTCGCGGAGACCGCTTCGGCGACGCCGCGGTGGAAACGCGCCGAAATCCTGGCGGCAGTTACGCCGCGCGCGAGGTCGTCGAGCAACTCGTGCCACATCGCGGTCCAGCGCAGTTCCGGCAATGTGCCTTCGGTGAGCTCCCAGCCGTAGCCCCGGTTGCAGGCGACGCCGCGGGCGATCGTCTCGAGCTCGATCGCGGCCTGGCCTTCGTAGGTCGTCTGCGCGCGGCAGATTCCGATCGCGCCGGCGACGGCATCGAACAGGCGGCCAGCGCTCGACGCGGCCGGGCAATTCACGCCCCTGGCCAGCATGTGATCGATATTGGTCAGCGGCTTGGCGGTCAGCCATTTCACTATGTCGAGCTGGGGCCACTGGCCGAGTACCCGCTCGAATCCGAGTTCGCCGTGGAGCTGCGCGTAGGTGTTGCGCCAGGGCTCCCGCATGGCTCGCGCGCCGCCGATCAGCGGCCGCGGCGCAAACCTTGCGAGCCGCTCGAACCGGTCGTAGGCCGCGAGCAGGAACTCGCCGCCCCATAATTCACCGTCATCGCCGAGGCCCAGTCCGTCGAGAGCTACGCCGATCACGCGGCGGCCGGGCGGCACTCCGTGCTCGGCCATGCAGGCCGCGATGTGGGCGTGATGATGCTGCACTCCGACCAGCCTGACGGCCGGGTCCTCGGCCAGTTCCTGCCCGAGGCGCGTCGAGAAGTAGTCCGGGTGGAGGTCCACTGCGACGATGCCGGGCACGAAATCGTGCAGCGCGGTATTAAGATCCAGCGCGCGGCGATAGTCCTCGTGTACGCGCGCGTCCTCGAGATCGCCGATATGGGCCGACAGTACCGCCTGGCCATGCGCCAGCAGGCAGAACGTGTTTTTCAGTTCGGCGCCCATGGCCAGTACCGGCGGCGCATCGCCGAAGCCTGCGGGGAGCGCCAGCGGGTCCGGCGCGTAGCCGCGCGCGCGACGCAGCGTGAGCGTCGAATCCTGCACGTGGGCGACCACGGAATCGTCGAGGCGGTTGACGATATCGCGATCGTGCAGCAGCCAGTAGTCGGCGATGTCGCCAAGGCGCTCGCGCGCGTCCTCGTTGCTCGTGCATTGCGGCTCGTCGCTGCGGTTTCCCGAGGTGAGCACGAGCGGCCGCTCGAAACTCGCGAGCAGCAGGTGATGCAGCGGCGTGTAGGGGAGCATGAAACCGAGGCTGGCCTGGTTCGGGGCGACGGCCGGCGCCACCGCGAGGCCGTCGCTGCGCCTGTCGAGCAGTACGATCGGTGCCGCCGGCGAGCGCAGCAATTCCTCGTCGGCCGAGGCGACGGCCGCGTAACGGCCGATCACGTCCGGGTCGCGGGCCATCAGTGCGAACGGCTTGTCGTAGCGATGCTTGTTCCGCCGCAGGCGCCGGACGGCGTCCTGGTTGGTCGCGTCACAGGCGAGATGGAAGCCGCCGATGCCCTTTACTGCAACGATCGAGCCGCGGCGCAGCAGTTCCGCGGCGGCTCCGATGGCGTCCGGCCAGGGCGCGATGTCGACCTGGTCGCCCGAGCGGTCCTCGAGCCAGAGCCGCGGGCCGCAGTCCGGGCAACAGTTGGGCTGCGCGTGGAAGCGGCGGTCGGCGGGATCTTCGTACTCGGCGCGGCAAGCCGGGCACATGTCGAACCCGGCCATCGACGTAGCTGCCCGGTCGTAGGGTACTGACCGGATGATCGACAGTCGTGGCCCGCAGTGCGTGCAGTTCGTGAACGCGTACCGGTAGCGGCGGTTCTTCGGGTCCGTTACGTCCGCGAGACAGTCCGCGCAGGTGGCAGCGTCGGGCAGGACGCCGGTGCGCACCTCCCCGCCACGGCTCCTGCCGATCCGGAAGCCGGGTTCCGCGTCAGCCCACTCGCCCTGCAGCATTTCGAGCGCTTCGATGCGTGCCAGCGGCGGCGCTTCGGCACGTATGCGCAGGACGAAGCGCTGGATGCTTTCGGCGTCGCCGCCGACCCGGATCAGCACGCCCTCGCCGTCGTTAAGTACTTCGCCCGACAGCCGGCAATCCTGCGCGAGGCGCCAGACGGTCGGCCGGAATCCGACGCCCTGCACCTGGCCGCGGACCCTGATCGTAGCGCCCGTGATTCCGGTGGCCTTTTGAAAAGTGTCGGCTGCGATAATCATCTGACGTATTCCTGGCGTGATACCCGCAGTTCGTCGGCGTGCGGTGTCCGCGCGAGGCCGTAGCGCTCGAGCTTGTTGCGCAGGCCGACACGGGACAGGCCTAGCTCCCGCGCGGCCCGGCTCTTGTTCCAGTGATGGCGGATCAGCGTTTCGCGCAGCACGCGGGCCTCGAGTGACGCGACGCGGTCCTTCAGCGTGCCGCTGTCGGCGATCTCCGGTATCGACTCGCACGCATCGCAAGGATCTGCCGCTCGCAGGATATGCGGGGCGAGGAGGTCCGCGGACACGGGTTCGCCTGCCGGTGCCATCACGAGCATGCGGCGGATCTCGTTCTGCAGTTCGCGCACATTGCCCGGCCAGTGGTAGCGGCAGAGGCAGTCGATGGTTTCCTCGGTAATGCCCGGCACCTTCTTGCCCAGCTTCTTCTCGCCCTGCTCGAACAGGAACTCGACCAGCAGCGGAATGTCATCACGCCGCTTGCGCAGCGGCGGCAGTTCGACGACGACGGTCGCCAGCCTGTAGTAAAGGTCGTCCCGGAACCGGCCCGCCCGCACCTCGTCCCCTAGATCGCGATTGGTCGCGGCGACAATGCGAACGTCGACGCTGTGCGTCGCGTTGCCGCCTACCGGCCGCACTTCGCCGTCCTGCAGGACGCGCAGCAGCTTGACCTGGAACGCCGGCGACACTTCGCCAATCTCGTCGAGGAACACCGTACCGCCGTCGGCCCGGCTGAACAGGCCGACGTGATCGTTGACCGCACCCGTGAATGCACCCTTCTTGTGACCAAACAGCTCGCTTTCCAGCAGGTCGTCCGGCAGCGCGCCGCAGTTCTCGACGACGAACGGCTTGTTCCAGCGCAGGCTGCGCGAGTGCAGCGCGCGCGCGGCCAATTCCTTGCCGGTGCCGGACTCGCCGGTCAGCAGGACCGACACGTCGTAGGGGGCGACCTGGGCGAGATTCAGGCATACGTCGTTCATCGGACTTTGCCTGCCGCGTACGATGCCGTCGTCATGCAGCACTTCGGCAGAGCCGCTTCGCCGCCGCGCTCTGCCGTTTCGCCGCGACATCTTGAGTTCCAGCGCAAGCAGCTCGTTTTCGCGCTGGAGCTTGTACATGCGGGCGCCATTCTGCACAGCCTGCACGAGCGTGTCGGGCTCCCACGGCTTTTGCAGCCGGAGCGTGTCGCCGCTGTGCTCCCCGGTACCGTTCGTCGTCAGCGAGATCGACACGATATCGGGCCACTCCGTCGGCAGGCCTGCGAGAAGCTCGGCGCCCGAGCCCTGCTCGTCGCACACCAGTACGTGGACCCATTCCTCAGCGAGGATCCTGCGCGCATCGGCCGCGGCGTGGGCCGTGCGCACGCGGAAATCCGGCTCCAGCGCGGCGCGCAGCGCGTCCAGTTCGGCGGGCAGTTCGTCAACGACGAGTACCATGGGATGGTCATTCATGAGGCGCGTCTCCTCGGTAACGCGCGGTCCCTCCGGTGCTGTGCCAGGGTGACCGGCGTACGTGACTTGGGAATCTTCCTGACGAAGTTGTAGCGGGCGACGTGGTAGCTCGGGTCGAAGCCGTAGAAGTTGACTCGCATGCGCTCGAGCTCTTCGCGCCGGTACTCGGCAAGTGGCTTGGACGCCTCGTCGCGGGCGAGGCGAGCGCGCTTCGCAGCGAGCGTGTCGTGGTAATCGGGACTGTCGGCCAGGGCGGCGGCCTCCATGACTACTGCATCGAGGAAGGCTGCGCGGGAAAGCCCGAAGCGCGCGTCGGCCAGCCCGAGCGAGCAGGCCTCGGCGGCTCCCATCGGCAGGCGCTGCTCGGCAATGCGACTGGCATTCCCGGCGCCGGCGGCGCGCGGCAACAGGTAGGTCCAGAACTCTGAGCCGTACAGGTTGCCCATGTCCTTGTAGTGCGGCGACAGTACGACGCCGTCGCGCAACCAGACGCGATCGGTAGCCCGGGCGAGGAAAACACCGCCCGCGCCGGCGTTCTCTCCGACCGCTGCGACGGTCAGCTTGCCGGTGCTGCGGATCAGCGCCTCGGCGAGATCATCCATCGCGTTGATGTTTGCCCAGGACTCGTCGGCCGGGCTGGCTGCCGCCTCGATGCGGTTCAGGTGTATGCCGTTGGACCAGTATTCGCTGCCGCCGGCGAGGACCAGCACGCGGGTCGGGTCGGACAGGGACCGCTGCAGGGCACGCAGCAGTCGCTCGCACTGCTCCGTGCCCATCGCGCCATTGTAGAAGTCGAACGACAGGATGCCGACACGGCCGGATTTGCGGTAGCGGATCTCGCGGTATCCATTCGCCGCGTCAGGCGCGATCCGCGGCAGCTCGGCGACTTCGTCGGCAAGCACGCGCGTCGCCGGCAGTTTGAACGCGTGCACGGCGTGCGGGTCGCGCAGGTGACCGATCCAGATCGCGCCGTCGCGCGTTGCGCGGCAGATCGCGGGGCCACTCTGCGCAAGCGCCTCGCCCGGCTTGCCCCGATGTCCGGGCGCCGGGCGGGGATCGTGCAGGAACAGCTCCCGGCCGTACCACGAGTCTCTCAAGCCCGGCAGGCCCTCGGCGCTGCGGATCTTCCGCAGGACGGTCGCCGTGTCGTCGTGCAGCCAGTCGACGGACCGGTCTTGCTGGCGCGCGGCCGGCCGGCAGCGGCCGCGACGAGACACATCGTCGAGCGGTCCCAGCCCGTCCTCGAGCCTGCGGATGGTTTCGAGCACGCACTCGACCGCTGCGTCGGTCACCTCGTGCCGGTAGATGCTCGACTTGGCGGCGTCCCGAAGCGGGAACGCGCGCCAGGCCCAGACCGGTCCCGCGTCGAACTCGGCTTCGGCCTGCAGCAGCGTGACGCCCCAGTTCGTTTCGTTATCGAGTATCGCCCAGTCGAGCGAGGACGGGCCGCGGTCGCCGGGCGGGCCCGGATGCACGACCAGGCAGCGGCGGGTACGCCAGACATCCTCGGGTATTGCGCGTTTCAGGAACGGCGCGAGAACGAGGTCGGGATCGAACAGCAGGACGGCCTCGCGGGTCACGGCGTCGTTGATGTCGAATTCGACGGACAGCTCGTGGCCGCGCTCGCGTAGCTCCGTGTGCAGTCGCTGCGACAGGCTGTTGAAACCGTGCACCAGGAGCAGGATGCGCATCAGCAGATCCTCGGCAGCTGCTCGCCGGCGAGCCAGTCGACGATGCGCTCGCCGCCGAAGGACGTACGCATCTGCACGAAGCCTTGTGCGTCCTCGACGACCGAGCCGATGATCGCGGCGTCCCTGCCCAGCGGATGCGACCGCATCGCAGCAAGCAGTCGATCGGCGCGATGGCCCGGACAGATCGCCACCAGCTTGCCTTCATTGGCGACGTAAAGCGGGTCGAGGCCCAGGAGTTCGCAGGCCGACGCGACCTCGGGCAGCAAGGGGATGGCCGCCTCGTCGATGCGCATGCCGACGCCGGACTGCAGCGACAGCTCGTTCAGCGCCGTTGCAAGCCCGCCGCGCGTCGGGTCACGCAGACAGTGAATGTCGGGCACGGCCTCGATCATCGTGGCGACGAGTTCGTGCAGCGCGGCAGAGTCCGAGACGATCGAGGTTTCGAAGCGCAGGTTCTCGCGCTCGGACAGGATCGCGACCCCGTGGTTGCCGACGACGCCGCTGACCAGCACTGCGTCGCCGGGCCGGGCCAGGTCGCCTGATATGTCGATCCCGTCGGGAACGACGCCTATGCCGGTCGTGGTGATGAAGACCCCGTCGCCCTTGCCCCGTTCGACGACCTTCGTGTCGCCGGTCACGACCGGGACGCCGGCTCTGCGACAGGCTTCGGCCATGCTGGCGACGACTCGCTCGAGGTCGGCGAGCGGCAGGCCCTGCTCCAGGATGAAGCCGGCCGAAAGATACAAAGGCCTGGCGCCGGCCATAGCGACGTCGTTGATCGTGCCGTGCACCGCCAGCGAACCGATGTCGCCGCCAGGGAAGAAAATAGGGGAAACGACGTGGCCGTCCGTGCTCATCACGAGCCTTCCTGCACCAACGTCGAAAGCTGCCTGGTCGTTGCCCTTCCTCAGGAGTTCGTTGTCGAAATGCCGCACGAACATCTCCTGGATCAGCTGCGCCATCGCGCGGCCGCCGCCACCGTGAGTCATGTCGACAACACCGCGACGCGCATCGAGCCGCACCGGAAAACGCGCGCTCATGCCGCCACCTCCGATGCTCGGCCGCGGAAGCGGCCATAGGTCCAGTACGCCGCGCAGCTGCCCTCGGACGAGACCATGCAGGAGCCCATCGGGTTGTCGGGCGTGCATACCGTGCCGAACAGCTTGCAGTCGCGCGGAGTCGCGGTTCCCCGCAGGATCGCGGGGCAGGCGCAGCCCTTGACGTCGCGCCCCTTGCCGACGTCCAGCGTGAAACGCCGCTCGGCGTCGAACGCGGCAAAGCGCTCGCGTATGCGGAGCGCGCTGTAGGGCACCTCGCCCAGGCCGCGCCATTCGAAGCTCGGCCGCAGTTCGAAAACCTCGGCGACCAGCGAGGTTGCCTTCACGTTGCCGTCGCGGGTAACGACCCGGCGGTACTGGTTCTCGACCTCGTGCCGCCCTTCGTTGATCTGCCGGATCAGCATCAGCGTCGCCTGCATCACGTCGAGCGGCTCGAAACCCGCGATCACCACGGGACGCTGGAACTCCTCGGCGAAGAACTCGTAGGGCCGGCTGCCGATCACCGAACTGACGTGGGACGGCCCCAGGAAGCCGTCGATGCGCACGCTGTCCATCTCGCGCAGGTCAGGCGACTCGAGGATGTGCTGGATCGCGGCCGGCGTCAGGACGTGATTGCAGAACACGCTGAAGTTGGCGAGTCCTTCGGCTTCGGCCTCCAGTAGTGCGAGTGCCGTAGGCGGCGTCGTCGTCTCGAAGCCGATGGCGAAGAAGACGACCTGGCGCTCCGGGTTCGCGCGGGCGATCCGCAGCGCGTCGCGCAGCGAATAGACCATGCGCACGTCGCCGCCCTCGGCCTGCACCTTGATCAGGCTGCGGCGCTTGCTGCCCGGCACGCGCAGCATGTCGCCGTAGGAGCAGAGAGTAACGCCCGGCGTTTCCGCGAGGCGGATCGCGCAATCGATCCGCGCAACGGGCAGGACGCAGACCGGGCAGCCCGGCCCGTGGATGAAGCGGACCTTGTCCGGCATCAGGTCCTGCACCCCGTGGCGGAAGATCGCGTGGGTATGGCCGCCGCAGAATTCCATCAGCCGGTAATCTCGGTCGTCTCGCACCTCCGAGGCGATGCGCGCGGCCAGGCCGCGCGCCAGGTCGCCGTTCCGAAATTCGTCGATATACTTCACGCGTATGCCTCCCCGTCGGTCGGCAGCCCGGCTTCTGCCATCAGCTCGAGGGTGATGCGCGCCTCCTCGGCGCTGATGCGATTGAGCGCGTAGCCGACATGCACCAGCACGTAGTCGTCGACGTCGACGGAGTCGAGCAGCGCGACAGAGATGTCCTTCTGCACGCCGCCCAGGCTCACCGTGGCGCTGGCGGTTGCCCGATCGAGTGCCGTTACCCTTGCCGGTACTGCGAGACACATGGCGGCGCCCTCAGCCGGCCGCCGCGCCGGCAGCGCGTATGGCGGTCGAGCTGCGCATCTCCCGCAGCCAGTCGTACCAGGCGGCGGGACCATCCGGTGTCTTCGCCGATACCTGCAGCATGCGAATGCCGGGATTGATGCGGCGCGCATACTCGAGACAGAGCTCGACGTCGAAGTCCAGGTACGGCAGCAGGTCGGTCTTGGACAGGATCATCACGCTTGCGGCATGGAACATGTCCGGGTACTTGAGCGGCTTGTCCTCGCCCTCGGTGACGGACAGGATCACGACCTTCGCCGCCTCGCCGAGATCGAAGGCGGCCGGGCAGACCAGGTTGCCGACGTTCTCTATCAGCAGCACGCTGCCCGGCGCCGGGTCGAGGTCGTCGATGGCGTGACCGACCATGTGCCCGTCGAGGTGGCAGCCCTTGCCGGTGTTGATCTGCACGGCGGGCGCGCCTGTCGCGCGTATCCGGTCGGCGTCGTTGCTGGTCTGCTGGTCGCCCTCGATGACGCCGAAATCCATCTCCCCGGCCAGGTCCTCGAGCGTGCGCACCAGCAGCGTCGTCTTGCCCGAGCCGGGGCTCGAGACGAGATTCAGGCACAGGATGCCGCGCGCGGCCAGGAAATCGCGATTGGCCTCTGCGTACTCGTCGTTCCGGGCGAGGATGTCCTGCTCGATCTGGATCATCCGGCCCTGGCTGAGCCCGGGCGCATGCGCGCCGGCAGGGCCGCTACCGAAATGGTGCACGTGCGTTTGCCCGTGATCGTGCCCATGCCCGTGGCGCTGATCGTGACCGTGGCCGTGGCCATGCCTGTGATCGTGATCGTGCGAGTGGCGCTGGTCTTCGGCCGTTCCGCCGCAGCCGCATACGGTACACATCAGTCGACCTCCAGTTGTCGGATCCTGAGCTGGTCGCCGCCGTCGGCATGCAGCTGGTAGCTGCCGCAGTCGGGGCAAGGAGAAAGGCGGTCCGCGCGCACGACGCTCTTCGAGCAGCACATGCACCAGGCCGTCGCCGGTCTTTCGGTGATATCGAGCGTCGCGTCCTCGGCGAGTGTGCCGCGCGAGACCACGTCGAAGCTGAAACGCAGGGCCTCGACCTCGACGCCGGAGTAAGGACCGAGTTCCAGGAACACGGTACGCACGCGCGTGAAGTTCCTGAGTGCCGCCTCCCGCTCCAGCGTCTGCACGAGGCTCTCGCTGACAGCCATCTCATGCATCGGCCCACTCCAGCCGGTAGCCGACGCAGGGATCGATCGCATGGATCAGCAGCTCGGCCTGCCGCGACAGGTTTGCCGGATCGGGATCGTGCAGGCTCTCCAGCCCGCGCGCGGCAGCGCCTTCTGCGTGAAAGTTCCACTCGGTCGGCGCAAGGATGCTGTAGCGTGCGACGACGCCGCCGCGGATCTCGACGCCGTGCGCGAGGCGTCCACGCGCAGCCTCGACCTGGGCAATGCCCGCGCCGTCTTCGGTTGCGCCTTGCGGCGCGTCGTTCGCTGAGCCGATCTCGTCCAGCAGCGCGTGCATGGCGACCGGCAGGCTGGCCACCTCGACCAGCAGCGCGGCCATGCGCGTCAGCAGGCCGTTGCCGCAGCGGGCCGCGAGCGCGCGCACGAGCGGTCGCCCGGCCTGGCGGGAATAGGTACTGGTTTCTCGCGGCCGGCCTTCCCAGGTCGGCGCGGCGGTGAATGCCGCGGCGCCGTCCCCGAGCATCAGCCCGAGCAGCTCGTCGTCGGCCAGCGGCGGCAGGAAGGACGTCGCGCCGTTACCGGCCGATTGCCAGCCGCGCCGCAACAGGTCCTGCAGGGTCCGGGCCGCCGGTGTCGCGCCGGCCAGGCACCAGGCCTCCAGGTCCGCCAGGGATTCCCGTTCCAGGAATCGCGTTGGCGGTTCGCCGAGGACGAGTTCCTCGCTGAGCGTTCCCATCGCCGCGACCGGCGGCCGCAGCACTTCGGCATCAGGCTCCGTGCGTGCGCCGAGCGCCAGCGGCGATGCGGGCGTGCTTGCCCGTGCCAGCAACTCCGGCAGCGGCTGCATCACTTCCGGCAATCTTGCGCTCATCCCGGCGTCCGTCTGCGGCCAGTCGCGCTGGATACGCAGCAGGTGCTCACGCCATGTTTCCGCCGCGACGAGCAGTTTTCGTGCGAGCGCGGTACCGGCCGGGCTTGCCATGCCGAGCGCCCGTTCGCCGGCCGTGGCCGCAGCGACGCCCTGGGCGACGCCGCAGACACTGTACAGTTGTGGCAGCAAGCGGACCGCACTCGCGGCGTCCCGGCCGACCAAGACATTTGCCAGCGACGCCGGGCGGCTGGAGCGTATGGTCGCGCGGGCGTCGCCGCGCCCGGCGCGTGTCACCCGGATGTCGAGTCGTCCCTCGGCGCTCACGTGCTGCCGCCTCCCGCGACGCCTGGGGCCAGGAAGTCCCGGCGCGAGCGGACCGGCTCCGCCTCATCCTCCCTGGCGGCCGTCGCAGCGCCGCGGCGGCCGGTCGCGAGCCCGTGCATGAAGGACTCGTCGCTCGCGGCGTCGGAGTCATCCGCAGCGAACAGCGCGTCGAGCGCCGCGCCTGCCGCGACCACCGCGGCCTGGTGGCTGTCGAACTCGAGCACCGGCGAGAACAGCGAGCACATCTGGTAACGGCCGAAACCGGGCTCATCGCCGACGATGAAGCTGAATGCGCCGGCCGGGAGCACGTGCCGAATGCTCGCGCCCGGCTTGAGCGAGGACCAGTCCGAGTGGGCTCCCGGCAACAGCAAAACGTTGATCGACCAGGGTGTCACGAGCACGGTCAGCCAGTCATCCCGCCACTCGCGCGCGCCGACCGCCTCTATGCCGATTACCGGGTTCAAAATGGGTAAACCGGACATGCGCTCGACCCGCACGCGCGTCCAGGCGGATTCGACCCGGCTGCGGAGCGCCTGCGGCGACGATGCTGCCGTGTCGGTCACTTGTCGCTCTCCAAGACCATGAAGCCCTCGCGCCGCCCGTCGCAGTTCGGGCAGGTCCAGTAGTCCGGTAGTTCCGAAAACGGCGTGCCGGGCGGCACCTGCCAGTACTCGTCGCCCAGCGCCGGGTCGTACACGTGCCAGCAGATCCTGCACTCGAGCCTTGCCGCCGGGCCGAGTTCACCGCTGGCCGAGCCGGCGAAGAAACCCGCCGTCACCGGTACACCTCGAGTATCTGTTCCAGCCGGCGGGCGCTGTCCGCCAGGTCTTCGGGCGCCGCGCGGGCGACCTCCGGCACGCTGACGACTTCGAGCGTGTTGAGCACCAGCATGTCCTGCGAATTGAAGTACTGCACCCACCAGACGCCGTCGGTCGCAGTTGCCGCGACGCGGCAGTTGCCGTAGCCGCGCGACAGCACGATGACGGTGCCGGCGCCGAGCACCCGCTCGAGGAAGGCGAGATCCTCGGGCGTCTGCGGCAGGAGCGTCAGGTTGACGACGTGCGGCGGCGTACCGGGCCCGAGCGATGCGGCCTTGTCGACGATCTCGGTCAGCACGGCGGGCGCGTTCAGGACGCCGGCCGGCACCTCTGCCGGGATGGTGACCTCGGCCGCTGGCCGTCCGCGAGCCAGTTCGCGCGCCTCCGACGGGAAGTCGGCGATCTCGATACAGTCCCGCAGCAGCCGACCGCTTGCGTCGACCTCCTGGACGCGCCAGACGCCGGTGAGGACCGCTTCCTGGACCTGCAGCCGCGGGCCGGCGATGACGCTGACCTCGCCGCTGCCCAGCACCTGGTCCACGAGGTCGCGGTCGCGGGGGCCGAGGTCGCTGATGTCGAAGCGCCGGCTGTGCTGGCCGCCGGCGAGCGCCTGCAGGAGCTCCTCGAGCACGCGCATGCCTTGCTCGCGGCCCGCCACTGCAGCGGGCTCGGGGACGGCCGGCATGTGGTAGGTCCGCATCGCGGTCGGCATGCGGATGTAATCGAGCGACGGCTCGCCGGCCGACTCCGACTGACTGCCGGGCCCGAACAGCGGGATTCGAATCTCGTTCATGACTGACTCCTCGACCCGTTGCCGGCGTGGCCGCTCGTCACGCAGCCGGGCAGCCGGTAAGGCGGCGGCTCGCTCGGCTCGCGCGAGATGATCGCGGCGATGTCGGCCAGGTAGTCGTTCCAGTCCTGCACTTTTGCGATCGCGCCCAGGTAGCCGCCGCGATTCAGGAAAACGAGCGCCGGGTAGGCGCTGAAGCGGTAGCGGAGCTGCAGGGGCCTTTCGGCCGAGCGCGCCACGATCGCAGGCGTCAGCACGTCGCCGAACACCTTCATCAGTTCCGGCAGGATGATCGCAATGTCCGCGGTCTCGCCGATGCGCGAGGGGTCGCCGGTGAAAAAGAGCACGACGTGGTCGCGTTCCGCGACGAAGCCGTCGATGTCCTCCTCGCCGAGCACCGGGTAGGCGTACTGGTCGGCCAGTCTCTGCAGCAGGGCGGACATCGTCAGCTCTCCTCGCTGTTCGTCGGGGTGGAGCGCAGGAAGTCCGGCAGCTGCGGTTCCCGGCCGACGAGGTCCGGAAACAGGTGGTCGATATCGGTGATGCCGCGCGAGGCCTGCTCGATCGCGAGCAGCGCATTGCTGACGAGGCGCGCCCGTTCCTCGGAAATAACTTCACGCGCCGTGTCGATGAACACGAGCAGCCACTCGCCCGGTCTGTGCGCGTCGACGAGCCGCGTGTCGATGCGGCGGCGCTCGCCGCCCCAGCTGCAGATCGAGTAGCCGGTGCCGGTTTCGAGCACCTGCATGGGCAGGCCGATGCACATCAGCGTTTCCCCCTGGCCGTCAGCGCGAGGACCCGGGCATCGCCGCTGCGGCAGGCGTCCGAGTCGCTCGGGCGCCCGCCCTCGTAACGCTCCATCGTCAACTCGGAGGACGCGAGTGTCTGGTGCTCGGCAAGTGCATGAGGCCGCTTGCGCGCGAGGATCCCGAAGCGGGCCAGGTATGCCAGGGCCGCGTCGATCGCCGGCCCTATCTGCCGCTTGACGGGCTCGCGCAGGCTGCCGCCATAGTCCTCGAGCTCGACCGGCTGCACGCCGACCAGCAGCATGTGTTCCGGCAGCTCGCCGAACATCCCGGCCGTGGCGATGACCTCCTGGAAGCCCGTCTGGTGCAGGCTCATTTTCTTCGCGCCGAGGAACTGCGGCACCTCCGCGTCCTCGACGAGCTTCATTGTGCCCGGCGGCAGTCCGTAGTCGACCGCGTCGAACACGACCAGCACCTCGGCCGCGCGGACGTCCTGCACGAGGTACAGGCCCTGCGTTCCGCCGTCGACGAGGCTCACGTTGTCGTCGAATTCGTAGTCGAGGTGCATGCGCTCGACCGCCCGCACGCCGAAACCTTCGTCGGCCCAGAGCAGGTTGCCGATGCCCAGCACGAGTACCTTGGGCTGCGTTGCCAAGTCGTTTCCCCCGGCAGTGCTCAGCCGGCCGTCTCCCCGCTTGTCCGCGTGACCGGCCGGTCACTTCTTGGTCCAGGACGGGTCCGGAATCGGATCCGCTCGATGACATGGAAGCTTAATTGCCACATGCCGGGTACTTCGGAAGTCACCTATCCACTGTCGCAGCGATACTTATGTTCAGCGCGCCGAAATCGGGCTGGCGGTGGTTTCGGCCCGGCCTGGATACGGCCTTTCCGGTCAGCGCCGCGAAACGCTAATTCCGTATCCAGCGCGCGACGCCGCGCGCGACGCAAGCGCTTGATTCGCAAGCCGCCCGGACGTTGGCTCGATTATTGCCGCACTACTCATGGCTTCCATCGCGAGCCGCGCCCCGGCGTGGCTCCGTACCCCGGGGGTATCGAGCATGAGAGAGACTTTCTACGAGGTCCTGCGCCGGCAGGGCATTTCCCGCCGCAGCTTCGTCAAGTTCTGCAGCCTGACGGCCGCCGGGCTGGGCCTGAGCCCGGCGATGGCGACGCGCATCGCGCATGCCCTCGAGACCAAGCCCAGGACGCCCGTGCTCTGGCTGCACGGCCTGGAGTGCACCTGCTGCTCCGAGTCCTTCATTCGCTCGGGGCACCCGCTTGCCGGCGACGTCATCCTGTCGATGATCTCGCTCGACTACGACGACACGATCATGGCCTCGGCGGGACACCAGGCGGAGGCGATCGTCGAGGAGATCGTTCGCGACTACAAGGGCAACTACATACTCGCCTGCGAGGGCAACCCGCCGCTGAACGAGGACGGCATGTACTGCATCATCGGCGGCAAGCCCTACCTCGACCAGCTGCGCTTCGCCGCGAAGGATGCAATGGCGGTCATCTCCTGGGGCTCCTGCGCATCCTGGGGCTGCGTGCAGGCGGCCAGGCCCAACCCGACCCGGGCGGTGCCGATCCACGAAGTGATCACCGACAAGCCGGTCATCAAGATCCCGGGCTGCCCGCCGATCGCCGAGGTCATGACCGCGGTGATCACCTACATTGTCACCTTCGGCCGACTACCGGAGCTCGACCGCCAGGGCCGGCCGAAGATGTTCTACAGCCAGCGCGTGCACGACAAGTGTTATCGCCGCCCGCACTTCGATGCGGGCCAGTTCGTCGAGAACTGGGACGACGAGGGCGCGCGCAAGGGCTATTGCCTTTACAAGATGGGCTGCAAGGGCCCGACCACCTACAACGCCTGCTCGACGGTTCGATGGAACGGCGGCCTGTCATTCCCGATCCAGTCCGGGCACGGCTGCATGGGCTGCTCGGAGGACGGCTTCTGGGACAACGGCGGGTTCTACGAGCGCCTGACCGGCATACAGCAATTCGGCATCGAATCGAACGCCGACCAGATCGGTGGGAGCGCCGCGCTCGTCGTGGGCGCCGCCGCTGCGGCGCATGCGGCCGTAAGCGCCGTCAAGCGCATCCGTGACAAGGGAGATCAGCAGTAATGGCCATCATCGAGACACCCAACGGATTCTCGCTGGACAATTCGGGCCAGCGAGTCGTCGTCGACCCGGTCACGCGTATCGAAGGTCACATGCGCTGCGAGGTCAACCTCGACGAGAACAACGTGATCCGCAACGCGGTTTCGACCGGCACGATGTGGCGCGGCCTCGAGGTCATCCTGAAGGGCAGAGACCCGCGCGACGCCTGGGCATTCACCCAGCGCATCTGCGGCGTCTGCACCGGGGTGCACGCATTGACGTCGATCCGCGCCGTCGAGGACGCCCTGGGCATCCGGATTCCGGAGAACGCGAACTCGATCCGCAACATCATGGAGCTCGCGCTGTACGCACAGGACCACCTGGTGCACTTCTATCACCTGCACGCGCTCGACTGGGTCAACCCGGTGTCCGCGCTGCAGGCCGACCCGAACGCGACCTCCGAAATCCAGAAGAGCATCTCGCCGGGGCACCCGAAATCGTCGCCCGGCTACTTCCGCGACGTGCAGAACCGGCTGAAGAGTTTCGTCGAGAGCGGCCAGCTCGGGCCGTTCAAGAACGGCTACTGGACCAACCCGGCCTACCTGTTGCCGCCCGAGGTCAACCTGCTGGCCGTCACGCACTACCTCGAGGCGCTCGACTTCCAGGCCGAGATCATGAAGATCCGCACGGTGTTCGGCGGCAAGGACCCGCACCCGAACTGGCTCGTCGGCGGCGTGCCCTGCGCGATCAATGTGCACGGCGAGGGCGCGGTCGGCGCGATCAACATGGAGCGGCTCAACTTCGTGTCGTCGGTCATCGACCGGACCATCGACTTCATCGACCGCGTCTACATACCGGACCTGCTCGCGATCGCCGGTTTCTACAAGGGCTGGATGTACGGCGGCGGCCTGGCGTCGAAGAACGTGCTGGCCTACGGTGACCTGCCGGACGCGGCCAACGACTACTCGTCGGGCAACCTGCTGATGCCGCCCGGAGCGATCGTCAATGGCGACCTCGGCACGGTGCACGAGGTCGACCTGCGCGACCCGGAGCAGATCCAGGAGTTCGTGCCGCATTCCTGGTATCGCTATCCCGACCAGGCTGCCGGACTGCATCCCTGGGACGGCATCACCGAGCCGCACTACGAACTCGGCCCGAATACGAAGGGCACGCGGACGAACATCGAGGAGATCGACGAGGGCGCGAAATACTCCTGGATCAAGGCGCCGCGCTGGCGCGGGCACGCGATGGAGGTGGGTCCGCTGGCCCGCTACCTGGTCGCCTACGCTTCGGGGCACGAGGAGATCACGGAGCAGATCAATTACGTCCTGAGGACGCTCGACGTGCCGGTGGATGCACTGTTCTCGACCCTCGGCCGCACCGCCGCGCGCGGTCTGGAGGCGCAATGGTGCGCGCGCAAGATGCGCTACTTCATGGACAAGCTGGTCGCGAACATCAGGGCCGGCGACTCCACGACCGCGAACGTCGAACTGTGGGAACCGAAAACATGGCCGAAGGAGGCCAGGGGCGTCGGATTCTCCGAGGCGCCGCGCGGCGCGCTGGCGCACTGGATCCGGATCAGGGACACGAAGATCGAGAACTACCAGTGCGTCGTGCCGACGACCTGGAACGGCTCGCCGCGCGACAACGAGGGCAACATCGGTGCGTTCGAGGCGGCACTGCTGGACACGAAGGTCGAGCGGGCCGACGAACCGGTCGAGATCCTGCGCACCCTGCACAGCTTCGATCCCTGCCTGGCCTGTTCGACCCACGTGATGAGCGAAGACGGGCGCGAGCTCGCCCGCGTGGACGTCCGCTGACCGGAGACAACTGATGAGCGTGACAGCGAGTTCGGTAAAACAGGAAACGATCTACGTCTACGAGGCGCCGCTCCGGCTGTGGCACTGGGTCAACGGCCTGGCGATCGTCGTACTGGCGCTGACCGGTTACTTCATCGGCCAGCCCTTGCCGACCATGTCCGGGGAGGCGAGCGACCACTACCTGATGGGCTACATCCGTTTCACGCACTTTACTGCGGCCTACGTGCTGATCGTGGGCTTCCTGTTCCGGATCTACTGGGCCTTCGTCGGGAACAGGCACGCGCGCCAGATCTTCGCGCCGCCGCTGCTGTCCGGCAGGTGGTGGCGAGAAGTGTGGCACGAGATGAAGTGGTATTCCTTCGTCGAGCGCGAACCGAAGAAATACCTCGGGCATAACCCGCTGGCGACGTTGGCGATGCACTTCATCCTGGTTTGGGGCACTGTGTTCATGATCGTGACCGGCCTCGCGCTCTACGGCGAGGGCGAGGGCATGGGCTCCTGGCAGTACCGCTGGTTCTCGAGCTGGGTGATCCCGCTATTGGGCAACAGCCAGGACACGCACATGATTCACCGGCTCGGCATGTGGTACGTCCTGTGCTTCGTGATCATCCACTGCTACGTCGCGATCCGCGAGGACATCATGTCGCGGCAGAGCATCGTCAGCACGATGATCTCCGGCTTCCGGATGTTCAAGGACAATCGGCCGTCGGACGGCTGAACCTGCGGCATATGCCGTGAATCAAAAAGAAGGGCCGGGCCGCGTGTGCGCGGCCCGGCCCCTGGTCGACCAAAGAATCAGAAGAAGAAGTCGACGCCGACAGAGACCACCCAGACGGAATCGGCATCCGAGATATCGAACCACTCGTACTCGCCACGAATTCCGAATTGCTCACCGAGTTTCCAGCGCCCGCCGAAGCCGAGCGCCAGGTCCTCGCCGTCGTCGCTGCCGGACTCGACGCCGACCTCGCTGTCGCCGATGGTAAAATCGGCGTCCCAGGAGACCATGCCCGCTTTGCCGAACAGGTCGAAATTGTCCGCCACCGGCATTGAGCCCACGAAGAAGACGTCGATGCCGCTGACGTCGATCTTGACCGGGATTCCCAGGACGGTGTCATCCGGCGTCCCCATGTCGACCCAGCCGCCCTCGATGCCCCAGTTCTCCGAGAACATCCACGTGCCGAAGATCTTGTAGCCGGTATCGCTGCCGTCGAAGGTCAACGACGAGTCGTCGAACTCGATGTTTGCATAACCGACAGACGCGCCCACCGAGAATCCCTCCTGGGCATAGGCCTGTCCCCCGAGCGCGAGAGCGCTCGCAATCAAAGCGATGAATAACTTCCTCATGGCGCACCTCCATTTTGACGCGCGTAGCTACTGTGGGACCTCGAATATCCTTTCCCAATAGGTAGTTACCGGGGGGGCATGCAAGTGCGATACGAGGCAGAACGCTTTCCTTCCCGCTGCAGGGCGGGAAAGAAAGCCTGGCAGGGTGTTGAAAAACACCCTGCTGGCGCGAGACAAGGATGTCTCGCCCGCGGTTCAAGCACGTAAGTGCTTGAACCGTCGGGAGCGAGTCCGGACATGCGCCGGACTCGCGACGTTGAAAAAGGT
>Ga0224505_10000914_pt1 | contig 19751 bp, 12 predicted proteins | sample SF_Jan12_sed_USG_FD_169102 | JGI IMG/M metagenome (GOLD analysis project Ga0224505, IMG submission 169102) | Sediment microbial communities from San Francisco Bay, California, United States - SF_Jan12_sed_USGS_4_1 | ecosystem: Environmental > Aquatic > Marine > Sediment | place: USA: California... | reverse complement strand
AATATGATGAAGAGTTGGATGAAGAGCGAGATATCCGTAAAAAGAAACTCGCTTTCAAAGAAGAGGTTGCAAAAGCAAGAACCTTTTTAGATGGACTTAAAAGTAAATATTACGAGGAAATCAAGTTGAGACCTGGTATTACGCAAGACCAACAAAAAGCAAATGACTTTTTCAACCGCTATAAAGAAGAGCAACAAATGGTGGAGTTGCAGCACTCAAAATTTAAAGACGACACTAAAAACTTATTTAACCAAGATTTCAAAGGTTTTGATTTTAATTTGGGGGATAAAAATTTTAGATATGGCGTTGCTAATAAAGAAGCTGTAGCAGACAAACAATCAAACATAACTAACCTAGTTAAGAAGTTCTTAAATGACAAGGGGGATGTTGTAGATTTGAAAGGGTATCACAAAGCCATGTACGCCGCTGATAATGTTGACACGATTGCAAAACATTTTTATGAGCAAGGTAAAGCCGACGCAATAAAAGAAGTTGTTGCAAAATCCAATAACATTTCCACTGAACCTAGACAAACTAGTTCAGGAGAGTTATTTGTTAACGGAATGCGTGTTAAAGCAGTTAACGGTGTTGATACTTCAAAATTAAGAATACAACAAAGAAAATTTTAACATTAAATTAAAAATCGATGGCAGCAGTAGCAGTATCACCAGTATTTGGTTCAATTATACCAAGTCAAGTACAACAAACCCTTAATTCAAACTATTTAACGTTTGACGCAAGTTCTGGAGGGGGAACATTCGCAAAACAATATTTACCAGAAATCTACGAACAAGAAGTAGAAAGATATGGTAATAGAACATTATCAGGATTCTTACGTATGGTAGGAGCTGAAATGCCTATGCAATCTGATCAGGTTATTTGGTCTGAACAAAACAGATTACACATTGCTTATGATGCATGTGCATTAACTGCAACCGCAAACACATTTTCATTCAAAACTGGAGCTGATGCAACACCTGCAAACAGCGTTACAAATGTTTTGTCTAAAAATCAAACAGTTGTAATTATCCATCCAACAAGTGGTAAAGAAGTAAAAGCAATCATTACAGCAATCACTAGCACAGCTACATTGACTACTGTAACAGTTGCTCCTTACTTAGGAACTTCTTTGGCTACATTGCTTGGATATTCAACTACAGGAGCTTTTATTTTAAAAGTGTTCGTATATGGTTCTGAGTATGCAAAAGGATCTACTTTGACTGGAGATTCTTATTTGAGCATTGCTCCTTCATTTACTCAGTATTCTAATTCTCCTATCATCATTCGTAACAAATATTCTGTTAATGGATCTGACATGTCTCAGATTGGATGGGTAGAAGTAGCCACAGAAGCTGGAGCAAATGGATTCCTTTGGTATCTTAAAGCTGAATCTGAAACAAGATTACGTTTTGAAGATTACTTGGAAATGGCAGTTGTTGAAGGTGAATTAGGAACTACAGCAGCTATTGCAGCTGGAGCTTCAAAAGGAACAGAAGGTCTTTTTGCTGCAGTTAAATCTAGAGGTAACACAGTAGTTGCTTTCCCTAGTGTTGTAGCTGATGCTCTTGGAACCTTTGATAATATCTTGAAAAACTTAGATACTCAAGGAGCTATCGAAGAAAATATGCTTTTCCTTAACCGTGCAACTTCATTGGAAATTGATGGTATGTTAGGTGGATTATCTTCTGGAACAGCTGGTGGTGTAGCTTATGGTTTATTTGAAAACTCTGAGCAAATGTCTCTTAACTTAGGATTTACAGGTTTCCGTAGAGGTTCTTATGATTTCTACAAAACTGACTGGAAATATCTAAATGACGCATCTACTAGAGGTGGATTATCAGGTGGAGGAAATATTGATGGTATCTTAATACCAGCTGGTACTTCTACAGTATACGATCAACAACTAGGGACTAACATCCGTCGTCCATTCTTACACGTACGTTATAGAGCTAACCAAGCTGATGACCGTAAGATGAAGACTTGGGTATTAGGTTCTGCTGGGGGAGCTTATACATCTGATCTTGATGCAATGGAGGTACACTTCCTTTCTGAAAGATGTTTATGCGTACAAGGAGCAAACAATTTCGTATTGTTTACTGCAGTATAGTAATAAATAAATGTAAATTTACCCCTGTTGTAATAGCGGGGGTAATATTTACCCAATAAATAATAATAACAATTATATCATATTATGTCAGCAAAACAAACAACACCCGTTGCGGAAGCATGGGAAATAAAAGATAGAACGTATGTATTAGCAACTGGCTATAGTCCGTTAACATATACTATCCAATCAAAGCATTCAGCAAGATACCCATTTTTATGGTTTGATCCTTCTGTTAACGAACAAAGAGAATTAAGGTATGCAACAAATCACAACTCTCCGTTCAAGGATGAACAAAAAGGAGAAGTTACATTAGGACATATTGTATTCCATGACGGAGTTCTAGTAGTTACAAAAGAAAAGCAAAATTTACAAAAACTATTATCTCTATATCATCCAGCTAGAAATAATTCTTATGCAGAATTAGATGCGGTTGCAGAAGCTGTAGATGAATTAGAAGATTTAGAATTAGAAATCAATGCCCTCAATATGGCAATGAATATTGAAATTGACCAAGCAGAAGCAATACTAAGAGTAGAACTAGGTTCTAAAGTCACATCAATGACTTCTAAGGAACTAAAAAGAGATCTGCTATTATTTGCTCGCAACAATCCAAGTTTGTTCTTAGAACTAGCTAATGACGATAATGTTCAACTACGCAATGTAGCGATTAGAGCAGCTGAAGCGGGTATTATAAAACTTTCACAAGACCAACGTACATTTACGTGGGGAACTAATGATAAAAAATTAATGACAGTGCCATTCGATGAGAATCCGTATTCAGCAATGGCAGCATTCTTTAAAACAGACGAAGGTGTAGAAATCTTTAAGTCTATAGAGAAAAAACTTAAATAATACGTAATACTAATATGTAGGCGGATATTGTAAATAAAACTGCAGTATCCGCTTATTTATTATAAATATAATAATAATAAAAATAAATCACAGGTAATGGCGATAGACGTAAACGATGTTTATAAAACTGTTCTAGTCGTAATGGAACAAGAAAAAAGAGGTGTCTTAACTCCATTGGAATTTAATAGAATAGGCACTCAAGCGCAACAAGAAATATTCACTAAATACTTTGATGATCTAAACCAACTTCTAAGGTCCCCACAGATCGGATTAGATTATGCAGATAGAGTTGCATTACTTGACGAAAAAATATCAATATTTAAAACAGTATCTACTCCTATTGCACAAGTTAGCGGCGCATATACAACTCCTGCAAATTTGCAAGAATTGGGTGTTGTTGTTTATAATAATAGAGAAGCGCAAAGAATACAGCCTATTGATTTATACACAACAAATGCTTCTCCATTAACTGCTCCAACTTCTTTTTACCCAGTATATACTTATAATAATAGAATTATAAAGTTATATCCATCAACATTAACAGAAACAATTATTGTTAATTACTTAAAGTTTCCTTCGGATATTAAATGGGCATTTAGTATAGACCCAAATTTGGGGCACTATATATATGACGATTTGAATTCTATAGATTTTGAAATACATAAATCAGACCAACCGCTGCTTGTAGATAGAATATTACAATATGCAGGTGTTATGAGTAAAGATCAATCAGTTGTGTCATTGGGTATGCAAAAAGAGCAGCAAGTAAACGTTAATTCAAAACAGTAATAGGCTATGACGCTATCTAACGCATTCATATCATTAAATGATATAATAAATAACTTTTTAATATCTTATACAGGACCTGGTAAATTAATACCAGATGCAAAACGTACTGAAGTAGTATTCCACGCTAGACGTTGTTTGCAAGAATTTGCTTATGAAACATTAAAAAGCCAAATGGCTGATACTCTTGTATTAGCAGGAGCCCAATTTAATATACCAACAGATTCTGTTGTAAATATAAAAATATTACGATCTACAACTAATCCTATTACCCCAGGGCTTGTGCCAAGTGTAGAAATGACGCAAATTAATAGTGTGCCTACTACTGGGAATATAACTAATTATTATATTAACACAACAGATAAAACGATACAGTTTTCAACCACTATGAACGGGTATACTCTAACTCACCAATATTTATCTAACGGGTTAACAACAGACGAAGCAGCGGCCATTCCAAAATTAGCAGAAGAGGCTTTATATGCCTGCATGATTTATGCAATTTTAGCAAATAGAGAAAACACAAATCCAAATACATTACAAAGACTATTAATTGAGAAGGTGGATAAACTAGAAAGATCTAAATCAAGGCTGGTATTCACTTCTTTTACATCGTAAAAAATATACAAAATGGCAGTAAGTGTAGATACAGTTTATAAAACTGTCTTATTAATATTAAATAAGGAGCAACGGGGTTATATGACGCCTGACGAGTTTAATAAAACCGCTAATCAGGTTCAACTTGAAATATATTTAAAATATTTTGAAGACTTAAACCAATTGCTTAGAGTCCCTCAAGTAGATTTGGATTATGCTAGCAGAGTTGCATTACTAGATGAAAAAATATCCATATTTAAGACCTCTAGCAATATTAATTATAGCTCCAGCGGGTTTGAACTACCAACCGATTTACAGGAATTAGGGACTGTTGTTTATAACAATATTGAAATACAAAGAGTACAACGATCTGAATATTATAATTTGCTAAAGTCAGATCTTACAGCACCATCTGAAACATATCCCATATACTTATATGAAAATGGATATATAAAAGTACAACCTAGTTCAATAATAAATAATGTTACTGCAAATTACCTTAGAGCGCCAATTGTCGCTGCTTGGGGCTTTACCGTGGAAAATTTAGGTAACTATAAGTACAGTTCCTCATTATCCACAAATTTTGAATTGCATGCTTCTGAACAAACCGAATTAATATTAAGGACATTAGAATATGCGGGCGTTATTATTAGAGATCCGCAGGTTATTCAAATAGCAGCACAAAAAGTACAGCAAGATAATATAAATGAAAAACAATAATAGCAAATGGGGTTAATTACAGAAACTAACAGACAGTACTACGAAGGAGCAAAAAGTATTGTCGCTACAGCCGCGCAGACTATTTTTAATTTTTCAGGATTCAACACTCCTCTTGTATGGAAAACATCTGATGCGGATAATGACAACTACGAATTAAATAACTTTAAATTTTACAAAAGTACCAATAACGGATTAGATTTTACAGAAGTATTAGCTCCTACAATACCACGTATATCAAGTGTTACTAATAACATTATTACGCTGACTGGTGGAGCAACTGTAAATAATATTTACTTAGTACAATTAAAAAGATTAGAGGGTGGTAAGTATGGAGACAACAATGCTTATGGCACTGTAGTTGAAGAAAACTATGGTAGTTACGCATATATTAAGTTAGATGAGCTTATAAATAACTTTATAGTTGCTTATGTTGGTTCAGATAAATTAATACCTAGCATTAAAAGAACTGATATTGTTTTCCACGCTAAACGCGGATTGCAAGAATTCAGTTATGATATTTTAAAAAGCATTAAGTCCCAGGAATTAACTATACCACCAAGTCTAAACATTATTATACCACAAGACTACGTGAACTACGTTAAGATCTCGCGTATTGATTCAAACGGGGTAAAGCATGTTATATATCCCGGAATGTTAAATGGTTCGCCCTATACAATGCCTGTGCAAGATACGGAAGGCATACCTATTCAGGACACGTTTGATTATAACATAACTGGTACCTCTATAATTGAGGAAAGATGGAAAGAATCAAATCCTTCAGAAAATAATGGTAAAAAACGTATAAATGATTTAAACTTTAGCAATGGCGATTCTAACACATATAATATGTTGGGCCAAAGATATGGCATGGATACTGCTAATGCTAATTTCAATGGTACATTCATTATTAATGAAAGAGAAGGTAAAATATCCTTTAGTAGCGAATTAGTTGGCTCATTAATATTATTAGAGTATATATCTGATGGGCTTGCTTATGATTTAGATACTAAGGTGCCTAAGTTAGCAGAAGAAGCGATGTATGCTTATATATTGCATTCTGTGATTTCAGGGAGATCTAATCAACCCGAGTATATTGTACAAAGATTAAAACAAGAAAAATTTGCTAAATTAAGAAACGCTAAGCTGAGGTTGTCTAATATTAAATTAGAAGAATTCACGAAAGCATTACGAGGTCAATATAAATGGATTAAACATTAAATAGATGGCAGAAATTAAAAATAGTTTTACATCGTCTAAAATGAATCAAGATTTAGACGATAGATTAATACCATCTAATGAATATAGGGAAGGTCGTAATATATCTATAATAAGTTCCGACAGTAGTAATACCGGGTCTATTGAGAACATATTAGGTAATGAATTAGTCGCGGATTTAATACTTAATTTGAACAGTTCTGGGTTTGAGGTTATAGGTTACACATATAATTTGACTACTAGCATACTGTATGTAATGCTAACTAATTATACAGATACATCTACTAATCAATTAGATAATCCGCAATCATATATGTGGGCTACTGATTATACTAATTATGCTAACACTACCTCTAGGATAGTACAAATAAATTTAAACGATAACACTGTTACAACTTTAGTGGACGGCAGGTTTCTTAACTTTTCGAAGACTCATCCAATAACAGGTATTAATCTTATTGAAAATTTATTGTTTTGGACAGACAACAGAAATCAACCTAGAAAAATAAATGTTCAGTCCGCGTACAATGATGGCAATTACTACCTTAATGAAGATCAAATATCTGTTGCAAAATATGCTCCAATTTCATCAATTGAATTTATAAACGGCGGGGAGTGCACAATGCTAGATGTTACTAGCAAATATTTACCCGACGGCCAACCTAACCCTAATTGGGCTAATACAGGTGGACCAACACCAGTTGGGAATTACGCTGGCGACCCAACTTACTTATCTGATAAGTTTGTCAGGTTTAGTTATAGATTTAGATTTGATGACGGTGAATATTCTATACTTGCTCCATTTTCACAAATAGCATTTATTCCGCAACAAGATGGTTCTTTTATAACAGATGGTACTATATCAGATGAGAACGATGCTTTCCGAAGTTCTATTGTTGAATTTATGAAAAACAAAGTTAATCAAATAGGGTTAATTATACCATTACCAACACAAGGCGCTAATTTAAAGCAAAGCTATAAAATAAATGAGATTGATATAATATATAAAGAATCTGATAGTTTAGCAATACAAATATTAGACACAATACCTACTAGCACTTTATCCGCAATATATACTAACTATTATAATTATAATTACCAATCGCGTAAGCCAAGAACAACTCTATCTAATGATCAATTAATTAGAGTATATGACAAAGTACCGGTGAGAGCTCTTGCGCAAGAAACATCAGGCGGCCGAGTTATATATGGCAATTATATTGATAAACATACCCCTCCTATGTCAATTGACTACAAGGTTGGTATAAGTCCAAAAACTGTAGGTGGAGATATCTCAATAGAATATCCTTTACACACCGTAAAACAAAATAGAAACTATCAAGTTGGGATTATATTATCCGATAGATTTGGCAGGCAATCTGACGTTATACTATCGTCTATTGCAGACGGAACTTTAGCTGACGGAACATTTTACGGAGGGTCTAGTTTTTATTCGCCATATTTAGGCAACGATACAAATGTATTAACTTTTTTTGGTAATTCAATAAAAATATTATTTGATAATTTTATAACTAGTAACAAAGAACCTCTTAATGACCTAGGTATACCTGCTACTGGGGAACCAGGATTATATGCAGAATCAAGTTTTTTAGAAGCATTCTCGTCTAATCAAACTAGCACTTATAGTCTTGTACCTGGCACGTACCTTAATACACCAGCTTTAGTATTATCTGGGCCTTTAATCGGCTCTACTCCTGCTTATTTTGATGTTGTTGTTGGTTCCGGCGGTGTTGTATCTAGCATAGTACTTAATAGGGCCGTTCAACCTACAATAGTTGGCACTCAAATGCTATTATATTTAATACCTAGGCAAAACATCAATGTTGATGGTAGGCCAGTTGTTACAGTTGTTAGTGTTACAAAAGAAAATGCTACAGGCTGGTATTCATACAAAATAGTTGTAAAACAAACACAACAAGAATATTATAATGTATATACGCCAGGAGCACTAAGCGGTTATCCAACACCCGCCAGTCCAAATACATTCCCAACAGGCGAAGATTTAAAGACTAGTAATATTGTATTATTCAGTGATAATATAAATAAGGTGCCTAGGGACTTATCTGAAGTAGGGCCAGATCAAAAACAGTATAGGAGTTCTGTAAAGTTATTTGGTAGAGTCCAAAATAATACCGCGACAAGCAATGCTCAGTTTATTTCATCAAAAGAAGGGTTTAGCGTTCCAGCATTAGCAAATGCTTCTGATTTAAAAATGGGAGTTAGCGATATAAGTTCTGATAGTAATTTTTACCAATTGAATACAAATCCAATAATAGGTAGAGTGTCAACAAATGGAGTACAATTTGGCGTTACAACTACAACTATGGCTCCTTACCTAGCTGTGCTAGAAACAGATCCTGTTACATCTAATTTAGATTTATATTGGGAAACATCTACGACTGGGTTAATATCCGAATTAAACGATGCAATTAGCCAAGAAATTACCGGAGCGTACTCTTTTGTAAGCGTAAATTATGTGCAATACGAGAATCAAGACCCCGAGGGGACAGACCTAATAAATACAGGTGATTCTGATTGTAAGTTTGTAACAGATTGGTTTTATCCAGTAACATATACTGGTTCTACATTGTTTTTAACAACAACTAATATTGTTAGTATAACAAATGATAATGGTGAAGATCTAACAAATCCCGCAATATTTCAATTAGTAACACAAACTATTGATGGTATTAATAAATATAGAATAAAAATAATAGATAACTTTTACTATAATACGGCGACAAACTTAAACCAATTTAATTTTGTATTGGCTGTAAATGACAACGACCCAGTATCCCCAGTTACAAATAATATTGAATTAAAAGGTAGAATACAAAATATTGTGCCAACAATAGTGACATATACGTTGAATACACTATACGCTGGTATACCTGTTGGCTATGTAATTACAAATATAGTAGCTGGTGTAAATGGCTCTTTTGGAAATGTTCCAGCAGTAGGTACACCAACATCTACACCAACTAGCGATTTAAAATGGACGTTCGAAGATGGAACACAAACACTCACAGGGGGAACCGGCGTTAGCGAATTTACTTTAACAATAGACGCAAGCGGCATATATGGGGGTCGCATAGTACTAACATCAGGCGTTCCGAGAACATTGGTTACTACAACAGTAGTATTAACAGACTCAGGTAACGCAATAGATACATTCCCTTTAACATTAGATTTTAGACCAGGGGAATTTAATCCTAAAGAATTTGACTTCAGTTTTAACATTTAAAATAATAATAATATGGCAGCTCCACTTTCAAGATTAGGGCAAATAACACAAGCAGAAACATTAATTAATGACAATACTAATCAAGACATATCTGCTTTAGATGTAAGAAATACTCTTTCTGGCATTATAGATAGTACCACGGGCATGAAAACAATATGGGTTGGTAATTTTAAATCAACTTTCCAGCTACAGGTAGAATATGATCAAGACAAATATTTTACTAGCGCTATACGTACAGGAGTTAGACTTGTAGAAACCTATGCGGATCCTTACTTTTTTCCACCATCCCCAACTAAGTATCTTATTACCAATGCGGGTTCCGGAATACAAGGCTCTGCTACTCAAAAAAATATACCAACTAGTTTGGTTCTGCCATCAGGGGCTGTTGGAGCTATTTATAGGTTTGGAGGCGGGTTAACATTTGATTGTGTTGTAAATACAACATCTTTAACTCTAAGTAGCGTGAGCGTAGCTAATCCAGGATCTGGATATTCTAGCTTATTACTTGCTAGTTCTGACCCGGGATGGGGAATAGTGGAATTAAACTTCCCATTGGTCGCAACCAAACCTGTTGTAAAAATACAATTGAGCACTGTGGTAGCCGGAAAAGTTGGTGATTCTAATAATGGATTGGCTGGCGGTACAACTACAAACGCAATATTTGATAATGTTTTTTGTTTTAATTCGCCTAATATTGCAACCGCATTATACGTGCCAAACGGGGCAAATCATTTAGAAGCTATTCAAGCTACAGCTATACCTATACCTTATCCACAAAGTGTAATGACACATAGTGTGACCACAGGAGGAGCTTATACTTCCACAGCAGGGCTCTACACGAACGCTAATAATGTAACGGGGTTTAACCTTAATATTAGAAATGGTTTTGATGCCAACGATTTTTCAATTGGAGCGCACACTGTTCTAACAAGTGTACAAATTGAAATTAAAGTGCCTATAATTAATACAACTTTCTAAATATAAAATATGCCAGCAATTGTAGAAGTAAAATATTTTAATTCATTTATACTAGCTAAAACTGTGGACTCAGCGGGAGATGCTGCATGGCGATACACTCCCGGGCTGGTTCGCAACGATGAAAAAAACTGGTTTATTGAAGAATCAAGAATTACAGGCGGGTATAATAATACGTCTGTTGATTTTGGGGCAAAAGCATATTTAGTAAGCGAGCGGAATAATGCTTCTATTAGAAGTAACTCTATGATATATTCCGGTGTATACAACTCTAGGACTGGCGTTAATAATACAAATCAATTTTCAGTAGGCCAAGATATATCTAGAAGTGCTGATCCGAATTATGGTTCAATACAAAAACTATACGCAGAAGATACTAACTTAACTATATTCCAGGAAAACAAAGTTAGTAGAGCTTTAATTGATAAAGATGCAATATACTCAGCAGAAGGTTCCGCTATAACAACATCTGGAGCTCAAGTAATAGGCCAAATTCAAGCTTATACTGGGGAATGGGGTATAAGTAAGGACCCAACTAGTTTTGCTGTTTATGGGTATCAAAAATACTTTACAGACAGGACTAACAATGCTATACTACGTTTATCCAGTGACGGTATAACTGAAATATCTAGTTATGGTATGAAGTACTTTTTTACAAAAGAGTTATCTACTCTGGGCAATGGTAAAATTGTTGGCGGGTATGATGTTGTAACTAAAAGTTATATACTATCCTTACAATATACAATAGGCACTTATGATACGTTAGCTTTTGATGAAACAATCAATGGGTGGACTAGTTTTTATGACTACAAACCATCCAATATATTTAGTATTAATTCTAATTATTACACTACAAAAGGCAGTAAACTATATAAGCACAATCAAACTGGATTAACATCTAATAATAGAGGAGTGTTTTATGGTGTTCGTTATCCTGCGACAGTCACTTTGCTGTTAAATTCAAACCCATCAGCATCAAAAGTATTCAAAACTATAAATTACGAAGGGAGCAATGGGTGGGAAGTTACATCTATATATACACCTTATGACTATGGTAAAAATATATTCAGTTATAACGAGGGTGCCTATGATTCTGCAGATCCGCAAAATGAGGGAGCTTCTGCAGTTGTACAGCCCATATACCATGCTGGCTTTAACCGTAAAGAAAACAAATTTTTCGCGAATATTATTAATAATAGCTTTGCTACGGAAGGAGAAGTAGTATATGGTAATTCAATGTCTGGTATTAAAGGGTTCTTTAGTACTGTAACAATACAAACCGATAACTCCACCGAACTCGGTAAGTTCAAAGAACTATACGCAGTATCTTCAGAATATATAGAATCATCATATTAAATTAAATAAAATGACAAGCGCTTTAGCAACAAAAGAATTTATAGATAAAGCAGAAGCATTGCAGGACGCTATGCTAAATAGTAACTTGCCGGGTATTGCAAAAGGCAACTCCGATATGTTTCCTTTAAAACATTCATTTCCACAGGGGTTATATATACGGGAAATATTTATTAAAGAAGGTGGATTTGCTATAGGCAAAGTTCATAAAGAGGACCACGTATGGTTTCTATTAAAAGGATTATTGTTGGTTACTACCGCCGATGGCGATGAATACTACGAAGCGCCATGTTATGTAAATGCTAAAGCAGGTTGTAAAAGAGTTGTTCTTGCTTTAATGGACTCCACATTTGTTAATGTATATCCAAATCCAACTAATACGCAAGATATAGAAGAATTAGAGAATACAGTGATGTGTACCTATTATACCACGTATGAAGAATACAAATTTATAAAAAATGAAGAGTAACAAAAAAATACTAAATATATGTCTGGACTTACGGCAGGAATAATAATTGGAGGAGCTGGTTTATTGGGTTCCGTTTTTGGAGGCATATCAGCTAATAGCGCTGCTAAAAAGCAAGCGAGAGCGGCAGCTTCCGAGAGAAGGGCTATACAAGCAAGGATTGACACTATAGAGAAAAGCAGAATGGCAATTACAAATCCATATGCTGCATCTAAAGATTTATCTTTTATGGTAAAGGATTTATCTGGAATGGCAAAAGATTTGTCAGGTATGATTAGTAATCCTTATGCTAATTTAGGAGTTGCCACGCAAGCGGCTAAGTTCCAAGCGGAACAGGTAGATATGTCTTTAGCATCGACATTAGATTCGCTAAGAGAAACAGGGTCAAGTGCCGGCGGAGCAACGGCTTTAGCGCAGGCTGCCTTACAGTCTAAGCAAGGAATATCCGCTAATATTGAACAGCAAGAAGCTCAAAATGAAAAACTAAGAGCTCAGGGTCGACAGCAATTACAACAAATACAAATGGCAGAGGCAGCCAGAATACAAAATATTCAAATGTCAGAGGCCGGCAGAGTACAGGCTGCTCAATTTTCAGAAGCCGGTAAAATGCAAGATGTTGCAGCTCAAGGTAATGTGTTTATGTTTAACGCAGCAGAAAATAGACTTAACAACCAACAAAATCTAGCCGTTGGACAAGCTACAGCGGCAGCTAATCAAGAGGCTCAGGCTAATGCGAGCAGAACACAGGCTACTCTTGGAATGATAGGTGGTATAACAGGCGCTTTGAGCGCGGGAGCACAAATGTATATGGCTGGCGCTAATGCCTCTAAAGTTACCCCACCTCCATCCGATAGAAAACTGAAAAAAAATATACAGAGTATAGGAATATCACCTAGCGGGTTAAATATTTATTCATTTGAATATAAAGATAAAAGTTTTGGCGATGGAGTATGGCAAGGCGTAATGTCGGATGAAATCCCTAGTGAAGCTGTAATAAAACATAGTGACGGTTTTGACCGAGTAGATTATTCATTATTAGACGTAGAGTTTAAGCAAATATAATAAAACATAATATGGGATACCAAACTTGGATTGACGATACAACAGGAAAAGCTTATTCAGATTTACAAAAAACTATTTCTAGTAGTATACAAGGCGTAGCAAGTTCTTTTATACAAAGAATAGACAAACTTAAGCAAGATGCTAAAGAAGCTGAAGAGCAAGATTATAAAATACAGGAGAATACACTTGCATTAAGAACCAAGATAGGCGATGCATTTAAAGAAGGTAGTAATGGTATTAACATGCAGGAAGCCTTTAATCCTGTAATTGACAGGATAGCGCAATTAAATTTGAAAAGGTTACGCCATAAATTAACAGATAAAGAAATTACGCAATTAGCTGTTTTAAATAATACTATTAGCGGAGCAAAAGACGAGATAGCAACATTAGGCGCTGCGGGCACATCTTATGTAGAAGCTAAAAGTAAAGCTCCGGGGACAGCGGGGGCATGGTCAAGAACCAATGACGATAAAGATCCATCTGTGCAGTTTTTAAGAGCCGGAACTAATATTGATAGTACAGTTGAAGATGTTGTTAGGACTTTAAAAATTGACCTAGAAACAGGCCAAAGAACTTGGGGCGCTAAAGCTAAAGCAAAAAACTTAATTACAGGTGAAATAGAAGAAATAGGTGGAGAAATAAACGGTAATAGACTAACCCAATTAATGCAACCTGGAAATTCAGGCCTATTTACTACTGTTCCTGATTATATAAAAAGTAGAGAAGCTTTAATCGCCGGAAGTTCTGGCGACGGAGGAATATTCTATTCCAAAGCTGAAGCCGATAAATTAGGAAACCCTGATTTAACCGGTAAAATTAAAGACACTTATTTAGATAAAAAGAATCCTACTGTAGTAGAAAACAAAGGAGATAATGGCTCTACAATAAGTTATAATACCTACAATGCGAATGCTGAATTTATAAAAAGCAACCAATTACTTAATACAAACATTAATGCTACTATAAACTCTATGAGTCTTGCTGATAAAAAAGCATTCGTTAGAGATATTACTGGGGCAACTGACTATACGGATGCTGAATTAAATTCACAAATTAAAGACTACTATATTCAATCCTTAACAAAAGATAAGACTCCTGAGTATAATATGATAGGAGGAGCTGCAGGCATTGTTACTAACACTATTGCGGCGCCTATAGATAAGTATGGTAAAGCAATTGTAACTAAAACTGCTAAAAGCGGAATAGCTTCTACAAGAGCGGGTGGACCAACTACTATTGCAAAAGCTCAATTTACACCTAAAGAAATAGAAACTAAACTAAAGGATTTTGATAAGATAGTTGAGCGAAAAATAGATAAGGTTACTATAGAAATAAAAGGACCTAGAGGCGGTAAAGGTAATGAGCGTACATTTATGTATAATAAATCTACTGGGCGTGTAGAAGAATGGGACGGCGAAGATTTAGTTAACGAAAGAGTTTCCAGAAAAGACTTCTTAGATATAATGAAAAACCAATAATAAATAACTAGTTTAAACAAAATAATATGTTTGAATATCTACTCCCTGACGGGACCGCGTTGCCAGAGAACGAAGTAATAAAACTGGCTGTACAAAAAGGTTTAACACCAGAAGACTATGTTAAAAAGAATAAACTTACTTTAAGACCCAAGCAAAAGAAAGCCGAGGTTAAAAAAGAAGTTGAAAAGCCAGTTACTGCTGAAAAACCAGTAGTTGAAAAAGTTAGACCTGTAGTAAAAGAAAAAGAAGCAGTTGTTAGTGCATTCCCGGAAACACCTGGATTAGATATATTAGGAGTTAAAAAAATGGCTTCGGCATCCCCTGCTGTTAAACCAGTTGAATCTATTAAACCTAAGCAAAAATTAATATCAATTGAAGAAGCTAAAAAGCAACAAGAAGATATTGATACTGCTGCAAAGATAAAAAACGTTGATTTTTTAGATAGTTTAAAAGCCAACTTTGACACTGGATTATTAACAGCATTTCAAGGAGTACAAGATTTACCAGTTAACGCCACAGAATGGGCTGTATCATTAACCAATCCAATTCTTAATGCTTTAGGGCAAGAAGAACTAGCGGTAGATAATATAGTAAAAGCATTTAAACTTGAAAATCCTAACGCTAAAGACTTATCTAAAAAAATAAAAAAAGCAAATACAATACTACAAGCTTTTAATGACAAAAACGGGGGAGATCCTCTTGCGGCAATACAAAATAAAAATTACTTAGGGGCAGCTAAAATGGTTGCCGGCGGCACTGTACAAGCATTGCCACTAATGGGAGCGGCTTTATTAGGAGGTGGGGCAACCGGTGCAGCGGGTGTAATTGCGGGTTTATCAACCTCAATGAAACAGACGAAGCTTAGGGAAGAACAACCAGAAATGGAATTAGCAAATAGAGTTACAAATGCTGGGGTAACTGGAATTATTGAAGGGTTTTTAGGACAAATGTTTGCCGGCGCCTCTGGAGCTGCTGTAAAAAGAATTATTGGAGAAACAGGCGTTAAAGCAGGATCAAAAACTATATCTAAAGGTATAGTTAATTCACTAAGTACTGCAATTGAAAAAACTCCGTTTGTAGGTTTATTAGGTGAGGTTGCAGAAGAAAGCACTCAGGAACTCGGAGAGCAATTAACCGACATGGCCTCTGGCATTCGTAAAGAACTAGATATTAAAGCTATTACCAATAGCGGGATTATTGCTACTGGAATGGGGGGTATAAATACTACTTCTGTTTACGGAGCAAAGGGTTATATGAAAGCAAATGAATATAGCCAAGTAAAAAAAATAAACAAAGAAGTAAATAACCTTAGCCAACAGTTATCTAATCCATTAATACCTGATGATAATAAAGCAATAATATCATCAAGAATAGATAGATTAGTTAGTGAAAATAGAGCATTAGTTGGTAATAGTTTAGAAAAAGTAGACGCATTGCCTACTACTGTCAAAACAGAGTTAAATGATATTAATACGACTATTGATGATCTAAGTGTTAAATTTGATAATTTGCAAGATGATACTACTTTAACTCCTGAAGTTAAACTAGCTATGGCTAAAGAAATAAGGTTTAATGCTCAGGAATTACAAAATAGAAAATTTAAAATAATAGAAGGTAATTATATCAATGATGATTTTAATAAATTACCGGAAGATAAACAAAATGCTTTTAAAGAAGAAGCTACTAAAGTATTAGAAGAAGAATCAATAAAAGCAGGTAAAGAAATTACTACATTTAAACCAGAAGATATAAATGCTAAAGCGCTTAATTTATATACTATGGATGCCCGATCAACCGCATTAGCGAAAGATATTGAAGGCGTTAAAACAGGTATAGAAAAATTAGGTTTAGGTGAAGAAGTAGAAATACAGCCATTAGAAGACGAAACTGATATTATGAATTATTTAGGTGAGAATACTGACCTAAATATTGACGAGATAAAAAGATATTCAAATAACTATGGCGTGTTTGTTCCGTTAGACAACGGTAAAGAAGCATTAATAATTAATAAAAGATTAGCAAAAGAACAAGGAGTAGTAACAACCGGCGCTCATGAGTTCTTACATAAATTAGTATACAAAGCAGTAAAAACAAATCCGGAACTTCAGAAAAAAGTAGGTACATTATTATACGACCATATTGAAAGTTATGTTGGCAAAGAAGGATTTGCTGATACAAAATTCAAAGAACGTTATGATGATTATAAAACAGACTTTGAGTCAAGCAAAAAAAGGATTGATGATAAAATAAAATTAGCGGATAACTACTTAAGCAAAGGCCAAATTACACAAGAACAATACGCTAAAGTATTATTGGACGCTGATAATGCTAAAGCAAAATTCGAAGGTAAGTACTTAGAAGAAACTTTACCTTTATTATCCGAGTCTTTAACTAATGGAGATATTAAATATAATGAAACCTTCTTCACCAGAATGGGTGATATTATAAGAAGAGTATTCCAAAACTTTGGACTGTCTAAAGTAAGTTTTGAAACTGGAAAAGACGTCTTTGACTTTGTTAGAGATTATAATAAAAGTTTTGAAAAAGGCCAATATACAAAAGCCTTTGGTAAATTAGCAAAAGAAGGAGAATATAAAGGAGCAAAACCAACAGTAACCGGTATTGAAGGACCAATGGTATCTAATATAAAAGAGTCTAGAGCGCAAATTGACTCTTTAAAAGAAGAACTGTCAACTTTAGAGGACGAGTACGATGAAGGCTATGGTGATATAGAAGAACAAGATTATAAAGTTCAGAAGAGTAATATAGAACGCAAAATACAAATAGAAGAAAAGAAACTGGAATCCGGCGTTGTAAAACCTATAGAGGAGAAAAAAGTTGTTACAGAAGAAGATGAGGTTAAAGAAATTATAAAAGCAGAACGTGGATCTATATCGTCGGATAAGGTACAACAATTATATGAATCAAAAGGCAGAGAAGCAGCTGATGAGATAATTAGGTTATTTAAACCTATTACTAAAAAAATAGTTGATAAGCGTAGAGACGCTCCTGACTTTGATAGAGAATTATTAACTGATGAAATAGAAACCGGTGTTGGTGGTATATTAGATTTAATTACTAAATACAAACCAGAAAGCGGAGTACCATTAGCTGCTTATATTAATAAGTATTTACCAATGCGCGCAATCGCTACTTCAAAACGTATACTAGGTAAAGAATTTACTAAAGACGTCACTGAAGAGATTGGATTAGCTGCTGAAGAAACTGTTACAGAAGCAAAAGAAAAGCCTAAATATAAAAATGTATTAGAATCAAAAGTTTTTGAACCAGGAGAGCTAGAAACAATCAATAATAAGGTTCTAACTGTTATAAGAACATTAAAATCTAGAATTGACGCTCCTGTTTCATTAAATAGAACCGTTACCCCATTAATTGCGGAAATCAGGGATGAAATTGGTAAACAAATTGACATTGACGTTAAGACTGCAATGGGGGGTAAAAAAGATGGTCAGTTAAGAAAGTGGATGACCAGCAATAAAAAGTATATTCTTGAGAATATGACCACTACATGGTTAATGGGTAAAGATGGTCAAGGAGGAATGCCGATAGCTATTCAAAAACAAGTTGATGGTAAATGGACTAATTTTCCAGAATGGGTTGGCAAAAAAATTGATAGAGAAAGCGTTTCAACGGATTTAGCAGGTAGAACTTCTGGGGCAGAATTAGTTAGAAGATTGCCTAATGTTAATAACAATATTACTAATGAAGAATTCCTTGCTCAAGTAATAGGGCCTGATGGTAATCCGTTACGAGGTAGAAAAGAATCTTTAGCTAAAGCAATTGCTGAAGAAGCAACGTTTGATATTATAAATGACGATCTTTCTAATGAAGGCGTTATATTTGATGCTTTATCAACTAACCAACAAAGATTGGGAGTTGAACTAATAGATAATTTAGCGATTGAAATTGCTAAACAATCTGAAAGAGGTAATGTTAAATTTAGCATGAAACCTAATGAGATTGCCGATAAAACCGCTAAATTAGTTGAAGCAGCTTCGATCTTTGGTATAGAATCTAAAGAATATAATAACATATTAAAGTCTATACCAGAATCTGACAAAGAAAAATTCGAACAAACAGTAGTGTATGATAGTATAGATCTTATTGCTAAATTACAAAAACTGCAAGCTGGAACTAGAGGCGAAGCTTATGAAAAAACAATATTAGATATATTAAAGAAATTAAATATACCGAATGTAAAAATAGTATCTAAGGAAACAAAAGGGTTTAGCCCAATTGGTAAAGGTGATATTAATATTAGAATAGGGGATGAAGAGCTTAACGTTGAGGTTAAATTAAATAGCAAGGCTCAAATGGGCAGTACGACAATAAATAAAACTGAGGATACTTTCAGTTCTTATGTTGAATCACCTATAATGCAAGAAATATTTAATTTATTAGCAACAAAAGAAAAAGAATTTGGCAATTACAAAGATGCTTTTGACAAGATAGGTATAGATACTAAAACCTGGCCTTACAAAATAACTAAAGAAGAAAATAATATAATAAGGAATAAAGGCCTACAAAAAGCATTAACCGTATCCGTTGATACTAATCAAAAAATAATAGAAGATTTATACAATGCTAAAGATGTGCATTATATAAATATAGGCAGGAATGGTTTATTTGCACTTGGAGAAGACATATTGAATTTAGGTGTACCTAGTTTAAGTTCTAAAGTAAAGCTTACTGCTAGAATTGTTAGAGGAGGTGATTTTAATAGAATAAGATTGTTTCCCACGTTGGTTGATTTTAAGCAAAAGTCTAATTATAATTTAGATAATGCAGAATCTGCTAAAAAACTATTTACAGATTATAAAGATAAACTTGCTATACGCATTAATAATATAAAAT
>Ga0224505_10000913_pt1 | contig 19772 bp, 18 predicted proteins | sample SF_Jan12_sed_USG_FD_169102 | JGI IMG/M metagenome (GOLD analysis project Ga0224505, IMG submission 169102) | Sediment microbial communities from San Francisco Bay, California, United States - SF_Jan12_sed_USGS_4_1 | ecosystem: Environmental > Aquatic > Marine > Sediment | place: USA: California... | reverse complement strand
ATCGGCGGGCGACTCCGGCGTCAGCGAGCTGCGAGCTGCCGGCTGGTCCGCCGACGAGGTCCTCGGCGCGGCGGCTGCCGCCGTCGGCCTGATCGACGTCGCTCGGCCACTGGCGATGGCCGAGTTGTCGACCGTCGTCCACGTGCGCTGAACCCCGGACCGGGGGCCGATCCGCCCGCGACGACGGCCCCGTCGGCCGCGAGCCCGAAGGCTGCCACGAGGGCCTGCATGGTCACCGGCGCTATCCGGGGATCGAGCGGTCCTCCATCTCCCAGGCATGATCGAGCGCATGCCAGGCGATGCGACGGGCGGCATAGCGAGCCGGCCACCGGCCGCCTCCCAGGGGGGATCCGTCCGTCGGTCGGCGCAGGACCTCCAGCATCGCCGTGCGTTCGAGCGTGACCGCCGCTCGGTCGGCAAGCGACCCAGCAGGCAGGCGGACACCGATCTGGCGCGCATAGACATGGTCCGAGTCGATCACGTGAACGATCATCGTGTCGCGATCTCGACCGCCTCCACGCGGCCCCTTCCGGAGGCCGGCGGGCGACGCGACGGCGACGCGATCGAACGCCGCCCAGGACGCCTCGACGAGAGCGGCCAGCCGCTCTGCCTCCCCCGCTGACATCGCTCGTCGGTCCCGTGACGTGATTGCGGTCGGCACGCCGAATGCGGTTCCGGAGTCGCCGTCCACCGACTCGACGATCTCGAGACCGGCCGGACCGACGTCCGGGACGGCGAGCCCCGCTCGCTCGGCCACCTCCGCGTAGCGCGGCGTTGCGTTCACCAGCGCGTCCAGCGCGAGATCGACATCCCCGCCGGACCGACACCAGCCCGGCCAATCCAGCGCCCAGGCGAAGCTCCGCTTCGGGCTCGTCTCGACCGCGACCGGGAGCGATTGAACCATCACGGGTCCAGGGTACGGCGACGGTCGCGAAGACGCCGCACCACCCCATCCATCGACATCAGCGTACGGTGGCAGCCCGCAGGCGGCGCACCAGCTCGCCGAGTGCCTCGACATCTCGACCGTTCGGCCCCAGCGCGTCCACGAGCGCCGACGCGACGATGACGCCATCCGCCCCGGCCCGGGCGATGGCCCGGACGTGCTCCGGCCTGCTGACGCCGAAACCGACGGCGACCGGGACGGGCGACGCGGCACGCACGTCGCGCACCAACCGGCCGACCGTCCTCGGCAGTGCCGTTCGAGCCCCGGTGACGCCGACGAGCGAAACGCAATAGAGGAACCCGCCGCTCCGCGCCGCCACGGCGACGCGACGGTCGGACGGCGTCGTGGGTGCAACGAGGTAGATGACGGCGATACCGGCCTCGCGCGCGACAGCCTCGAAGGGCGCTCCCTCATCCGGGGTGAGGTCGGCGACGATGATGCCGGCCGCACCGGCGCCGGCAAGGCGCGCGGCCACGGCTCGGCCGTCCCCGCCTCCCAGGACCTGGTTGGCGTACGCCATGGGGACGAGTGGAAGGTTCGGTCGCGCCGCTCCGATGCGTTCGATCAACCGTAGCGATCGCTCCAGGGTCGCACCGGCCTCGAGGGCCGCGCCGGATGCACGCTGCAGCGTGGCTCCATCGGCAAGCGGGTCAGAGTACGGGAGGCCGACCTCCAGGAGATCGGCGCCGGCATCCGCCGCCTCCAGCGCGATCGCCAGGCTCGTGTCGGCGTCCGGATAGCCAGCGACGACGTACGGGATGAGCGCCACCCGGCCCTCGCCGGCAGCGTGGGCGAAGGCCGCCGCGATGCGCCGGGCTCCCCTCGTGCCGTTCGTGCCGTTCGTGCCGTTCGTGCCGCGACGATCCTCCTGGGCCTCGGCCCGTGGGACGGTCCCCGGCGTCGTCACCGGACCGACTCCCACGGCGGGACGTCGTCGAATCGCGCCAGGGCGGCCAGGTCCTTGTCGCCCCGGCCGGAGAAGCCGAGCAGGACGAGCACCTCGTCCGGATACCCGCCGGGGAGGCCGTCGACGCCGGCCAGGACCTTCGGCAGAGCGGCGATGGCATGCGCGGTCTCGAGCGCCGGAAGGATCCCCTCCGTCAGTGTCGTCGCCTTCATGGCGGCGACCGCCTCCCGATCCGTGGCCGCGGCGACCTCGAGTCGGCCGCCCTCGGCGAGCGCCGCCAGCTGCGGACCGATGCCCGGGTAGTCAAGGCCGGCCGACGCGCTGTGCGCCTCCACGACCTGACCGTCGCGATCCTGCAGCATCAACGAGCGCGACCCGTGCAGGATGCCCGGGGTCCCGCCGAGGATCGCGGCCGCATGACGGCCCGTCGTCATGCCGTCTCCGGCCGCCTCGGCGACGGCCAGCCGCACCGATGGTTCGCCGATGAACCGCGCGAGCAGGCCGATGGCGTTGGAGCCACCGCCGACGCAGGCCAGCGCGAGGTCCGGCAGTCGACCCTCGGTCGAGCGGATCTGCGCGGCTGCCTCATCACCGATCCGGCGCTGGAGGTCACGCACGATCGTGGGATACGGGTGCGGGCCCATCGCCGAGCCGAGGACGTAGTGGGTCGTCTCGACGTTCGTGACCCAATCGCGCATCGCCTCGTTGACGGCATCCTTGAGCGTCGCCGTCCCCGATGTGACGCTGCGGACAACGGCCCCCAGGGCCCGCATGCGCAGGACGTTGGGGCCCTGGCGCTCGATGTCCTCGGCGCCCATGTAGACGACGCATGGCAGGTCGAGCAGCGCGCACGCCGTCGCGGTGGCCACTCCGTGCTGGCCGGCCCCGGTCTCGGCGATGACCCGTGACTTGCCCAGTCGACGAGTGAGCAGGGCCTGACCGAGGGCGTTGTTGATCTTGTGGGCGCCCGTGTGGGCCAGGTCCTCGCGCTTGAGGTAGAGCCGGACTCGCGGGACGGTGGTGCCGGCAGGAGCCATGCCGGCCGCTTCACATGCAGCGGCGGCGGCGAGCCGGTCGGCCCGGTAGAGCGCGGTAGGCCGGCCGGCGAACCGCTCGAGCAGATCGCGCAGTTCCGACCAGAAGACCGGGTCGTGGCGCAGGGCCCCGTATGCGGCCTCCAGCTGGGTGAGGGCTGCCATCAGCGTCTCCGGGACGTATCTGCCCCCGAAGTCGCGCTCCATCCCCCAGCGGCCGGCGGCGTCCGCTTCGAGGAGTCCAGGGTGGACCGGCGTCGGCCCGAACGCGATGTTCGGACGATCATCGCGCGCCGCCCGCGCCCGCTTCACGAACAGCGCCACCTTGAGCGGGTCCTTGCGGGGCCGCTCGCCGGGCCGCCGCGGCGACTCCACCCCGGATGCCACATCGACGCCGACGGCCGGGATCTCGCGAAGGGCCTCCGCCACGTTGGCGGGCGTCAGGCCCCCGGCCAGGATCACTGGGAGGTCCCGGGCGATGTCCGCAACCAAGGCTCGATCGGCGCGCAACCCGGTGCCGCCGGGATGCGGACCACCGGCGGTGTCGAGGAGGAGGCGCTCGACACCGCCGGCGAGCACATCGCGAGCCGAGGACGAGTCCGCCCGAGCGGGGCGCGGGCGGTCGGCAGCATCTCCGCCCTCGGCGTCGACGTGGATGGCCTTCCAGGCCGCCCGCGGGTATCCGGCCAGCGTCGCCGCAGCTTCGGTCCCGTTCGCCTGGATGGCGTCCGGGTCGATCGCGTCCGTCACGTCGCCGAGGAGGTCGGGGCTCGCGTCGGCCGTGACCGCGACGATCCGCGGCCGGGGCCGGCCTTCCGGCGCGGACCGGCGGATGACCCCGGCCAGTCTCGCGGCTTCGTCCAGGGTGAGCGCCCTCGGCGTGCCCGCCACGACGTTGAGCCCGATCGCGTCCGCGCCGGCCCGGATCGCCGCGAGAGCGCCCGCCTCGTCCGTCACTCCACAGACCTTCACGAACGCCCGGCGGTCGGTGTTGGCCGGATCCATCGGGACGCGGCCGGCCGCGACGAACGACCGCGCAGCCGCAGCCGGATCGACCGCGCGCATCAACGCCTCGCCGACGAGCGCCGCATCGAAACCCATGGCACGCCACCGCGCGACCACGGCCGGGTCGCTCACGCCCGACTCCGCGATGACGATCCGGTCATCGGGCACACGGGCGCGAAGCCTCGTGGCTCGATCCACGTCAACGACGAGGGTCCGCAGGTCGCGGTTGTTGATCCCCACCAAGCGTGCCTCGGTCGCGAGGGCGACTCGCAGCTCACGCTCGTCGTGGGCCTCGACGAGCGGCTCCAGGCCGATCGCGAAGGCCCGGTCCACGAGTCGGGCGAGTCGTCGCGCCGGGTGGAGCACGGCCAGCAACAGGACGACGTCCGCCCCGGCCTGGCGAAGCTGCGGCAATTGCCGTTCGTCGACGACGAACTCCTTGGCGAGCACCGGGATCGCCACGGCCGCCCGCACGCGGCGCAGGTCGTCGAGGGACCCGCCGAACCAGTGCGGTTCGCACAGGACGGAGATGGCCGCGGCACCGCCGGCTTCGTAGGCGCGGGCTCGCGCCACGATGTCCTCGCCACGGTCGGCGATCCGCCCGGCGGACGGTGATGAGCGTTTGATCTCGGCGATCAGGTGCAGGCCGGGCGCGGCGAGTCGCTCTGCGATCGGTCGAGGGGCCGGCGCTCGGCCGAGGTCCACGACGGCGTCCAGCCCGTCGGCCAGGTCCGCTCGGCGCCGGTCGGCGATCGCCTCGACGACCGAACGGCGGGCGGCGCCCCCGGCGGCGTTGGAGCGACCGCGCACGGCCGTCATGTCCGAGGTGCCGAGTCGGCGACGCCCGCCGCCTCGGCAGCGGCCGCGGAGCGCCGCTCCGCCCGCAGGCGCTCCAGCAGGTCGGCCGTCAGCCCGGCGTCGATCGTCAGGGCCGCGCGCTCGATGCCGTCCTCCAGCGCGTCCACGGCCCCAGCAGCCAGGAGCGCCGCTCCGGCATTCAGGAGGACGACGTCGCGCCTCGAACCCGGCTCGCCGCGAAGCACGGCCTCGACCAGCCGGGCGTTCGAGGCGGCGTCGTCGCCGGCGAGACGGGAGGTCGCGGAGGGCCGCAGGCCAAGGGCAGCCGCGTCCACTCGCCGCTCGGCGATGCCGGCTTCGGTGACGTCGTACATGACGCCGGTGCCGTCAAGGGGCAGTTCGTCCACACCGGCGCCGTGGACGACCAGCGTCCGTTCGGTCCCGAGGCGATGGACGACCTCGGCGAAGCGCCCCGCCGCCCGTGCGTCGCCGACGCCGAGCAGCTGTCGGCGTGTCCCCGCCGGGTTGGTCAACGGACCGAGCAGATTGAACGCGGTCCGGACTCCTATCTCGCGACGGGTCGGAGCGGCATGGCGCATGGCCGGGTGGAAGTTCGGGGCGAACATGAAGGCGAAACCCGTGTCGCGCAGGGCCGCCCCAGCCGTCGTCGCGTCATGATCGACCCGGATCCCCAGGGCCTCCAGGACATCGGCCGAGCCGGCCTGGGACGTGATGGCGCGATTACCGTGCTTGGCCACGGGGATCCCGGCTGCGGCGACCACGAGCGCTGCCGTCGTCGAGATGTTGAACGTGCCGCTCCCGTCGCCACCGGTCCCGACGACGTCGATCGTCCCGTCGGGTGCCTCGACCCGGATGACGCGCTCACGCATCGCGGTCGCAAACCCGGCGAGTTCGTCCACGGTCTCCCCGCGCATGCGCAGGCCCATCAGCATGGCGGCCAGCTGCGCCGCCGTCGCATCGCCGTCCATCACCGCTCCCATCGCCAGACGGGCCTCCTCGAGCGAGAGCGTTCCGCCCTCGACGATCGTGGCCAGGGCGGTTCGAACGTGATCGCTCATCGATCCCCCTCCGAAGCGGCGGCCTCGGCGACCCGCAGGTCGTCCGCGGGTCGGCCGGAGGAGGCCAGACCGGCGGTGGCAAAGGTGCCGGTCGCCGCGTCCAGACGGGATGCCTCGCCTTCGCCGGCCAGCCGGAGGAAGTTGGCGAGGAGGTGCGGGCCCTGTGGCGTGAGCACGCTCTCCGGGTGGAACTGGACGCCCTCCAGAGGCAGCGCCACGTGGCGGATCCCCATGATGACCCGGTCCGCCTCGCTCATGGCCGTTATCCGCAGCACGTCGGGCAGGGTCGCCGGGTCCACGGTGAGCGAGTGGTATCTGGCGGCCATGAACGAGGGCGGCATCCCTTGGAGCAGGCCGGCCCCATCGTGCGTCACCTCGGACGCCTGCCCGTGGACCAGCGTCGGGGCGCGCACGATGGACGCGCCGAATGCGACCGCCATCGATTGCATTCCCAGGCACACGCCGAGGAGCGGGATCTCGCGCTCGGCCGCGACCTCGATCGTGGCGACGCTGACGCCGGCGTCGTCGGGGTCGCCGGGGCCGGGCGAGATGACGATGCCTCGAAGCTCGGCCTGCGGGTCGTCTGCGATGGCCTCCACGCCGGCACGGTCGATGGCGTCATTGCGCAGGACGCGGATCTCGGCGCCGGCCGCCTCCAGCGCCTGGACGAGGTTGAACGTGAAGCTGTCGTAGTTGTCGACGACGAGGATCACGCGGAGGCTCCGGTCTCGGCGACCGGCACCGCCGTGCCGCCGACCTGCCCGTCAGCGGGGGGTGCCGGGTCGACGTCGTGCACCGGGCGCGCATCCGGCACGCCCGCGGCGATCTCGATCGCGCGTCGCAACGCCGCGGCCTTGTGCTCGGTCTCCTCGAACTCCTTCTCGGGGATCGAACCGGCCACGATGCCGGCCCCGGTATGGATGTGCGCCTGACCGTTGCGCAGGACAGCGCTCCGGATGGTGATGGCGGTATCCAGGTTCCCGTCGTAGCCGAGGTAGCCGACCGCACCACCGTACAGCCCACGCCGCTCGCCCTCCGCAGCCGCGATCAACTGCATGGCTCGCACCTTGGGAGCGCCCGACAGCGTCCCCGCCGGGAAGACCGCCCGAAGGGCGTCGAGTGCGTCGAGTTCCGGGCGCAGCCGGCCCTCGACGTGCGACACGAGGTGGAGGACGTGGCTGTAGCGCTCGACTTCCATGTACTTGCTGACGGTGACCGTGCCCGCCCGGCTGACGCGGCCAAGGTCGTTGCGGCCGAGATCCACGAGCATGACGTGCTCGGCCCGTTCCTTCGGGTCGCGCTGGAGCTGCTCGGCGAGCAGGGCATCTTCCCGGGCATCCCCGCCGCGCGGCCGCGTCCCGGCGATCGGATGGGTCGTGAGTCGGTCGCCCTCGGCCTGGAGCAGCAACTCCGGAGAGGCGCCCACGACCTCGAACGTCGGCGTCCGCACGAAGAACAGGTACGGGCTCGGATTGACGCGACGAAGCGCCCGATAGAGACCGATCCCGTCCAGCGTGGTGCCCGTCGCGACATCGTCCGGGAGGTCGAACGATTGGCGCCGGGCCAGCACGACCTGGATGGCCTCGCCGCCGGCGATGGCATCCTTGGCGACGTCGACGGCGCGGATGTAGGCCTCCCGACCGAGGCTGGTGTCGATCGGGCCGGGCAGCCCGCCCGCGCTTGCGGTGGCTCCGCGAACCGACCGGCCGCCGGCGGGAGCTCCGGAGCGCGGACCGCTCGCGGCCGCACGGACTTCCGCCGCGCTCGGCCGGGCCGTCCGCTCCAGCGCCGCGAAGATGGCCTCCTCCGCGATCCGATACCGCCCTTCGAGGTCGGCCGCCTCGGTATGGAGCGACGCGATGGCACTGAGCGTGTGCGTCAGATGATCGAAGACCAGGACGAGATCGGTCTCGATGAAGGCCGCCGTCGGGACACCGACGGGATCGCGGTCCGGCAGAGGAACCCGTGGTTCGAAGCTGCTGACGGCGTCGTAGGCGAGGGCCCCGACCGCCCCTCCGGTGAACCGCGGCATGCCCTCGGTGGGCTGGACCCGTCGGCGCGGGGCGAAGGCGCGGATGGCCGCCAGCGGATCGTCGGCCTCGAGCGTCTCCACAGGCAGGTCCGGGGCGTAGGCAGCGACGGTCACGGGACGGGTCTGGATGCGGGCCAGGCCGTTGCGGACCTCCAGCAGGCGCCGCGGTCCGGTGCCGAGGAAGGAGTACCGACCGAGGCGCTCGCCTCCCTCGACGCTCTCGAGCAGGTAGGCGGGGCCGCCGTCGTCGAGGCGGAGGAACGCGCCGATGGGGGTCTCGAGATCGGCCGACCGCGTGGCACGCAGCAGGATCGTATCGGCGTTGGCGGCGTGGCGTTTCGCCTGTGCCAGGCTGATCGGATCGGCGGTGGTCATCGCGGCTGAGCCTCTGAACAACAAGAACGACCGTTCGTCCCCGGGACGAAAGGTCGTGCCTTCCGCGGTGCCACCCTCATTCGGCGTGTGCCGCACTCATCGTGACCGATGGCTCGGGGACGGATCCCCTGACGATCGGCGCTGCCCTGTATCGCTGGCGCTCTGCGCCGGAGCCTACTGGCGATCGATCGCAGGGTCTCCCCGCGCGTCGCGTTCGGTCCGGAGGCTCCCGGGTCCATTCGCCTTCGACGTCGCCCCGGTTTCCACCAGCCACCGGATCTCTCTGCCGACGCTCGACGGGTACTCGTCCCGTTCACAGCCCGTATTCGTGTCAGTGGCGGCGATGGTGGCAGGGCGCGCACCGGGCGTCAAGCGCCACGGCCAGACCATCTCGGGGACCGTCTCCCGCGCACCGCGCCCGACGTCACCAGGTCCAGCCGGGGATCGCCTCGAGCGCCGCTCTGTCCTGCTCGTCCAGTTCGCCGCGTCGGCCGCGCTCCCGGTAGGCTGCCACCCACTCTCCCAGCGGGAAGCCTTCGGGAGTGACCTCGTCCGGAGCCAGGTCGGCCACGGTGGACCCGACCGGGCGCTGGGCGATGAACCACATCCCGGCGTCGAAGAACTCGTCGATCGCGACGTAGCTTCCCTGGCGCTGGCGGAACCCCACCTCGTCGACGTTGCACCACATCCAGTCCTCCCCGGGCATGATGGACCGGATGACCGGATGACCGGTCGCCTCGAAATGCCGGGTCGCGTGCGTGTTCGGGCTGGAATCGCAGCAGCCGACCACCCCGCAGATGAGGCACTGCCGCAGGTTGACCCATGTGCCGTTCATCGCCACACAGGCCGGGCAGACGGATCCGCCGTCAGGGACGAGCTGGATCTCGGTGACGTGAGGGCAGTCGATCTGCATCGGACGTTCTCCTGTCGGGAGGCGCCTGGGACGCCCGGTGAAGACCTCGAAGACGGTGCATCCGTCGACTGGCGGAGAGGGTGGGATTCGAACCCACGAAGTCTTGCGACTCTGCGCTTTTCAAGAGCGCCGCCTTCAACCGCTCGGCCACCTCTCCAGCACGGACAGGATAGCCGCTGATCCGGCGGGGCTGCGCCGGCCGTCCGACTCCCGGACCCTCAACCAGTCGGGTGCGCGGCGGATCGACGCGACTCGATCGGGCGATCAGGACACGGGCGGGAGCTTGATGACGACAGTGCCCGCGATGAGGTCGTGCCAGCCCCGCCGGCGCTTGTCGATGAAGATCCAGATGTAGCCGATATAGAACACCAGGCCGGACACCCAGTAGCCGATCAGGCGAAGGATGGCTCCGCCCCACGAGACGGGCCCGCCGTCGATATCGCGTACGACCTTGATGCGCATCATCCGCATCCCGGGCGTCTGACCGTCCCGTTGCCAGTAGTACGGGAAGTAGAGGAGCGGGACGATGAGGATCGCCAGCACCGGCAGGACGGCGAGCACGGGGACCGTCACGACCGCCAGCCCGGCCAGGATCGAGAGGGCGACCACGATCACCATGTTCAACAGGATGTCCACGATGTACGCGACCAGCCTGCCTCCTGGATCCGCGAATTCAAGACCTGGCGCGGGCCCCGCCTCAGGTTCTGGAGCCTGCCATTCGACCGGCGAACTCATATCGTCCCTCCGTCACCTCCACGGCCTGTTCAGGCTGTCGCAGAGATGGTATCTCGCCCAAGATAGGGGCGAAGCACGTCAGGCACAACCACGGAACCATCCGGCCGCTGGTAGGTCTCGAGGATGGCCGCCACGACCCGGGCCAGCGCGAGTCCCGACCCATTGAGCGTGTGGACGAGTTCGGGCTTGGCACCCGCCTCTGGTCGATACCGGATGGCCATCCGGCGCGCCTGGTAGTCCCGGAAGTTGGAGCAGGAACTGACCTCCAGCCAGCGCTCCACGCCCGGGGACCAGACCTCCAGGTCGTACTTCTTGGCCTGGACGAAGCCCATCTCCCGTGTGCTCATCAGCAGGACGCGATAGGCGAGCCCGAGGCGCTGGAGCAGGATCTCCGCGCGCTCCGTCATCCACTCGAGCGCTGCCGGTGAATCCTCCGGCCGCTCGAACAGGACCATCTCCACCTTGTCGAACTGGTGGACCCGCAGGATCCCGCGCGTGTCCTTGCCGGCCGCGCCGGCCTCGCGCCGGAAGCACGGCGTGTAGGCGGCGTAGCGGATGGGCAGCTCCGCCGCTTCCAGGATCTCGTCCCGGTGTAGGTTCGTGACCGGGACCTCGGCCGTTGGAACCAGGTACAGTTCATCACGGGTGACGACGTACATCTGGTCTTCCTTGTCCGGGATCTGCCCCGTCCCGGTGGCGCTCGCCGTGTTGACGACCGCCGGTGGCCAGACCTCGGTGAACCCGTGCTCGCGGGTGTGCACGTCGAGGAACCACGAGATGAGGCCGCGCTGGAGTGCGGAGCCGGCACCCTTGTAGACCGGGAAGCCGGAGCCCGCGATCTTCGCACCGCGGGCGTTGTCCAGGATGCCGAGCGCCTCACCCAGCTCCCAGTGAGGCTTTCGATCCCAGCCGTCCGCGGCATGGGGGATCGCCTCGCCCCACGTGCGGACCGTGAGGTTGGCCTCCTCGCCGCCGACGGGGACTTCAGGATCGGCCGGATTCGGGATGCGCAGCAGGAGCTCGTCGAGGGCAGCCTCCATCTCCACGAGCTCGGTGTCCAGGGCGGTGATGCGCTCGCCGGCAGCGACAGACGCAGCCTTCAGCTCGGCGACCTCCGGGCCGTCCGGCGAGGCGCCTCCCTTGATGGCCGTGCCGACCTGCTTCGAGACGCTGTTGCGCTCCGCCTTGAGCCGCTCGCTCTCGCCGAGAAGTGCCCGCCGGTGGGTGTCCAGCTCGAGGGCACGGTCGACGAGGAGGGGATCCTCGCCCTTGTCGACCGCACCTCTCCGGATGGCGTCCGGTTCCTCACGGAGTCGCTGCAGGCCGACACTCATGCTGCACCTCCCATCGGCACATCGACAGCGGCCGCGCCGCCGGGCCTCGCCGCTGCCTCGCGCAAGCGCTCGAGCACGAACCGTGGCGCGAGACTCGCCAGGAGCCAGCCCGCGCGAGGACCATTGGGGCGACCCAGGAAGGCGCGGTAGATGGCGTCGAAGGCACGGCCGGCCGGCAACTCGACCTCCGTCGCGACGGCGAAGATCGCGTTCTGCCAATCGTCGCCGGCCGAGGATGGAGCGTCCGGTCCGACGGCGTCCGCCAAGGCGGCGAGGAACCCGCGCTGGGCGTCGTCCAACTCCGCGGCAGTTACCGGAAGCGTGTCGTGGACGCGGATCACGGCGCGATCCGGTGCATAGACCGCGAGCCAGCCGCGGGCAGCGCCCTCGCGCTCCTCGAGGATCGCGGTCTCACGGGGCGTGAGGGCGCTCCCCTTCTCGTCGGTCGCGCGCTCGGCGACATCGACGCCGGGGATCTGGACCAGCATCGCGAGATGACTGAAGCTCGGGCGGAAAGCGGCCGCCTCGACGTCGACGTCGGCGGACGCTTCCAGGAGCGAGTACCGGAACGTGGCGGCATGGCCCGGTGGCAATTCGCCCTTCACCGCTCGCCCGGCCGTCGCCGCCGCGAACTTGTCGAACTCGTCGAACAGGCGCGGGATCTGGTCCGTGCCGTCAGGGTCGAAGTCGATGGCATGGTTCGGGCGGGGTCGCAGGAGCAGGAACCGGAGCTGCTCGGGCGGGATGACCTCGGCGATGGTGTGGGCGGCGGCGCCGCGGCCCTTCGAGGTGGACATCTTCTTCCCGCCGATATTGAGGAACTCGTAGGGCACGTTGAGCGGCGGTTCGCGCTCGAAGATCTCGCGCGCGATGGCGTCGCTCCGGTCACGCGATCCGCCTGCCGTGGAAAGGTCCTTTCCACACGGTTCGATCGTGACACCGAACAGCGACCACTGAGCGGCCCACTCCAGGTTCCAGGGAAGCTTGGCCGCGCCACCGAACGGGCTCACCCAGTCCGTCGCCCCGCAGCCGGTGGCCCATTCGACGTGCCGGGCCCGACATTCGAAGTGCACCCTCTCGCCGTCCCAGTCGGTGACGATCGTCGTGCCGACCTTGCCGCATTGCGGACAGATCAGACCGACCGGGTGCCACGTGTCCGGGTGCTGGACGTTCGCCACGCGACGGTAGATGTCGCGGACGAGGGCCGCCCGGTCGAGCGCAGTCCGAATGTACGGGTCCATCGCGCCGGTGGGGTAGATCTCGCTCATCCAGTAATACCGATCCGGATGGATGCCGAGACCGGCGAAGGTATCGATGAAGATGCCGGCGAAATGCCGCGCGTACGAGCCATGGCAGTCGCCGGCCGGATCCGGGACGTGGGCCAGCGGGCGCCCCATCTCGCGCTCGATCGCGTCCGGGGTCAGAAGCGCCTGGGCGTCCATGGGATCGAGGTCGTCGACCCCGTATAGGAGCGTGGCTTCCACGCCGTTCGCCCGGAGGGCGCGCGTGATCGTGTCCAGGATGACCGGACCGCGGAGCGACCCGACGTGCACCGTCCCCGATGGCGTCTTGGAGTCGTTGACGACCTGGGGGCCGCTATCGCGGACCCGTGTCGCGAGCTCGTCGGCCCAGTCCACGTAGTGCCTCGTCTATCGGCGGGCCCGTGCCGCCATCCAGCCGGTGGTCAGCTGATGCCGACGATCTTGTAGACGGAGTCACCGGCAGGGACCTGGACCACGACCTTGTCGCCCTTCTTCTTGCCGAGCAGGGCGCGACCGACCGGGCTCTCGTTCGAGATCCGGCCTTCCGCCGGGTTGGTCTCAGCCGAGCCGACGATGGTGAAGGTGGTCTTGCCGTCAGCGCTCTCGACGGCCACGGTGGAGCCGATCTGGACGTGGTCGGTCGAGTGGTTCTCGTCGATGATCGTGGCGTTCTTGATGAGCGCCTCGAGGGTCTGGATCCGACCCTCGACGAACGCCTGCTCGTTCTTGGCGTCCTCGTACTCCGCGTTCTCGGAGAGATCGCCGTGCTCCTTGGCATCGTGGATCCTGTTGGCGACTTCGGGCCGCTTGACGGAGATCATCTCGTCCAGTTCGGCGCGCAGCTTGTGCAGGCCGTCCTTGGAGAGATAGGTGGGCTTGCTGTTCATGCCGGTGGCCCCCGCAGTGCAGGTGGTCGGATGGTGGGTCAACCGATTCGCGGTCGCTCAGAGATATGGAAAGAACTCCAGGCTCATCGCGGTTGGATGCCGCGCGCCTGAAGTTCCGACCGGACCCGAATGGTAGGCGGGCGACCGGCAGGTGTCAAAGCCAAGCCGATCATCTGCCATCTCGTCGACGGCGCTACGAGTGGCGGGCGAAGGGTCGGCGACGCGTTGCACGCCCGAGTTCGAACCTGCGGCTTCCGGGATGCGGGGTCATCCGCGGCGGATCCACCAGAAGACCAGGTAGAACGCCGTCCATCCGACGGCGTAGGCGGGGACCAAGGCAGCGGGCGAGAGCCCGGCCGCACGCCCCGCAAGACCCACCAGGGCGAAGGCCGCGACCACGGGAAGGAGACGACTGATCCGGTTGACGAGGGCCAGCGTCGCGACCCTGGCATGCCCGCTCGCCGGGTCGACCTGAAGGAGGGTGGCGACGTATGCCTTGAGCGGCAATCCGGGCCCGATCTGGGCGAATGCCTGGATCGCCCCGGCCTCGATCCGACGCCGCGCCTCGGCCATCCCCTGCGTACCAATGCCCGGCTGGACGTCGAGGATTCGCCGAACGAGTGACGGACGGACGCGGAGCAGCGCGCGCAGGGCGATCGCACCCAGCACCCCACCGATGATCGCCGCCGCGAGCGGCGCGCCGAGCGCCGCCGGCGAGGCCAGCGCCATCAGTCCAAGCAGCACGTCGGGGACGATCGGCAGTGCGATCGCCTCACCGATTCCCCACAGCAGGAGGAGGGCGATGACCGCGGGCTCCGCGCTCCAGGCGGCGATCTGGCCGTCCGTCACGACCAGCTCACGTCGAGATCGGCCCGAGGCCACGCACCGCGGCCTCCAGGCGCGCGGTGAACGCCCGAGCGGACTCGCCCGGGGCGGCTCTGAGCGGCTCTCCGAACCGGACGGTCGCGCGTCCACGGCGTGGCCGCCACGAGCCGGGAGGCAGGATCGCCCACAGGCCGTCGATCCGGACCGGGACGACGGGCACGCCGGTCTGAACGGCGATCAGCGCCGCTCCGGGCTTGAATGGACCGACGTCCCCGGTCCGGCTTCGAGTCCCCTCGGGGAAGATCACGACCCGCCAGCCGTCGGCCAGGAGCGACTCCACGGCGTGGATGGATCCGGCACCGCTGCCGATCCGGCGGAACGGGATCGCGGCAAACCAGGACACGACCAGCCGGTATGACCGTCGCTGGAACCAGTAGTCATCGGCCGCCGCGATGGCCAGGCGCCAGCGGCCATGGCTCCCGAGCGAGCGGCGCAGGACCGGGATGTCGAGATGGCTCTGGTGATTGGGGCAGATCAGCGACGGGGCCGGCAACTCGGCGAGCCACTCCCGGCCCAAGATGCGTGGGCCGCCGACGAGCGATCCCAGGACCGGCCCGACCAGCCGGTGGACGACCTCGCGGCCTACGCCGGCGGCGCGTGACAGCTGCCAGGCTGGCATCTCAGCCTGCCGCGCTGTCGGCGATCCGCAGCGCCCAGTACGTGACCGGCAGGGCAAGGAGGAGCGAGTCGACGCGATCCAGGATGCCCCCGAACCCCGGCAACCAGCTGCCCGCATCCTTCACGCCGAACTCGCGCTTCGCCGCGGATTCGAGCAGGTCGCCCCAGACCGACCCGACGGCGACGATCAGGACGAGCCCGACGACCAGCAGCGGCCCACCGATCTCGAGCATCATCGGCGTGAGCAGACCGATGCCCACAGCCGCGCCGAGCAGGTTCCCCACAAGGCCTTCTCGGGTCTTGGACGGAGAGAGGGCCGGCGATAGCGGCACCGAGCCGAACCGCTTTCCGACGATGAACGCCCCCACGTCCGAGCCGGCACAGCCGAGGGCTACCGCGCCGAACAGGACCAGCCCAGTCTCACCCCGCTCGGCGACCATCGCCACCCCATGCGCCAGCATGACGCTGATGATGATCAGCCCCACTGCGGCGATGCCGAAGTCGCGGATCGCCCGCGTGGTATCCGGCCTGACCACCGGGAGCAGGGCCCCGGCCAGCACGAGCCCGCCGACGAGCAGGTCCGCCACCTCGGTCCCACGGATCGCCGTCCCCAGCAGGACGACGAGACTGCTCAACTCGAGCGCGACCACGTGGCGCGTCGGGAGCGTCGCCAGGCGAGACCACTCCAGCAGTGCCGCCCCCGCGATCGCGGCCACCAGCACCGTGACGGCCGGCAGCCCGACCAGCAGTGCCACGACGAGCACGCCGGCGAGCATCGCGTAGCTGAGGGCCCGAGCCCGTACGACAGCGGGCTTGAGCGCCGAACCGCGGCGTCGCAGGACCGGACCCGCAAGCAGGGCCACCAGCGCGCCCGCCACGGCGATCGCGGCCACGGTCAACGCCGCCTGCTCGACCGGACTCATGGCAGCTCCCGAACCCCGACAACGAGGCGCTCCGCGAGAGTCACGCCGGTGCCCAGCAGGAGAAGCGGACCGAACGGGCCCCACGCCACGGGCCCGATGACGATGACGGCGATCGCGGTAACCGACAGGAGGACCATGCGACCGGGTTTTGAAAGGAGGCCCCGGTACGAGCGCGACCCGCCGGCCGCCTTCGTCGCTACCGCCGCGAAGCTCGCCAACACCCCGACGGTCACCCCCAGAAGCACGGTCGGCCCGTGTGCCTCGGGAACCGCGGCGACCGGCGCGAGCATCAGGACGTCAGCCATGCGATCACCGACCTCGTTATAGAACTCGCCGCGCGGGTGGATCCGCCCCGTCCGCCGCGCCAATGCCCCATCGAGAAGGTTGAGGAGGATGCGAAGCCCGGCGGCGATGGGGACCAGAACCAGCAACGCGGGGGTCGACGTCGAAACGAGGACGGCCGCACCGGCGATGGCCGCAATCGGGACGGCGGCAAGGGTCAGGGCGTCGGGTGAGACCCCGGAGCGTTCCAGACGGACGAGCAGCGGCTCGAGTCCCCGGAGCAACGCAGGCTTGATCCGGTACAGGTCCACGGGTGCGACCTCCGGCCGCCGGACCCTGGCGGTGCCGAGCCCCGGCGGACGATCATGCCCCGCCTGACATACGGTCGCTGGCAGACCGCCAGCGCCGCCTGGCCGATCATGACGTTACCAGATTCGCCCGTCGTTTCGAACCCCGGGGCGCATCAGTCAGTCGCCTCCGGCAAGGCGTGCCAGACGGCGCTTCACGCGCTGGAGGGAGCCGCGGTCCGGCACGGCGACGAATACGGTGTCGTCCCCGGCGATGGAACCCACGACCTCCGGCCATCGGGCCCGGTCGAGAGCCGCGGCGATCGCGTGGGCCGACCCCGGGAGCGTGCGCAGCACGAGCAGGAGGCCCGCCTCGCGGACCTCGAGTGGCAGATCCGCGAGGAGCTTTCGAAGCCGGTCCTCGCCGGACGTTTCTGCCTCGATGAGGCGCGGCGGCAAGGCATACGCTGAGGTGCCTTCCCGCGCAACCTTGACGAGCCCGAGATCCGCCACATCCCGCGAGACCGTGGCCTGGGTGGTCCGGAAGCCGCGCTCGCGCAGCGCGGCGGCCAGTTCCTGCTGCGTCCGGATCGGACGTTGGTCCACGAGGTCGCGGATCGCCCGTTGCCGGAGCTGCTTCATGACCTCCACCGCGAATGTCTCAGCGGGTCAGTACGACAACCAGCATGAGCGCCGCCACGCCTAGCCGGTACCACACGAAGATGTCGAGCGAGCGGGTCCGCAGGTAGCGAAGCATGAAGTGGATCGCCAGAACGCCCGATACGAGCGACGCCAGCAACCCGACGAAGAGTGGTCCCGCCTCGACCGTGACGGCCGCCTCGCCGGTAGCGATCTTGCGAGCCTCGAACACGATCGCCCCGAGCGTGATCGGAGTCGCCATCAGGAACGCGAACCGAGCCGCAGCGGGTCGGTCCAGGCCGGCAAAGCGAGCGGCCGAGATGGAGATGCCGGAGCGACTGATGCCGGGCACCAGGGCCAGGGCCTGGGCGGCCCCGATACCGATGGCGACCGGGAACGACACGTCTCCGACGTCCTTCGTCCTGGCGCCGACATGATCGGCGGTCCACAGGATCGCGGCACCCACGACGAACATGACCGCGACCAACTCGACTTCGCGAACCTGGGTTTCGATGATGTCGCTGAGGAAGTAGCCCACCAGGGCCGCCGGGACGGTCGCGGCGGCTAGCAGCCAGGCGAGCTTGCGATCAGCGTCGCCGCGGAAGGAGCGGTCACGGATGGCGGCGAGCCCGGCGGGGACGAGCCGGACCCAGTCGCGCCGGAAATACCCGAGCAGTGCCACGAGGGTACCCAGGTGGAGCATCACGCTGAACGCCAGCGAATTGATGAAAGCGTCGTCCCAGCCGAACAGGTACGGGACCAGGATGAGGTGACCGGACGAGGAGACCGGCAGGAACTCGGTGAGTCCCTGCACGATCCCCATGATCAGCGCCTGCAGCAGAGGATCCATCAGCTGGGGCCCTCGCACCGCTCAGGCACGGCAGCCGTCCGAGGTGGCGACTCGATCAGCGGATGAACAGCGGGGCGAGCACCAGGGTGATCGTCGCCAGGAGCTTGACGAGGACGTGGAGCGACGGGCCGGCGGTGTCCTTGAACGGATCGCCGACCGTATCGCCGACGACGGCGGCAGCATGCGCCTCCGAGCCCTTGCCGAGGACCGTGCCCTGGTCATCCTTGAGCTGGCCCGATTCGATGTACTTCTTGGCGTTGTCCCATGCGCCACCGCCGTTGTTCAGCACGGTCGCGAGCAGGACGCCGGCGATGGTACCGACCATGAGCATACCGGCCACCGCTTCGTAACCCAGCAGGATACCGACGACGATCGGCGTACCGACGGCGACCAGGCCCGGCGCGACCATCTCGCGCAGGGCCGCCTTCGTCGTGATGTCCACGACGCGGGCGTAGTCCGGGCGTTGGGTGTAGTCCATGATCCCGGGCATCTCGCGGAACTGTCGGCGGACCTCGACGATGATCGATTGCGCCGTCTTCCCGACGGCGCGGATCGCGAGTGAGCTGAAGAAGTAGACGAGCATCGCGGCCAGCAGCGCGGCGATGAACACGTTCACGTTCGCGAGATTGACCGCCTCGAGGAGTTCTGCGCCCGGGATCCCCGCTTCGATCCGGCGGGTCTGGATCAGGTTGATCTTGTCGATGTACGCGCTGAACAGAAGGAACGCGGCGAGCGACGCCGAGGCGATCGCGTAGCCCTTGGTGAGGGCCTTCGTCGTATTGCCGACGGCGTCCAGGCGGTCCGTGATCTCGCGCGCACCTGCCTCGGCCCGGCTGAACTCGGCGATGCCGCCGGCGTTGTCCGTGATCGGGCCGAAGGTGTCCATGGCCAGGATGTAGGCCGTCGTCATGAGCATTCCCATGGTCGCGACCGCGGTGCCGAAGATGCCGCCGACATTGCGGCCGTCCACGGAGACCAGGCCCGCCTGGTCGCCCAGCCAGTGGCTGACGAACAGCGCGATCCCGATGGTGATGGCCGTGACGGCCGTGGTCTCGAACCCGACGGCGGTACCCGAGATGATGTTGGTGGCCGGGCCGGTCTTGGATGCCTCGGCGATCTCCCGCACGGGTCGGTACGAGCCGGCGGTGTAGAACTGCGTGATGTAGACGAACGCGACGCTGGTCGCCAGGCCGACGATCCCGGCGGCGAAGAAGTAGACCCAGGTCGGCAGGCCGAAGGCCTCACCCACGGTGCCGTTGGTGTCCATCATCACGGCGGTCGTGATCGCCAGCCCCACCACGGACAGCAGGGTCGTGACCCAGTACCCGCGGTTGAGCATGTTCATCGGGTCCTCGGTCTCCTTGCCGCGGACGAAGAAGATCGCCACGATCGTCGCGAGGAGGCCGAACGCACGAACGACCAGCGGGAAGAAGATCCATGCCTCGGGGTTCGGCCAGCCGGCCGAGGCGGCGATGGCGTAGACGCCGACCCCGAGGATCATCGCGCCGATGTTCTCGGCCGCGGTGGATTCGAACAGGTCCGCTCCACGACCGGCGCAATCACCGACGTTGTCGCCGACGAGGTCCGCGACGACACCGGCGTTGCGGGGATCGTCCTCCGGGATCCCCTTCTCGACCTTGCCGACGAGGTCCGACCCGACGTCCGCGGCCTTCGTGTAGATCCCGCCTCCGAGCTGAGCGAACAGGGCGACGAATGACGCACCGAACCCGAACCCGACGATGAGGAACGGCGCCTCGGCGACGGTGACATCGCCGATGAATGTGGAATAGGCCGTGAAGATCCCCCACACGCCGAGCAGCGACAGGGCGACCACGAGGAAGCCGGAGACCGCGCCACCACGCATCGCGACCTGGACCGCCTCGACCAGGCTGCGACGTGCCGCTGAAGCCGTGCGCACGTTGGCCTTGACGCTGATGTACATCCCGATGATCCCGGAGGCCATCGAGCAGATCGCCCCGACGAT
>Ga0224505_10000912_pt1 | contig 19783 bp, 22 predicted proteins | sample SF_Jan12_sed_USG_FD_169102 | JGI IMG/M metagenome (GOLD analysis project Ga0224505, IMG submission 169102) | Sediment microbial communities from San Francisco Bay, California, United States - SF_Jan12_sed_USGS_4_1 | ecosystem: Environmental > Aquatic > Marine > Sediment | place: USA: California... | reverse complement strand
ACGTGGCGTGGTTCTCGGTGCACGCGACCTCGGGAGGCTCAAGACCTGGGCTCAAACGCTTGCAGCCACTATCGCCGGCCTCGCAGCCGCCGGGGCGTGGAGCGACGACGTGGCCTGGTGGGCCGTCTTCGCCGCGCTCGTGGCGACATGGGTCTCAGGTCTTGACTATGCCCGCGTCGCGCCGCGCGTACTCCGCGGCGAGAACGCGTAGGACCTGCGCGGGGGCAGCGCCTCCACCGCCTCACGCGCGGCCGCACGTCGCCACGCGCTCGAGTAGCCCGGCAGCGGCTCGTCCAAGCGGACTGTCGTCCGGGTAAGGGCCCGGCCGAGAACTCGTCGCTCTACCGCGGAGAGCGCAGGGACAGCCTGGATGTCCACGCTCTCGAGCGTATCCGACCCAGCAGCTCGGGCACCCACCGGAGCAGGAGGCCGACAGCCAGCGCAACCGCGAGGTTGAGGCCGAACCCGAACGCGCCAACCACGATCGCCAGAGACCATTCACGGGCACCACGGAGATCTCTGAGCAGCCCGATGTGAAGCAGACCGGCGATGGCCAGCAAACCTGCGAGGATCGAAAGCGGGAACGCCGTCAGCACAACGGCGAGCCCTGATCCAACGGAGAGGGCAACGACGAGCAGAGTGAGGCCTATCGCGAGCGGCGCCCTTCCCGTACGCGCGCCGAACGCATAGTGCGCTGTCAGTCCTCCAGCGCCGTGACAGACGGGCATACCGGCAATAGCGCCCGAGAAGAGGTTCGCCGATCCGAGCGTCAGCGCGAGACGCCCCGGCGTGATCCTGCTAGCGCGAGCGCCGAAGTAGGTTCGCGCCGCGTCGGCTGGAGCGAGGCACGAGTTCGCGAACGTCAACGGTAGTTGCGGGATGACCAGAGCCGTGAAAGCCGCAGCGAACGTCGTCGCCGAGAGGGACGGGAACTCGAGCGCGGACGGACCGAACGACGGGAAGCCGCCACTATCGACAAGCATCACGGCAACCCCCGTCGCCACGAGCGCGAGAGCGATCGGTCTGCGGCGGAACACGAGAGCGAGAACAACGACGGCGACCCCCAGCGGCACGGCCCACTCCGGGGCAAGCGCGTCGTTCTCGAAGGACGACGGGGGGTCCGCGACGAGACCCCAGGCGACCTTCAGGAAGAGCAGGCCCACCGTGAGTTGGACACCGCGGATGAGCGCGCGTGGAAATGCCCGGCCGAGGTGGTCGATCAGGCCAGTGGCGCCGAGTGCAACGAAGATGCCACCGATCATGAGTGCCGCGGCCGCGATCTCGTCCGCTCCGAGACCACTCGCGATGGCGATGGCGCCGACGGCCTTGAGCGGCTGAACGGCGACCGGGAGCCGATAGACCATCGCGACTGCGACATAGAGAAGTCCCGCCGGCAGCAGCACCGCGGTCGCCGACAACCCGTTCTTGACGATGAGCGCAACCGCGATGGGAACGAGCACACCGAGATCCGCCACTGCGCCGGAGAGCTCTCGCTGCATGCTCAGGCCCTGAGTCGGTGCCGTCACCTCTCGACCATGACCGAGGTCGCCTTCACGACCCCTGCCGCGCTCATCCCCGGTTTCAGACCGAGCTGCTCTGCCGACTCGCGAGTGATGATGGCGACTACACGCGCGGGCTCGGTCACGTCGATCTCGACCTGAGCGAGCAACCCTTCGACCGTCACCGCGCGAACCACTCCACGAAAACGGTTGCGGGCAGAAAATTGCTCGGATGGCTCGCCGCCCTTCAATCGCTCGACCTCGGAGGCAGGCACGACTCGCCGGTTCGCCGAGTCTCTCTCGACGCTGATCTTCCCCGCTCGGTCCCAGCGCCGGAGCGTGTCGAGCGAGATCCCGAGCGCCCGAGCCGCCTCCGCAGCCGAAAGATTTTGCTTAGGCATTGCCTAAGAATTATATGATCGAGCAGTGGTCGTCAAGGAGCTCGAGAATCCAGGCGCATTCCTCGAAGCCACGGCTCCACTCCTTCTCGAGGACGAGGCGCGGAACAACCTCATCCTCGGAATCGCAGGCACCCTCGATGAGCACCCGTCCGTCTACGGCGAGTTCCGTCTCTGGCTCGTCGAGAACACGACCGGCGAGGTCGTTGGCGCCGCGCTCCAGACACCGCCCTACAACCTCGTGCTCGGTCGACCTCGAGACAACGATGCGCTCGTGGCGCTCGCCGACGCCCTCTCAGCTCAAGGAACCGAGCTGCCCGGAGTGACCGGAGCCGTTCCCGAGGTCGAAGCCTTCTCAGAGAATTGGGTGGTCCGAAACGGGTCGGGGCGACAGCGTCGGGTCGCGCAGCGCATCTATCGCCTCAGCGAGCTGCGCCGGGTGGGGAACGCCCGAGGACACGCCCGCACAGCCACGGAGGCAGACCGTGACCTGCTCGTCGAGTGGGTCGCCGCCTTCGTAGCCGAGTCCCTGCCTGAAGGCGCACCGGGTGGCGACGCCGACCGAACGGTCGACGCCCGGCTCCGGGCGGGCGCTGGCGGATTCACGCTCTGGGAGAACGATGGACCGGTATCAGTCGCCGGCTGGGGTGGTACGACGCCGAACGGCGTGCGTATCGGCCCCGTCTATACACCTCCGGAGCATCGGTGCCACGGGTACGGGAGCTCCGTAACGGCCGCGGTCACGGCCGAGCGGTTGGCCGCGGGCCGAACGTTCTGCTTCCTGTACACCGATCTCGCGAATCCGACGTCGAACAAGATCTATGTGGACATCGGGTACGAGCCCGTCTGCGACGCGATCGACTATGCGTTCGAGTAGCGGACGCTTCTAGAGTTCAGACATGGACGATCGCCTCCGCAGCCTTTGGGACTTCGACGATCTCGCAGCGACCGAAAGGCGCCTGCGAGAGCAGCTCGCGCGCGAGTCGACCGACGAGGGTCGGGCCGAGGTGCTGACTCAGCTCGCCCGCGTTCGAGGCCTGCACGGCGACTTCGACGCCGGCGAGCAGCTCATCGAGGAGGCCGAAGGAACCGCCTCTGACAGCCAGATAGCGCTCGCCCGCATCGATCTTGAGCGTGGGCGCCTCCGCCGCTCGAGCGGTAATGCCCCGGCCGCTCTGCCCCTGTTCGAGTCGGCATTCGCTCGCTCGCTCGAAGCCGGCCACTTCTTCGTCGCCGCAGACGCCGCCCACATGGCCGCGATCGCGGCACCCGACCGCGCGGGCGTCGTGGCCTGGACCGAGCGCGGGATCGACCTCGCCGAGTCCCATGCAACCGCGAGGTACTGGCTCGGGCCGCTGCTCAACAACCTCGGGTGGGAGTATTACGAGTCCGGCGACTTCGAAGAGGCCCTCGATGCCTTCCAGCGCGCTTTGGCTGCCCGGGAGGCCGATCCGGGCAACCGCGCGGGGATCGAGTTAGCGCGCTATGCGGTCGGCAAGAACCTTCGGGCGCTCGGCTGCTCCGCCGAGGCGGTGCCGCTCCTGAAGCAGGCGACTGCCTGGGCGATCGAGAGCGGCACGCCCGACGGCTGGTTCCACGAGGAGCTCGCGGAGGAGTACGCCGCGATCGGACGCGACGAGGATGCGTCTGAGCACGCCCGGCTCGCCCTGCCCCTACTCCTCGAGGCCGATCCGTCGTTCGCAGAGGACGTCGAGCGCTCGGCGCGACTACGTCAGCTCGCCGGCGAGCAGTAGCCGCCGCTCCTCTACAGCGGGATGTTCCCGTGCTTGCGCTTCGGCTTCGGCTCGCGCTTCGTGAGCGCGGTCTCGAGCGCGGAGATCAGCACCGGCCGCGTGCGCCGCGGCTCGATAACGTCGTCGACGTACCCGCGCTCGGCTGCCGTGTACGGGTTCGCGAAGCGCTCCTTGTAGTCGGCGATGAGCTCCTCGCGCCGCACCACGGCGTCGTCGGCCTCTGCGAGCTCCTGCCTGAAGACGATGTTGACCGCCCCTTCCGGCCCCATCACGGCGACCTCGGCGGTCGGCCAGGCGACGTTGAGGTCGGCGCGAATGTGCTTTGACGACATGACGTCGTACGCGCCGCCGTATGCCTTGCGGGTGATCACGGTGAGCTTGGGCACAGTGGCTTCTGCGTAGGCGTAGAGGAGCTTCGCGCCGTGTCGGATGATCCCACCCCACTCCTGCGCCGTCCCAGGAAGGAAGCCCGGTACGTCGACGAAGGTCACGAGCGGGATGTTGAACGCGTCACACGTGCGCACGAATCGCGCAGCCTTCACGGAGGCGTCGATGTCGAGCACGCCCGCAAGCGCGGCCGGTTGGTTGCCGACGACACCCACTGCGTGCCCGCCCAGCCGAGCGAAGCCGCAGACGATGTTCTCGGCCCAATGCGCGTGCACCTCGAGGAACTCTGCGTCGTCGACGACCCGCTCGATGATGCCCTTCATGTCGTAGGGCTTGTGCGGGCTGTCGGGAATGATCGTATCGAGCGAGACGTCCTCTCGATCGACCGGATCGGCCGGCGGTGCGTACGGCGGCGGATCAAGGTTGTTCTGGGGGAGAAACGAGAGGAGGTAGCGCGCTTCCTCGAGGCAGGTGTCCTCGTCCGGCGCCGTGAAGTGGGCCACACCCGACTTGGTGGCGTGCGTCGCGGCGCCACCGAGCTCTTCGAACGAGACGTCCTCGCCCGTCACCGTCTTCACGACGTCGGGGCCGGTGATGAACATGTACGACGTCTCCTCCACCATGAGCACGAAGTCGGTGATCGCCGGTGAGTAGACCGCCCCGCCTGCGCACGGGCCCATGACGAGAGAGACCTGGGGCACGACTCCGGAGGCCTGCACGTTCCGCCAGAAGATCTCCGCGTATCCGGCAAGTGAGACGACGCCCTCCTGGATCCTCGCGCCGCCCGAGTCGTTGATCCCGATCACGGGGCACCCGTACTTCACGGCCATGTCCATGACCTTGCAGACCTTCTCCGCGAAGACCTCGGACAGCGAGCCGCCGAAGACGGTGAAGTCCTGCGAGAACACGAATACCTTGCGGCCGAAGATCTCTCCGTAGCCCGTGACGACCGCGTCGCCCCACGGGCGGTTCTCGTCCATCCCGAACTCCACCTCGCGGTGCCGAACGAAGCGGTCGAGCTCGACGAACGAACCCGGGTCGAGCAGCTTCTCGAGGCGTTCGCGCGCGAGGAGCTTGCCGCGCTCGCGCTGTCGGGCGACATGCTTCTCGCTCGCCGGATGGAGCGACTCCTCGGTCAGCTCCTCGAGCCAGCGGAGCTTGGCCTCGGTCGTATCGTGGATCTCTCCCACCGTCGCGGAGCCTAACTGTGGAGCGATCGGCGCAAACTTGTCACCCTTACAGTGCCAGGCACTGTTAATGACCATGGACATGTGACCATGATCGCGTTACTCTTACCGCATGCGCACGATCCCGGCAGGCCGCTTCAAGGCTCAGTGCCTGAAACTCCTGGATGAGGTAGCAGAGACCGGCGAGACGATCGTCGTCACGAAGCGCGGCAAGCCCGTTGCGAAGATCGAGCCCGTCGAGGAGCCTCCGTCGCTGGCCGGCAGCGTTATCTACCTCGTGGACGACGACGAACTGTTGTTCTCGACGGGTGAGATCTGGGACGTGGAGCGCGCATGACGATTCTTGACACGCATGTTTGGCTCTGGTGGCTTGGCGACGACCCGAGGTTGTCCCGTCCCGCCCGTGAAGCTGTCGAGGCGAGCGGCGAGATCGGTGTCTCGGCGATGAGCGTGTGGGAGCTTGCAACGCTCGAGAGGCTCGGGCGACTTCGGCTCGTTCCCGACATACGGACGTGGGTACGGCGAGCGCTTGCCCGTGCGGACGTATCGCAGATTGCTGTCACAACGGAAATCGCACTTGCCGCCGGATCATTACTTCCGCCGTTTCCCGGCGATCCCGCGGATCGGATCATCTACGCGACCGCGCTCCTGACCGATGCGCGGCTCGTCTCGGGCGACCGGCGGATCCATCGCCACGATCCCGAACGGGTGGTCTGGTAAGCGCATAGGGTGACGGCCGTGACCGTTCCACTCGACCGGTCGACGACCTGGCCGTATGAGGACGGGGAGCCGGGCGCATTCACCTACGCGCGATACTCGAATCCGACCATGGCCGAGGCCGAGCGACGACTCGGGGAGCTGGACGGAGGCGAGGCGCTTCTCTTCGCATCCGGGATGGCGGCGTCGACCGCGGTGGTCATGACCTTTCTCTCCCCGGGCCAGACCGTGGCGCGCGCCGAGGGCGCGTATTACGGAACAGGCGTGATGCTCGACGAGCTCGAGCGGTGGGACGTGCGCCACATCGAGTTCGACCAGACCGGCGCGCCTCCCGCGGACGCCGACCTCATCTGGGTCGAAGCCCCGTCGAATCCCTTCCTCACGATGCCGAACTTCGAAGCGTGCGCTGCCCATCCGGCCCCGGTGGTCTGCGATGCGACCGCTGCAACGCCGCTCAGCGTCCGACCGCTCGAGCTCGGCTGCGACTTCGTGGTGCACTCGGCGACAAAGTTTCTCGCCGGTCACGACGATGCCCTCGTCGGCGTCGTGGTCTGCAAGCGGGCGGAAGACGCTGCGAGGTTGCTCGAGTTCCGGTCGCGAACGGGGCCGGTCGCGAGCGCCGACACCGCCTGGATGCTTCTGAGAGGGTTGAGCACGCTCGAGGTTCGCGTCGCCCGACAGACCGAGAGCGCGGGGGCGATCGCGGAACGGCTCCGAGCTCATCCCGCAGTCAAGACCGTGCGCTACCCGGGGTTCGGGGGCCTCCTTTCCTTCGACGTCGCCGATGCTGACGCCGCACGCCGCGTGGAAACCGCCACGCGGTTGATCGTGAACATGACGAGCCTCGGCGGTGTCGCCTCGCGGATCGAAGCCCGAGCGCGCTGGGAAGGGGCACGCGTCCCGGCGGGCCTCCTCAGGCTTTCGGTCGGCCTCGAGGACGTGGACGAGCTGTGGGCCGACCTCGAGCGAGCGCTGGCCACGATCTCGTAGTGGGATTTCTCGATCGGATTCGAAACAAGGGGGCCCCAGCGACCCCGCAGGAGGCAGATCAACTCGTACTGCGCCAGCTCGTGAGCCGTGGGGCGGATCTCACGAAGCCGCGTCACGTCCTCCACTACCTCTACTTCGCGGACGAGATCGACGCGCGCGCCGCAGCCGAGGTGGTCGATCAGTCCGAATGGGAGGCCACCGTGAGACCACCGAACGAGACGATCGAGGAGTGGTCGCTCCGAGCAGAGGGCTATCGCGTCATCGGTGCCACGACGGTCGAGGCGTTCCGGGCCTGGTTCGCGCAGATCGCGCTCGACCACCGCGGGGAATATGACGGCTGGGAGGCGTCCGCCAAGCCATAGCTCGACCGCTACCCTTCGGCCATGCTGTTCGCGCGAGAGTCCACCGCGATGCCGTCGCCCGAAGAGGCCCTTCCCGGTCGCGACGAGCCGATCGTCGTCCCCGCACAGCATCTCGTCCTCGGCACTCCGCTGACCCCTCCGTTCCCCGAGGGCACGGAGCAGGCGCTCTTCGGGATGGGGTGTTTCTGGGGCGCCGAGCGCATGTTCTGGAAGGCGCCGGGGATCTACACGACCGCCGCCGGCTACGCGGGCGGGATCACCCCGAACCCGACGTATCAGGAGGTCTGCTCCGGACGCACTGGCCACAACGAGGTCGTCCTTGCGGTCTTCGACACAACCGAGACGAGCTACGACGCGATGCTTCGCATCTTCTGGGAAGGCCACGACCCAACCCAAGGCATGCGCCAGGGGAACGACGTCGGCACGCAATACCGGTCTGGGATCTACTGGACCAGCGAGGCTCAGCGTGACGCCGCCGAGGCTTCGCGCGAGATGTTCCAGGCCGAGCTCTCAAAGGCCGGATACGGCCAGATCACAACCGAGATCGAGCCGGCGGTGACGCTCTACTACGCGGAGGACTACCACCAGCAGTACCTCGCGGCGAACCCGAACGGCTACTGCGGGCTCGGCGGCACAGGCGTCTCATGCCCGATCGGCATTGGCGTCACGGCCGCCGGTTGACGCCGGTCGCTACGGCTCAGCGTCGATCGACGCGATAACGCTCGACTGCTTTGGGCGCTCCGCGGTGATCCCGCTCGAGCCGGCAAGCTGAGTCGCGAGGTAAATCGGGACGATCGAGACGAGCAGGACGAATAGTGCGACGACGTTGACGATCGGCTGGTCGTCCGGTCTGGCAAGCGTCGCGAAGATCCAAATCGGGAGCGTCTGCTGAGCACCCGCGGTGAAGATCGTGACGATGACCTCGTCGAATGACAGGGCGAACGCGAGGAGACCGCCCGCGAGCATTGCAGTGCGCAGCTGCGGAAGCATCACGTGGCGGAACGTCTGCCAGTTGTCTGCGCCCAGATCGGCCGAGGCCTCGTCGAGCGAGCCCGCAGTGCGCCGCAGACGGGCGATGACGTTGTTATAGATCACGACGATGCAAAACGTCGCGTGGCCGACGATGATCGTGGTGAGCCCGAACGTAATTCCGAGCGGTCCAAGGACGTCGATGATCGTCGCCTGCAACGCGAGCCCGGTCACGATCCCCGGGAGCGCGATCGGGAGAATCACGGCGAAAGTGATCACCTCGCGCCCGAAGAAGCGATAGCGAGCGACCGCAAGCGACGCGAGCGTGCCGAGAACGATCGAGATCGCCGTCGCGCCGAGCGCGGCGAAGAGCGAGTTCTTCAGCGCCTCCCTGACTGCTTCGTCGTGGTAGGCGACCGAGAACCACTTGGTCGAGTACTTCTCGATCGGCCACGCCTGCGTAACGTTCTTGTTGAACGCGTACAGGCCGATGATGAACAACGGCAGGTAGATGAAGGCAAGCGTGACGAGCGCCCCGAGCCGCAGCAGGATCCGAGCGAACGTCGACTCGACCATCAGAGGCTCTCGAAGGCGCGGAGCTTGCGAGCGACGAGTAGGTAGGCCGTCACGACGACGATCGGAACGAGCGAAAAGGCCGCAGCGGTAGGAAGGGCCTCGCCGCGGATGTTGTAGATGACGGTGCCGATGAACTGCTCGCTCGTGATCAGCCCGGGCGCGATGTAGTCGCCGAGCGTCAGCGAGAACGTGAAGATCGACCCGGCGACGATCGCGGGGAATGCGAGCGGCAGGATGACCCGCGTGAACGTCTTCAGGGAACGACCGCCGAGATCAGCAGACGCCTCGAGCAGCGAGTCCGGGATCCGCTCGAGGCCGGCGTAGACCGGCAGAATCATGTACGGAAGCCAGAGGTACGTGAACACCAGCCATAGGCCGACGGTCGAGAGTCCATCGAAGTGGAGCCCGATCGGGTCGAGCGCCCAGTTGATCACGCCTCCCTCGGAGAGGATCGTCCGCCAAGCGTACGCCTTGACGAGGTAGCCGGCCCACAAGGGCATGAGCACTGCGATCACAAGGAGGTTGCGCGTTCGTGGCGAAGCGACGCGGGCCATGTAGTACGCGATCGGGAATGCAAGAACCGCGTCAGCGATCGTGACGAACGCGGCCATCTTTATCGTCCGCCAGGCAACGTCGCGATAGACCGGGGTGTCGATGATGCGCTGAAAGTTCTCGAGTGTGAACTTGTGGACGACTTGGCGCGTGAACGGATCCGTGTCCCACAGCGACGAGAGCAGCAAGACGAAGAGCGATCCGAAGTAGACGACGACGAGCCACGTGAGCGGCAGCGCCAGAAGTGTCCAGAGCCGCGCGCGCGGATGTCGAAAGAAGAACGTCGAAAGCCGCCGCCCCAGACCCTCCTGGGGCGGCGGCTCAGCGACAGGGACAGACGTCATGCGTCCTGGTGGATCAAGTGACTAGCCCTTGATCTCAGTCCAGGCCGCTTCCCAGTCCTCTTGCGTCTTGCACGCCTCGCCACGGTCGTCACCGCAGTCTGCGACGGGGGTCGTCCAGTAGTACACGTCGCTCCACCAGTCCTCGTCGTCCGCGTGGTACTCGTCGCAGTGGTTCTGGTTCTCCGTGAGCTCGCACGCTTTCAAGTTGACGGGCGCCTCACCGAAGCCCTCGGCCACAGCGGCCTGCGCCTCGGGAGAGATCATGTGATCCATCCAGAGGTACATGCAGTTGGGATGTGCCGCCTTCGAGTAAATCATCCACGTGTCCGACCAGCCAGTGGTGCCTTCCTTCGGCTTGATGGCCGTCACGGCGACCGGCGGATCGGCAGCGGTCAGCTGGACGTACTGGTAGGGCCAGGTCGTCCCAACCACGCTATCGCCGTTCGTGTACTCCGCGATCTGCTTCGCGACGTCGCCGGGCCAGTAGTTGACTCCCGCCGCCGCCTGTGTCTTTAGGAGATCAACGACCGCGTTGAACTGATCGTCGTCGAGCTCATACGGGTTATCGATCCCGAGGTCCGGCTGTGTCGCCTTCAAGTACACAGCCGCATCCGCAATGAATATCGAGTCGTCGTAGATCGAGATCTTGCCCTTGTTCTTGTCGAGCTGGTCTTGATCCCAGATGACGTTCCAGCTGTCTGTATCCGCCGGGACGATGTCGTTACGGAACATGAGGTAGTTCGGGCCGCGACCGTGCGGCACGCCGTACGGCTGGCCATCGAGGCTGTTGTAGTTCTGGGTCTTGATTCCTTCCTGAACGTCGGCGTAGTTCGGTATGAAGTCGGTGTTGACAGGGGCGACCTCACCGGTCGTCATCAGCCGAACGCTCGCGTTACCCGATGCCGAGACTCCGTCGTACGCACCGGTCTGAATCAGGCTGATCATGTCGTCCGAAGAAGCGCCGTCCTTTGCCTTGACCTTGCAGCCTGTGGCCGCCGCGAACTCCTTGACGAGCTGGGCGTATCCGGCCCACTGCACGATGTTGACGACGCCCTCCTGCTTCGCGAGCTCCTTGATCTCGTCCAATGACGAGCCGAGACCTTCGATCTCGGTGCTCGCGGCATCCCCGTCGTCCCCGCCGCCACAACCCGCGGCGACGACGCTGAGCGCGGCCACAAGCAGGCCGAACACCGCCCAGCGGGCGATGCGTGTGTTGCGTCCGTTCATTCGGATCCTCCCTCCAGTTCGTCGATGATCGACTCCTGCTCCGGGCGCCACTCGAGCGACACCCGGCGTCCTTTCGCCTCGAGCACCTCGCTCGAGCCCTCTTCGAGATTCTGCGCGAGCACTTGCAGCTCGCCGCCGCGGTCGAGCGTTACGTGATAGCGCGTCACCGGGCCGACGTACTGCACGTCACGGACGAGTCCCAGCTCCACGTGCGCACCTGCTTGCGGCTCCCGCCCGTTCATCAAGATGTTGATCTTCTCAGGTCGCACGGTGTAGCGCCGCCCGTCCCGCTCGATAACGTTCGAGACCCCCACGAAGCCTGCGATGAACTCGCTCTCGGGGTGCTCGTACACGTGAGCCGGCGGCCCGACCTGCTCGATCCTGCCCTGGTTAAAGACAGCGAGGCGATCCGACATCGTCAGCGCCTCCTCCTGGTCGTGCGTGACGTAGACGAAGGTGATACCGACCTCACGCTGGATGGACTTGAGCTCGATCTGCATCTCCTGGCGAAGCTTGAGGTCGAGCGCGCCGAGCGGCTCGTCGAGGAGGAGTACCTTCGGCCGGTTCACGATCGCGCGAGCCAGCGCAACGCGCTGGCGTTGGCCGCCGGAGAGTTGCGACGGCTTGCGATCTCCGTGTGCGCTGAGCTGCACCATCTCGAGTGCCTCCCCAGCGCGCTGACGCCTCTCCCCCCTCTTGACCTTCCTGACCATGAGGCCGTACTCGACGTTCTGCTGCACAGTCATGTGCGGAAAGAGCGCGTAGTCCTGGAAAACGGTGTTCACCGGCCGGTCGTACGGCGGCAACCGCGAAACGTCCTCGCCGGCGAGCTCGATCGTCCCTTCGTCGGGGATCTCGAAGCCCGCGATCATTCTCAAGGTCGTGGTCTTCCCGGAACCTGACGGGCCGAGCATGGTAAAGAACTCACCGCGAGCGATGTCGAGGTCGATGGCGTCGACCGCGACGACATCTCCGTACCGTTTGGTCAGGCCGCTGACACTGATGTCCGGCGCACCTTCAGGCGCCAAGCGACTCCTCCAGGATCGCGAGACCCTCGTCGAGCTCGTCCGCTGCGATGTTGAGCGGAGGCAGCAGCCGGATCACATTCCCGTACAGGCCGCACGAGAGCAGCACGAGCCCGCGGTCGAACGCCGCCGAGACGACAGCCGACGCGCGATCGGGCAAGCGCTCGGCGAACTCGAACGCGAGCATGGGACCGAGGCCGCGTACCTCGCCGATCTCGGGATGCTTCGCCGCGAGCGCCTCGAGACGAGCGCGGAGCGTCTCTCCGAGCTGCCGTGCATTGGCCAGGAACTCTGGATCGTCGACGATGTCGAGGACGGCGAGCGCCGCCGCACACGAGAGCGGGTTCCCGCCGAACGTCCCTCCGAGCCCGCCTGGCGGCACGGCGTCCATGACCTCCGCGCGACCGGTTACCCCGGCGAGCGGAAGGCCGCCGCCGATCGACTTCCCCGAGATGAGGATGTCAGGCTCGACGTCCTCGTACTGCTCGATCGCCCACATCGTCCCCGTGCGGCCGACTCCGGACTGCACTTCGTCATCGACGTACAGGATCCCGTGTGCCCGGCAGAGCTCTTGTAGGCGGGCCGGATAGTCCGGCGGCATCTCGACGAAACCGCCTTCGCCTTGCACCGGCTCGAGAACGACGCACGCGACGGTCGACGGGTCGACATCGGCTTTGAAGAGGTGCTCGAGCGCCGCTATCGCGTCGTCGGACGAGATCCCGTGGTACGGGTACGGTGCGGGCGCACGGTAGATCTCGGGCGCGTACGGCCCAAACCCTGCCTTGTACGGCTTCACCTTGCTCGTCATGGTCATGGCGAGGAGCGTCCTCCCGTGGAACGCGCCGTCGAAGACAACGACTGCTTGGCGGCCGGTGGCTGAGCGCGCGATCTTGACTGCGTTCTCGACCGCCTCGGCGCCCGAGTTGACGAGGAGCGTGCGCTGCTCGCCCTTCCCGCAAGGCGAGAGCTCGGCCAGACGACGACAGACCTCGACGTACGGCTCGTACGTCCCGACGATGAAGCACTGGTGCAGGTAGCGGTCGGCCTGCTTCTTGACGGCCTCGACCACCGCGGCGTGCCGATGTCCGGTGTTCTGGCACCCGATCCCGCCGGCGAAGTCGATGAAGGAGCGGCCGTCGACGTCGGTGATTCGCGCGCCGTCGGCCTCGGCAACGACGAGCCGAGGGGTCGTGGCGCCAGGCGCGACATAGCGCGCTCGGGCGGCCGCAATCCTCTCCGCCTGTGCTCCTTCCGTCACGGACACGGCGCGATTATGCACACGTCCGCATGAAACGGACACACTTCCCATTGCTGGCGGCGAGATCTGCCGCCGCCGCGTCTACCATCCGGAGAGCGCCGGAGTAGCTCAGCTGGTAGAGCAAGTGATTTGTAATCACTAGGCCGTGGGTTCGAGTCCCGCCTCCGGCTTCAGCCGAATCGCGTCGCTACGCGAGAACTTCGCGCGTCTTCTGGTGCGCGAGGATCTTGCGCTTGACGCGCTGGAGAGCGTTGTCGATCGTCTTGGTATCGCAGCCGAGGCCCTCGGCCATCTGCTCGTACGAGTTCCCCTCGAGATAGAGCGTGAGCGCCTCCGCCTCAAGAGACGACAAGCCCGTGCCAAGACAGCCGACGAGGCTCTGGAGCTCCTCGGTCGAGATCACGCAGACCGACGGATCATTCACGCTCGGCCCGGGCAGCGCATCACCGAGCGTGCAGTCGCCTTCGGACTCCTGCCCGGCGGGCGTATGGCTGAACGACACGTAGGTATTCAAAGGTGAGTGCTTGAAGCGCGTGGCCGTCTTGATCGCTGTGATGATCTGCCGCGTGACGCAGAGCTCGGCAAAGCTTCGGAACGACGTCTCCTTGTCCGGGCGGAAGTCGCGCATCGCCTTGTAGAGACCGATCATCCCTTCCTGAATCAGATCGTCGCTGTCGCCGCCGGCGAGAAAGTACGAGCTCGCCTTTAGTCGAACGAAGCCCGTGTACCTCCGCATGAGCGCGTCCAGCGCCTCCTGGCTTCCGTTTCGCGCCTTCATCACGAGCTGCAGATCCTCAAGCTCTCGTTGAACTTTCTGAGCGGTCTTCGGTGCTGCGGCGGTGCGGACGGCCATCGCAATACCCCCGTGGTTTCCTACGTCGTTAAGCGGTTTTCCTGAGCCGGTCGAACACAGCTACTAGCTCAAGTCTCACCTTGAAGTTGAGGGAGAACCTAGCACTATCCACCGAGCGTTACAAGACCTTTGCGAAAACTCCAGAATGCTAAGAACATATGTTCGCCTGCGCGATCGCGATCTACTGCTCGCCGCGGCGCAGGCGCTCGAGACGCTCGCGCGTGTCGGCGTCGAGAAGGTCGCCCACTCGACCTCCGGCTCCCCGCTGCTCGCTCTCGGTGTGGCGGACGGGCTCGAGGTCGTCGAGAAATGCTCGCGACGTCTGCTTGCGGACCTCCTGACCGGAGGTCCGGCGCACGGCCGCGTCCGATGAGATGACGCAGACGAGCTCGGATGAGCGGTTCTCGGCTGCGAGGCGCTCGAGCAGATCGTCGGCGTGGGCCGCGAAGCGAACGGCGAGAGGCCCGACCACGCGTTCCTCCCCCACCCCGTCGAAAACGACGACTCCGCGCACCCCTCGACTCGCGACGAAGCTCGCTAGCACATCAACCAGCTCTCCGCGGTCGGAGAAGTGCCCGGCGTGAAGCAGGTTGTAGCCGTCGAACAGGTACAGGGTCGGATCAGCCATGACGAGGGTCTCCTACCAGCATGCGCGTCCCGAGCGAATCACGCCAAGTGACAAAGTGTCACAAGTGCTCCCTCGCCCCTCGCTGGCGGCGCGCTTCGAAAAGGAGCACCGCTGCCGCGACGGACACGTTCAGCGAGCCCACCTTCCCGCCGAGTGGGATCGCCACCGTGCCGTCACAGGTTCGCCGGACGAGGGGGCGCACACCTTTCCCCTCGGCGCCGAAGACAAGAGCGATCCCTCCCGTCAGGTCGGCCTCCCACATCGAGACCGTGCCCTCCGAGTCGGCGGCATAGGCCCACAGGCGCGGCCCTTTGATGTCGCCGAGGTAGCGGGCGAGGTTGGGAACCACCGCGACCGGGAGATGCTCGACTGCGCCGGCAGAGGCACGACACACCACGGGCGTCACACGAACGGAGCCGTGTGCCGGAAGGATCACCCCGGTCGCACCTGCACCTTCGGCACTGCGCGCGACCGCCCCGAGGTTGTGTGGATCGGTCACCTGGTCGAGGCAGACGAGCAGTGGGTTCTCCTGAGCCGCGAGCTCGTAAGCGTCGGCGTAGTGGAACGGCTCGGACCAGGCGACGATCCCCTGGTGGTCGCGGGTACCGGCGACTTCGGTCAGCTGACGTTCGGGCTTGACCTGGGCTCGCGGCCCTGTGCCGAGCCAGGGAATCTGCGCCTCGGCGCGCTCGGTGACCCAGGTCTCGAGTACCTGGCGCGGCCCGCGATAGAGCTCGCGCGCAGCGTTCCGGCCGTAGACGAGGTCCCGCGTCACCGTACGCGCACGAGCCGGTAGCCGCCCGCTTCGTCGCGCACTTCCCAGCCGGCCGCCTCGAGCTCACCGCGGAGCCGATCCGCCTCCTCGAAATCGCGAGCCTCGCGAGCCTTCCGCCGCTCGTCGGCAAGCGCAGCGACCTCGGCCGGCGCTTCGTCCTCGGCGGCGAGTGACTCGAGCCGGAAGATTCCAAGCGCCCGGCGAAGTAACTCGTGATCGCGCCACTCATGCATAACGGCGAGCGCAGCGGGCGTGTTGAAATCGTCCTCAAGCGCCGCCGCAAAGCGCTCCCACGAGCCGTCGGGCGCCCGCTCGTGCGGGCTACGGAAGACATCGCGCAAGCCCTCGGCGCGTGCCGCGGCCTGGGCCATCACCTCGTCGTCGAAGTCGACGGGCTTGCTCCAGAACCCCGAAAGGTGGAAGAGAAGGAGCGCTTCGCGGCCCCACACGTCGAGCACGTTGCGAAGCGTCACCACGTTCCCGAGCGACTTCGACATCTTCGCGGCGTCGAGCTCGAGCATGCCGTTGTGCATCCAGATTCGGGCGAACTCGTGCCCGAGGCTCCTCGACTGCGCGAGCTCGTTCTCGTGGTGGGGGAAGCGTAGATCGTTTCCGCCGCCGTGAATCTCGAACTCCGCGCCCAGGAACTTCTCTGCCATCGCCGAGCACTCGATGTGCCAGCCCGGCCTGCCCAGGCCCCAGGGTGACTCCCAAGCAGCGTCCTCGTACGGCTTCTGCGACTTCCAGAGCGCAAAGTCGCGCTGATCCTCCTTCAGCTCACTCTCTTCCTGGGCAATCATCTCGTCGAGCTTCGCTCCCGAGAGCCGGCCGTACTCGGGGAAGCCTGCGACACGGAAGTAGACATCGCCGTTTGCCATATACGCGGCGTTCCGCTCCACGAGTGCTTGGATGAACGCGACGATCTCCGGGATCGTTTCGGTCGCGCGTGGCTCGATATCCGGCCGGCCGAGCCCAAGGGCATCCGTGTCTTCGAAGAACCAAGATGTCGCACGCTCGGACAACTCGCGGCTCGGAATCCCTTGCTCCGAAGCCTCGGCATAGACCTTGTCGTCGACGTCAGTGATGTTGTGGACGAGGGTCACCTCGTAGCCGGTCGTTCGGAGCCAGTTGCGAAGCCACATGCCGAGGACGAACGGCCGCGAGTTGCCAACGTGGATTCGCTGGTAGACGGTGGACCCGCAGACGTACATGCGGATGGGGCCGGGGGGTGGCGGCAACTCGACGAGCGAGCGCGTCAGCGTGTCGTGGAGGCGCATCGGGCGATCGTATCCTCGGCCTACGCAACGACCGTCCGTGCGACCCTCGCCAGAACTTCCGCCCTGGAGAGAGTGGACAGAACGGCCGCCAGTTCCGGCCCGGTGGAAGCTCCCGTCAACGCCAGTCGCAGTGAACGAAGGTCACCACCGACGGCCTTCAGCTCGCGGAGTACGGCGCGAGACTCGTCCGGAGAGAGCCGCTCCGGAGCGGGCTCCCGCAGCTCGACGAACCGGTCGAGGGTGAGTCGCGCCTCGGGCGGGAGATCCACCGGCGCTGGCTCGAGCACGAGGTTCGCGTACTCTCGCGCCTCGACGAGCGACCGAGCGCCGCGCAGTACCGGTACGACGTCCATCGGAGCTTCTGCTGCGGCGGCGAGCTCCTCGTCGGACATGGCCGCGATCGCGTCGATCGCAAGCCGGCGCAGCCTGGCGACGTCGAGATGGACGTCGTGCGCTGGAAGATCGAGCTCGTCGAGGTACGCACGCACGGCCTCGGGCGGAAAGCCTTCGCCACGAAGCTCCGCGATGGAGGAGTGCCCGTGGCGCTTCGAGAGCTTCTTCCCGTCCTCGCCGAGCACGAGCCCGTGGTGGATCACCTCGGGTAATACACCGCCGACTGCGCGAGCGATCCGCTGTTGGATCTCGAGGTTCGGTCGGTGGTCGTTTCCGCGGATGATGTGGGTGATGCCGAGCTCGAGATCGTCGGCGACCGACGCGAGCTGGTACGTCGCCGTCCCATCCGCACGAAGGAGCGTGGTGCCGTCGCGCCCGAGCCGGATTGAGCTATCCGAGTCGCGCTGAGCGACACCGGCGCCGAGCGCATGCTCAGCAGCCTCTGCGTACAGCGCTCCGCGCTCGCTCTGGCGGAAAGGACCCTCGTCGATCGATACCCCGAGCCACGCGAGATCACCCAGGATCGCCATCTCGCCGCCGTCGACAGTTCTGGAAGGATCGGTGTCGTCGATCCGCAGCAAGAAGACACCACGCTCAGCGTCGGCGAACCGACGGTTGGCGACGGCCGTCAGCGCATTGCCGAGGTGGAGCGAGCCCGTAGGGCTCGGAGCGAAGCGCACGCGAACGTTCACGATGCGACTTTAGGGGCTCAAGCGTCGATCGTGACGTGACCGTGCTGATTGGCGACGCGCTCGAGCCAGGCGCAGATCGCCGGATATGGCTCGAGGTCGAAGCCGCCCTCGTGCGCAACGTGCGTATACGCATAGAGCGAGATATCCGCGATCGAGTACCGCTCGCCGACAAGGAACATGCGGTCGTCGAGACCCCGCCCCAGGGCGTCGAGCGCGAGATAGCCGCCCTTCGTCTTCTCGGGCACGAGATCGGTGAAGCGCTCCGGAGTCCCCGAGTAGCGGAGCCAGAAGCGCACAACTGCGACATACGGCTCGTGGCTGTACTGCTCGAAGAACATCCACTGAAGCGTTCGTGCCCGCTCGTAGGCATCGTCGGAGAGGTACTGCGTGCCGTCCGCGAAGTACCACAGGATCGCGTTCGACTCGCCGAGGGGACGGCCATCGTCGAGCACGAGCGTCGGAACGCGGAGGGCAGGGTTCAGCTCCCCGAGGAGCTCCTTTCGCCCCGAGCGATCCGAGACGCTCACGTCGACCGTCTCGTACTCGACACCGAGGTGGGCCAGGAGGAGTCGCACCTTGTAGCAGTTGCCCGAGACGGCGGAGTTGTAGAGAACCACGAGCGCTATCGGTAGTCGGGGTTGGCGAAGTCGAAGCGGCAACCGGCGTCCCAGAGCGACCGCTGGTTCCCGTGAGCAGGCATCCCGCCGGCGTCTTTCAGCATCCGCGCAATATGGAGGAGGTTCCACGTCATGAACGTGGTGTTCCGGTTCGTGAAGTCGTTCGCCGGACCACCCGAGCCCTCGTCGAGGTACGACGGCCCCGGCCCAGCCTCGCCGATCCAGCCCGCGTCGGCCTGCGGAGGGATCGTGTACCCCAGGTGCTGGAGCGAGTACAGGATGTTCATCGAGCAGTGCTTGATCCCGTCCTCGTTTCCGGTGATCAGGCATCCGCCGACCTTCCCGTAGTAGGCGTACTGGCCGCTCTCGTTGAGCAGGCTCGAGCACGCGTACAGCCGCTCGATCACGCGCGTACACACCGATGACTTCTCGCCCAGCCAGATCGGCGAGCCGAGCACGAGCATGTCCGAGGACTGAACCTGCTCGTACAGGGCGGGCCAGTCATCCTTCTCCGCCCCATGCTCACGCATGTCCGGCCAGACGCCGGGTGCCAGGTCGTGGTCCACCGCGCGGACGTAGTCCACCGCGACGCCGTTCGCCTCCATGATCGCCATCGAGATACGCATCAGCCCTTCGGTGTGGGACACGTCGGGCGACGGCTTGAGGGTGCAGTTGACGTACAGCGCACGGAGATCCGTGTAGTCCCACGTGCTCGTCGTGCAGAGCTCTTTCTGAAAGTCGGTCAGCGTCACAGTCCCCTCCTTTGTGGGCGTCGAGATGGCGACTGTAACGACTCCAGTGCGCCCATCTGTCGTCGTGCGCAGGACGTCTACGGGACCGTGCGCGAGACTACTCGCGATGGAACGCGATCGGCGCCGCCTGCTCTCGTCCGCCATGCAACTCGGGCTGCGGAGCGCCCGTGACGTCGGGCCGATCATCTTCGTGATCGCAATCTTCCAGCTCGTCGTGCTCCGGCAGCCGTTTCCGGATCTCGGTGCCGTGCTGCTCGGATTCCTCGCCGTCGTGCTCGGCCTCTCGCTGTTCATACGCGGCCTGGAGATCGGGCTCTTTCCGCTCGGAGAGTCGATGGCCAACGCGTTCGCCCGGCGGGGGAGCCTCTTCTGGCTGCTCGTCTTCGCGTTCGCCCTCGGGTTCAGCACGACCATCGCCGAGCCGGCGCTAAGCGCAGTCGCGGACGAGGCATCGCGGGTACGAGCGGACGAAACGGGAGTGTCGCTCTCGGACCCGGCGGTCGACCGGTATGCCATGGGCCTGCGCGTGATGGTTGCGGTCTCGGTCGGAG
>Ga0224505_10000911_pt1 | contig 19808 bp, 21 predicted proteins | sample SF_Jan12_sed_USG_FD_169102 | JGI IMG/M metagenome (GOLD analysis project Ga0224505, IMG submission 169102) | Sediment microbial communities from San Francisco Bay, California, United States - SF_Jan12_sed_USGS_4_1 | ecosystem: Environmental > Aquatic > Marine > Sediment | place: USA: California... | reverse complement strand
GCTGATGTCCAGCGCATCGTGGTAGAAGGCCGACAACGCGCCCACCACCCCGACCATCACCGCCATCGGGTGCGCGTCGCGCCGGAAGCCGGTGAAGAAGCGGTTGAGCTGGTCGTGCACCATCGTGTGGCGGGTGACGATGTTGTCGAATTCCGACTTCTGCTGCGCGTTGGGCAGCTCGCCGTTCAGCAGCAGGTAGCACACCTCGAGGAAGTCGCACTGCTGCGCGAGCTGCTCGATCGGGTAGCCGCGGTACAGCAGCACGCCGGCGTCACCGTCGATGTAGGTGATGGTCGAGCTGCAGCTCGCCGTGGAGAGGAACCCCGGGTCGTAGGTGAACACGCCCGCCTTGCCGTACAGGGCCCGGATGTCGACGACGTCCGGGCCGATGCTGCCGGAGAGCACGGGGAACTCGAGCTTGCGCCCGTCGTGCAGGGTCAGAGTCGCTTTTTTGTCCATGACGTCCTTCCTTAGCTGGCGCGCAGACGCGCCACGATGCCGCTCAACCTGCCATCGTAACGCTCGTTGCGGCCGCTGACGATGTCCCAGAGATCGTTGTCCGCCAGGTCCAGCAGCTCGGACAGTTCCGCGTCCTGCGGGTTTCGTTCGAGGTAGCGCTGCAGCACGAGGTCGAGCTCCAGCAGCCCGCGCCGGCATTTCCACCTGAGCCGCTCGCGCGCCTCGCGCTCCATCACACCGACCTCTTGACCATCATCTCCTTGATCCTGCCGATGGCGCGCGTCGGGTTGAGCCCCTTCGGGCACACGTCGACGCAGTTCATGATGGTATGGCAGCGGAACAGGCGGTATGGATCCTCGAGGCCGTCGAGACGCTCGCCGGTCGCCTGGTCGCGCGAATCGGCGATGAAGCGGTAGGCCTGCAGCAGACCCGCCGGCCCGACGAACTTGTCCGGGTTCCACCAGAACGACGGGCACGACGTCGAGCAGCAGGCGCACAGGATGCATTCGTACAGCCCGTTGAGCTCCTCGCGCTCCGCCGGCGACTGCAGGCGCTCGCGCTCGGGCGGCGCGTCGTGGTTGACAACGTAGGGCTGGATCGAGTGGTATTGCTTGAAGAACTGCGTCATGTCCACGATCAGATCGCGGATCACGGGCAGTCCGGGCAGCGGCCGCAAGGTGACGTGCCCGGGCAATTCGGCGATCTTGGTGATGCACGCCAGGCCGTTCTTGCCGTTGATGTTGATCGCGTCCGAGCCGCACACGCCTTCGCGGCAGGAGCGGCGGAAGGCGAGCGTATCGTCCTCGGCCTTGATGCGCACCAGCGCGTCGAGCAGCATGCGGTCGGTCGGCTCGAGCCTGACCTCGTAGTCCTGCAGGTAGGGCTTCGCGTCCTTGTCCGGGTCGTAGCGGTAGACGGAGATCTTCATCAGTAGGTGCGCACCTTGGGTTCGAAAGCCTCGACCGTGAGCGGCTTGAGGTGCACCGGCTTGTACGCCAGCCGGTTGTCCTCCTTGTACCACAGCGTGTGCTTGAGCCAGTCGCGGTCGTCGCGCTCCGGGAAGTCGGCGCGCGCCTGCGCGCCGCGGCTCTCCAGCCTCGCGTCGGCCGACACGACGGTCGCCAGCGCGGTCTCGACCAAGTTGTCCAGCTCGAGCGCCTCGACGCGCGCGGTGTTGAACACCTTCGACTTGTCCGCGATGAAGCTGCGCTGCGCGCGCGCCGCGATCTCCTTCACCTTCTCCACGCCCTTCGCCAGGTCGTCCGGGAAGCGGAATACGCCGCAGTGCGCCTGCATGACGCGGCGCAGGTCGGCGCCCACCTCGGCCACGCGCTCGCCCGCGCTCGCCCCGTCCAGGCGCGCCAGGCGCGCGCGCGACAGCTCGCCCGCGTCCTTCGGCAGGTTGCGGTGCGGCCGCGGCATGGCGCGGATGTCCTTCGCCATCTGCTCGCCCGAGGACTTGCCGAACACCAGCAGATCCAGCAGCGAGTTGGTGCCCAGGCGGTTGGCGCCGTGCACCGAGACGCACGAGCACTCGCCGGCGGCGTAGAAGCCCGGGACGATCGCCTCGTGGCTGGCGCCTTCCGGGACCACCACCTGCCCCATGTAGTTCGCGGGGATACCGCCCATCTGGTAGTGCACCGTCGGCACCACCGGGATCGGCTCGCGGATCGGATCGGCGTTGGCGAACTTGATCGCGATCTCGCGGATGCCCGGCAGGCGCAGGTTGATCACTTCGGGGCCGAGGTGATCGAGCTTGAGCAGCACGTGGTCGGCCTCGGGTCCGCAGCCGCGCCCTTCCTTGATCTCGGTGGTCATGGCGCGCGACACGACGTCGCGGCTGGCGAGGTCCTTGGCGTTGGGCGCGTAGCGCTCCATGAAGCGCTCGCCGTCCTTGTTGAGCAGGTACCCGCCCTCGCCGCGCACGCCCTCGGTGATCAGCACGCCCGCGCCGTGCACGCCGGTCGGGTGGAACTGCCAGAACTCCATGTCCTGCAGCGGGATGCCGGCGCGCGCCGCAATGCCCAGGCCGTCGCCGGTGTTGATGAAGGCATTGGTGCTCGCGGCGAAGATGCGTCCCGCGCCGCCGGTGGCGAACAGCACCGCCTTGCCCTGCAGGATATGCACTTCGCCCGTTTCCATTTCCAGCGCCGTCACGCCCACCACCGCCCCGTCCTGCGGGTCGCGGATCAGGTCGAGCGCCATCCACTCGACGAAGAACTGCGTGTTGGCGCGCACGTTCTGCTGGTAGAGCGTGTGCAGCATCGCGTGCCCGGTGCGGTCGGCCGCGGCGCAGGCGCGCATCGCCATCTTGGCGCTGCCGTAGTCCTGCGTGTGGCCGCCGAAGGGGCGCTGGTAGATCTTGCCGTTCTCCAGGCGGTCGAACGGCATGCCCATGTGCTCGAGCTCGACCACCACCTCGTTGGCGCGCCGGCACATGTACTCGATCGCGTCCTGGTCGCCGAGGTAGTCGGAGCCCTTGACGGTGTCGTACATGTGCCAGTGCCAGTTGTCCTCGGTCGAGTTGGCGAGCGGCGCCGCGATGCCGCCCTGCGCCGCCACGGTGTGCGAGCGGGTCGGGAACACCTTGCTCAGCACCGCGACCTTGAGGCTGGCGCGCGCGAGCTCGAGCGCCGCGCGCAGGCCGGAGCCGCCGGCGCCCACGACGATCGCGTCGAACCTGCGCACGGGGAGCGCCGCGCTCATCGCCAGAGGATCTGCACGGTCCAGCCGAGCGTACCGGCGATGACGAGCAGAACCGCCACCTCGAGCGCGAGGCGCACCCCAGCGGGCTTCACGTAGTCCATCAGGATGTCGCGCATCCCGACCCACGCATGCCAGGCCAGGCTGGCGGCGAACAGCAGCGTCGCGACGCGCATCCAGCCCTGCGCGAACAGGTCCGTCCACACCGCGTAGCTGATCGGCACGCCGTTGATCAGCACCACCAGGACGATCACCGTGTACACCGCCATGATCACGGCGGTGATGCGCTGCGCGAGCCAGTCGCGCAAGCCGTAATGCGCGCCGGTGACGACGCGCTCTACCACAGCTTCGCTCCCAGCCAGGCCGTCAGCGCCAGGCTTGCGGCGAGCACCGCCCAGCTGGTGAGGCGCGCGGTCGGCAGGTCGACGCCCTTGTCGAGGTCGAGAAACAGGTAGCGGATGCCCGCGAAGAAATGGTGGCAGAACGCCCAGATCAGCACGAGCAGCGAAAGCTTGACGGGCAGCAATCCCGCGTAGCGCCGCACCGCCTCGAAGCCGTCCTCGGAAGCGAGGCTGCGATCGAGCAGGTAGAGCATCCACACGATCGCCAGGAACAGCATGAGCCCGCTGATGCGGTGCAGGATCGACACCCAGCCAGGCAGCGGCAGGCGGATTTCGAACAGGAGCGCGGGAAGGCTGAGATATTTCGGCCTGGGTCTTCTTGTTGTCGCGTTCGCCATGGAAATTTGCCCGGCGCTTGGGCCGATCAACGCGGATTATAGCTCCGTAGCACATTGATTGAGTTCCCTTTGTGCACTGCGTTTCGATGCCGCATGCTGCAAGCGCTGGGGTAGAATTGCAGCCCTTTCCCAGCCTCGGATCCGGAGCCTCAGAAATGACCAAAGCGCCCGTCCGCGTCGCCGTCACCGGCGCCGCGGGACAGATCGGCTACTCCCTCCTCTTCCGCATCGCCAGCGGCGACATGCTCGGCAAGGATCAGCCGGTCATCCTGCAACTGCTCGAGATCCCGGACGAGAAGGCGCAGAAGGCGCTGAAGGGCGTGATGATGGAGCTGGACGACTGCGCCTTTCCGCTGCTGCACGGCATGGCGCCCGCCTCCGACCCGATGGTGGCCTTCAAGGACGCAGAGGTCGCGCTACTGGTCGGCGCCCGCCCGCGCGGCCCCGGCATGGAGCGGAAGGATCTGCTGGAAGCGAACGGCAAGATCTTCGCGCCGCAGGGCCAGGCGCTCGACCGCGTCGCCAGGCGCGACGTCAAGGTGCTGGTGGTGGGTAACCCGGCGAATACCAACTGCCTGATCGCGATGAAGAATGCGCCGGGCCTGAAGCCCACGCAGTTCACCGCCATGATGCGCCTCGACCACAACCGCGCCACTTCGCAGATCGCGCAGAAGATCGGCAAGCCCAACGCGGCGGTGAAGAAGGTGACGGTGTGGGGCAATCACTCGGCAACGCAGTATCCCGACGTCTTCCAGGCCGAGTGCGACGGCAAGAAGGTCTGGCCGATGATCAACGACCAGGCCTGGTTGGAGTCGATTTTCATCCCCACGGTGCAGAAGCGCGGCGCCGCGATCATCGAAGCGCGCGGGCTTTCCTCTGCGGCGAGCGCCGCGAACGCCGCGATCGACCACGTGCGCAGTTGGGTGCTCGGCACGCCCGAGGGTGACTGGGTCAGCATGGGGATCCCCGCGGACGGCAGCTATGGCATCGCCGAAGGCGTGCTGTATGGCTATCCGGTGACCTGCAAGGGCGGCCAAGTCCAGATCGTCAGGGGCATCGAGGTCTCCGAGTTCAGCCGCAAGCGCATGGAGGCGACGCTCAAGGAACTGCACGAGGAGCGCGACGGCGTGAAGCACCTGCTCGGCGCATGACGGCTGGGGAGAGATTCCGGCAGGCCCTGGCGGCGGAGCAGCCGCTGCAGGTGATCGGCGCGATCTGCGCCTACCACGCGCTGCTCGCCAAGCGTACCGGCTACCGCGCGCTCTATCTCTCCGGCGGCGGCGTGGCGGCGGGCTCGCTCGGCATGCCCGACCTCGGCATCTCCAACCTCGACGACGTGCTGATCGACGTACGGCGCATCACCGACGTGTGCGACCTGCCGCTGCTGGTCGACGCGGATACCGGCTTCGGCGCGAGCGCCTTCAACGTCGGGCGCACCGTGCGCTCGCTGATCAAGGCCGGCGCCGGCGCCACGCACATCGAGGACCAGGTAGGCGCCAAGCGCTGCGGGCACCGCCCGGGCAAGGAACTGGTTTCCGCGCAGGAGATGTGCGACCGCATCAAGTCCGCAGTGGACGCGCGCACCGATGCCTCGTTCGTGGTCATGGCGCGCACCGACGGCCTCGCCGGCGAAGGGCTGGAAGCGGCGCTCGAGCGCGCGGTGAAGTACGCGGAAGCCGGCGCCGACATGATCTTCCCCGAGGCGGTCACCGAGCTCGCGCAGTACCGCAAGTTCGTGGATGCCGTGCAGGTGCCGGTGCTCGCCAACATCACCGAGTTCGGCAAGACGCCGCTGTTCACCGTGGAGCAGCTGCGCTCGGCCGGCGTCGCCATCGCGCTCTATCCGCTTTCGGCCTTCCGCGCCATGAACAAGGCGGCGCTCGCCGTGTACGAGGCGGTGCGCCGCAAGGGCACGCAGCAGGACGTCGTCGGCACGATGCAGACGCGCGACGAGCTGTATGACTTCCTCGATTACCACGCCTACGAGAGAAAACTCGATGAGCTCTTCGCCCGAAAGTAGCGGCGCCACCCCCAAGCCCAAGAAGTCGGTCGCGCTCTCGGGCGTGACCGCGGGCAACACCGCGCTGTGCACCGTGGGCCGCACTGGCAACGACCTGCACTACCGCGGCTACGACATCCTCGACTTCGCCGACGAGGCGGAGTTCGAGGAGGTGGCGCACCTGCTAGTGCACGAGAAGCTGCCCACCGCAGCGGAACTGGCCGCGTACAAAGCGCGCCTGAAGACGCTGCGCGGGCTGCCCGCGCCGCTGAAAGCCGCGCTCGAGCAGCTGCCGAAGAGCGCGCATCCGATGGACGTGCTGCGTACCGGCTGCTCCGTGCTCGGCACGCTGGAACCCGAGGTGCCGAGCCACGACCCCACCGGTGCGCGCCACATCGCCGACCGGCTGATGGCGTGCTTCGGCTCGATGCTCCTCTACTGGCACCACTATGCGCGCAACGGCAAGCGCGTCGACGTGGAGACCGACGATGATTCGATCGGCGGCCATTACCTGCACCTGCTGCACGGCAAGCCGCCTTCGGCCTCGCACGTGCGCGCGATGCACACCTCGCTCATCCTCTACGCCGAGCACGAGTTCAACGCCAGCACCTTCACCTGCCGCGTGATCGCCGGCACCGGCTCCGACATGCACTCCGCGATCGCTGGCGGCATTGGCGCGCTGCGCGGCCCGAAGCACGGTGGCGCGAACGAAGTGTCAGACGAGATCCAGAAGCGCTACAAGTCCGCCGACGAGGCCGAGGTCGACATCCGCCGGCGCATGGCGGCCAAGGAGATTGTCATTGGCTTCGGCCATCCGGTATACACGATCGGCGACCCGCGCAACAAGGTGATCAAGGCGGTGGCCGAGCGCCTGTCGCGCGAGGCCGGAAGCATGACGCAATACCAGGTCGCCGAGCGCATCGAGTCGGTGATGTGGGCCGAGAAGAAGATGTTCGCCAACCTCGACTGGTACAGCGCGGTGTCCTACAGCCAGATGGGTGTGCCGACGCTGCACTTCACGCCGCTGTTCGTCATTTCGCGCACCAGCGGCTGGTCGGCGCACGTCATCGAGCAGAGGATCGATGGCAAGATCATCCGCCCGAGCGCCAACTACACCGGCCCCGACAACCTCAAGTGGGTGCCGCTGAAGGACAGGAGATAGCCATGTACGAGTCCGACCTGACGAAGTTCATGCGCGAGTACCTCGCCCGGCATCCCGAGGAAGTCGAATCGCAAAAGGCGGGACGCGCCATCTGGTGGGACAAGACCGCCGAGACGCGCGCGCCGCTGCCTGCTCCCGCCAAGGCGCCGCGCGCCGGCGGCAACGAAGCCACGTTCACCGCACCGCCCGGAAACGAGTGATGTCCGCGCACATCTCCAACGTCCGCCCGAAGCCCGACAAGGTCCTCACGCTCATCGCGGATTACGCGACGAAGTACGAAGTGAAGAGTGCCGCCGCCTACGACACGGCGCGCTATTGCCTCATGGACACGCTCGGCTGCGGCTTCGAGGCCCTCGAGTACCCCGCCTGCACCAAGCTGCTCGGGCCGATCGACCCTGAGACCGTCACGCCGCGCGGCGCGAAGGTGCCGGGCACCAAGTTCCAGCTCGACCCGGTGCAGGCGGCGTTCAATCTCGGCGCCATGATCCGCTGGCTCGACTTCAACGACACCTGGCTGGCCGCCGAGTGGGGACACCCGTCCGACAACCTCGGCGGCATCCTCGCCACCGCCGACTGGCTGTCGCGCAACGGCCAGGCGATCACCGTGCGCGACGTGCTCACGGCGATGATCAAGGCGCACGAGATCCAGGGCGTGATCGCGCTGGAGAACTCCTTCAACAAGGTCGGCCTGGACCACGTGGTGCTGGTGAAGGTGGCCTCCACTGCCGTGGTGGCGCACATGCTGGGCTGCACCTACGACCAGGTCGTGAATGCCGTCTCGCAGGCATGGGTCGACGGCCAAAGCCTGCGCACATACCGCCACGCCCCGAACACCGGTTCACGCAAGAGCTGGGCCGCGGGCGACGCGACCTCGCGCGCCGTGCGCCTGGCGCTGATCTCGAAGACCGGCGAGATGGGCTACCCGTCGGTGCTCACCGCCAAGACCTGGGGCTTCTACGACGTGCTGTTCAAGGGCAAGCCGTTCAGGTTCCAGCGCAAGTTCGGCAGCTACGTGATGGAGAACGTGCTGTTCAAGATCTCCTTTCCCGCGGAATTTCATTCGCAGACCGCGGTGGAATGCGCGATGCAGCTGCACCCGCTGGTCAGGAACCGCATCCAGGACATCAAGCGCATCAGGATCCGCACGCACGAGGCGGCGATCCGCATCATCGACAAGAAGGGGCCGCTCAACAACCCGGCGGACCGCGACCACTGCATCCAGTACATGGTGGCGGTGCCGCTGCTCTTCGGCCGCCTCACCGCGGCGGACTACGAGGACGGGGTAGCGCAGGACCCGCGCATCGACGCGCTGCGCGCGAAGATCGTGTGCGTCGAGGACAGGCGCTTCACGCGCGACTACCACGACCCGAAGAAGCGCTCGATCGCCAACGCGCTGACCGTCGAGTTCAAGGACGGCACCAGGCTGAAGGAAGTGTTGTGCGAGTACCCGATCGGCCACAGGCGCCGCCGCAAGGAGGGCATGCCGATCCTGGTGGAGAAGTTCAAGACCAACCTGGCGCGGCGCTTCAGGCCCGCGCAGCAGGCGGCGATTCTCGAGGTCTGCATGGACCCGGCGCGGCTGGAGGCGATGCCGGTGCGCGAGTTCGTGGACCTGATGGTGGCGTGAATGCGGCGCCTCGCGCCAGCCGCGCTCGCCGCCCTGCTCGCCGGATGCGCGACCACCTACGGGCTCACCCTCATGCCTCGGGATAGCGGCGAGCAGTACTTCGGCGAAGCGGTTTCGTCGGGGTCGGACGAGGCCGAGGTCACGATCGCCATCGGCGAGCGCACCTTCAAGGGCACCTGGGTCGTGTCCCGCCCGCCGCCGACGACCGGCATCGCGATCGGCGGCGGCTTCGGCACCTACGGGCGAAGGATGGGAACCACAGTCGTGGTGGATGCGCAGGCGGGCACGGACGCCAAGGCGCTGCTGCGCGCGGCCGACGGCAGCGGGCTGCGCTGCGATTTCCGCGGCGTGCATGGCGCCGGCGCCGGCAGCGGCACCTGCCAGGACGACCGCGGTCTCACTTACGACGTGCAGATCCGCGCCAAATGACGACCGAAATGCGGCGCCGCATCGAGGCGCTCTCGCTCGAAATCCGCAGCTACCCCACGCCCATCGCGCGCTGCGACGAGCAGCTCGCCGCGCTGCTGGAGGAGCGCGCCAGGCTGGTCGCCGCGCTGGCCGCGCTCGAGGAGCGCGAGGCCTGCGGCCCGGACGCAAGATGGACCAACGACGGAGGCATGAATGCCGCATAACCTGCTCGACACCCTGCAGCCCCTCAAGGGCGGCAAGTTCTATTCCCTGCCGCGCCTCGGCAAGGCCCTCGGCCTGAAGATCGAGCGGCTGCCGGTGTCGATCCGCATCGTGCTCGAGTCCGTGCTGCGCAACTGCGACGGCAAGAAGGTCACCGAGGCGCACGTGCGGCAGCTCGCCGGATGGCGGCCCGACGCGGCGCGCACCGAGGAGATTCCGTTCGTGCTGGCGCGCATCGTGCTGCAGGACTTCACCGGCGTGCCCCTGCTGTGCGACCTCGCCGCCATGCGCGGCGTGGCGCAGAAGATGGGCAAGGACCCCAAGGTGATCGAGCCGCTGGTGCCGGTGGACCTGGTCGTCGACCACTCGGTGCAGATCGACCACTACGGCACGAAGAACGCGCTCGACCTCAACATGAAGCTCGAGTTCAAGAGGAACGAGGAGCGCTACCAGTTCATGAAGTGGGGCATGCAGGCGTTCGACACGTTCAAGGTGGTGCCGCCGGGGATCGGCATCGTGCACCAGGTGAACCTCGAGTACCTGGCGCGCGGCGTGCACAAGTCGAAGGACGGCGTCTACTACCCCGACACGCTGGTGGGCACCGACAGCCACACCACGATGATCAACGGCATCGGCGTCGTCGGCTGGGGCGTGGGCGGCATCGAGGCAGAGGCCGGCATGCTCGGCCAGCCGGTCTACTTCCTCACGCCCGACGTGGTGGGCGTGAACCTCAAGGGCAAGCTGCACCCGGCGTGCACCGCCACCGACCTCGTGCTCACCGTCACCGAGATGCTGCGCAAGGCCAAGGTCGTAGGGAAGTTCGTGGAGTTCTTCGGCGAGGGCACGGCTTCGCTCGGCGTCACCGACCGCGCGACGATCGGCAACATGGCGCCCGAGTACGGCGCCACCATGGGCTTCTTCCCGGTGGACGACAAGACGCTCGAGTACTTCCGCGGTACCGGGCGCACCGACGCGGAGATCGACGCCTTCGCCGCGTACTTCAAGGCGCAGGGCATGTTCGGCATCCCGCGCGCGGGCCAGATCGACTACAGCCAGACGCTCGAGCTCGACCTCGCCACCGTGATGCCGTCGCTCGCCGGCCCGAAGCGCCCGCAGGACCGCCTCCAGCTCGACCACGTCAAGGCGAGCTTCACGTCGCTCTTCTCGAAACCCGTGGCCGAGAACGGCTTCGCCAAGAAGCCCGAGGACCTCGGCAAGGCCTACAAGACTTACGACGGCACGGAGATCAGGAACGGCGACGTGCTGATCGCCGCCATCACCTCCTGCACCAATACCTCGAACCCCGGCGTGCTGCTCGCCGCGGGGCTGCTCGCCAGGAAGGCGGTCGAGCTCGGGCTGTCGGTCAAGCCGCACGTCAAGACCTCGCTCGCGCCCGGCTCGCGCGTGGTCACGGAGTACCTGACCAAGGCGGGGCTGCTGCCGTATCTGGAGAAGCTCGGCTTCAACGTCGCCGCCTACGGCTGCACCACCTGCATCGGCAACGCCGGCCCGCTCGCCCAGCCGATCGAGGAGGCGATCGTCAAGAACGACCTGGTATGCGCGGCCGTGCTGTCGGGCAACCGCAACTTCGAGGCGCGCATCCACCCCAACCTCCGCGCAAATTTTCTGGCCAGCCCGCCGCTGGTCGTGGCCTACGCGATCGCCGGCACGATGCTCAGGGACTTCCGCACCGAGCCGCTCGGCAAGTCGAAGGACGGCCAGGACGTCTACATCGGCCACGTCTGGCCGAGCGCCGACGAGGTGAAGGCGCTGCTCAAGCTCGCCATGGACGCGCCGACCTTCCGGCGGCTGTACGGCAACCTGGCCGAAGCGAACCCGATGTGGAAGAAGATCTCCGCGCCCGCCGGGCAGGTCTACAGCTGGCCGAAGTCCACCTACATCGCGGAGCCGCCGTTCTTCGAGGACTTCTCCATGCAGCCCGGCACGCCCGGCGACGTGCGCGGCGCGAAGATCCTCGGCATCTTCGGCGACTCGGTGACCACCGACCACATCTCGCCCGCGGGCTCGATCAAGCCCACCTCTCCGGCCGGCATCTTCCTGCAGGAGAACGACGTCGCCGTGCCCGACTTCAACAGCTACGGCGCGCGCCGCGGCAACCACGAGGTGATGATGCGCGGCACGTTCGCCAACGTGCGCATCAAGAACCTGATGCTCGGCGGCAAGGAGGGCGGCTTCACCCGCTACCAGGGCGAGGAAATGCCGATCTACGACGCCGCGATCCGCTACATGGTCGAGCGTACGCCGACGGTCGTGTTCGGCGGCGAGGAGTACGGCACCGGCTCGTCGCGCGACTGGGCGGCCAAGGGCACGCAGCTGCTCGGCGTGAAGGCGGTCGTGGCGCGCAGCTTCGAGCGCATCCACCGCTCCAACCTCGTGGGCATGGGCGTGTTGCCGCTGCAGTTCCTCGGCAGCGACTCGGCGCAATCGCTCGGCCTGACGGGCGACGAGACCATCGACGTGCTCGGCCTGGACGACCTGCGGCCGCAGCAGGAGCTGACGCTCGTCATCACGCGCGCCGACGGCTCACGCGTGGAGCGCAAGGTGAAGTCGCGCATCGACACGGCGATCGAAGTCGACTACTACAAGCACGGCGGAATCCTGCCCTACGTGCTGCGCGAGCTCATCTCCAAGGCCGGGCCGGCGAAAGCCAAGGTCGCCTAGGGCAGGCGCGCGAGGAAGCGCGCGAGGACCTGCAGGTCGGCGTCGGCGATCCCGTACAGGGACGCCGCCATGATGGTGTCGCCGCCCGAGCGGCGGTTGTCGCGGTAGGCGCGCATGGCCTCCAGCAGGTACTCCTCGCGCTGGCCGGCGAGCCGCGGGATCTGGTCGCGCCCGCTGAAGTCCGGCAGGTGGCAGCTGCCGCAGTGCGCCTTGCGCGAGAGCTCGCGCGCGCGGCGCGCGGTGCCGGCGTCCGGCTTGCCCGCGGGCGGCGGCGGCTTGAGCGCGGCGAAGTGTCGCGCCAGCGCGCGGATGTCCGCGTCCTTGACGCCATTCAGCGCCGCGGCCATGGCCGGCGCCACCTCGCGCACGCCCTCGCGAATGAGCACCAGCTGGTTCTCCATGAACAGCTCCGGCTGGCCGGCGAGCGACGGCGTGCCGGAGATCGCGGACACGCCTTCCGCGCCGTGGCAGGCCGCGCACTGCGCAAGGCGCTCCGGAATGGACTGCGCGCCCGCTGCCGAAACGAAAAGGGCGGTGAGCCAGGCCCACCGCCCCGTGAACCGCAGGAGCACTACTTCTTGCCGACGTAGCTGATGCGGTAGATCGCGCCCATCTGCTCATCCGACACGAGCAGCGCGCCATCGGGCATCTGCAGCAGGTAGGCCGGCCGGCCCCAGAACTTGCCCGCCTTGGCGTCTTCCAGGAAGCCGGTCAGGAAGGGCTTGACCGAGGCCTTCTTGCCTTCCTTGGACGGACGCACGTTGACCACGTCGAAGCCGAACTTCACGGTGCGGTTCCAGGAGCCCTTGCGCGCGATGAACATCGTGTTCTGGTATTCCTTGGGGAACATGCTGCCGGTGTAGAAGATCACCCCCATCGCCGCCGCATGCGGCCCCAGGGTGCTTACCGGCAGCGTGACGCCCTTGCAGCCGTCGGCGCGTTTGAAGTCCGCATCGAGCACGCCCTTGGCGTGGCAGTATGGATAGCCGAAGTTCAGGCCCGCCTTGGTCATGCGATTGAGCTCGTCCTCCGGGCCCTTGTCGCCCATCCAGTCGCGCCCGTGGTCGGTGAACCAGAGCTCGCCGGTTTTCGGGTGCCAGGTGAAGCCCTGCGTGTTGCGCACGCCCGTGGCGATCACCTCCTTGCCGGAGCCGTCGGCGTTGTAGCGGCGGATCTGCGCGTACTCCTTCGGCGGCTCGCAGATGTTGCACGGCGCGCCGAAGGGCACGTACAGCTTGCCGTCCGGGCCGAAGGCGATGTACTTCCAGTTGTGGTGCTGCTCGGGCGGCAGGTCGAACTTGTCGGTCAGGTCCACCGGCGCCACGCCCGGGTCACCCTCGATGCCGTCAAAGCGCAGCACCTTGTTGATGGCCATCACGTACAGCGAGCCGCCATGCATGGCGACGCCCGCGGGCTGCACCAGCTTGTCGACCACCACGCGCACGCTGCGGCGCGTGCCGTCGTCGGTCACCTCGTAGACGCGGCCGATGCCGCGCGTGCCGAGGTAGATCTTGCCCTTGTCGCCGCGTGCCATGGCGCGGCCGCCCGGCATCCCGGTCGCCCAGATCTCGACCGCGAAGCCCTTCGGCAGCTTCAGCTTGTTGATCGGGATCTCGGATGCCGGCGTCTCGGTCATGCGGCCGGGCAGCGGCGCGAGCTTGGAGTCCGCCAGCGCCGGGGGCTTGCCCTGGTGCCAGGCCGGCGGCGGCTTGGGCTGGGCATACGCGGTCATCGCGACCAGCAGGGCCGCGGCAAGCAGCGTTCTCTTCATGGACGTTCCTCCTTGTAGGGACGCTGATACTAATCCCGCCGGAAACTTTTTAGAACTGCAAGTTCGCCTGCACGCCGACCAGGATGTTGCGCTGCGGCGCGGGCTCGTAGAACCGGCCGTTGCCGTCGTTGACGATCACCGAGCCGACGTAGGCCTCGTCGCCGATGTTGTCCACGCGCAGGAATTCGGTCAGCCGCCAGCGCGCGCCGCGCTGCTCGAAGCCGGCCACCGCGTTCACGACGGTGAACGACGGGGCGAACTCGCTGTTCACGTCGTTGACGGGAACCTTGCTCCGGTACAGCACTTCCAGGCCGAGCCGCAGGCCCCACGGCGCGTGGCGCCAGGCGCCCTCGGCGTAGAACTGCTGCTCCGGCACGCCGGGCAGCCTCTTGCCCGCCGAAGGGGTGCCGAAGTCCTCGTCGAACGTCGCCGCGAGCCAGGTAAAGGCGGCGCGCGCCTCGAACGGCCCCCTCCACAGCGAGTCGGCGAGGACCTCCATCCCGCGCCGGCTGGTTCCTCCCGCGTTGCGATAGGTCGTGCGACCACCGCTGGACTGGTCGGTCACGATCTCGTCCTCGGTCCGCACGTCGAACACCGCCAGGTTGAGCCGCCCGAGCCCGGGCCGCACCGCCTTGAAGCCGGCCTCGACGTGGCGGCTGCTGGAGGCCTCCAGGTCGAAGTTGAGGCCGGTGCCGGAGTTGCGGTAGGCAAGCTCGGCGAACGTCGGCGTCTCGAATCCCTTGCCGTAATTGGCGTACAGGCTGGTCTGCGGGTCCAGCCGGAAGACGATGCCCGCCACCGGCGTCGTGTCGCTGTAGTCCTTCGAGCCGCTGTCGTCCGGGTTCACGCCGACGCTGTAGTAGTCGGTGGACTCGAATGCCACGCGGCTCGCGCGCAGGCCGGCATGCGCCGACCAGCGCTCGGCGAACAGCCACTCGCCCTGCGCGAACACGCCGCTGCCGTACACGACGTTGTCCTCGTCGCGCTTCAACGCCCCCGCCACGCCGAAGTTGTTCTCGTAGCCGCGCCGCCGCTCGTCCATGCGCTCGTACTCCAGGCCGGCGGCGAGCCGCAGCGCGCGCCCGCCGAGCGACGCGTCGCGGAACAGGCGCAGCGCGGCGCCGCCGAACTTGCGGTCGAGATCGACCACGCCGCCCGAGCTGAGCGGCAGCGCGCCCACGAACGCCAGGTACTGCTCGACGTCGCGCGTGCCGCCCCAGGCGAGCGCCTCGAGGCGCGTCGCCCGGTCGATGCGGTGATCGAGCGTCATGCCGACCTGGTCGTGGTCCACGGATTTGCGCGTGTTGAAGAGCGTGGCCACGGGGTCGGCCTGCTGCGGGTTCTGCGCCACCTGCGCGGCGCTCAGGCCGAGCGGATCCTGCGTATCCGGCTGGTGCAAGGCCATGCCCACCACGGTGAGCGCGGTGTGCGCGCCGAGCCCCAGGCTGATCTTGGTGTTCAGCTGGTCGCGCCGCACCACGCTATGGTCGCGGTAGCCGTTCGACTCGAAGCGCGAGACATCCACCAGGTAGCCGAGGTTGTCGCGCTGAATGCCGAACTTCGCCGCCGCGCGCCAGGTGTCGTAGCTCCCGGCGTACGCGCCCAGCTCGAGCGTGGGCTCCGGCGGCGGCTCCTCGGTGAACACGTTGATCACGCCCCCCGAGGCGTTGCCGTACATCGCCGAGAACGGCCCGCGCAGCACCTCGACGCGGCCCGCCGAGCCCAGATCGAAGGTCGCCGACTGGCCCTGCCCGTCCGGCATGGTGGCGGGAATGTTGTCGGAGATCAGGCGGATGCCGCGCACGCCGAAGCTCGCGCGCGCGCCGAATCCGCGCGAGGAAATCTGCAGGTCCTGCGCGTAGTTCTGGCGGTTGAGCACCACGAGGCCCGGCACGCGGCCAAGGCTCTCCGAGAGGTTCACCTGGGGTCGCCCCTCGCGCAGCTCTTCGGCGTACACGCGATCGATGGACGCGGGGATCTCGAGGCTCGGCTGGGCGACGCGCGTCGCCGTCACCACCACCGCGTCGTCCTGCTGCGCGAGCGCGGCGAGCGGGATCGCGGTCAGGCATGCCATAAGGGCGCGCATGCGATTATTATGTCGGCAATCATGCCGCCGCGCGGAAGCCGCCTCGCCTGCACGCTGAAGACCGTGGACGGCTGTCACGGCTCGTTCGACGTCACGCCCGGCGAGCAGCCGAACAGCGTCGCCGAGGTCACCCCCGTCAAGTGGGACAAGCAGCCGGAAAAGCCCGTCCAGGAGGGCGCGTTCACGGTCATCGGCGACCTCGGCATGACCGGGCAGGTGGTGCTCATCAACTCGTACCAGTGGAAGGCGCTGAACGACGCCAAGCTGGAGAAGTTCTTCTACGCCGCGATGCTCTGGGGCAAGAGCCCGTTCAAGGTCATCGAGGACGCGCAGCTCATCCTGAAGCGCGCCAAGTAGCTAGAGGCGCGCGGCGAGCGCGCGCGTCAGCTCGGCGGCCGGCATCTCCCGGCAGCCGCTCGCGTTCTGGCCCGACCACAGCGGCGAGAAGTCGCCCGAGCCCTGCGCCTCGGCTTTCGCGCGCAGCGGCGCGAGCGCCGAGACCGCGAGCGGGAACGCGGGCGCGGCCTGGCTGATCGGACCCTGGTCGCGGATGATGCGGTTCACGATGCCACGCGCGGGCCTGCCGGTGAACACGTTCGTGACCGCAGTGTGCCTCGCGCCCTCGCTCTTCAGCGCCGCGCGGTGCACGGCGCTGGTGGTGGCCTCGGGGCACAGCAGGTAGGCGGTGCCGACCTGCACCGCGGCGGCGCCGAGCGCCATCGCAGCGGCGACCCCTTGCGCGTCGGCGATGCCGCCCGCGGCAATCACTGGGACCTTCACCGCGCGCACCACCTGGGGCAGCAGCGCGAAGGTGCCGGCCTGCGTGCTCAGGTCGTCGGAGAGGAAGATGCCGCGATGACCGCCGGCTTCCCAGCCCTGCGCGATGATCGCGTCGGCGCCCTGCGCTTCCAGCCAGCGCGCCTCGTCCACGGTGGTCGCCGAGGCGAGCACCTTCGAGCCCCTTGACCTCACCCTCCCGAGCAGCTCCAGCGACGGCAATCCGAAGTGAAAACTCACCACTGCCGGCCTGAAAGGCTCGAGCGCGTCGGCCGCCTCGCGGCTGAACGGCGCGCGCCCCGGGCCGGCAGGAATGCTCGCCGGGTCGATGCCGTATTCCTCGTAGTAGGGCGCGAGGGCTGCGCGCCAGCCTCGCTCGCGCTGCGCGTCTTCCACGGGAGGCGCGTGGCAGAAGAAGTTGACGTTGAACGGATTCGCGGTGCCCGCCTTGAGCTTCGCCAGCTCGTCGCGCATCGCTTCCAGGCTGAGCATGGCGCAGGGCAGCGACCCGAGGCCGCCCGCGTTCGACACGGCGATCGCGAGCGCGCTCGCCTGCACGCCCGCCATGGGCGCCTGGATGATCGGGAGCTCGGTCCCGAGCAGACGGTGCATCACGCCTTCGCCAGCGTCCCCACCGGACACGAGACCCCTGTCCCGCCCAGCCCGCAATAGCCGTTCGGATCCTTGCCGAGATACTGCTGGTGGTACTCCTCGGCGTAATAGAACGCGCCCGCCGGCTTGATCTCCGTGGTGATCTTGCCGTAGCCCTTCGCCGTGAGCGCCGCCTGGAACGCGTCGCGCGCGGCGAGCGCCGCCTTCATCTGCGATTCGTCGCAGGTGTAGATCGCCGAGCGGTACTGCGAGCCGCGGTCGTTGCCCTGGCGCATGCCCTGCGTAGGGTCGTGGCCCTCCCAGAACACCTTGAGCAGCTGCTCGTAGCTCACCTGCTGCGGGTCGAACACCACCAGCACGGCTTCCGTGTGATTGGTGAAGCCGCTGCACACCTCTTCGTACGTGGGGTTGGGCGTCTGTCCGCCCGCGTAGCCCACGGCGGTGCTGTACACGCCCGGCGTCTGCCAGAAGATGCGTTCCGCGCCCCAGAAGCAGCCCAGCCCGAACTGCGCCTGCTGCAGGCCCTGCGGAAACGGCGGCACGATGCGATTGCCGTTCACGAAATGCCGCTCGGGCACGGTCGTCGCCGTCTGGCGACCGGGCAGCGTGCTGCCCTCGGGCAGCAGCCGGGTCATCTTCTGCATGAACGCGAACATGGCTCGGTCCTCCTCGGAGGCTAGAATTACAGCATGAAAATCTGCATCTTCGGCGCCGGCGCGGTCGGCGGCTTGATGGCCGCCTGGCTGCACAAGGCCGGGCACGAAGTCTCGGTCGTCGCGCGCGGGGCGAACCTGACGGCGATTCGCGAGCACGGCCTGCGCGTGCGCACGCTGGCCACGGGCGAGTTCGCCAGCTACCGCGTGCACGCGGAAAGCGACCCGCAGGCGCTCGGAGAGCAGGACGCCGTGATCGTCGCCGTGAAGGGCCAGGGCCTGCCGCAGGTGGCGCGCGGGATGGGACCGCTCCTCGGAGAGTCGACGTCGATCGTCACGGCGATGAACGGCGTACCCTGGTGGTTCTTCGACCGCCTCGCCTTCGGCCGCGGCAAGCTGCGCCTGGCAAGCCTCGATCCTGGCGGCGAGCTGGGGCGCGACATGCCCACCGAACGCATCGTCGGTTGCGTCGTGCACTTCGCGGCCTCGACCCCGGAGCCGGGACTGGTCAGCCACAACATGGGCAACCGGCTCATTCTCGGCGAGCCGGGCGGCGCGAACACCGCCCGCACGGAGGCGATCGCCGGCGCCTTCGAGCAGGCCGGATTCGAGTGCGTGCGCAGCCGCTTCATCGAGAAGGACTTCTGGGTGAAGCTGCTCGGCAACGTGAGCTTCAACCCGGTCTCGGCGCTGACGCTCGCCACGGCGGACAAGCTGATGGAAGATACCGACGTGAAGGACTACATGGTCGCCATCATGCGCGAGGTGCTGGCCATCGGCCGTGCGGTGGGCGTGGACGCCGACATCGACCCGGAGGCGCGCATGGACATGGCACGCCATCTCGGGCGCTTCAAGACCTCGATGCTGCAGGACATGGAAGCCGGCAAGTCCCTGGAGATCGACGGGCTGCTGACCGGCACCCTCGAGGTGGCACGCCACGCCGGCGTCGAGGCGCCGTTCACCCACAGCCTGCGCGGGCTCATCCGCCTGCGCGCGCAGGCCACCGGGCAATACCCATGAGACAGCTCGTCTTCCTGCTCGTCGCGGCGCTGCCGCTCGGCGCGGCCGCCCAGTACGACGGGCCCGCGGTGCCCGCCTGCCGGACGTACGCCGAGCGCGAACTGAAGAAGCAGCTCGGCGACGACATGCGCGCAGTGCGGTTCGACAACGACCGCCACCTGCTGCTCGTGCGCGAAGCGCGCAAGCTCGGCAGCCAGCCTGTGTCCGCCACGCTCTCCGGGCATGGTGCCATCGTGCGTCGTGCCGGCCCGCCGTTCGAGCTGTCGTTCGTCTGCCTGCTGGCGGGCGAGAAGCGCGCGTTGTGGTTCCACTGGATGCCGCGCCAGGACGCGCCCGCGCTGCGCCAGTGCCAGCGCGGCGGCGACGCGCAGGAGTGCCTGCAGCTGCTGCACGACCTCGCCGAGCGCGACCTGGTGGAAGCCTCGGCGATGCGCTTCCAGGAATCGCTCCAGGCCGACGCGAGCGTCGGCAACAACGCCGCCTCGACGGCCTACCGCAACTCTGCGGCCGCCTGGCGCGCGTACCGCGACGCCGAGTGCGCGCGGCGCGGACCCGGCGGCAGCGACGCCTGGCGTGCATGCATGGCGGACCTGACGCGCCTGCGCTACTTCGACCTTCAGTGATCCGGCAGCCGCGGCCACGGGCTGCGGCGCAGGTAGCCGATGTCGAAGCGCCCCAGGCGCCAGCGCCTGGGCACGGAAGCTTCCCGTACGCGGCGCAGGATGTCCGCGGACGAGTCGCAGGGCGAGTGGAACAGCGGCGCGACCCCGGCGCGCTCGATGGCGCCCGGCGGCAAGCCGACCGCCGCAGGCTCGACGACGGCCCACACCTCTTCCATTCCCTTGCGCGGAAAAAGGCTCAGGCGGCCGTCGATCAGCTCGCGCACCG
>Ga0224505_10000910_pt1 | contig 19829 bp, 20 predicted proteins | sample SF_Jan12_sed_USG_FD_169102 | JGI IMG/M metagenome (GOLD analysis project Ga0224505, IMG submission 169102) | Sediment microbial communities from San Francisco Bay, California, United States - SF_Jan12_sed_USGS_4_1 | ecosystem: Environmental > Aquatic > Marine > Sediment | place: USA: California... | reverse complement strand
TCGCATATCTTCCATTCTCCTCTGTATCATTTACCATATGACACAGATCTTCTTTTTGCTCTCATGCGCTCAATAGCCTCGCAGGTTCCGGCAGTTGTCACCGAGATGGCTGCGTCGGTAGGGAATAAAGGGGTCGAGAATCTTTATCGCCGGCGAATGTTCGGAGCTGAAGGAGCGTGATGCGTGCGGATCTGTGCCGTCTTTAGAGCAGTGCACTAAATTCATCAACCGTCAGGCCGGCTTGTCGGATGATGCTCCGCAGCGTGCCTTTGGCGAGTTCGGGGTGATGAGGGACGGTGAGTCGCCGATGAGGAGGTTGGGATTGTCGCAGGATGATAGGGCTTCCTGTTTGGTGATCCACTCGATAGTCGACCTTCTGGAAGGCGCGGACGGCCTCCGTGCCTGATACGACGGGTAGTTTGCTCACAGCGCGATGTCCACGGTTTCTTCCCAAATGGAGGGTGGAATTGGCTCATTATGGATCCGTAAGCTTTCGAGATAGCCTGCCATGGCATCCTTGATATTGGCCACAGCCTCCTCTCGTGTGTTTCCTTGACTCACGCACCCGGAAAGGGACGGGCATTCGGCTACATAGATGCCATCTTCATCTTGTTCGAGAATGACTCGGTATCGCATGCGAGCAAACCCTCCGATTATAAAAGGTGTTGTAGTACAACGCAGAGGAAACTGACAGCGTTCATTTATCACGATACCATGGAGAGAGCAGGAACAGAATTGGGGGCAAGTCTGATAATCCGACACAGGCTCTGCTCTCCCGCTCTAGCTCGTCCGTTGGATGACTTATGCCGACTGGTTTGACCGGGCCAGCGCAGGAATCACCGCCATTGTTTTCTAGCATGCAGAAGAGGCGGCCGTGGCTGCGGATCACTTGCTTATACGAGCTCGTTGAATTGGTCGATCGACAACCGAACTTGTTTCAGGATGTGGGACAGTGTCGACCGATTCAAGGCGGATGTGCAGGAATCGTGACTTTCAACACTTTGGTGGGGAGATGTTTCTGCAGTCGGAGATATACCTACCTTTTTGCCGGACCACAACCCAGCTATCTCGCTGCAAGGCCCGAATCACCTCCGTGTAGGAGAGGACGGGAAGTTTGCTCATACTACGAGCTCGATCTGTTCTGCATCAGGGCTGAGGGCCATGTCGTCTTCGACGGGTTCCAAGTACAACTCGATGGCCTCGCGAATATTCTTGAGCGCTTCTTCTTTGCTGGCCCCTTCACTGATACAGCCGGGAAGAGTAGTACAAAGACCGTGAAACCGCCGTCTTCGCTGGGTTCGAGCACAGTGCGAAGTTTCATACTCGTTCCTGTTTGGCCTCGAAAAGTTGCTTAGCGACAGCATGCCCAATCTCGATCGTTTGCTGAATGGTACGGCCTTCTGCCACCAGTCCTTGGATCGCGTCCGAGTTAGCGAGGTAGACGCCCTCTGGGAGTTGTTTCATATGCAGGTTCATGACGCGCTCCATGTGAACCTCTTGTGCGAATGAGTGGTAGACGGTTATTATCGCGTCGTTTGAACCATACGTCATGGCAGAGTCGTAAGTCGAGAGAACCGGTGATTATCACCGCAATCGTCTTTCGGTGAGAGCGCAATAGGATCAGGCCTCTCATGGCTGGTCCCCTGAGACTCGAATATCCTGGTGCCGTCTACCATGTCACCAGTCGTGGTAATGCTCGACAAGACATCGTGCCGCGATAATCGGGATCGCGCGTTGTTCCTGGAACGGCTTGCTCATGTCATCGATTGCTTCGGCTGGCGCTGCGCGTGCCACCTGGTTGTGATGGAGGTTGTCATTCGGTCGAAGCCCGGCACTTGGTGACATATTTACGGAAGGCCTTCAGCGTGCTATCATGTATGCTAGCATGGAGGGCCGACTATGGGGCAAGTGATCGTGCGGAACTTGGACGATCGTATCATCGCAGCCTTGAAGACGAAGGCGGAATTACACGGGCAATCATTGGAGCAAGAGCTGCGCACGATTCTCTCCCGGGCCGCCGCTCCCAATGTGCAAGAGCGGGTGGCCTTGGCCGGCCGCATTCGTGGACTGACGCCTAAACGTCGGCAAACCGATTCCACGAAGTTGATTCGGGAGGATCGCGATCGGTGACCTGCGTAGTTGACGCCAGCGTGGCCGTGAAGTGGTTTGTGGAAGAACTCCGTTCCCCCGCTGCCTGCGACCTTCTCACCAGAGGAGATGTGCTCATCGCACCTGACCTCGTGCTTATTGAAGTCAGCAACACCGCCTGGAAGAAGGTGTCACGTGATGAGATCACCCAGGAACAGGGTGACGCCATGGTGCGGGCGCTTCCGTTCTACTTTGACCGACTCGTGCACACGGATGCCCTGATTATTCGTGCCTATGCGTTGGCTCATCGACTTGGCCATCCTGTCTATGACTGTCTGTATCTTGCGTTGGCTGAACAGGAGTCCATCCCGTTGATCACGGACGATCACCGGCTGATCAAGGCGGTATCCCGTACGGAATTTCGCAAACAGGTCCGTTCTTTGGAGGGTGGTGGGCGGTAATGTTGTGATGGCCGCCTTTCAGGTGCAGGGCCTGGTGGTACGGGTCAAAGAAACGGAGAAACAGGGTCAGGTCTTTCAATATCACAGAAACGAAGGGCTCTGGTACGCTGTCCCCTCATGGCTCGTCCGTTGCGTTTGGAATATCCTGGTGCCGTCTACCATGTCACCAGTCGTGGTAATGCTCGACAAGACATCGTGCACGATGATCGGGACCGCACGCTGTTCGTCGAACGGCTCGCCCACGCCATTGACCGGTTCAGCTGGCGCTGCCACGCCTACTGCCTGATGGACAACCACTATCATCTCCTGATCGAAACTCCACAACCGAATCTCTCCAGGGGGATGCGGCAGCTGAATGGTACCTACACCCAAGCCATCAATCGCCGGCATCACCGGGTGGGGCATCTGTTTCAAGGACGGTTCACGGCGATTCTCGTGGAGAAGGAGGCCTACCTGCTCGAACTCTGTCGTTACGTGGTCCTCAATCCGGTCCGTGCCAAAATGGTGGCGCATCCACGGCTCTGGGTATGGAGTAGTTATCGGGAGACTGCGGGCGAGCGCCCGAGGTCGACCTGGCTCACGACCGACTGGATTCTGGGTCAGTTTGGGAACACACAACGGGATGCGCAACGACGGTATCGTGAGTTTGTGGCAGAAGGACGAGACGGGCCGCGACCGTGGGAGCAGCTCAAGGGGCAGATTTATCTCGGCACCGAGGCGTTCATTGCGCAACACCAACCGGACCGGGTGCTCCGAGACATTCCCCGGCGCCAGACGCAGGCGATCCGGCCGACGCTGAAGGCCCTGTTTCAACGACGAGGGAGTAAGGCGCAACGGATCGCGGTCGCGTATCGACGGTACGGGTATCGACTGCGTGAAATTGCCGAACACTTAGGCGTGCATGAGGTCACGGTGAGTCGGCGGCTCGCGCGGGCGGAGCAAGGGAGGATCTGATTCATTGAAAGATCTCTCAGTCGGTTCTCCACTAGAACAACACAGCACTGACGGAACACCGAAGGAACAACAGGGTTGAGAAAGTAACTGCGAGTTAAGTAAATTCTAGTCAAGGAAAACAACGAGGTCTGGAGTCATTGTCTGTCGACATGGTAGACACCCCGTTGTGTTGCCGGTTCCACGCTATGGTGGCATTCATGCAGGATACTGGGGTCACGCTGGTTCCATTGAGTATTGGTTCATCGCCAGCGAAGAGCCTGAAAGGAGCGCCATGCGAACACAGTCTGTACTCGCACTCGCTGTTAGCATGCTATGCATTCAAATCGGTTGTGCATCTGCAGAACCAGCAGAAAAGAAGGACCCACATGGATTCACAACGACTCACCTGAGGTCCGAGGTGGATTACGCGGCGCCTGATGGGATGGCCGTCAGACTGCTCCCTGGACTTTCTCGTGGAGGCATTGCCCATTTTGAACTCGAGCCATTTGGAGTTTCGCACGCTGTTTCCCACCGAACCGTTGATGAGATCTGGTACTTTCTTACGGGTCGTGGCCAGATGTGGCGGAATGGCAACAACCGAGAAGAAATTGTCGATGTCTTTCCAGGCGTTGCCATTACGATCCCGCAAGGCACTCGTTTTCAAGTCCGCTCATGTGGGTGGGAGCCCCTCGCTGCGCTTGGCGTTACCATGCCACCTTGGCCGGGAAGTCAGGAGATTATCCCAACCACCGGTCCTTGGGAGCCAACTATCGGCCATTCGACTTCTCCCTCGATTGAAAAGAGCCTTGCGGGATCGAACGTGGGGATGTGCCACACAAAGCTGCGAGGTCCATAGTCTCGCCTGCCGAGAATACATGGCTGTCATGGAGAATGATTTAGGATCAGATCTGGCTCACCGGGGCGGGACGTTTTCTTATAAAACCAGGAATGAGGTGAATGCCGTGGATACTTCGGAGTGGGTCTGTCGATGGTGTAGCGGAAGAACATCCACGCCTATGGATGGGCAGGTGATCTGTGTTTCACGCGTGTGTCAGTGTGGCGCCATCGCATTAGCTGCACCGGCTCACGACTTTGATGAAGTTGTTGACGATGCGATACACCTCTTTGGGATTGCTGATGAGTATTTGACGCCTTTTGACTGGGATAGGGTGGCTGGTCTGGAACAGCTTGGCGTTAACATGCTGGAGGGGTCAGTGATTTCTGGACAGCCGAGTGGAAGTCCTCATGATCTTCGTGTGTTTTGGTTCAGGAAGGACGCGCGTCACTGAGCAAGGAGGGATTGCTGTCAAGCACGATCGCCATGTTGGAGCACTGTCCGATCTTGATTCGTCCGCTTGAGTCCCAGCTCCATGTGTACCCCTTCACGATTTTAAGGGCGAGCGGTGAGGATCGAAGCGTCGCGCCGCATCCTCACGGTACGAGAACGGCTGGAGGGATATCATGAGGCCCACGGTCTATTTGGATTATAACGCGACGACGCCAGTGGACCAGCGAGTGCTGGCGGCGATGATGCCGTGGTTTACGACTCATTTTGGCAATGTGGCAAGTCGCGATCATGCGTTCGGCTGGGATGCCGCGGAGGCGGTAGATGAAGCGCGTGATCATGTGGCTCGCCTTATCAATGCTCGCTCGATCGACATCATCTTTACCGGATCTGCCACAGAGAGCATCAATCTTGCGCTGAAGGGACTTGCACTCGCACCACGATCTTCGGAAAAAGTCATCATCACATCCCCGACGGAACATGAAGCGGTGCTGGAAACGGCCCACCAGCTCGGGCGGCAGAGGCACCAGCCAGTTCTGTTCCTGCCAGTGGACCAACAAGGCCACATCGTAGCAGATGTGCTTGAAGGGAGGCTTTCCACCACACCAACGTTGGTTGTGGCGCTGATGTATGCGAACAATGAGATTGGGACGCTCCATCCGATACGATCCATCGCTGAGATCGTTCATCGGTTCGGCGCTTTGCTGTTCGTGGATGCCACCCAGGCCGTCGGGAAAATTCCTGTCGACGTTCAGCGAGACGGCATCGATCTCATGGCATTTTCTGTCCACAAGCTGCATGGACCGAAGGGGGTGGGCGCTCTCTATATCAGAGGCGGCGCGAAGAATTTGGCGCTGGAGCCCCTGATCGTTGGGGGAGGACAGGAAGGTGGCCTCCGAAGCGGGACACTGAATGTTCCCGGGATTGTTGGTTTTGGTGAGGCTTGCCGAATTGCCAGAGAGGAAATGGAAAACGATTCTATGCGGGTTGCTCATCTGCGAGATACACTTGAAAACGCCGTATTAACACACCTTGAGAATGTGAAAGTTCATGGTGATCGAGTTCAGCGATTGCCCAATACCACGAACATCCTGTTTGACGGGGTGGATGCCAGAACATTAATCCGTGATATGCATTGTATTGCCGTTTCAACGAAATCAGCCTGCTCGAGCAATAAGGATGGTCCAAGCCATGTGCTGAAGGCTATTGGTTTAACTGACGATGAAGCCTACTCATCCATTCGCTTTAGCGTGGGACGGTTTACCACGGAAGACGAAATCGATTTCACGATTGAGCGTGTGATTGCATCGGTCACCAAGCTCCGGAAGATCCATCATTCCTCTGCCAGCCTTCTATAACTGGGGGCGTGGGGGAGTACTTCTCATGAAGGCGTGGCCGGCGGGCTGATCAGCGCCAACATCGTTTGGACTGTTGCAGCAGGGAGATGCCGGAAGGAGCTGATGGTATTCGTGAATTGGTTCAGGTCCAGCTGTTTCTCCCGTGTGAGAGTCTTCATCCTGTCAGCCCATCCGTTCACGAGGTGCTTGTCGATGAATGCATAACAGATGACGGCGAGAGGAACGGCACCGAGGCCCAGCAGGAGCATCCAGGTATGAAAATAGACGGTCGTGAGTGGGACACCGAATAAGACAGCACTCACCACGACGACCAGCCCACGATAAAGTTTGATCCGTCGGTCGATGGCGGGCAAGGTGAGGTTAATAGCGGTCAGCAGCGCGGGTGGTTCGGCCATACAGGATTCTTCATTTGACGGGAGGGTTCCTTCTCATTCACTCCACTCACAGTGCTGCAAATTCCCCGCTTCATCAATCCTGAGAGGCAGAGTAAGATTGTATTGACTGATTGATCAAGGACGGGGCGGGTATGAAGCACATGGAGCTGAAAGTCTCCAATGAGGCTGCTTGCTCTCGTGATAGAGCATCCTTGTTCGATTGAATGTGCTCAAAGGCGTATCCTGCTTAATTCTCTGTCTCATCGGGTTTGGTCGATCCTCGCCGGTGTCGCACCTGGCCACTATCGGCATCGACATAAACATCGGGCGGAAGGCCTGCGTCCGGGCGTTCGCGCAATTCCCAGAGTTCGGCATATGCCCAAGGGCAGATAACCCAGAAATACGGCTGGTGGGTCTTTGCCACACGTGGTGACAACTGCACGGGATAGCAGAGTGCCTGGACCGTACAGCCGATGATTACTCCGGCCGGATTATTCACCACTTGGAAGGTGTCGCCGATTTCCGTGACGAAAGACAAGGGGGACTGCCCCACGTTTCTCATGGCCCCTTTGAAGCAGCCGGTGAGGGTCTGCCCCGGCCCAATTTCTGTGAGCCAAGCACCGCCCCTCCCTTTGGCGAGTCGCATCAATGAAACGGCGAAGTGTCCGGTCACCCCAATCACATGCTGGAGGGGAGGCTCACAGGGGAATCCTGTCACCACTACTCGGCGACCGGCAAACGCGTGGTACGGAGACTGTTCGTCGTAGTCGATCACCCATTCTGTGCTGTCAGAACATTTAATGCTTGTCACGAGGGGTCCACAGCGCGCGATGATGTGCCCGGGAGCGTGCAGCGTGCCTTCCAGTCGAACCTCCTCTTGTCCACTCAGGGGCTCTCCACGCGTGTGTTCCACCGGTAGACGGAGACCTACCACTGTTTCCCAGGCCCGTTCAATTTCCTCAGGAACCGAGTCTGGATCGTTTTCGTCAGGCATGGTACACGTATTCTTGAAAACTCAACCATCTAATTTGGTTGACCGCATACGGGCTAGATCCTATACGCGTTTGGAGTTCGGCACGACTATAGATGGTCGCAAATGAAATTTAAAGTACCACACGGTGGTGACGGAGTGGACAGGACAAGCCTAAGACCAGACACTATCTTTCCGACCATTATCGCTGGCTTCATTGTAATGCGCCCTCTCGCGCGACACATTTTCGCTTTCAGGGCTAGACGGCCCTTGCTATTAGTCAATGCCACGTAGATAATGCCGGCCCGATCTCATGGATCGAGGCCCTTGCACGACCGGAGTTCTGTGGCCCTCAATCGCACGGTGGGTTGTCCCCAGAAAACAGACGGAACTCGGTGACCAGCTACGTATGGGCTCGCGTGTAGGGGCGTCGGTACGATCCAATGTGCCGCAGGACGGTTTCGATTCAGGTATGGAGCCATCGTGGAAGACTCTCGCCTGATGCCCAGTACTGAGCAATCACCAGGAACGCCTCCTGCCGTGTTCGTGCGACTCCAGCAAGGTGGCACCTGGACGGACGAGCGCTCGTTCACGAGATCGTTTACGATCGGGCGGGCGCCGGATTGCGATGTCGTGATTTCAGAGCCGGCGGTGAGCCGACGCCATGCAGAAGTTCGCTGGCAGGCTGGCACGTGGCAGTTAGCGGATACCGGAAGCCGAAATGGAACGTATGTTGATGGAGCCAGGATCCAAGCAGCCCCGTTGTCAGCGCTCTGCCGCGTGACACTCGGACAGAGCCACGCCGTGGTACAGCTGAGTGTCGGTCGCCCTGCGGACGCGTGGCAGACAGGATCTGACCGTACTGCGCTCTTCTCGAGACCAGGTTCAGTGACGCAGCTTGTCCAGCAATTGGAAAGGCAGGATTCAACCGCCGATATCGGATCGGAGGCCCAACGCTACCGGGAAGCCGTGGCCAGAATCACGAAGCGTCAGTCCCGGAGGCACCAGCTAATCGTAGGGGTTATCGGTGCCATCTTGTTTACCATCGCAGGCGTTGCGGTCCATCAACGATACACACTCAACGATCAAGCGGAGCAAATTGCCGCTCTTCGCAAGTCTGCCGAACAGAGTTTCTACGCGATGAAACAGCTTGAGCTCAAGCTCGCAGAGCTTGACAGTCAGATCGCCCAAAACGCTCCAGCGAAGGACCAACAGATGATTCGCTCCGTGCAACAGGAACTGAAGAGCCAGGAACGCCGCTATGATCAAGACGTTCGAAAACTCGGTATCTACGCGAATATGAGTGAACGAGACCAAGCCGTGTTACGTGTCGCCCGACTCTTTGGCGAATGTGATGCGACCGTGCCGGACGACTTCCTTGCCGAAGTCAATAAGTATATCCAAAAGTGGAAAACCACTGGGCGTCTAAACGAGGGGATGCAGCGCGCAGCGGCCGCAGGGTACATCGGCACCATTTCCAATGCCCTCTTCACCAACAAGCTTCCGCCGCAATTCTTTTATGTCGCACTTCAGGAAAGTGGGTTCAATCCCAAAGCCCTGGGCCCCGTTACCACGAGTGGCTATGCGAAGGGCATGTGGCAATTTATCCCTGCTACCGCCACGAAATACAAGCTCAAGGTCGGCCCGCTCCAACATGTTCGCGAGTTTGACCCAGAGGATGAACGGTTTGATCCAATGAAATCGACTCGTGCGGCGGCTCAATACCTCAAAGACATTTATTTAACTGATGCCCAGGCGTCCGGGTTACTTGTCATTGCCTCGTATAACTGGGGAGAGGGTAATGTCATTAAAAAAATCAGGGAGCTCCCGAAAAATCCACAGGAGCGGAATTTTTGGCAGCTGAGGAAAAAGTTCCCGATCCCACAAGAAACCCACGACTATGTGTTCTACATCATTTCTGCTGCTGTGATTGGGGAGAACCCGCACCTGTTTGGGTTCACCTTCACTGCCCCGTTCGCCACCAATCTGCAGTAATGTCACGTCGTTCCAGCTGGCTACTAGTCCCAGTGGATTTTGTCCCAACTGTTCCCTAGACGAGGGATGAGAAGGGTAAAATGCTTCGCAGTATCGGGAAGCTCCCATGGTTTTCCGGAGGGCAAGATGGCCGTTTCAATGGTTATCTCGATGATGGCGGTTCCATTGGGCTCCAAATAGGGAGTGCCTATGGCCAGCTTGAATGATTGATAATTCCCGAACATCGTCTCGATATTTCGCTGTCGTTCGGGAGACATAACAGACATGCTGCGAAGTGCGTTCTTCTCTCGGTGCTCATATGCCTGTTTAAATTTGTTGAGGAGTGCCACAAGTTCAGGATCGTCAGGAGGTGGAGTCCGATCCAAACACTCGTGGTCGAGGTGGATTGGTCTGGTGATGGAAGCGATCGGTTCTGGTCTCAGGCGATTGACCTGAACTAGCATGTCACTATACTTGCCGTAGGCGGTTGTGAGTGCATTCTTTATGGCCTGGCAGTTCGATGTGTAGCGATCCTTTTCAAACTGAATCAGAAGGGTTTGGACCTCTTTCCCATGGTTCGATAGGGTCGTCTCAAGCTCTGTGATCGTTCCCTTGGCCTCTTTCTGATCGGGTGAAGTCCCTGAACTGACGAGTGAGTACACAACCCAGACACTGAGTGCTGCGAACAACGCGACGAGTATTGCAGTTACGTAAGGCCTGATCGAAGGCCTATCGTCAGAGTCACCAGACGCCGTTCCGTTCGGGAATGGTGAAGGTGTGGGGACCGGTTCAGGGGGGGGAGGCAGAGGGTGGAAAACCGTTTTGGCTGCGCTTCCATTGGTTGCTGGTTCCGGTGTGACGAGGCGGGTTTCACGACTGTCTCTTTGTCCTGAGGCGGTAGACTTTGGTTGCAATGTGAACAGGATATCCTCAAGTTGGCGGGACAGGAGGTCGGCGTTGGGCATGCGGTCTTCGCGATGACGCCGGAGGAGGTGTTGTACAACATCCTGCACCAGTGGTGGGACATGGTCAGGAAACTGCAGGTGCAGTTCTTCCTGGTCATGGACCAGTTTTTTATAGATTGCTGTGTCTGATGATTCGCCATAGGGTGTCCGTCCGGTCAGCATTTCGTACATCATGATGCCGAGGGAAAAGAGATCGGACCGGCCATCGAGCTCCAACCCATTTGCCTGCTCTGGGGACATATACGCGACCGTTCCGATCACCTCTTGTGGTTTTGTTATTTTGGCTTCCCTCAGCACCGCTGCAATTCCGAAGTCGGTCAGCTTGACATTCCTTTGTTTATCGAACAGCACATTGGCTGGCTTGATGTCCCGGTGAACAATTGGCTTTGGCTGGCTGTGCGCATGACTGAGTGCGGATGCGAGTTGCGCTGTGAGACGCACGACCTCGTAGACAGGGAGGGGTGACTGTTTCTTGATCATAGTTTCGAGGGTACCGCCATGGCAAAACTCCATGACGAGGACATAGGTCCCCTTATCCTTCTCGACCGTGTAGAGGGTCACAATATGGGGATGGCTCAGTTGAGCCATCGTACTGGCTTCCCGCAAGAACCTTTCGACAAAGGCTGGATGTTCAGTCAGATGGGGGTGGATACGTTTGAGCGCGACATCGCGGTTATTGGCCAGAGGCTCCCCGGCTTTGTATAGAACTCCCATCCCGCCACTGGCGATCTGTATTTGATTGGTATATTTGTCGGTTAGCATGTCGAGTCCTTAGAGTTGTACGGTACCGGGTGTACTAGGATCGGGCGGAATTATACCCAAGTAGGATGGGCAAGACCATTCCGCCGAAGCGGTTCCATAAAGGACTCGCCGGTTGGAAACCTGAAAAGGTGGTACTCGGCTTTCTTATGGCCACTCGATTGATGCCTCCGTGAATCTATTTCGATACAGCCTGGATCCTTTTGTATCCACCCCATTTGCCTCCCCTCGCACCCCATAACCACCGCAACCTCAATCCCTCATGATTGTGGTGAGTACCGGATTATGGAATACGTACTGCCCCTCGCATCACTTTTGCTTATTGTTTTGAACAAGGGAATGCAGGTTGGTGAGGGAGAGCTGATGTCCCAACTGATTATGGATTTCAGTGGGGCCATTAGAGTGCCACACGTAGGGCCAGATAGATCTGTATTGATGAATACACACTTCCCTAGCTTAAAGAGGGGTTGGTGACGGCCAACCAACCTGGTAGGGTCGGTATCGCTAATGGGGACTGGAAAGGCGAGAGTTGTTTCTTCGTGTCACCAATAAATTACAGAGTCAAGGCGATGGTCAGAAATGCGAGGATGAATGAGGAAAATCATTTGAAAGGTAATCGGCTACGTTGCCTGGATAGATCCCGTAAGACGCACGCCATTTTGGTATTTCTGGTGGTAGTCCCTATGTTTTGGGGGACAGCGAACAAAGAGAGTTCTGCCGAACCCCAACGATCTAGGCTTGCCCCGCTTCTCTACCAGAACTTACCGAGCAGAGTTCCCAACGAGTACATCGTTGTCTTCAAGCCAGGCACCCCACGCGATGTTGTCCAGGCCGTGCAGGGTTTGGTCATAAGGCGTGGCCGTACGATCAAACATGTCTACTCCGTGGTGCTAATTGGGTTTAGCTGCACGCTGTCCGTGGATGTCGTACACGCTTTACGTGCTGAGCCTAGCGTGGCTTCGGTTTCAAGTGTTCAGAACGGATTCTCAGATGCAGTTCAGCAACTCGATCCACCTCCTAACCCACGTCCCAATTGGCCGGCTCATAACTGGCCTAAGGGGTTAGACCGAACCAGCGAACGAGGCATCCCCTTAGACGGAAAATATACCTACAGTGAAACTGGAACGAGTGTGCATGCCTACGTTATTGACACTGGTATTCTTGCAAGCCATGAAGAGTTCGGGGGTAGAGTATCAGACGGTCGGAATGTAGCCAGTAATAACAATGATACCAGTGACTGCAATGGTCATGGAACGCATATGGCGGGGACGATTGGTGGAGTAACTGTTGGTATCGCCAAACAAGTCATTCTCCATCCCATTCGTGCCACGAACTGTGAGAGTCCCCATACAACGTCGAACTATATTGCCGCTATTGACTGGGTGACGAATCACATAATGACAAAAGGGTACGTCGGTAAGGCGGTTGTCAACTTTAGCAACTCATGGGATTACATTGATACCAACCTTAACGATGCGGTGAGAACCTCTATCGCTTCAGGAATTACCTATGTTATTTCAGCTGGGAATCGCAACCAAGATGCGTGTGGCTGGTCGCCTTCCAGCATCAATGCCGTGTCAGGCGCACCAAAACCCATCGTTGTAGGGGCCGTCAATCCGATGAATGATACGCGTTGGGTGGATGAGGGAAACCCAAATCTCGCTTCGAACACGGGTGTATGTCTCAATCTCTTTGCACCAGGCGCTGGTATTGTCTCGGCCTGGAAAGGTAATAACGTGGATTATCATGTATTGTCAGGCACCTCCAGTGCAGCAGCGCATGTTACAGGAGTGGTAGCACGTATTCTTGATGTTCATGTGGGCATCACTCTTTCACCTGAGCAAGTCTGGAGAAAACTCCATGATGCGAATAACGTTTGTCCTACTCCATGTTCACCACAGCCAGAACAATGGCAGGGTGTCATGGAGCCAAGGACAAAGAGGCCAATAACGGGTTCGCCCAATGAGTTGCTGCACTATGGGTTGCACAAAAACCTGATCCCTCCCCCTGCACCAAACAATCTTACGGTATCGGAGTGACGGGCATTTAAATAGTACAACACCAATATCAGTCTGGAATTCAAAAATGAGAAGGTAAATGGGGTGACCATGGCGACGTCATACAAGATCTTGACTGCGTTTCTGGTGCCTGTTTTTGTTTCTCAGATGTGTGTGGTGATAGCGTTCGCAGGAGGTATTGCCGAGCGCCAGCGACCTACACTGGCTCCGCTTTTTTACGAGAGGTTACCTAGCAGTATCGACAACGAATACATCATTGTCTTCAAACCAGGCACTCCACGTAATGTTGTCCAGGCAGTGCAGACTAGGGCCAAGCGGTTAGGTGGCATAATCAAGCATGAATACAGAGTGGTACTAAATGGATTTAGTTGCACGCTATCCAAGAGTGCAGTGCAAGCTTTACGTGCCGAGTCCAGTGTGCGCTCGATTTCAAGCGCCCTGAAGGGTTCATCCGAGGCAGTGCAGGATCTTGATAGTCCGCCTCCTAATCCTCGCCCGAATTGGCCCGCGAATAATTGGCCTAAGGGCATAGATCGAACCAGCGAGCGAGGTATCTCGCCGGCCCCTCGTCTAAACGGCAAATATACCTACAGTGAAAGTGGTAGTGGTGTGCATGTCTACGTAGTCGACACGGGGATCCTTGCAACCCATACAGAGTTTGGCGGGAGGGTTTCGGGAGGGATCAACACTGCAACAGTGCCGTATACGGGCATCACCACTGATTGTAGTGTCAATAGTCATGGTACCCATATGGCGGGAACGATCGGTGGAGAGACTGTTGGAATTGCTAAGAATGTCGAGCTCCATCCTGTGCGTGCTACAGATTGTAATGCACCTCCAGACTATCGAGACTATATTGCGGCTATTGAATGGGTGACTAACGACGTTCGCACTAAGGGGTATGGTGGTAAAGCCGTTGTCAATTTCAGCAATGGGTGGGATGTCGTTATTACAGACCTTAATAATGCGGTGATCAATTCAATGAACGCGATAGACCCCGCTACATCTAAGAGGTTGGATATTATGTATGTCATTGCTGCTGGAAATCGGAATGCAGATGCCTGTACATGGTCGCCATCCAGTATCAACGTCTTATCAGGCGTGCCCAAACCGATTGTCGTTGGTGCAGTCAATCCGATGAATGATACACGGTGGGTGGATCCGGGAAACCCACAAGTTGCTTCGAACACAGGCACATGTCTCAACCTGTTTGCACCAGGCGCTAATATAGTCTCGGCAGGGAAGGCCAACACCACTGATTATCGTGAGCTGTCAGGTACATCTAGTGCAGCCGCGCATGTGACAGGAGTTGTAGCACGTATTCTAAGCCGGAATCCGCCTCTATCCTCTACCGACTCCCAATCCGTGTGGAATGCACTCCATGTCGCAAACAATCATGCTGGAACATCGGGATGGACAGGGGTCAGCGATGCTGGACCAAACTCCCCAAATGAAATGTTGCACTACGGATCGCTCAGCAACGGGCAGAACGATGGTGACCCGCATATTACCACGGTCAACGAAATCCACTATGATTTCCAGCCTGGAGGCGAATTTGTCGCTCTGCGTGATGCCAACGGCATGGAGATTCAGACGCGCCAGACACCGGTCCCTGGCGCAGAGTATGTGAGCATCAACACAGCCATCGCAGCACGTGTGGGCAAACATCGGGTCACTTGGCAGCCGCACCTTAGTGGTCAGCCGGATCCTGCCGGCCTTCAACTCCGTGTCGATGGTGAACTTGTAACGATTGGAGCAAATGGACACGATCTTGAGGACGGTGGTCGTATGACGATGTTGAACGATAAGCGTACCCTTGAGATCAACTTCCCCGATGGCACCACCTTGTTCGTCACGGCAAATTGGTGGGGTGATAGAAGTCTGTGGTACCTCACCGTGCAAGTCTTCCATACTCCCGCTACTGAAGGAATTATGGGCAATGTCGAGCAAGACAGTTGGAAAAATCCGGAGTTTGCCGAAACATGGCGAGTGACTGACAAGACCAGCCTCTTTGACTATGCACCAGGTCTTTCAACCAAGATGTATTCAGTTCCAAGGTTCCCCTTGGAGAATACTCCGCCGGTTATGCCGGAGTATGAGATTCTTGCCAAACGTGAGTGCGAAGGAATCACCACTAAAGATTTAAGGCAAGACTGTCTCTTTGACGTAGGGGTAACCGGCGATAGAATCTTTGCAAAGAGTGCGCGGATACAAGAGTTGATCCAGCATGGTGCGACTAGCACGACCGTAATAGGCCATAGAAATTCTACACGAATTGGGGAAAAGGCAACGTTCACGGCGACAGTGGTACGACATGAGCGGGGAGACCTGATTCCTACAGGGGGCGTCATGTTTCTTCTTGACGGGAAGCCAGTTGGGAAGCCGGCACGATTAGACTCAAATGGTCAAGCGCGCTGGACAACCCGGCATATAGTGATCGGCAAACATCATGTAGCAGCCCGATACATTCCGGAAAAAGACAGCGTGTTTCTGTCTAGCTTCAGTATTGGCAGGTCGCACACTGTAAAGAAGAGAGAGGTTCGTTAGGACGACACAACTTCAAAAAAGTAAGGTGGAAATAGGCTGTCTGCCCTCAGGATGAATCCTATGCGGTGTCAGCAACAGCTGATTCATAGGAGTGATCGATGAAGTTTCAGAGCTTGAAGTGGAGAGCGATACATCTCATTCTCACGAGTACGACTGTGTGTAGTCTTACTTTGTTCAGTTATCTTTCGCAGTCGTCTGCGCAAACACTTGACCAGGTGGTCGATCAAGTGTTGGCCAATGGGTGTGTTGGTCTTGGCATCATAAACTCTACGGTGTTGGGACAAAATCTCGCGACTAACTGTGGCCTTAATGGCTCACAAGGTGGTAGCGGTCAAGCCACATCCAATGGAGGTGGTGGAGCTTCATTTCAAGGCTCAGCTGCCTCGATCCTCAACAGGGTGTTGCTTCAACGGTTGGATGAGACAGATGAAGAAGAAGGTCAAACTCACCAACGGTCCACCGCTTTGACTATCAGTCCTTTAGGTTCGATAGTAGTTGGACTTTCCAATAACCTATCTGTTGGATCTCCACTGTATGCGAGCATGGCCTCAAATGGAGGGTCAGTTACCTCCTTCACTTCGGGCAGTATGAAACGATGGAATGGAGTGGGAGTTTTTGTTAGCGGATTGGTCGAATCGTTGAATCGTGAGGTGACCACCTTTCAGGATGGGTATAAGTCGATGATCTATGGGTTCACAGGCGGCGCAGACTATCGAATTAGCAAGAAAGTCCTGACCGGACTTCTCTTTACTTATTCCAATACCAATGGTGACTTCCGCGGTGGCGGCAATTTCAATACAAATTCGTATGGCGGTCTCTTGTTTGCCTCATATCTCCCAAATGATAGGACATTTGTCCAAGTGACTGGTGGCTATACCCGCAATAAATACCTGGTTGGGCGTGTTGCAACGGTCAACAACGTCTTTGTAAATCCCCTAAGTGGGCTTGCTGCAAGTAACTCTAATGGCAATGTCTTCAGCCTCGGAGTCTTAACTGGGTATGACCAGCCCATTGGCCGCTTCACGATTGGTCCACGAGTAGGCATCACCTATACCAATACTCAGATTGCTGATTATACTGAAACTGGCAGGACAGGAATTGAACTGAAGTATAGCGACCAATGGATCCACTCCTTACAGAGTATCGTCGGAGTCCAAGCTACTGCCGCGTTTGGGACAAGATTTGGCGTCCTTGTGCCACAATTCAACGCCGATTACATCCATGAGTTTGCCAACTCGCAACGCTTGATCACTGTACAATTTGCCGAAGACTTCCGCGACAATCCCACTAAATTTCAGTTCAAAAATGATGTGCCGGTACGGAACTATTTCAACCTTGGAACTGGTCTTGTGATGGTGTGGCCGAATGGCTGGCAATCGTTTGTGAATTTCCGCGCAATGGTTGGCAACGAACAGTTCAATAATTACGCTGGCACTTTCGGACTCCGTATTGCTTTGTAGAGGGAGCGATCACGCCGCTACACGGAGTAGAATTCCAGGTGGGTTTGCGTCATTACTATAAGCGCACTGCGTTATAACACAGCGCTAATGGTCCACCTTGAAGTGCTCATCGCGTGAGGCTGGCTTTCTTCTTCCGATACTCGGACACGGGTAGGCTCTCTGTCTTGATTTCTACGGAAGCTTCAGCCTTTTCTATGGCGCCTGCCATTTCGGCTGTCGCAATAGCCTTAATGATCTCTGGTCCGTAGTGGGGGCCAGAGATCCGAAGTGGTTCCGGACTGGTTTCGTCGCCGACAGTATAGATTTCGCCCCCCTTTACGAGGACTTGGTCTTGATACTTATTTGGTACAAGATGTTCCACTGTTCTGTCAGCTTGGAAGTAATCGAGCATTAAATAGGCATCGCGCTCCGACTGAACGTACACGATCAACCGATCATTTTCGACGAAACGGCCATCGGGTTTGTTCGTCCAGATCCTCAGGCCGAACGCTGGCTTTCGGCTCTTTTGAGCCTTGCGATCCTCCACCAGAGTTTCCATTGCTTTCACTTGTTGCTGGATGAGGCCATCGAGTGATTCAGGGCTGAGCTTGGCCGTTATGGTCACGCAGATGGTTTTGCCATTGTGCTCTTCCGGACCGATGCGGATGTCTTCAAGCTTGCCGGCACTAAATGTTTCAACGATATCTTCTTCTAATTGTAAATTGTTTACCCGCTTGTAAGCTCTTATAAAGACGCCGTGAGTTCGAATCGCGTCCTCCTGAGCTTTTATTTCCGCACCGCGCCTGGCCACGTCGGGCGTCTCCTGATTCCCATAGTCCTGACACCCACGTCCTTTTACTGGTTCTAGTCCTTTTGTTTTATTGCCACGTGCGAAGACCGAAAGATCAGGTAGTAGGAATAAGACGAGCAGGGTCACTAGGGAGAATAGAATCTTGAGAGGCGTATGAACCCGCATGGTGGGTCTGAGTCGAAATTATGTATCCATTATCGATTGGAGTCGACAATCACCACTACTTTAGCCTGCCTCAGGAACTCAAAATGCTTTCGGACACCGAGGATGGTCGCCGCATCAGGAGTCTTGATAATAATATCCGTCTTTTTTTGACCGTCCGCTCTAAGGGCTCGCACGAGCAAGGGGTTCTGGGTGACACGCTGATGCAATTTCGCGCTCCGCACATCGCTGGCATAGAGCACAATCCCTTCCTTTGCACTCGGGGCGTTTCTATCGACATATGTCACGGAATATACCTCTCGCCCTTTTTCATCCAGGATACGGGGTTCAAGTGCGGTATGAACGTCCAAACCTGTAGCATCCACAACTAATCCAGTAAAGTGGGTTATTTTATTGTCAGGAGGAGGACTTGGATGACGATACGAACCGACCGTTGGGCTCAGGGGATCCGTGAAGGCTCGCCCTAATTTCAATTCAACGGTTGTCTCGACTGACCCATCATCATGTACGACCTCCTTTACGACTTGGGCTCCTCTGATGAAGCCATCCACTGTTTTCCGCATTTCAACGTTTGTGGCCACTAACTGGTCGACTGTACTCGTAGAATTAATGTGCACACCCTTGATGATTTCTAAGAGGCGACCCTGTGCAACGACCCACGCAGCCTCTCGAGCCCCTTCTTTAGCTTGAAGGGCATTTGCCGACTGGGGGGAGGGAATCCCAACTCCACGAGCGCTTGCAACCCTCGTCGTCCAATCGATTTCGCCATAAGGTGTCGTCCGTTCTATGACGTGCTCTGACTCGTTTGATGCGGGTGCTGGTGCCGTCATGAGCACGATAGAGCTACATAATATGATGATTCCACATGGTCTGGGTCCTATCATTTTTGTCATTGGCACCCTCCGTCCTAATGCGTATAGCATTTGTCCTATTGTGCATTTTCTGCTCTAAAATGCAAGGCTTGGCAGGTCGGGTACTCCACTTCATTAGGTCATCTTGATGGGCGAGAGGAGGCACAGGAAAGTGGCGGGTAAGTGAGAAGACTACGACCTCTTCAGGAGAACTTCGCCTTACTGTGACGCGGTCCTTCCCAGACAGCCGTATAGAGCGACTACGACAGGGAATGGCGAGAGAAGCATGTCCCACGACGGTGGCAGTTGTCCAGTCACACTTCGTGAATGGAAGCTCATGTACGCCTACCTTCACCGGGTACGCTCCCTCCAGCGCCCGAATTTCATCCATGAGCTCGTCGGGTAGTGTTCTTGTGATCATCTCGTCCTCATTGAGTTTCCCTGTCGGCACCTGACCATCTTGCATGATGTGCTTGTCATTGGAGTGTACTGCTAAGTGCTGACTTCTTCTATAGATTCGACAGATGTCTCGCACTCATGGGTACTCACAGTTGAAGAGTATGGGCTGTGACGGTCACTGTATAGGAGTCCCTTCCTTTCTATGGCCCCCTACCTTTTCGGTATGGTGAAAAAATCTGGACCCTCTCATAAGTGCCACTCGCGAGAGGTGTGCGGAGATGTCGCTCAGCTCACTCGGCCGAATGTGTCAATCATGACGTGAAAGGCTTCCGCACAGAAACCGGATTGAGAAGCGCGTCTGGTCAATGGGTGAGAACTAGGTGGGGGAATTCATGACACTCTTAACAATTTTTGAGGCAGCGAAGTTTTTGAGGC
>Ga0224505_10000909_pt1 | contig 19844 bp, 20 predicted proteins | sample SF_Jan12_sed_USG_FD_169102 | JGI IMG/M metagenome (GOLD analysis project Ga0224505, IMG submission 169102) | Sediment microbial communities from San Francisco Bay, California, United States - SF_Jan12_sed_USGS_4_1 | ecosystem: Environmental > Aquatic > Marine > Sediment | place: USA: California... | reverse complement strand
CTGAACAGGTGGACCGGCAGGAAGACCTTCTTCTCGTCCCGCCTTGAGGCTCACAATCATGCGCTCCAGGACGTCCATTGAAAATGGCTTAAGCAGGTATTCGCTCGCGCCAAGCTTCATGGCCTCCACGGCTGTTTCGATCGTCCCATAGGCCGTCATGAGCACAATCGTGACCTGCGGCGCGCGCGATCTGATCTCCTTGATCAAGTCAAGACCACTCAGCCGCGGCATCCTGAGGTCGGTCAGCACCAGCCATGGACGAAACCGGACAAGACGCTCCATGGCATCACTCCCGTCGACCGCTCCTTCGACCGCATACCCGAGTCTCTTGACCGTCTCCATTAGCGCGGTTCGCATTGATGGGTCGTCGTCGACGATCAGGATGCGATCGCTTTCGTCGCGCTGGTCTACCAGAGGGCCGTTCTTCTCACGTTCATTCATGCAGCCACTCCTCTGCGTACGCCAACTCACAGGTGCTATGCTCGTCTGCTTCTGGTTCGCGTTCTTTCTCTGTCGCAATCTGAGTCTCGCCTGAGGCTGACACCATCGACGGATGCGGTAGGAGAATTGCGAACGTTGTGCCCTGCCCGATCGTGCTGTGAACATCGATCCGTCCTTGGTGCGCATCGACGATGGAATACACGATTGCGAGGCCGAGGCCTGTTCCCTCATCCTTCGTGGTAAAGAAGGGGTCAAACACGCGTGAACGATGATCCGGGTCAATGCCCATACCGGAATCTCGTACAGTCAGTCGAACGGATGGTATTCCAAGCGTCTGCGGCAGTTCCTTTTGGAGGCTGATCGTTAAAAGACCTCCGTTGGGCATGGCCTGAACGGCATTGACAACAAGGTTCAAGATGACTTGCTTCAATTGCCCATCGTGACACCAGAGCGAAGGAATGTCTGGATCGATGTCCACGCGAATCTCTATCGGCACTTTGGTGATCGCATGAGCCGCCAACTTCATAGAATCGTGGATCAACGACTCAGCGCAGTGCCATCCACGAGCCATACGCACCGGTCTCGTGTACAGCAGGAGATTAGCGAGTAATCGATCCATCGATTGGACAGCCTGTGAAATCTGCTCAGCATAACGCTTGGCAGGCGAATCATTGGCAAGATCTCGCTGAAGCATGGAGGCGAACAGCTCGACGCTACCCAATGGATTTCTGACTTCGTGAGCGATCCGACCGATGAGCTCTCCCATTGCGGCAAGTCGATCCTTGCGCTGCAATTGCTCTTCGAGCTGATAACTACGAGTGACATCTTGAATCAGAATCAGGTGACTCGAACCGCCGCTTGAATCTTTGCGTAGCGGCACCTGACTGATTGAGACCACGGTCTGCCCGAGACGTTGTGGTTGATCACACACACTCACACCGAGACCGGTGAGGACCTCTGACGCTACGCGGTCGCGCAGTTCCGCCCCAGTGGCACCGAACATCGCCTCGGCGGCCAGATTGCTACGGGTAATCACCTCGCGCTCGTCCACCACCAATACTCCCGTGGATAATGATTCAAGAATGCCATTGAGATGCATTCGCATCGCCTCATTCTCGCAAAGCTGTCGGCGAAGCGCTTCATTGCTGTGCGCCAGCTCGCCATCCATCTGTTCCACACGTGCCGTCAATGCAGTATAGGACTGTTGTAGTGTCTGAGCGGCCTCATCAAAACTCTTGAACGCTGCCTGGAGCAGATCTCGTTCCTCTGGTTGCCCTGTCGTCGCAGTCATCATAGCCCCTCCATCTGACGAGATTGCCGGGCTGTTTGCAGACTGTTCTTGAGAGATGCGGCGATGCGATTGACCATCTGGTCGGCGGCGACGTCGAGTTCTGCTAGTGCGACCGTGGCGCGATCATATTGTTTCAACGCCGTCCAATGCTTGGCCGTTTGCAGACGCGCCCATTCGGCCTGCTGAGTATTCGGTTTCTTGTCTAAGACCGATTGATAGGCGGCGATCGCCCGCTCATGTCGATTCAGCCGAGACAAGATGTCCGCGTAGGACAGCAGCGTCCCGGTGGACTGTGTCGCGCCGGATTTGAACGCTTCTTCGAATGCAAGCGCGGACTCATCGAGTTTTTCCAGTTCTTCCAAAGTCTTGGCCAGCTGTAGATACATGACAGGGCGCTCAGGATGAACCGGATGGCGCAAGAGCCATGTTCGGCAGAGATGGAGAAGGCCTTGTAGGTCCCGCTGTTGCCGCATGGCACTGATCAGAAGTTGCAGGACTTCTCCTTCGTATGTTCCGATGGGAAACTGGAACCGGTATCGCTCAAGTACTTTCCTGGCAGCCTCTGCATCCCGCTGATCCAAGTAGTTTTTCCCAAGGCCGACTAAGGCTGGCTCAATCAGCGCTGAGTCTTTTGGGACTTTGATCACCTGCTGAAGCAGTCGTACCGATTCGGTAGTGAACCCCAGACGTCGATGGGATTCAGCGATCTCCAAGAGCATCGGGGAACGCGCATACCGCTGCTCAGCCATCGTTCCATGTCGATGAAACAAACTCACGATCGTCCAATCATCATGCGACGCGATCGCGGCCTCAATCCAGGGTATCAAGATCGCCGATAGACGCTCCGAAGCCTTCGTGGCCCAGGATTCCCCTCCCTTCCCGACACGAAAGGTGACCTCCTTGTACGTGCGGAGGGCGCGATGAAGATCGCGTGCCCTTTCGTACTCTTGCGCCAGGTAAAACAGCGCCTCGCTTCCTGTGGGATTATCACCTTCTCGGATCGCGATTTCCTCCATCAGCGTTCGATACGAGACATCAGTCTGTATCGGAACCGGCACGTTGTGGATCATGGCCCCAACCGTTGGGCTCAGGATCTTCCCTTCGGCTGATACGTGACTCTCAGTGAGTAGCGTGGCGAGTCGTAATTTAACCGTGGAGTCCAGCTCGCTTTGTGGGTACAGCGATAGAATAAGCGCATATATGAACTCGGCACGAGGCCGCTGATCGCCACTTCGCAAGTTCTCGGCCACATGGAGTAGCGCCCTAGGCGCATATCCATGGCGTGGATACAAATTGTAGAAGAGCAGCATCAGTTCTCGCGCGGAGGCATCATGATGCAGCTGGACCTCCGTCACCGCGTACCGTTGAAGTGCTATGGGATCCCCCCGTAAGAGCTCCGGCCATCGCCGATAGCTCAGATTGTAGAAGGGTTGCGAATCTGCAAATCGTTTCTGCCTGAACAGTGTGTGAGCCAGTCCCAACGTAGCGACCTGAAGCAACTGCTCGTTCTCACTTTGCTTCCGCACATTCGCAAACGCATGCTCGGCATCTCTCCATTTTCCCGTGGCCATGAACGTCTGTCCAAGCCCAAGTAAGGCTCGATTCTCGTCAAACGGAAGATGGAGAGAATGCGCCATGGCTTGCTCGTAAAACGCCTGTGCCTCTTGATACCATCCTTGTTCAAAGTACAAATCCGCAATCCGCCACTCTGCTCTCCTCGCGTTGGAGGACTGAGGATGGTCGCGCAGGAGTTTCTTGTATTCCTGAATGGCCTCGGATCGATTGCGGTCGGAAGACTCATCACGAAGCGATAACTCCACCAAGAACGCTTTGGCCGATGGGAGAAGCGCGCTTTCGGGATGATCGTTCACGATCTTCCCGAAGAATCGTTGGGCCTCCACCCAGGCGTTTTTCTTGTAGGCAGATTGGCCTTCCTGCCATGCCAGCGCATCAATCCCTGAGGATTGACCTTCTGGTCTTGGCCCATCATCGGGCAGGGGCTGGACAAGCTTTTCAATCGATGCTGGATCTTGCATCGTAGGCTTACGTTCAGGTAGTGGCGCCGACTCACCGATCGCCAACGGAAGGAACGCCGTCCAGACTGCCATCGAAAGCACCACCTGACTATATCGCAAGGTAAATTTATGCACGGCGATAAGACACCAGCAAGGCTCATGCCCTAGACATCTATTAAAAACTTCAAGGAAATCAGGATACTTTTCTGGAAGAATCGTGCCCGCGGAAGAATCGTGTCAGGATTGGCATCGACTACGTTGTGAGGTCGTCAATCTTTTGACTGGATGTCCGTGGCCATAATGGAAGGGTTTCCACCTGCGATCGCGGATCGACACCTTTGCGCTTCAGCTTTTCAACCAATGTCGTTCGATTGAGGTGGAGTAACTGGGCTGCTCGAGCGGTGACGCCGTTGGCTTTCTTTAACGCCTCCATGATGAGATGTTTTTCGTACTGCTCAACCTCTCTCGAGAGATGAATGCCATCCTCGCTCAGCCGTATGAACTGTTCCTTCAGCTCGGGGATGATCGATCTCCGACTGATCTTCTGAGGAAGATCTTCGGGAGATAGAATGCCTTGCTTCTTGAGGACAGCCAGCCGCTCCATCATATTTTCCAATTCCCGAATATTCCCCGGCCAATCATATTCGGTCAGCAGGCGAAGTGCCTCGTCATCAAGGCCGATGACCTGAGTGTGCTTACTCTGATTAAACCGAGTGAGGAAGTGGTCAATCAGGAGCGGAATATCAGTACGGCGTTCTCGGAGTGGTGGAATGACAATGGGGATCACATTGAGCCGATAGAACAGATCCTGCCGAAATCGCTTCTCTTCAACCATTGTTTCCAGATCTTGATTTGTGGCAGCAATGATGCGCACGTCGACGTGAATGGTCCGGTTCCCACCCACTCGCTCGAATTCCCGCTCTTGCAGCACTCGAAGAAGCTTCACCTGTAATGGGAGGCTCAGTTCGCCGATTTCATCCAGAAAAATCGTGCCTCCATGGGCTAGTTCAAAACGGCCCATGCGCGCATGCGTTGCACCGGTGAAGGCACCCTTCTCGTGCCCAAAGAGTTCCGATTCAAGCAGGTTTTCAGGGATCGCACCGCAGTTCACGGGGACCAATGGCCGATCTCTTCTCAGACTGTTGAAGTGAAGCATTCGGGCCACCAACTCTTTGCCCGTACCACTTTCGCCTTGTATCATCACCGTGCTGTCGCTATCGGCCACCTTTTGAACAAACTCCAGCACCTGCTGCATGGGTTCACTGACACCCACCAATTGTTCCAATCGATACTGATCCCGCACCGCCCGTCGCAGGAGATGGTTTTCCTGCCGCAGCCGATGAAATTCCGCGGCCTTCCGAACAACCACCGCGACAGTTTCGAGATCAAACGGTTTGGTAATAAAATCAAACGCCCCGGACTTCATCGCACGGACGGCCGTTTCAATGGTGCCGAATCCGGTCATCACGATGGGAATGATCTTCGCGTCTAGCTTGGAAAGGCGGTCGATGACCTCAAGTCCATCAATATCGGGCAATTGGTAATCCGTGATGACAATGTGAACCACGCTCTCTTTCACCGCCTGAACGGCCTGTGTACCGTCCTCCGCAGTAGACACGTTGTAGCTTTCCCGCATGAGCGCTTCTTGCAGAATCTCGCGCAAAGCGGGATCGTCATCAACAACCAGCACATGAACTTGGCTCATACGTAATCCATCTCGATCCATTTGGAATACGAAATTGTCAGCGGGCTTAGAATAATAATCTGTGGAAGGCAAAGCAAGTCATATCAACTATTGGGCAACGACCTGATACGGGGGAGTTTTCTTGACAGGCTCTTGAGCCTATTGATACTGTGCGACACGATGTGGGGACATCCTGTCACCAACGGGCTGGCGTAGCTCAATCGGCAGAGCAGCGGTTTTGTAAACCGCAGGTTGGAGGTTCGATTCCTCTCGCCAGCTCCAACCTTTCAAGCAGTTACAACTTCGACCACTTCGCTAGAATCGGCAGGTGTTATTACGGTGTTAAGAAGGTAGGTATTGAGCTTGTTTGCAGCCGTGAGGAGATCAGTCTCCGCCACGCTGTTATAACGCCTCCACATAAGCGGCGACTTGTGACCAATGATCTGCATAGCTGTCGTCGTATCCACCCCTGCCCGTCTCAAATTGGTTGCCGCACAGTGCCGTAAATCATGAAAGCGTAGGTTTTCAATCCCAGCCTTCCGGCAGGCCGTCTTGAATGCGGTTTTGACCTCCCCTACAGGATTGCGCTGATAGACGAACACATGCTTGTGAGCAATTTCTCTAACCTTAGATAATTCGGCCAAGGTGGCCTTGACCTGTGGCGTCATGGGTACTTGGCGGGGTTTCTTCGTCTTGGTATCCACCGCGCGCAAGGTAATGATCCCCCGATGAAGGTCAACCCGATCCCACGTGAGATTCAGGATCTCACCTAGTCGCTGGCCTAAGTGATACGCCGTCAACAAGATAGGCTTCAGGTGGGATGCTGCCACTTCGTAGAGACGCTCCCATTCTTCAGCCGTTAAGATTCGATCTCGCTCATTCTGTGCCGCAGGGATTGGTACCAACGTGGCCGGGTTCACTGTAAGCAAGCGCTTCCGCTTCGCCACATTGAGACAGTGTTTGAGGATAATGTGATCGTTGTTAATCGTCTGCAGGCTTGGTGCCTGTCCGTTGTACTTCTTTCGTTGACCCCGATAGGCTTCGATGTCCTCAGGAGTGATAGCGACAAGGTGTTTCTTCCCAAAGAATGGAATTAACTGGAGGCGCACGACATTCACCCGATCCTTGCGTGATCGGAGACGCTGAATTTCTTCCAATTCAAGGTAGCTATTCGCCCACACCTCAAACGTGATCGACCGTTCGTTGTCGCTCTTGATCACTCCCTTCATGAGTTCAGTCTTGATCAGGGCTTCTTGCTGCTTCGCTATGGTCTTGTTGACACTGCCTACCTTCCATCGTTTGAGCCTTCCGCCCTTAGCCGCTGAGGCTAATGAGAGCATCTTGCCATCATCCAACACGTGAAACTCAACATAATAACTGTCCTTCCGTTTGGTCAGTCCCATCGGACTACCTGCCTTTCTGTGGCTTCTTGGCCACGCCTACGAGTTGGTTGAGAGTGATATTGAGTGCCTGACACAGCTTGAGGAGTGTTGAGAGTTGCGGATCTAGCCGACCGGTTTCGAGTCTTGCCAGGGAGACATGATGCACCCCTGATAGCTCACTCAATTTCCGCTGACTCAATCCCCGACGCTCTCGCCACTCCTGTAGCCGCGTCTTCACGCCTCAGATGCTAGCTTAAAAGCACCGTCAATATCAACCCCACTTGGCTACCGGCATGACGGTCTGTTGTTTGATCCATTTATCCAGCATCTCTAGATCAAACTTGACCAGGCGGCCTACCTTCACATGAGGAATGCGCCTCTGACTCACCATGGTGTAGAGGGTATGTGTAGATAAGCCTGTATACTGTGAGGCTTCTTGAATCGTCACTAATCGCCGCTCTATGAGAGAGACACTTTTCATTCAACCCTTCCTTTCATACCCAGAAAGCCTGGTTCATAAAGTGCTGAAATCATTGAAGGTGCCATTTCCATCTTTTTGTTTATAGCCAAGGGGGGCCATAGACCCATTCCCTTTCTCTAACCTGTACAGATTCTCTGTAATGTGTACGTTGCCTCACCCAAATATGTGTATAGATCAGTCCAGATGCTCTGAGACTGTCTCAGGTCTCAGGTATTTACAGACAACCACTGAAGCACTGTCCCTAGGTGATACCTTCTCAACCGAGCTGTACCCACACAGGGAAGCCCTTTCTTCCGTAGGCGGCGGATGGTGGAGGGAGAATAGCCTAGATAGCTTCGTAATTCGGGCTCACTAAGATATCGATCTGTATCCTGGACGCTCAAGCTATTCATGCCCCCTCCCTTCCTCTGTTTCCTCCGCAACCGTGCAACCGTTCAGATCCTCAGGTTGTGGGAGGAGCATCTTGTTTCCCGGTAATGGTTCCCCCATCACCAAGCGATGAGGTTTGCCGTGTCTGTGTTCTTCATTGACCAGGTATCCCAGTGAAATAGCGGTTCGGATTCGTCGCCAGGATGAAGACTTGTCAATGCGCAACTCAGCAGCTACTTCCATGTTCGTAGCATGCTTGCCGATGCTTTTTTTTGCGAGGACGGTTCGCACCGCTCCGACTGTTTCACGGACAGTGTTAGGAACACTCAGACCGACTCCCTCAGCCAGGATGTCCCCGATCAAGCCCCGGATCACGGCATAATCCTCCAAGGTGGCAATGATCTGCCCTTCAGCATCCTTCTTCCTGTTGAGTTGGTGCAGTATGGCGTGAGCTTTGACCAGGTTGAGTAAAGCCGGAAAGTCTCGCCGCAACCTGACCGCGTCAGGAGGTATGGCCTGAGCCAGTGCCTTCGCATACGGAATGACGACTCGATGCTCGGCCTTCTCCAACCAGCTATGGAGATCCAGCCATTCACTCAAATCGGGCTGATTGGTCAAGCCGTCGGCTTGCCGTTCCAACACCCGTCGAGTTTGTTCTGGCGTGTCTGATATTGGAATCGAGAGAAGTCGGGTCTCATTTTCGGGGTGCAGCTTGATTGCCGTGGTGGAGCTGAGGAATCCCGTTGGACCAGGACGATCCAGAACCTTGGGCGTCCAACCATCCTTTGTTTGTATGAGGGTTTGATAACGAATACGTCCCTCGCTTAAGAGTGATCGGATGAGATAGGTTGCAAATTGCCCAATCCCAGCGGCTTCGTACAGGATCAAGAATCGATGGGACATGGGCTCTTGTAAGTAGGCGAGCACTTTTTCAGACATGCCTGTGAGTTCATAGTAGGCATCCTTGGAAAAGAATCGCAGGGTTGTGGCGAGGACGAAGCTCTTTCCGCCACTTGAAGGCCCCTTCAGGACGGCAGACACCATTCGTTCAAGGAACCGGCTGATCATGACGAGAAATATGAGCTGTACAGCCTGATCCTCCCCCACGACGCCGCACTTTCGAATCGTTGTTAGAAAGCGGTGGAGTATGTAGGCTTCTTTGGCTAGCTCAGGAGGTGCTGGAGCAGCTTCCCTGCCTACTGGTGATCCGTTTAAACCCATCTCCCCCATCTTGAGCGGTTGCAGTGTTGCACTGATATTAGGGGAGAGAGAGGGGGGTGCCGTGCTGGCACCTTGGTCTTGAGGTGTGGTTGATCCAAAATCGTCCATTGGAACTCCTATATAAGAGGTTGAACTGAGAGAGGCTCGTTCGCTCTTCACAGCTTCCCAGAGTCTCCATGCCTGCCCGAGGTCACCCCCTGATTCCTCAAGGAGCAAATTCGTGAGTTCTTGAGCTTTATCGAGGAGAGTTTGAAGGATGCGCTGCGAACGATTGAGCCTCATATCTAGTTAGATAGGAGGTTCGGCGGAAAAATTAACCTTGGGAGGATTTTATTTCTTGAAAGGCAGGATTAAACGGTTCTCAAGTTTCTAACCGCTTCCCCAATCGTTTTAGCCGTTTAGTGACGGCTGCTGCAGAAATGTTGAGAGCGGCGGCTATCTCTTTCTCGGATTCATCACCAAGCATTCGGTGGACTATTTGCTTGTCAGTTTCATCGACTAATGAGTCGAGTACCTCTCGCAATAGAATACCCTGGTCGGGCGGGTGAACCTGGGAATCCGTTATCCTGCTTCCACGCGTCGAGACTAAGTCCCCGTCCTCTCCTTGAAGCAGATCATCAAGGGACCCTTCTTCCCGATCTAGGCTTGCTCGGAGAACACGCTGAGGCTTGCCGGTTTTGGAGTCCTTCCTGCTACTGGAACGTTTCTTAAACTCTTCCCCCATATGCTGCTTGGTTGTCTTTTTAAGGTGTGAGGCAATCGGACCTTTAGCTGGGTTATAGGTCAACACACCTGATCGAAGCCCAAGGAGGGCCTCTTGTATTTCCTCTGTCGATGCTCGTTGGAGTGGTTGTTCTAGGTCCGGGGCATCCTTTGTGATGTCTAGGGTGTAGTCCTTTTCCCTCCGCTTCAGTAACGGCTTATATCGAAGCGCAATGGGAAACGTGAGTTCCTTGCGCTGAGTCCCTGCGCTGATGATGAAACGGCATTCAAAGTTCGGATCTCCTGGTAAGAAACATATTTCTTGCACAAACTGATTGTCGGGAAACCGTTGGATCAGCTGGATACCTTCAAGCTCAAAGTTGTTCCCTTGACGCTCCCACAGGCTCTCCAGATCGATATCAGGAGAATGTGCCAATTCCAATTCGTCAATGATGCGTAACGGGTTTCGTTGTGTTCTTATTCGCCTGATATAGTCTCCTCTAGGGAAGATCCGCCCATAGACCCACTCCTGTACATCTTCCCCATTCAAGGTGTATTGGCGGTAGTCCACTCGGCCAAGTCGCTCGCGGATAAAAGCGATGCTCCATCCCTTTGATTGTCCATCGTGTTTGTAGATGAAATCGGCCTTCCTACCCGTGCTGACAGCATGGTAGAAGTCCCATGTCACCTCACCTTTGACCGCACTGGTATGGAGGTCGTCAATTTCTGGCCTGCCTATACCCAGTTGCTCCCGAGCTTGAATGTCTTCAGGTGAGATAGCGAGGAATTGGTCAAAGCGGCTGAGGTCGGGACTAGCCATAGAGCTCTATCCTCTCCCGGCCCCTTCAATCCTGTCAAGGCGACCGACACTTCACAGATTCAGTCTACGAGGGAAAGTCTAAGGCCCTCGGTGCTGCAAAAGTCTACAGGGATAGTCTGATGAAGTGTCTACGACCACTGACCCAGCGTGAACGCTGCCGGATCAGGAAGAAAAACAACCGTTCCGGTATATCGGGAGTCACCAGGATTGACGCCTTGGAGAAGCACCGAGGAAAAGTACGTCACCGGCTGTTTTGGCTCGCTCAATGGCCTACTGGTCAGGGCAAAGCCAAAATGAAGAAGTTTTCTATCAGTGAACGTGAGGCCTTTCAGCGGGCCGTACGTGCGAGACGAGAGGCGCTCAAGCGTCTTGCGGAGGGAGCCTAGCTTCATTAGCCACTCAGCAGGTAATTTACGGACATTTTCATGATATACTTCATGCATGCTTTCAAAGAAACACTCCAAGTCCCGTTTCGTTACCAAGCGCAACGGCAAGGGCTTCAATGGATTCAACAAAAAGACCACCAAGCCACTGCCTGATACCAGCCGTATCCCATGGTTTTCACCCATGAAGAAAACGGGAATGCGCACATAGCCCCTGCACACCTTACAAGTCTTCAAACAATCGAAGCTGGTTCGGATCTGCTTTTCCTCTCATAGAGGCTGGACGCGTCATGTCCTCCGTCCTAGGCTTCTTTTGTGGTTGAGATTCTCTCAGTAACTGTTCCACCTGGCCCCAGGTATCGATCCGCTCAAAATGTTCCAAGTCATTCTCATGAAGATTCAGGCTCCACTGTGACCCGGCCCTGGTCCTGGTTCCTGGCGGTGCGTTCACGTAGCGGAGCTGGAAATACCAATCACCTGCTTGGTCTGTGCCGAGGGCATACACCATGCCGATCAGACCGGCACGATGGCCAAGATGCGTCGTGCTCAAACGAAGGTAGATGCCTTTGGTGATATCCGGACGGGTGATCATAGTAGCCAATGGTTACATGCTTTAAATTCAAGGTCAAGGGAGATTTGACGAAGGCTTCCCCCTCTAAGGAGATCGGTTCGGTTCCTTGCGCCTGAACTGATGCGCCCCATACAATACGGCCCTCTCTCACTACTGGATCAAACCATGCCCTTTGTCCTGCGGCCTCACCGTCGGTTCCCTGTGCAATGCGTCTGACCACAGTGAGGTTGGTGCAGCCACTGGGCGTAGGTCACATCTGTTCAAGAGTTTCAGTTTCCAATGATGGCCCTTGAGAAATGAGCACATTTGTGCATACCCCCCTTTGGGGGGGGTAGATATCCTCCATGAAAAGGGCGCACAAAACGTACCATCCTCTAAGCATCACACCATGTAGAGGGGCTTACCGTGCGTGTCCGCTCGACTACCAGTTATTACCAAAACAAGCTCTCTTACCTGGGGTACTTCCACTTGGCACCGATGGTTAGGAAAATGACGGTTCGCCGCCTGCGTCAGGTATTTCGTGCAATAGCTGATTGGAGGTGTCACGTCGTGAGGCCGAGTTCGCGGCCATTCGCATTTCGCCTGGAGCCCTGCGCAACCTGCAATCTGCAATGCCCTCTATGTGCCACCACCTATCGCAAATTCACAGCGCGCGAGACCAAGGTCATGACGATAGCTACATTTCAGGCTATTCACGAACAGATCCAAGCGTACGCTGTCAAGGTGACCTTTTATTTAGAGGGTGAGCCCATGCTTAACCCACATTTGTTCGAGATGATCGAACTCACGACGCGCAGCAACGACGTCTTCACGTCGTTTAGTACCAACTTCACTCAAATGAAGCAGCGTCTACTTGGGCCAATGTTCGCATCACGCCTGGGCTGGATCTCTGTGAGCATTGACGGTTTCCATCAGACAACCTATGAAAAATATCGTGTGGGTGGCGACGTGAAAAATGTGCTCAACGGTATTGCCATGACGATGCAGCACAAGCGTCGTTACGGATTTCGTTACCCCTACATGATTGTGAATATGATTACATTTTCTCATGTTTCTCTCGATGAGCAGGAGTTGCTCCGGGAGTTTTGTAATGAGCAAGGTGTCGACGAGTTCCACCTTCGTCCAGATCAATACGGTATTATGGGACCGTATGATTCAACCATTGTACGCAGGCCGGCGAGCCGTTGCCACTGGCCTTGGCTCTCCATGTCCATTGAACCAGATGGCACTGTTTATCCCTGTCCAATTGCCTTCGAGCAACGGCTTTCATACGGCAACCTTCTTAGGGAAAGTCTGCAAGAGATCTGGAACAACGACCTTTACGTGGCTACGCGCAGGTACTTGAGCCGCACTGGCGATGATCGAAGCGACATGCCTCATCTCCCCTGCTTCGACTGCCGTTGGTTCGGCAAATGTGCCCCGGTCAGTAATCTCGTTCAGATACGCAAGGACTGGCTACGTGAGTCACATGAAAGAGCAGAGTCTAGAAAATTGTGATGAGCAACGACTAGCTCCATACAGGCAATTGGATAAATATTAGCGAACAATTAGAATAAATGAGCACCAGCTCCAGAAGATACATGCGAGATTCTAATGAAATTGCATGGAGAGCGGATATTCCCGGTGGCCTCCGGGATCTCCAGTTCTCACGGCGCGTCGAAGCCCATCGTGTAGAGGTGCTCTTATCTCAAGACGCTCAGCAATTCTTAGTGCGTGAATCGCCCGAGGCGGAAAAGCCGTGGGGGCAGGCGCTTATTCAGTCTCTTGGTAACGTACGGGGTCAACGGATACTTCAATTAGGTTGCTCGCTCGGCCAGTTTACTGTGTATTTGGCGAAACAAGGGGCGTATGTCACTGCTGCCGATGCATGTCCGGAAGCGCTCCAGGTAGCGCAGCGCATCGCAGAAATTAATGGCGTACAGATTTGTTTCCAGCAAGCTTCTCCAGATCAGGTGGAGATACCAGCCGGCACCATGGATCTCGTTTTTGGGTTGCCAACTCTACATCACCTCTCCCGGCCCGATGTGCAGATGACCTTTCGCAACACGCATGCTGCGCTTCGACGTGATGGCCGGGCGGTTTTTGTGGAAGGCGTGGAAAGCAGTCCGCTCTTTAGCTTCCTCCAGAACTTGTTGCCCGTCGGCAGGCCGATAGAGGAAAAATACCGGCCTTCAATCTTGTTTCGGAAACAGTGGCGGGAATGGATTGTCCGTCAGGAGGAGCGTGACATGCATCTGTCCGAATTTTATAAGGGCGCCGGTCTCTTCCGACGAATGAGCATCCATCCGCTCGGGCTGATTTCTCGGTTTGATCGGTTCGCCATTATGAGGCGCCGGTGGCTGCTGGACCTGATCGAAAAAGTCGATGCAGCTGCATTGACTCGGTTTCCGTCCCTCGGCCGCTATGCTCGAACCATGCTGGTCGAATACGTGAAGTAGAGGCTGTGCTGGACAGCTGCTCCTCCGTGCTAATGTTGAGAGGTTTCAGTTGGATAAAGATTCGAAGGGAGTTCGGTAAGGAGAAAGAGCCATGAAAGAGGACCAGGTCACCGAGGGGATGCTTCGTCTCTATCACCGACTCCCGGCTCCAGCGCGCTTGTTAGCAGCAAACTTACGTGGCCTTCAACTACGACGTTTGCAATACGGCCCAGAGATGAAACGCCTGATCACTGAGGCGCTCGAACGTGACACAAGGAACGGCCAGAGGTGAAGTGTGCGCATTTGCTATATCTCACATTCAAGTTCGCATTTTACCAGACCGTACGTAGAGTACTTCTCCCGCGCTGGACATGACGTGCACTTGGTCAGTGTTGATTTACCCAACGTTGAGAGCGGGGTCACCTTCCACTCTCTGTGCGCACCATTCGACCCAATGACCAACAAACTAGGATACTTGCGTGCACTTTCAGCAATCAGTCGGACGATACGCGCCATTCGTCCCGATATTGTTCACGCCCACTACCTAACTAGTAACGGCTTCCTCGCGGCATTCGCAAATGTCCATCCCTTGATCGTTTCCGCACGTGGTTCAGACGTATATCGTTCTTTTCACAGCTCATTCAGGCGTTGGGCACTGAGGTTCGTATTCAGTCGCGCAGACCTGATTAACGTGGTTTCTGAAAGCCTTGGTGAAAAGGTGGTGCAGCTTGGTGCACTGACCTCTAGGGTCTCCTGTTTGAGCCAGGGTATAGAGACCAAAAGGTTCCTCGTTGAGAGGTCGATCCGCAGACCTGGTCCGATCCGCATCATCCACACGCGTTCGCTAGTCGATATCCAACAAGGTGATAAGATCATAGAAGCCCTTGCTCTGCTGAAACGAGATGGCATCCCCTTCCAGTTTACCTTCGCTGCGACTGGGCCACAGCAAGGCATCCTTGAGGCACTGGCGCGTGAGAAATCTCTTGATTCCCACATTACATTCCTAGGCGGATACCACTACAAGGATAAGACCCTACCAACGTTGTTAAGTTGGGCAGATATATATGTATCGGCTTCTCTCTGGGATGGAGCAAGTCCAAGTTTGTTCGAAGCTATGGCAAGTGGCGCATTTCCAGTTGTTTCTGATATTCCTGGAAATCGGGACTGGCTAAGCGGAGATCGGGACTCTTTGTTTTTCGATCCGTACGACACCAAGCAGCTCGTTGATCAACTGAAGCGCGCTATTGGTGACGAGGCAATACGCCGCGAGGCGATCTCGCTCAACCACCAAAAAGTTACACAGCATGGCGAACGATCCATGAACATGGCAACGCTTACGAAGGTGTATGAACAATTAATAGCAGGGGGCCAATAATGTTCACGCGTTCGACTTCGGATACGTGCCTAGCCCCCTTAAACGGGTCCAGATCCTATGTTAGGGTTGGGCCGAACGAAGGGCTGCATGCCACGTCTCCGTCACACCGACGAACAGATCCTCGCCAAACTGCGTGAAGCAGCAGTCGCCTGAGGAAGCTGACCTGCCTGATGGCACCAACGTAAACCACATACTGGTCAAAGAGGGGTGGTGTTGGTGGTATCGGAAGTATGCACCGGGTGACATTGAGCTTGAAGGGTTGGAGAAGGACGCACGAGAAGGGAAGAAGGGCTTATGGGTCGATCCTAGCCCCATCCCGCAGTGGGCGTGGCGCAAAATTAGGAAAGACTAGATGAACACGGACACTCTCGCACTTTTCTTTTCCACCCCATAGACTAACACGGGTTTAACACTGGTCTTGGAATGCCTATCAATATCTTTGAGGGTGCACGTCGGATTGCAAAACTCGTGGCCATTGTGTGGGCGTTAGGTATTTCATCCTTCATCCTGATGCAGAGTCCGTATCTCGCTGGCACGTACTATATTTCAGCATCACATAAGAGGCATGTTTCAAGTGCTCTACTCTGTGAGTACCAAACCCATTTTGACGCAGAAAATATAACGATCACGACAAAAAAGGGAACTGAGGCACACGTCACTTTGTGCTTTCCGCCAGAAACAAAGGAGTTTCTTGTCACAATTCCATCAGGCGTTAAGTATGCTGTTACTGCACCCGTAGTCGCAACTGAGCAAGAGGTAGTGGCCTACTCTCAGGAAATCGCCGAATTCGAGGATAGATTAAAGAAAGAAGAACCGGTAGTCAGTCCATCTGTGCCCCGGAGGCTTCAAAAGCCATGGGAAGAGGACGCTATCGTTTTGAATTGGGATAGGCAGGTTTTCGCTGAGCACATAAAACATTCATTGGTGTTGTCCCAGGCGGATGAAGATTGGATTGATGGTCAGTGGCGGGAGCAGAGGTGGTATGCAATCTGGCAAGGATTGGTTGTCCTTGTTACCGGGATGGCATTCTTGTGGGCGTTTACCTGGTCAATCGGATGGATTGTGCGTGGCTTTCTTGGCATTCCACGAGGGCAAGATCATAAGACGATGTGATATCCCCGGCTCGCCGTTAGCATACAATGACGCCTATGCATGGCTATTTGTCAGGTTCCTTTTTCATCACGCTTCTCGTTGATGGCGCAAGTCCCTTGATTTCTTACCTAGAAGGCCGAATGGAACGCGAACAATAACAAGTATCCAGAAGCGCCCAAAGGGAACTATCATGAGAATCATATTAATCGCTTTTGCTCTGCTCCTTGGTGTATTCAACGCGGAAGCTGCTTGCCCAACTGGAAGCTACCCCTGGGTAGACAGTTGGGGAAACCAAATATGTAAGGCTTTTGATACAGGCGAAACACGATCTATTCAGGGGAGTACCTCTAGATGTCCAACAGGTTCACACCCCTGGGTTGATGACTGGGGAAATCAGATCTGCAAGGCTTTTCAAGGTGGAGAGCAATACTACGATACTTCGAAAAGTTGTCCTATTGGCACGTACCCATGGGTTGATAGTTGGGGGAATTCAATTTGTAGGCGGTTCTAAGACCCTTTTCATTTCCGTGGTGCACAGGGGAAATGCCATGAAAAACTCACTAGCTGCTAGTCTTCTATTTACAGTGCTCGTTACCAGCTCTGCGTTTGCCGAACTCAATGGCAACGGATGGCTGAAGCTGGATCGGATGAATCAATTAGCTTACATGCAAGGTGTTTTAGATGTTGCAACAACTCTTGACCAGTTCAGTAGAGAAGCTGCAAAGAACAAGGGTCAGAGTGTTCGTGAGTATTGGAATTCGCAAGGTATTCTTCTTGAGTTCTATGCTTCAGTGGGATGCGACCGAGTTTCAACAATGCCTCCGGAACAGAAGCTTGCCATAATACAGAAGTACGTGAACGATAAGCCTGATAGGTGGGACTATCCAATGACCTTCATAATCCAGTATGCCTTCTATAAATTTTGCGAGGAATAGATTAGCCATCGCTTACGTACTCGCTCCCTTTTGTCCAGGTGGTGCAAACCCAATATGGGACCCGAACCCATGACCCGGAGGGGGTGTGCCGATTGAGGGGGGGGGTCCAGGTGTTAATACGGTGTTAGTGAGAGCGACAAATCACACTGAAGTGCAATGAAATGGTAGGAAGTCAAACTAGAGCAAAATACAGTATTCCATTGAGGGGAGAGGGGATTGCCCAGGTCTTCAACGACTTGAGCAATCCCTTGTCACTGATTTGTAAACCGCAGGTTGGAGGTTCGATTCCTCTCGCCAGCTCCACACATTCCGCTGACAAATCGCCCCCTTTGCAACTTACGGAACTGTTGCTCTCCCCTCTCAATTCAGCCAGTGTAACCGCTAGTGTAACCGTCTGCTTTTCGAAGTAGGCAGTCAATGACTGCGCGGCTTGTTGCAGATCTTTTTCGTTCACGATGTTGTAGCGGTCGAACACGCTCCGAGTCTTGTGCCCCGAAATCGCCATCGCGACCTTTTCAGGCACACCCGCCCGGACCATATTCCGAACGGCAGTCCGTCTGAAATCATGCGGAATCTTGCCCTGCCAGACCTTGCGCCGCTTGGTGGCATCCTCCACCATCTGCCCAAGACCCACCGCTTCGCACGCTTTTCTCCAGGAGTGATTCAAGGTCTGTAAGCGAATGCCTCCTCGATGGCAGATCCACGGGCAGGCAGGCCACTTCGCATCGCACCGGGCTTTCCATGTCCGCAGGACTCGATGGAGATCGCCCGTGAGGAAGAGCACCCGTGGAGTGTTCGTTTTCGTATCCTGTGCTTGAAGAAAGAGTTTCCCCTCGGTCCAGTTGATCTGCCGCCACTGGAGGGAGCAAACCTCTCCCATTCGCATACCGCTGTAATAGGCGAGGCTGACAGCAACTTGTACGTAATCAGGCAAGGCCCCTCTGAGCGCGAGAAAGTCCTCATGCTCAAAGAACCCGGACCGAATATTGTGCTCTTTCAACATGGGGATATGAGGCACACGCCCAACGAGTTGAGGCGTCTGCTCAAACCCCAATCGGAACATTCGTTTGAGACACCCAAGTTCACGGTTGATTGTGCCACTCGCTGCCCCATAGCTCTGCCGCTTGACGATGTACGCTTTGATTCGTTCGCTTGTGATTCGCACCGCGCGCATCTTCCGGAAGAACGGCCGGAGATGGAGCATATATTCCCCTAAACGTCTGGCCGTCTTTCGTTTGTTCATCTCATAGTCTTGCTTTATTAGGTCCGCAAGATCTTCGAACCGAGTCCGATGGATCCTCGGTCCACTATACAGCCCGTTGGCCACATCGCCCTCTCGCTCCTTTAAGATCCTGAGAGCCTCAGCACGCTCGAAGGTTTTGGTGCCTTCCTGAATCGGTCTTCCCTCAATGTAGTACTTCATCCAGTACGGACCGACCTCTCGTAACTCATGCGATACAGGGTCCCGCTCCTTCCTGCGATAGATCATGCCCATCGTTGTTCTCCCGCTTGTGTTTCTCGATGAACTTATCCATATCCACAATGTCGACCATCACACGCCGTCCCTGTCGAACTTGAGGAAGATGCCCCTTCCAAATCAGATGACGAATTGACCAGGGGCTTCGGCCGAGATACTTGCCAGCTTCCTTCACACTGTATAACCGTTTGCTAATCGGCTCACTCATCTCACTCACCTCCTTTCTTCGTTAAGGATCTATCCTTCTGCACCCAGATTGGCCAAACGATCAGCGCGCTTTCTGAGCACCTGAACAGCCTTTCGACCGATTGAGTCGACTACCACTTTCATAGCACCCACCTCACCTTCCAAGACCATGTCCATGATGACGGCAGCGCGCACATATTCGGAAACTGTCACCCCCTGCTTCTTGGCCACATTATCGATCAGCTTCCTTTCCTCAGGTGTGACCTTGAACTGCATGAGCTCTGTACGTGATGGAGCCATAAGTCCTCCTCTTGTAATACGTAACATATTACCAATTACCTCATGGTAATACGCGATGTATTATTTGTCAAATGGGACAAAGAAATGTCGATTGGGAGGTATGGACGAGCGATCGGCTTGTTATACTGGAAATTCTACCAGGAGCATTAAGAAAAACCTAAAAACCAGCAGAAAAGCCCTGCCGCAACGTTCAAAATAAAGCTTAGGCTAGCGGTAGTCACTAATTTAATCACACCATTCTGGGCTAGGGCAGCATTCTTTGTTATGGCGTCCTGATCCCCGTTCGTGATTGCAAATAGGCTTAGAGTGCCCGCTTTTTCTGCCCACTCTGCCATGCTTCTATTTAACCTTCGGCCGATCGTTTGCAACACGATAAAAATCCCAAAAAGGACAGGCATGATCGTAAGTTGCATGGACTGCGATACCCTTCCGCTCAAGTACAGGGAAATTGCCGCAGTCGCAAATAGTGGTAATATGGAACAGTTTAATTGGTCAATCCACCATTCGTATTTCGAGTAGAACTTTTTTACATTAATGGATGCATGTGGTTTGTTTCTCGCTTCCATCCAGTTCTTTACTCTTAGGAAAACCTCATCTGCATAATCCTCCGCCCCACGATTTCCTTGGACACTCAATTGGGGCATACTGCCCCTCAGTGAGGGAGGTGTTCATGGCGAAATCGAAAGCAGAGCGAGGTCGGTT
>Ga0224505_10000908_pt1 | contig 19849 bp, 13 predicted proteins | sample SF_Jan12_sed_USG_FD_169102 | JGI IMG/M metagenome (GOLD analysis project Ga0224505, IMG submission 169102) | Sediment microbial communities from San Francisco Bay, California, United States - SF_Jan12_sed_USGS_4_1 | ecosystem: Environmental > Aquatic > Marine > Sediment | place: USA: California... | reverse complement strand
ACGATACTCGTTCCAGCTCGCGAACCTCTCGGGCAACCCGGTGCGCGGAATGCCGTTGAAGATCATCAGGCGGAACGACATCAGGCCGGTACGCTCCCCTTCCCAGAACGGCGAGCTGCACGAAAGTGCCAGCAGGTGCGGCAGGAAATACCGGGCCTGGTTCATCAGGTCGATGCGCAGTTCGTCGTCGTCGATGCCGACGTGCACGTGCAGGCCGCAGATCATCATGCGGCGCGCCACGCCCTGCATTTCCTCGAGCAGCGCGACGTAGCGCTCCTTGTCGGTTCGCTGCTGCTTGGACGACAGCGAAAACGGATGGCTGGCCGACGCTATCGGCGCCAGCCCGAACCTGGCGGACTCCTCGACCACGGCGCGTCGCAACCCGGTCAGCGACGCGCGCGCCTCGCCGATCGTGCGGCACACGGGCGTGGCAACCTCGATCTGGGAGCGCAGGAACTCCGGAAAGGCGCGGCCCTCGGTGCGCTCGTGCAGCGCCGAGAACAGCTCGGGCGGCGGATCGATCGCGACCGCGCGCGTGTCGACGTCGACCAGGAGGTATTCCTCCTCGACGCCGATGGTGAACGGCGGCGCTTGATCAGGCACGGGGCGCCACCTTCGCGAGCAACTGCAACGACTGCGGCTCGGCCAGGATCTCGCCGATGATGCGGGCCAGCAGGCGCACCCACCGTTCGATGCCTGCGGGTGAACTCAGCAGGTCCTGCCGGACCTCGAGGCAGACATGGGGCAGGCCGTGGGCCTTGGCGTGGTGGTCGATCGTGTAATTGGCGGGGTGCTTGCCGCTGTAGGGCTCGTTGTCGCCGATCAGGAGCCCCTTCTGCGCCCTGAGCCGATGCAGCAGTCGCAGCGCGTTGGCCTCGTCCCGGTCCCACAGCACGCCCGCGTGCCAGGGCCGCGTGTTGCCGGCCAGGGTCGGCGAAAAACTGTGCACGGCGATCAGCATTGGCACGACGCCGCGGCCGCGGAACCCGCGCACCATGGCCTCGATGCACCCATGGTACGGATCGAAGAAGGACGCTAGCCGCACGCGGCGATCGTCATCGGTGAGAGACTGGTTGCCGGGGATGGCCCAGCCGTCGCTTTCCTTGCGGAAGGCCTCATCGTCGTCCGGAGAGCGGTTGCAGTCCACGACCAGGCGCGAATAGCCAGCCAGCACCGCCGGGGCGTCCAGCGCGTGGGCAAGGCCCCGGGCAAGTTCCCCCGCCCCGATGTCCCAGGCAATGTGCTGCCAGCTGGGCAGTTCGGGCAGTCCGAGCCGGTCCAGGGCCCGCGGGATCGCGCGGCTGGCGTGGTCGCAGACGACCAGCGCCGGCGCCAGCCCATGCTCCTCCAGGACGACGAACGGCGCGGGGTCGCCCAGACCGAAAGCGGGCTCGGCAGCAGGCGTCTTGGGCGGCGTGGCTTCCATCTGGCACGGAGTTTACACGGGCTCCTGCCCCCCTCCCGCTTCCACGGAGAACGGGCCGGGGGGACGGCGTTCCTCCAGGACCCGCGCCGGGCTGGCTGGCGGATCGCCCCTGTCGCGACGAAGCGGTCCCAAAGAGGTGACACCCGTCACAACAGGTTCATTCCTGGCGGTCATAACATTCGGCGATGCCCGACCATGCGGGCGAAGGATCGTTGCGTTCCATGAGCCTGCACCCGCGACTGAAGCAGCAGTTCGACGACTCCCGCGAGGAAGGCGGGCATCTCAACCTGCGCAAGCTCCTGCACGCCATCAGCGACGCCTACGCGGACTGGGACGAGGAGCAAAAGGGTGTCGTGCATTCGATGCGACTGCTGGCAGACGAGACCGGCGCGCTCACGCGCGAATTGAGGGAGAGCGCAGCGGCGCAGCTGCAGGTCATTCTCGACCACGTCAAGGACGCGATCATCACCGTCGACGAGACGGGCCTCATCGAAACGCTGAACACGACCGGCGAACGGGTCTTCGGCTATGGCGAACAGGACATTCGCGGCAAGCGGCTCGATCTCCTGATTCCCTCACTGTCGCACCTCCCCCGCATCGCCGAGACGCTCGAGGAACTGGCGGCATCCGTCGACAACACCCAGGCCGACCTCAAGCCGCGCGAGAGCAAGGGCCGGCACCGGAACGGGACCCTGTTCGACGCCGAAATCGGCGTGAGCAAAGTGCGGCTCGAGGGCCGCGAGTTCTTCGTCGTCTGCATGCGTGAAACCACCGCCCGCAAGGCGTCGGAAGCGGCGATCCGCGAGAGCGAAGCCCGCTACCGCACACTGGTCGAGAACGCGCCGGAGGCAATCGTCGTGCTCGACATGGATGCCGGCCGGTTCGTCGAGTGCAACGAAAACGCCGTGCGCTTCTTCAAGATGACGCGCGATGAGCTGCTGGCCGCCGGTCCGGAGCAGATCAGCCCCCCGTTCCAGCAGGATGGCTCGCCGTCCTTCGGCGTAGCCCGCGGCCACATCGAACGCGCGCTCGCCGGCGACGCGCCTGATTTCGAGTGGCTGCACCGCGACGCACTGGGCCACGACATTCCCTGCGAAGTCCGGCTGGTGCGCCTGCCTTCCTCGGGCAGGCGCCTGATTCGCGGCAGCATCATCGACATCACCGAACGCAAGCGCAGCGAAATGCTGTCCGCGGGCGACCGGCGCGTGTTCGAAAGAATCACGGGCAATGCCGACCTGACCGCCACGCTCGAAGCCATCACGGAGACGGCCGAGAAAGTCACCCCGGATGCGCTCTGCACGGTCTCGGTCTACGAAGCCGAGACCAATGCGCTGCACCACGTGGCCGGCATGCGCCTGCCGCAGGGCTACCTGAACGCGAAGCGGCGCCTCGAGATCGGGCCACGCAACGGTTCCTGCGCCGCGGCGATCTTCCTGCACCGCCAGGTGATCGTTGCGGAAATCACGCGCGACGCGCTCTGGGAGCACCTGCGCGCGCCGGCTGTCGCAGCCGGGCTGCGGGCCTGCTGGTCGACGCCGATCCGCGCATCGGACGGCCGCATGCTCGGCACGGTCGCGCTGTATTTCAGGCAGCCGCGCAGCCCGCTCGGCCGGGACTTCGAATTGATGGGGCGCCTGACCGCGCTCGCGGCAATCGCCATCGAGCGCAAGCGGTCGGAGGAAGCGCTGCGCCACAGCGAAGCGCAGTACCGCAGCCTGTTCGAGAACGTCATCGAAGGCGTGTACCGCTCGACCGTCCAGGGCCGCTTCGAGGCGGTGAATCCGGCGCTGGCGCACATGCTCGGGTACGACACCGTCGATGACCTGCTGACAGCCGCGGACATGGCCACGGTGTTCGTGGACCCGAACGAGCGCGACCACGCCATCACGACGCTGCACCGCGAGGGCGTCATCCGCGACGCGGAATGCCAGCTGCGGCGCCGCGACGGTGCCCGGATCACAGTGCTGATCAATGCTCGCGTGATCCGCGGCGAGGAATCCGGGATCACGGGCTACGAAGGCACGATTACCGACATCACCGTGCGCAAGCGCGCGGAACTGCAGCTGTACGAGGAAAAGGAAAAGGCGCAGGTCACGCTGCAGTCGATCGGCGACGCGGTCATCACGACGGACGCCGACGGGCGCGTCGAATACCTGAACCCGGTGGCCGAGGAACTCACCGGCTGGGAATCGCGGGAAGCGTTCGGCCGACCGATCGCCGAGGTGTTCCATGTCATCGCGGAAACCACGCGCCAGCCGCTCGACAGCCCGATCACCCGCTGCCTGCGCGAAGGCCGGGTGGTCGAGATGACCGAGCCGTCGTTGCTCGTGAACCGTCGCGGGCAGGAAATCTCCATGCAGGACTCCGCTGCGCCGATTCGCGACCGGGCAGGCCGGCTGATCGGCGTCGTCATGGTCTTCCACGACGTGAGCCAGGAGCGCCGGTTGCAGCGCGCGCTGTCCTACCAGGCGACCCACGACGCACTCACTGGCCTGATCAATCGCCGCGAATTCGAACATCGCATCAACGAGGCGCTGCAGGCCTCGCGCTCGGATTCCGGGACTCGCCACGTCGTGCTGTACCTGGACCTCGACCAGTTCAAGGTGGTCAATGACACCTGCGGTCACCAGGCCGGCGACCGCCTGTTGAAGCAGGTCACGAGCGTCCTGCAGACCCGCATCCGCGCCTCCGACACCCTTGCCCGGCTCGGCGGCGACGAATTCGGCGTATTGCTGCTCGATTGCAGCCTCGACATGGCGCAGCAGATCGCCGAGGGCCTGCGGCAGGCGATCTGCGATTTCCGCTTCGTCTGGCAGGACCGGATCATGCACGTCGGCGTCTCGATCGGCCTCGCCGAGATGAGCGGCGATGGCGAGACTCTGTCGACGATCTTGAGCGCGGCAGACGTGGCGTGCTACACGGCGAAGGAATCAGGCCGCAACCGCGTACACACTTACCACCAGGGCCACGCCCCCGACCGCCTGCGCGAGATGCAGTGGGTTTCCCGCATCAATCGCGCGTTTGAAGAAGACCGCCTGGTGCTGTACTGCCAGCCGATCGTGCCGATCCAAGCAGGCGCCGGGGCTGTGCGCCAGTTCGAACTGCTGCTGCGCATGCGCGACGAGAACGGCCAGCTCGTGCAGCCGGCGGAATTCATCCCGGCGGCAGAACGATTCAACCTCATGCCGTCGCTGGACCGCTGGGTCGTGCGGCAGGCGTGCCAGCACCTCGCGCACAAGCGTTCCGACGGCCTCTCGCGGGCACTGTACACGCTCACGATCAACGTCTCGACGACGACGATCAATGACGAGCAATTCCTCGATTACGTCATCGGCGAGATGGCCGCTGCGGACCTGAGCCCCGGCGCGCTTTGCTTCGAGTTGACCGAAAACACGGCCATGACCAGCCTCGCCGCAGCGACGCATTTCATCCATGAGCTGCGCCAGCGTGGCTGCAGTTTCTCGCTCGACGATTTCGGCAGCGGATTCTCGTCGTTCCTGTTCCTGAAGAACCTGCCGGTGGACTACATCAAGATCGACGGCAGCTTCGTGCACAACGTGGCGCAGGACGCCATCGACCGCAGCATGGTCGAGGCGATTACCCAGATCGGCCGCACCATGGGCATCGCGACGATCGCCGAGCGCGTGGACTCCGCCGAGGTGCTGAATCAGCTGGCCGAACTCGGCGTGCAGTACGCACAGGGCCATTTCATCGCTTCGCCGCAGCCGATCGAAGCGCTCGCAGCGCTCGTGGCCTCCGCGCCGGAAGCCGCGACGGCGTGGCAGGGCAGCGACGTCGACCTCAAGGTCGGCTGATCCGTCACTTCTTGACGTTTTAGCGGGAGAGGTCGCGCGCGGAGCGCCAGTTCCGGTCTTCCTTTGCGCCCCGAAGTCTCCCGCGCCTCGTGAATCACGCAGGTCCTCTGCGGGATTCACGAGGCGCGGGAGACCTCGGAGCGCGGGCAGAGACCGAGCCCGCTGCAACGCGAGCTACCAATGCTTCCTGGCGTCCCGATACGAGTCTTACTCCGACTCGGAGACCCGGCCCGACCGCTTGCGATCCAGCTCCTTGAGCGCGCGCTTGCGGATACGGATCGACGAGGGCGTAATCTCGACCAGCTCGTCGTCCTCGATGAACTCCATCGCCTGCTCGAGCGTGTAGCGGATTGGCGTCGTCAGCACGATGTTCTCGTCCTTGCCCGCCGCGCGCATGTTCGTGAGCTTCTTGCCCTTGAGCGGGTTCACGACCAGGTCGTTCTCGCGGCTGTGGATGCCGATGACCTGGCCCTCGTAGACTTCGTCGCCGTGCGCGCACATCAGCTTGCCGCGCTCCTGCAGGTTGAAGAGCGAATAGCCGAGCACCGTGCCCTGCCCGTTCGAGATCATGACGCCGTTCTGGCGACTCGCGATCTCGCGCTCGGACACCGGGGCGTAGTGATCGAACACGTGGAACAGCAGGCCGAGTCCGGACGTCATCGTGCGGAACTCGGTCTGGAAGCCGATCAGGCCACGCGCCGGGATGATGTAATCGAGACGCACGCGGCCCTTGCCGTCCGGGTGCATCGCCTGCAGCAGGCCGCCGCGGCTGCCGAGCGCCGTCATCACGGCACCCTGGCTCGAGTCCTCGATGTCGACCGCGAGCACTTCGTAGGGTTCGTTCTTGACGCCGTCGATCACCTTGATCACGACGCGCGGGCGCGAGACGGCAATCTCGTAGCCCTCGCGCCGCATGTTCTCGAGCAGCACGCCGAGGTGCAGTTCGCCGCGGCCGTACACCTGGTACTTGTCGGGGTCGTCCGTTTCCTCGACTCGCAGCGCGACGTTGGTGAGCGCCTCGCGGAACAGTCGCTCACGGATCTGGCGGCTGGTCAGGTACTTGCCTTCGCGGCCGGCGAACGGCGACGTATTGACCTCGAACGTCATGCCGATGGTCGGCTCGTCCACCACGAGCGGTGGCAGCGCCTCAGGCGCAGCCGGATCGCAGAGCGTGTCCGACACCGCGGGAATCTCGATGCCCGCGAACGCGACGATGTCGCCCGCGCTGGCGGAATCGACCTCCGTGCGGTTCAGGCCGTGGAAACCCAGCACCTGCGAGATCTTCTCGGTGCGCGCGTGACCGGTGCGATCGACGACCGTGACCGTCTGGCCACGCCTGATGACGCCGCGCTTGATGCGGCCGATGCCGATCGCGCCGACATAGCTCGAGTAGTCGAGCTGCGAGACCTGCAGCTGCAGCGGACCGTCCGGATCGACGTCCGGCGGCGAGCAGTGCCTGATGATCGTCTCGAACAGCACCTTCATGTCGCCGCCGCGGTGGGCGGGATCGTAGGTCGCAAAACCCTGGATGGCCGACGCGTAGACAACAGGGAAATCGAGCTGTGCCTCGGTGGCGCCGAGGCGGTCGAACAGGTCGAACGTCTGGTCCAGCACCCAGTTGGGACGAGCCTCGTGACGGTCGATCTTGTTGATGACCACGATCGGACGCAGGCCGTGCGCGAACGCCTTCTGGGTGACGAACCGCGTCTGCGGCATCGGGCCGTCGACGGCGTCGACCAGCAGCAGCACGGAGTCGACCATCGACAGCACGCGCTCCACTTCGCCGCCGAAGTCGGCGTGGCCCGGGGTGTCGACGATGTTGATGCGGTACTCGTTCCACTTGATGGCCGTGTTCTTGGCCAGGATGGTGATGCCGCGCTCTTTTTCGAGCACGTTGGAGTCCATGACGCGTTCGGGGACGACCGTACGGGCGTCGAACGTGCCGGATTGCTTCAGGAGCTGGTCGACAAGGGTGGTCTTGCCGTGGTCAACATGCGCGATGATCGCGATGTTGCGAAGGTACTGCGTGGGATTCGAGGACACTTGCTGAGCCGGGGGCCGCGGGGCAGAAAAAGGGCGCGAAGTATAGCGGATCCCGCCGCAGCCTGCTGCAGTGCAGAAAATGTCGCGACTGCGGCCCGACGCGATTCGAGCGGCCCCTGCTCGCGCTGCAGCAGGCGAGGGAAAACCCGCGGGAGATTCGCTGGATTACTTCGGTTCTTGCGCCGGCAGCGACTGGACCGCCTGGCCGGTCGAGTCCCTGGGCGGGGTAGCCTTCTGCGCTGGCGGCGGGTCGCCGATCACGATGGGAATCGCGAAGGCGCGCGTCTCCGTCTGCACTTTCGTCGACACCCTGGCGATGACGCCGATGTAATAAAGGCCCGGGTTGTCGCCCGTGACGAGCATCCTGCTCGAATACGGCTGCCCGGGTTCGACCGGCGCAAACGACGCCGTCTGCTCGCCAACGATCGTGAGACCGGGCGCTTCGGTGATTTCCGTCTCGAGCTTGTCGGCCGGCAGCCGCAGGTTGAAGGTCATTTCGACCTCGAACGGCTGGCCCAATGCGGGTTTCGCCAGCACGTCGTACTTCATGTCGACCGGTGCCGTGGTCTTGCCGTCCGCGACCGCCGAGGCGAGCCGCTCGTGTTTTTCGTCCCCACTGGCGGGCGGAGCAGCCGCCGCGGTCTGACCCGTTTCGGCCCTCTCGGCCTTGGCGACGGCCGCCCGGTCGTCGTTCCCGCCGCCACAGGCCGTCACGAACGCTCCGGCCAGGAGCGCCGCGGCGGCGGTGAGGGCCACACGCCGGAGACCGGTGGTCCGGACATCGCTGTTCAACGTCATGTGCATGCCTGCCTCTGGATTCACTGGGGGCGCATCAGCCCGTGACCGATACATTGAAACACGTGTCGCCGCGCCGTTCCCCGGCCGAGTATGACGGATCGATGTGGCTCCACTCGTAGACCTCGATCACGTATTCGCCCGGCTCGAGCGTCCGCGTGAGCGCCTCGTCACCGCTCGCTGAACTGTCCGCGATGCCAAGGAAGCCGTTGTTGTACAGCACGATGTCCGGATCAGGCTGCGGGGCAAACGGGGCTGTCGAGCCGGTCGACGTATACTGTGCGCGGACCGTGACCAGACGCGCGGCCGCAATCGAGAACCGGAGGAACAGCCTGTTGCCGATCTTGTTGTATGTGCCAGCGGCGGTCGTGCCGCAAACGGATTGCACCCCGCCGTTCAGCGTGACCTGCGTGTAAACCGGCAGGGCCTGCGGCACCAAGCCGCTGTTCGTCTCGCCCGTGCCCCACTCGTCTGTCGCGTGAATGCTCTGCGAGGTGACGAGCGTGTCGATGCCCGCGACCGGCGCCCCCGTTCGTCCCTTCAGGAAGGCGACGAACGGGTAAACGCTGGTCAGCGCCGGACCGCCGCGGAGCGGACCTGCAAGCGCCTCGTACAGCGCCCGGTAGCCAAGCTCGACGGCATCCGAGCCATCGGTCGCCGCGTCGTAAAGGTCCCAGGTGACGGACTGGATCGAGCCCTCGTTGTACCAGCCCGCCGGCGATGCTGAGTTGCTCTCCATGCTGAAGGAAAAACGCCGGCCCTGCTGCGGACCCAGCGAGTCGCTGTAGAGCGGGTCGTTCAGGACCATCGCCGAGAATGCATTGGCAAAGCCTTCGCTGAAAGCAAGCCGCAGGTCGAGCCGTTCATTCGGCGAATGCGGGCCGCCCGGCGTATCGGCGCGGCTGATCGTGTCTTCGAGGAAATGCTGGAATTCGTGCACCAGCACATGCTGGTCGTACTCGTCCGTGTCGACGTTCTCGTCGCCGAGCACGTAGATGCCCGCGGCGGGTCCGTCGGTCGATGCGGTTCGGTATAGCGTGGACTCGATCTGTCCCAGCGTCACGTCGCCGGAGGACGCGTTGTTCTGCGGGCTCCAGAACACATCGAGCCCCGGCAGATCGAGCGTCGAGCTGCCGTTGTCGACGACGAAATCCGCCGCCGCCAGCAGCGAATCGAGGATCGCGAACGGTGCCGCCGCGCGGCTGCCGGTGTAGCCCGTGCCGCCCCAGCCCGAACCGGCGAGCAGGTTCTTCGTCTGGTTTGCCGTCCCGGTGTTGAAGACGGCACTGTCGAGCACATAGAGCGCGTTGCCGTTGGTGTTGTCGAGCACACGAATGCTGCGCACCGGTGTCGTGGTCCTGCGTGACAGCGCCTTGACGCGCAACAACAGCACGTTGGTGTTGGCCGGCGCGGTGAGTGCGTAGTTGCCGTTGCTGTCGGTCGTGGTCGTCGCAAGCGTGTTGCCGCCGGACTGGATCAGTTCGACGACTGCGTCGCGTATCGGTTGTGCCGTGGTGTTGGCGTAGCTCAGCCCGAGGTTCGCGTTGCTCGAGAATGGCACGCGCTCGTACGTGGCCTTGCCGCTGATCGTGACGCTGCTGGGGCCGCCGCCGCCCCCTCCGCCGCCACCGCCACCGCCACCGCAGGCGGTGACCAAGACGGACATGAGCGCCAGCGCGGCAAAGCGCCCGATTGTCCGCAGGGTCGGCGGCCTGCGGACAGTCGTGTCTCCATGAGCGCGTAGGGTCAAGCGAGCACCCGGATGGTCCGTTGGGCGGGACCATGAGAATATCACGTGGCCTGCACAGCCGACTCGGCGCGCGCGGGCCCGCGTGGCAGCAGCGAACCTAGTTGCGAGTCAGGCCCGGTTCCCGCTGCAGCCGGTGCTCCCAGTCCATCTGGCTGCGTACGATCGTCTCGAGATCGTCGAACCGGGGCACCCACCCCAGCACCTCACGAATGCGCCGGGCATGCGCGACCAGCGAGGGCGGATCGCCGGCGCGACGGGGACTCTCGGCGACCGGCAGCGCCCGGCCGCCGTTGACCCGCTCCACCATCTTCACGACCTCACGCACGCTGTAGCCGTGGCCGTAGCCGCAGTTGAGCGTGGTCGACGCGCCCCCCTGTTGCAGGTAATCGAGCGCGCTCAGGTGCGCCGAGGCGAGGTCCTCGACGTGGATGTAGTCGCGCACGCCCGTGCCGTCCGGCGTCGGGTAGTCCGTGCCGAAGATCGACAGCGAGGGCCGGACGCCCGCGGCCACCTGGCACGCCACCTTGACGAGCAGCGTGGCCGTCGGCGCGCTGTGGCCAATGCGCCCGCCCGGGTCGCTGCCCGCAACGTTGAAATAGCGCAGGACCACGTAACGCAGTTTCGAGGAGGCCGCGGCGAGGTCGCGCAGCATCCATTCGCTCATGAGCTTCGACGCGCCATAGGGATTGATCGGCAAGGTCGGTGAGTCTTCGCGCGCGAGACCCTCGGCAGGAATCCCGTAGACCGCGGCCGTCGAGGAGAACACGAAGCGTCGAACGCCCGCGGCATCGCATCGTTCGAGCAGGTTGTGCGTGGCGCAGGTGTTGTTGCGGTAGTACTTGAGCGGGTCGGACACCGACTCCGGCACGATCGTGTGTGCCGCGAAGTGCAGCACGGTGTCAATGGCATGGTCCTGCAGGACTCGCGCCACGAGATCCCGATCGCCGGTGTCGCCGACGATCAGCGGCGTGCCGAGCACGGCACTGCGGTAACCCGTCGAGAGGTTGTCGAGAACGACGACGCGCTCGCCGCGCTCAACGAGCTGGCGGACGGTGTGACTGCCGATGTAGCCGGCGCCGCCGGTGACGAGGATGGAGCTTCTGGACATCGGGGAATCTTACCTCGCCCACGTCAGTGGGACGTGACGTCGAGCACGGTTGCACGCATCGGCGCCACCAACGGTTGATCCGGAGCCCTTCCCCGAGCTTGGAAAGGCAGACACGCGCTCGGGAAAGGGCTCCGGATCGACCGCTTGCGCGACTGCAGCGTAAGCCTATTCCGCCCTCACGGAGAACGTGCGCGGTGTGTGTCGGGCGTCCAATCCGCGATGTCCTGGCGCGCTTGGAAAGGCAGACACGCGCGCGCCAGGACATCGCGGATCGGACGGCCCGACCTGCACACGCTGAACCGGGATAGTGAGCGAGGCCTCAGAACGCCTCCTCCATGGCCGCGACCTGCTCCCGCAGGTTCAGCACGTGCTGCTCCCAGTATTTCGGTTCGAGGAACCAGGGGAATGCGCGTGGGAAGGCCGGGTCGTCCCAGCGTCGGGCCAGCCATCCCGCGTAATGCATGATGCGCAGGGTGCGCAGGGGCTCGATCAGCATGACCTCGTGCTGGTCGAAGTCGGCAAACTCCTGGTAGCCGTCGACGATGTCGTCCAGCTGGGCGCGCATTTCCTCCGGCCGCCCCGAAAGCAGCATCCACAGATCCTGCACCGCGGGCCCGGTCATGCAATCGTCGAGATCGACGAAATGCGGGCCCTTCTCCGTCCACAGCACGTTGCCCGGGTGGCAGTCGCCGTGCAGGCGCAGCGTGCGCAGCGGCATCGCTTCCTCGAAGCGTTGCTCGACGAGGCTCAACACGTCCCCGGCCAGGGACTCATAGGCCGCCTCGAGGTGCGACGGGATCCACCCCGAGTCGAGCAGGTACTCGGCGGTGTCCTGCCCCAGGACACGCCAGTCCAGGCGCGGTCGGTGGCGAAATGCGCGCGTGCGCCCGATCGCATGGATACGCGCCACGAAGCGGCCCATCCACTGGCGGTCGTCCCTGGTGCCGAGTTCGGGCCAGCGCCCGCCCGCCCGGGGATATACGGCGTAGCGGAATCCTTCGTGCCTGAAGAGACTGCGTCCAGCGTGGACGTCCGGCGCGATGACCGGGATCTCCGCGCGCGCGAGTTCCAGCGCGAATTCGTGCTCCTCGAGAATCGCCGCATCCGGCCAGCGCTCCGGGCGATAAAACTTCGCGACGACCGGAGTGCTGTCCTCCCGGCCGACCTGGTAGACCCGGTTCTCGTAACTATTGAGCGCCAGGATGCGCCCGTCGCAGCGATGCCCGAGCGCCTCGACCGCACTGACGACGACGTCGGGGGTCAGCGCCGAATACGGGTGCGGGCCACTCATTGCTTGGATTGTACGGGGTCACGTACCCTTCCCGGCACTTCGCACCGACTTCCCCATGACACGCTTCTCCTTCCGTCCGCGCTCCCTCACCGGCCTGATCCTGCTCGGGTTCGTGATGGTTGCCTTGCCAGCCCTGCTCGGCACCATCAGCGCCGCCATCGAAATGCGCAATCTGTCGGCCGCGAGCGAACGCCTCGTGGTCAATGGCGTGGCCGCCACGCAGTACACGCAGGCCCTCGTGCGACAGGTCTCGTCGCTCGAACGGACGGCGCGGCTCTACCAGATCATTCCGCGCCCCGCCCTGCTCGAGACCTACGAGCAGAATCGCGACCTGCTCCGGAAGACGCTGGAAAATTTCTCGGCGCTCCCGGGGGGCAACGGCGAGCGTGCGACAGTCATCGCCAGCATGCGCACCGCGGTCGACCTGATTTCGCAAGCCATCGAATCGCGATCGTCAGCACGCATCTCGCTCTCGCTGCGCGAATTCACCGCGCTGGCGCGCAATGCCGGACGGCTCTCGAACCTTGCAAGCGCGCAGACTGACCGGGAACTGAAACAGCTCCAGGCCGAGACCGAAAAGGTGCGACGCCGGCTGTACTGGCAGTCGCTCGCGTTGGTCCCGATCACCATCGGGCTGATCGTGATGTTCGCGCTGGTCCTGGCGCGACCGATCCGCCAGATCGACGCGGTCATCAGTTCGATCGGGCACGGACACCTGAGCGAGCCCGTCAGGGTGCAGGGGCCCTCAGACCTGCGGGCACTCGGCCGGCAGCTCGAGTGGCTACGGGTCCGGTTGCAGGACATTGCCGAGGAGCGCAACCGCTTCCTGCGCCACATGTCGCACGAACTGAAGACGCCGCTCGCCAACATCCGCGAGGGCACGGAATTGCTGATGGAGGGCGCGGTCGGCTCGCTCAGCAGCGAGCAGCGCGAAGTGGCCAGCATCCTGCGCGACAACAGCTTGCGGCTGCAGCGCCTGATCGAGAACCTGCTGTCCTACAGCGAGTGGCAGGCGAAGCGCAGCGACCTCGAGGTAGGCGAGATTCGACTGCTGCCGCTGGTGAAGTCGGCGATCGAGACCTACCAGTTGCCGCTCAACTCGCACAACCTGCGACTCGACCTGCAGGTGCCGGATCTCACGCTGGCCGCGGACCGCGAGAAACTGAAGCTGATTCTCGACAACCTGATCTCGAACGCCGTGAAGTTCACGCCGGACGGCGGCACGATCACGCTGCGCGCGGCGTATGACGGCAACGGCAGGAGCCTGGTGCTGGACGTGGCGGACACGGGACCCGGAATTCCGCCGGAAGAACGCCCGCGGATCTTCGAGGCCTTCTACCAGGGCGCCACGCCCCAAGGCGGACTCATTCGCGGCACCGGCATCGGGCTGTCCGTGGTACAGGAATTCGTGCTGGCGCATGGCGGCAGCATCGAGATCGTCGACGGTGAGTTTCCGGGTGCCCACTTCCGCCTGCGATTGCCTGTTGCACCCGCTGCTGCAGAAGGCGCGCGAGGGCTGGGGTGAGTGCTCCAGCCGTTGCCGATTCGGACTATCATTTGAGCGCTGCATCCCGCAGGGGTATCCATCATCCGGCTGCTTTGCCCCGAAATGACCTTCATCCTGCAACCAATTGCCCGTCAAGCGCTGCTGGCCGTTTCCGCGATTGTCGTGACAGCGTGCGCGGGCCTGCAACCTGCCAACAAGGCGGGTGTGACCGGCCAGACCGTCGCAGCGTCCACGCCGAAACCGGCCGGCGACGCCGCGTATTTCGAGGTGCTCGACCTCATGGCGCCCGGCGATGCCGTCCGCCAGTCGACCGGGTTGGCTTCGACGCTGACCCAGGCGCAGCTGAACCCGACCTCGTCGAATCGCCTGCGCTATGCGATTGCGCTCGGCGCGGCGGGTCACGTGTCGAGCAATCCGGTCGAGGCCCGGAGGCTCATCACCGAACTGCTCGCAGGCCAGAACGACCTGACGCCGCGGGAGGTCTCGCTCGCCAACGCGTTCCTGCGCGAATTTGACGCGCGGGTGGCGCTGTATGCCGACCTTGCGCGACAACGGGAGGAATCGGAGCGCCAGTTGAAGTCGATGGACGCCGATGGCGACCGCCGCTACAGCGCGCTCAATGCCGAGACGCAGCGACTGAAGAAGGCGCTGGCGGAGGCCGAGCGCAAGCTCGAGGCCGTCGCCGAAATGGAGCGTACCCTCACCCCCGAAGGCCAGTGAGTAATTGACCTTGGCCATGTCACGGACCGGCAAGCGCACGCCAAAGATCCTCGTGGTCGACGACGATCCCGGACTGCTGCGCCTGCTCACGATCCGGTTGCGCTCGCAGAAATACGAAGTCGAGCCCGCGGAGAATGCCGCCAAGGCGCTCTCCGTCATCGCACGCTTCCGGCCCGACCTCGTCGTCACCGACCTGCGCATGGCCGAGATGGACGGCATCGCGCTGCTGCGCGAACTGCAGCGTCGCTGGCCCGGCCTCAACGTCATCATGTTGACCGCGCACGGCACGATTCCGGACGCGGTGAAGGCCACGCAGTCAGGCGCCTTTGCATTCCTGACCAAGCCGGTCGAGAAAGAGCAGCTGCTCGAGGAAGTGCGGCGCGCGCTCAAGACCTCGGGATTCGCGGACACTGCCGAGGAATGGCGGACCGAGTTCGCCACCCGCAGCCCCCTGGTCGAAGACCGGCTGGCCAAGGCGCACCTGGTCGCCGGGACGGATTCCTCGGTCTTGATTACAGGCGAACCGGGCACCGGCAAGGAACTGCTGGCGCGGGCGATCCATCGGGCCAGCGGCCGCCGCGAGGGGACCTTCGTATCCGTCGACTGCAGTTCCCTCGACGGCGGTGCCGAGCACCTGGCGGCCTGCGAACAGGAACTGGCTCGAGCCGTACAGGAAGCCACGGGAGGGACGATCTTCCTGCGCAGCGTCGACGACCTCGCCCTGAACCTGCAGACGCGCCTCGCGAGCCTGCTGCGCGGCCCGCGGGACCTGAGGGTCCTGGCGACCAGCGATCGCCGCCCCGAGGAACTGGCGGCCGATGGGCGTTACTCCACCGAACTGCTTGAGCGCGTGAGCGCCGTCCACATCGACCTCCCGCCGCTCAGCCGACGCCGGGAGGACGTGCCGTTGCTGGCGGCGCAGTGTCTCGAAGACCTGGCTGCCGAAACCGGACAGATCAAACGCACGCTGTCGCCGGAAGCCATGGAAGCCCTGGCGAGTGCCAAGTGGCCGGGCAACGTGCGGCAGTTGCGGATGGTCGTGCGGCAGGTCGCGTCGCTGGGCGCCGGACCGGTGATCACGGTCGAGCAGGTACAGGAGACGCAGGGCAAGGCCACGCAGCTGCCGAGCTTCGACGAAGCTCGAGATGAGTTCACGCGGAACTATCTCGTGCAACTCCTTCAGATCACTCAGGGAAATGTCAGCCAGGCGGCACGGATGGCGAAGCGGAACCGCACGGACTTCTACAAGCTGCTGACGAAGCACGAACTGCGACCGGAAGAGTTCAAGGACTAGCTTTCCTGCCTCTCCCGCGCAGGTCCGGTGACGCAAATTGGCGACAATCTTTCGGCCTGTGCCTCAACGCAGTTGACCATAATCCCTGGCGCCGAGAACGGCGACCGGCTTCCCAACCGCGTCCCGCGCAGACACCTTCCAGAATGCTGCCCGGCACTTTGCAGCGAAAGCGATGACCGCACTACAGCGGCGGTCCGCGGTCGCCCGTCGTTCCACGCCAGACACTGCCGAGGTTAATTTTGCCGATCAGCAGCCTGAACAAGGCGATCGGGCACCACGCTCGTTCTGCCGTCGCCTGCCTCGTCTGCCTTTCCAGTATTGCGTTGACCGCTTGCGGGGGCGGATCGCGCTTTCCATCTGCCGTGGACCGCGCAGACGCCAGTCCATCCATCTCTGGCACTGGAACCGGAACCGGAGCCAACGATGCCCCGGTCATCAGTGGGAAGCCGCTGACGACCGCAGTCGTGAACGTTCCCTACGTCTTCCGCCCGGACGTGCATGACCCGGACGGCGACGTGCTCGTCTTTGAAATTACCAGCGCGCCCGCGTGGGCCGCCTTCAATCCAGCGACGGGACAACTCGCGGGAACACCGCCCGCCGGCACCACCGGCACCTACAACGGTATCGTCATCTCCGTCAGCGACGGCGCACTGAAAACCGCGCTTCCATCATTCTCGATCAAGGTGACGGAATCATCCGCGACCGGATCCAGGTCGTCCGTAACGCTGTCCTGGTCCGCGCCGACGCAGAACGAGGACGGTTCGCCACTCACCGACCTGGCGGGTTATCGCGTCCATTACGGGACATCGGCCAGCAGCCTGGGCAAGCAGGTCGAGGTCCGCGACCCGGCGACGACCAGGGCAGTGGTGCAGAACCTGGCGCGTGGCACCTGGTATTTCGCGATCAGCGCGTACACGCAGACGGGCACGGAAAGCTCCAGGAGCAACGTCGTCTCGAAGGTCATCGGCTGACCGCGGCGGCGCAGGAGTTCGAAACGCGAACCCCTGCACATTTCGGGCTTCTGCCGTTGCGGCGCGGACGCATCGGGACAACACTCGCCCCCAGTTAGTAAACGGCAAACCCGTCGCAAGGCGGGACGCAAAGCCTCCGGTCCACGGCTGCAAAGCTCAGGGATAGCGGGGTTGCCAGACAGGCGACTGGGCGTCGCGCGCGGAGCATCGCGCGGTCGCGCGAGACGCTGCTGCCAGCCCTACCGCATTCCCACTGCTCCATCCGTCGGGCCACCAACCCGCTCGGTGGAGTTGTGGAATGTCGATCATCGCTGCCAGGACCCGCACGCTCGCACTCTCGTTCCTGATCTCGCTCTTGCTGACGGCATGCTTCGACGGCGACAATAAGCACACAGCGGCCCCGCCCGTCGGCGCCACCCCTGCGGAGCCGACCACCACGGCGAACCATGCGCCAAGGATTTCCGGCACGCCGCTGACTTCGGCCAAGACCGGCCAGCCTTACGCCTTCCAGCCGACCGCCGTCGACCCGGATGGCGACAAGGTCACGTTCAGTGTCTCCAACAAGCCGGCCTGGGCTTCTTTCGACATCGCGACCGGCAAGCTGGTCGGCACGCCGTCCAGTTCTTCGACCGGCACGTTCAGCGGCGTCACGATCGTCGCGTCCGACGGCAGGAGCAGCAGCCAGCTCGGACCGTTCGACATTATCGTGACGGCGACGGCTGCGACCGGCTCAGCGACACTGAGCTGGCAGCCCCCGACCGAGAATGCCGACGGGTCGCCGCTCACCAACCTGGCGGGTTTCGTGATCCGCTACGGCACGAAGTCGGACGCTCTCGCGATGGAAGTGCGCATCGGCAATCCCGGCATCACGACTTCGATGATCGAAGGCCTCACCCCGGCCACGTGGTATTTCACCGTCAGTGCCTATACCACGGCGGGCGTAGAAAGCGCCCCGTCGGCCGTGGGATCGAAGACCGTGACGTGATGCGTAATGGCGTCCCCACGGGGATTCGAACCCCGGTCGCGACCGTGAAAGGGTCGTGTCCTAGGCCTCTAGACGATGGGGACGTCGTGGTGGAGCCAGACGGGATCGAACCGTCGACCTCCTGCATGCCATGCAGGCGCTCTCCCAGCTGAGCTATGGCCCCACGAGGGCCGCGAATTGTCCGAGTTGCCGCCAGGCTTGTCAAATGTACTTTTCGATCTGTCCGTCCTGCCGGGGCGCCCGTAAAGCGCGAAGCGTGACGCTGGTCAACGCCTCTGGAACTGCACCGCACTAGATTAACCAGAAGTTTCACCCAGGAAGAACTGCACCAATCGCAAACCCGTCGCAAGGCGGGGACGCAAAGCCTCCGGTCCACTGGCCCAGCGCCCGGGGATAGCGGGGTTACCGAGCGAGGCCTCGTTATGCTTTCACACGCCGCCAGGCTCTTGGCCGTCACCGCCCTCGTCGCGCTGACCACTTTCACGTCGTCCGCCGAAGCCGCCAAGCGACGCAACTTCGCGCCCACGATCAGCGGTACGCCGGTCACCACCGTCGTCGCGGCATCGACCTACAGCTTCCAGCCGACCGCGTACGACGCGGACGGCAACGCGCTCACGTTCAGCATCGCCAACAAGCCTGCCTGGGCGACATTCAGCAGCACCACCGGCCTCCTGCGCGGGACTCCGTCCGGCTCCGATGCCGGCACCTACAGTTCGATCTCGATCAAGGTGAGCGATGGCAAGTGGGTCGCGACGCTGCCGTCCTTCTCGATCACGGTGACGACGCCTGTCACGGCCAACAACCCGCCAGTGATCACGGGCTCCCCCGTCGTGTCGGCACTGGCTGGCCAGCCCTACAGCTTCCGCGCGAGCGCCACCGACCCCGACGGCAACCCGCTCAAGTTCACGATCCAGAACAAGCCGGGCTGGGCGACGTTCGACACGAGCACCGGCACCCTGTACGGAACACCGGCTGAGACCAACGTCGGCAGCTACAGCAACGTCCTGATCAGCGTCAGCGACGGCACGGCCACCTCGAGCCTGCCGGCTTTCACTATCACCGTAGCTCTACCCGTGACCCGCTCCGCCACGCTCAACTGGACCCCGCCAACCCAGAACGTGGATGGCAGCCCGATCACGAACCTGGCCGGCTACAAGGTGCTGTACGGCAGCAGCCCCGGCCAGTATTCGCAGGCGCTGAGCGTGCCGGTCCCGACAATGACGTCGGTCGTGATCGAAGCCCTCGAGGCCGGCCGCACCTGGTACTTCACGGTCAAGTCCGTGAATACCAGCGGCGTCGAAAGCGACTTCTCCAATGAGGTCAGCACGCTGCTCTGACGGCGCACTCCTCGCCCTCGCTCACTCCGCCCGGCGCCTGCGCGTTGCTTCTTTACGCAACGCAAGCAGCGATGGCCCGATCGAGGCGTCGCAGCGTCGTTTCGCGGCCCAGGATCTCGAGCGTGACGTCGATCGGCGGCGACACCGAACCGCCTGACACCGCGACGCGGATCGGCTGCGCGACTTTGCCCAGACCCGCCCCGGTCTCCGCCGCAACGGCCTGCACGATCTCGTGCAGCTTCGTCGCTTGCCAGTCGCCCAGCGCAGCCATGCGATCGCGCACGGCTTGCAGCAGCGGCGCAGCCTCGGCCGTCAGGTTCTTTTTCGCGGCCTTCTCGTCGTAAGTCGTGACGTCGCGGAAGAAGAACACGCTGTTCTGCGCCATCTCCTTCAGCGTCCTGGCACGCTCCTGCTGCGCCTTGGCCACGGCAGCGAGCTTCGCCACGTCCGCGGTCTCGATACCGAGCGCCGCCAGCTGCGGCTGCAGGTATTGCGCCAGGCGCTCGGGCGTCGCACGCATGATGTGCTGCTGGTTGGTCCACAGCATCTTGTCGACGTTGAGTGCCGAGGCGCCCTTGTTGACGTCGTTGATGTCGAACAGTCGCGTCATCTCCTCGAGCGAGAAGATCTCCTGGTCGCCGTGCGACCAGCCGAGGCGACCGAGGTAATTCAGCAGGCCTTCGGGCAGGAAGCCATCATCGCGGTACTGCAGCGCGCTGACCGCCCCGTGACGCTTCGAGAGCTTCGCGCCATCCGGGCCCAGGATCATCGGCACGTGTGCGTACAGCGGCGGCTCGACGCCGAGCG
>Ga0224505_10000907_pt1 | contig 19855 bp, 14 predicted proteins | sample SF_Jan12_sed_USG_FD_169102 | JGI IMG/M metagenome (GOLD analysis project Ga0224505, IMG submission 169102) | Sediment microbial communities from San Francisco Bay, California, United States - SF_Jan12_sed_USGS_4_1 | ecosystem: Environmental > Aquatic > Marine > Sediment | place: USA: California... | reverse complement strand
CTGCCACGCGGAAATGCGCGGACCGTATCTCTGGGAACACGCGCCCGTATCCGAAGATTGCAGCAATTGTCATGAACCGCACGGTTCCAGCCAGCCGGGCATGCTGAGTATGCGCGCGCCGCTGCTTTGCCAGGGCTGCCACTCTCAGGATGGCCACCCCTCCCTGCCGCAGGATGACAGCGGCCTGGCCAGCGGTGTGCCGTCCCAATACCTGCTGGGCCAAAGTTGCCTGAATTGTCATAGCGAAGTACATGGCTCGAACCATCCCTCCGGTTCGAAACTGATGCGTTAGGAGCATTGAAATGCCAAGACCCGTAACCACCCGTTCCCTGCTAGTCGCACTGGGCGTTAGTCTGCCCGGCATCGGACTGGCGCAGGCCGATACCTCCGAGTGGTTGTGTGAGACCTGTCCATTCGAAGACGGGTATCGCGCCAGCTATGACGTCGGGGCGACCTACGTCAGCGATGACGCGGCACGCTTCGGCAACGCAACCGGTTACGACGAGAAAGGTGCCTATGCCATCGTCGCCGGCGAAGGCAGTTACGTCAAAGACGCCTATCGCCTGAACTGGTACCTGGAGGACCTGGGTCTTGAGTCCCGGGCTTTCGAGATGGATGGCGGTGTGCAGGGCAAATTTGGCTTCAATATCGGCTACCGCGAAATGCCGTATCGCCTGTTCGATACGACACAGACTATTTTTGCGGGCTCAGACTATCTTTCACTGCCGTCCGGCTGGGTGCCCTCGGGATCGACCGCCGGTTTTACGCAGCTCGCGTCCTCGCTGTATCCGCAGGATGTTGGGAGTGATCGAACGATTCTTGATCTTGGTGCGGACTGGACGCCCCTGGAAAAATTCGATGTGTACGCCGATTTCCGCCGACAAAATAACGAAGGCATCAAAATCAGCAGCGGAGCCAGCTTCACGCAGGCATCGCTGCTGCCACAATGGTTCGACTACGAAACGGACCGCATCGATGCCGGGGTACGCTATGCCACGGACCGCGCCAGCATCGGATTCGCCTACTACGGTTCGTTCTTTACGAATAACCATGCGTCGCTGACCTGGGAGACGCCGTTTGCTACGTCGCCGGGCATGGAAGTATTAAGAAAATCCACGGCGCCGAGCAATGACTTTCAACAGTTCGCAGTTTCCGGGTCTTACCGGGCATCCATCTGGGATACCGTCATCGCGTTTTCACTGGCCAGCGGCAGCGGCGAGCAGAATGAAGCGTTACTGCCGTACACCATCAATCCGGACCTGGTTACCTCGCCTCTGCCGATAACTTCCCTCAACGCGGAAGTGGATACCAGCAACTATGCGTTGACGATTTCCTCCCGGCCGCTGCCGAAAGGCCGCGTGCGACTGGCCTACCGTTACGATGATCGTGACAACAAGACCATGCAGGCCGGATGGAATCGCGTCATCGTCGATGGCTTCGTTACCAACGACAACGAAACCAACACGCCGTACAGCTTCGAGCGCACACAGCTCGGCATCAGTGGCGACTACGTCATCTGGAAGGACATTCAGCTTTCCGGTGGCGTCGAGCGCAAGGAACTCACCCGCGACTACCAGGAAGTCGCTGAACAGACCACTGATGAAGCCTGGGGACAACTGCGCTGGCGCCCGCTGGACTGGCTGGATTTGAGAGTCAAGGGCGGCGAATCCGAGCGCGACATCAACCGTTACGACGAGACCGTCGCCGTCAGCCTGGGGCAAAACCCCTTGATGCGGAAATACAATCTGGCGTATCGGTATCGTTCCTACGGCGAGTTGATCGCCGCGGTCTCTCCCGCTGAATCGCGTTGGTCGATGAGTGCAACGGCGTTATACGCTGAAGACACCTACAATCAATCCAGCCTGGGAATGAAGGAAAGCGACGAAACGCGCGCCACCCTCGATCTCAGCTTTGCAATGACAGATTCGCTGTCAGCATTTGTCCTTTTCGGATGGGAAGAGATCAATGCGTTGCAACTGGGCAGCGAACAATTCGCCAGCCGCGACTGGTCGGCGGATCACGAAGACAGCTTTGATCACTATGGCTTCGGCGCCCGTTGGCAACAGCCGGAAGGCAAGTTCGACTTACAGTTTGACTACAATCGCGCCGAGGGCACGTCCGCAATCCTCATGAACAGCATGAGCGGCGGCGCCAGCCAGATGCCGGATCTCGAATCAACGCTGGACTCAATGCGCATAGACGCCGGTTATCGCTGGAATGAACGTCTGCAGGGTTTCCTGGATTTGCGCTACGAAAGCTTCACGTTGACGGACTGGGCGATGGTCGCACCGGACACGCTGCCGTCCGTACTGACTTTGGGCGAGGACCCCTACGACTATGACGTGTGGGCGATCGGGGTCGGTATTCGATACAGCTTCGGTGGCGCAGCAGCTGAAGCTAACTAGTTAGCCGTCGGATTGTCCCGCCGCAGCAATTTCGCTACGAGTATCAGGGCGCTGCCTACCAGCGCGAAGGCAACAAACAAGGTCACCGGCCGACCGTTCGGAAAGTCCTCGAGGAAGAACTTGAATCCGACCAGGATCAATACCGGGTAGACGAGCCAGCGGGCCTCCGGCCAGCGCGCGTATCGACTGGAGAGCGCCAGGGTTACGGACGAAGCCGCCAGTACGCCCGTGCGCAAGGCCGCCAGAATGGCAAGGTCGGGCGCCGCACCGGTGGTATTCGCCAGTAGTGGCGCGGCTAACACCACCATCAGCCCCCCCACTTCCCAGACCGATAAGGCCAGCACCACAAGCTGCGGCAGACCGGCGAAAACTCCCCAGCGATCGGAGTGTTGCGCGACCGGGATAAACAGGCAGGCGACGGTCGTGAGCGCGACGATTAAGTAACCGGGTGATGCGATCCGGCCAGGGGCGAGCCCTTCTCCCGCCAGCGCCTCGAAGCCCATCGCCAGCAGTCCCGATGCGATACCGGCGGCAAGCAGCAGGAACGTGCACTGCAGGCTGAGCGCCACCCGGCTGTAACGTCCGCTGCACCAGGCCATCGCCAGTGCCAGCAGGGACCAGGCCACCGCCGCCTGGCCTGGCGAGACGATCAAGGCGCTGCCTGCTACTACAAGGATCAGTCCGGTCGTCGAGTAAAAATAGAAATTGACGCCGCGACGTGCGCGGGTCTCCGGCGTGAACGCCATGCCGTACGCACAAGCGCTTAGCACCAGGCTCAGGTAGCCCGCTTCAACGAGTATGTCGCGGCCGGCTCGTAAGGCGGTAATCGCTGTCAGGAACGCGATTGCTACGACGATCACCGTCTGCATGGCTTCAAATACGCCGATTTTCTTATCGCGCAGGTGTGTCCTGATCGCAAAGCTCCCGAGGTAGGCAACTAGCAGCAGAACGGCCATGAAAAACGGCGTGAGCGCTTGCACAGACCAACGATCGCTGACACTCAGCACTGCCAGTACAAAGACACCCATGTTTGCACCAACAGCGCCAAGCCATTGCACGCCGGTCCATTGTTGCCGATAGATGGCCCACAAGGTGCCGAGCCCAAGCAGCAGGAGAAACGCCGCCGTTTCCACCGCACTGTGAGAGGTATTCAACACAACGAAGGCGGTCGCGATGCTCCCGCCTGTCACCACCCAGCAGAGACTGCGCAGGTTTCTTGCAATGGCCACCGCAAGCGTTAAGGCGCAAAACACGCCCAGCGCGACGACACCCTGACGACCTGTAAGCAACTCGAACCGCGTCGTGGCCTCAACAAACAGCGGCAACGCCAGGAATACCGACGAGGCGCCGTAAAACAGGGCATTGAGACTGCGACTCTTGTCTCGACCGGTTCGATACGCCATTGACAACCAGAACAACGCATACGATGTGCCCATCGCAATGCCGATTGCCGTGGGTACGATTTGCTCATCCGTGATGGCGCGCAACAGGAAAGCGCCGCCGAAAATTAACAGGATCTTGCCGATATGCGTTGGGGCGTTCGATAAGAGACTTGTCTCGATCTCCGGACCAGCCTCGCTCAGGTCGTCAGCGACCGTCGCAGACGGCTTTGCACCTTCGAGAACTGCGAGCCGCCGCTCGACCGCCGCGACACGCACCTCAAGATTGGCGATACCTTCGCCCATGGCCTAGCTCCCCTCTGTGGTCCTCCGCAACGAAGGCACAAATTTATTGATGATCCAGAACAATACGAAGGGAGTCGTAATCACCATGAGCGCGCCGAACACGCCTTCCTTGAATGTTTCGACGCTGTGCGGGATAACCGGTATCTCGTAATGCATATAGCCGGAGAACGACAGAGAGAAAGCCTGGCCGCCAATCACGACATTCCAACGCATCATGAATACACCGAACAGGACGAGCAACAGAGCGACAACCGTCCTCAAGAGTGTTCGTCTCGGCAGCACCAGCAACAGGAATGGCACCAGGTTGCCAAGCGTGTACTGCAGCACGAAAATATTCATGAAATCCTTGCCGTACATTACGGAACGCAGAATGTCCCAGGACTTCATCGCCGTATAACCGCGGAAGATCAGATCCAGCAGCTCCAGGCTGATCGCCGCGATCAGAAATCCGATCAGGTAACGCGCCGCTTTGCTAATGACTTCCGCCTCTGCGCCTTTTATTTCACCGGCTTCAATTACGCCGCCACTGCGTCGGCGACGAAATGCCTGCCATTCCATAATGACGATGTACGTCAGCATGCAAAGAGCAATGCCGGACACCACGGCCGACATGATGAAAATCACCGGCATTAATGGCGACATCCATAAAGCGTTGGCCTTGACGGAACCAAAAATAAATCCTGCGTAACCGTGCAGAAAGCAGGCCACCGGGATACCGACAGCGGCAAGAATCGTGGCCGCCTTCTTGTCAATCTTTATCGCGCCGTCACTGACATCGTATGCGCCCATCGCCAGGACGCGATAAACCGTACGCCGCATTGCACTCGACAGTCCCGGCGCACTTTTCAGGGCATGAATCTGCTCCACAAAATACTTGCGATAAACGAACCAGATTTCGCTGAGGACGATCAACGCGTAGGTAGTGAAGACAATGCCAAATGCGGCAATCGCGGAAGTGAAGTGTGGTGTCAGCAGGGGCTCCATTGCCCTGGTCGGCTGCTGCAAATGCAACAGCAGGGGCAGCGCCGCAACGGGCAACAGCGCCAGTGAAAATACCAGGGAAAACTGCGCAATCTCCTTGAGGTCCTTTTGCCCGAAAACGTGGTACAGGGACGACAATACGAACGCGCCCGCAACCAGCCCGGTCATGTACGGGTACATGACGATCTGGATACTCCAGTAGATGAACTCGTTGGGATAAACAAAAAGCTCTTTTACGGTCCACTCGATGCCATGAACTACGGGTTCCTCAATCATCTGATCACCTCACTTCCGCATCGAGGCCAAGGTAAAAGACGTGGGGCTTGGTACCGTATTCGTCTTTCAGCACCGAGACTCTTTCAGTCTTGATGATATTTGCGACCGGGTCATTCGGATCATTCAGGTTGGCGATACGGCGCGCGCCGAAGGAACAACACTCAACGCATGCGGGCTGCATGCCTTTGCTGATCCGGTGATAGCAAAAATTGCATTTGTCGGCGACTTTCTTCTCGGGATGAAAAAACCGGACACCGTATGGGCATGCCATGATGCAGTAGCCACAGCCGATGCACCAGTTCCTGTCGATCAGCACGACACCATCGTCAGTCTGGTAGGTTGCGCCGACCGGGCACACCTGCACGCAAGCAGGGTTGTCGCACTGATTGCACAACTTCGGTACAAAAAACGCCTTGTCGATGTTGTCCGGGTCAATTTCTTCGCCACGAATCTTGTCGTCGATAAAGCCGTCGCGTCCGCCCATCGGAGAATCGATGTGCGTTTCCCCGTCTTTAGTGACAACGTAACGTTCAACCCAGGTTCTTGTCACGGGAGCGTCAAAAGGAATTTCATTTTCCTTTTTGCACGCTGTCACGCACAGACCGCAACCGACGCATTTGTTGGTATCGACCAGGAACGCCCAGCGCACCTTTGATTCGGCCAGTGCTGCTGCCGCTTCTGCGTGGCTGAGGAGTGTAAATGCGCTCAAGGGCATCACGGACGCGACGGTGCTGCTCACAGTATTCTTCAGGAACTCCCTTCGAGAACAAGTCATTCCACTTCCTCCTTCGGGTCGTGCGGGTTATGGCATTTCACGCACTCATAGCGACGTTTGTGACGCCGGTCCTCGATGCTGACCAAGCTGGCCCGGGCACTGTTCGGATAATCGAGAAAAGCATGGCAGCGCAAACAAAGTTCGCGGGTGGTGTTAAGTGGCAGGAGCTCGACGTCGTCGGGGTGATTAACGGACGGTCCGTGACAGTTTTCGCATTCAACCGGTGCGTGGCTCGAGGCATTCACTTTTGCCAGGTTTTCTTCATGGCACTCGGCACAGGATTCCCTGCCCTGGAATTTGACAGGGAAATCTTTCCACTCCTGGACATTGCTCAGGCGATAATAGCCGTAAGTGAAATTTCGTCCGTGCACGCCGAAGTCATCGGGAACCAGGAACTGGCGGGCAACGAGGATTAGACCTACAAGGCCGATGGCCACCCAAAGGGGTCGCAAGACATGCCACTTCATCGCCGCCTCCTCAGTTATTCTTATCGGACAGGCAAGGTTCATGCACGATCAAAACAGGCGGCAGCAAAAGTCGGCAGTCGAGCGCAGATTTGTGCATCCAATTCCGCCAGTTTCATGAATACGTTGCAGGGCCAGCCAGTTCAATACGTAGAACCCGTAGCAATGCGGTCATCTGCTATAGTCTTGCGCAATTTCAGGACAGGCGAAAAAACCCGTGTCATCAATACTCGTCATCGGTAGTTCGAACACCGACCTGGTGATACGCGTGCCCGTGTTGCCGCTGCCCGGGCAGACCGTGCTGGGTGAAAATCTGCAGACATTTGGCGGTGGTAAAGGTGCCAACCAGGCCGTAGCCGCGCGACGCGCCGGAGCCAAGGTTCGTTTTGTAGCGGCGGTTGGCAATGACGGCTACGGCCGAAGCGCAATCGATAACTTCGCAACCGAAGGCATCGATACTTCACTTGTACAAGTGATCGACGGCGTACCGTCTGGCGTCGCGATGATACTGGTCAGCGAAAACGGCGAGAACAGTATCGCTGTCGCCCCGGGCGCCAATGGCAAACTGTCCCCCGAATGCCTGCGTCGTCAAAAAGACCTGTTCGCTGATACCAGCCTCGTATTACTGCAGCTCGAAATGCCGCTCGACACCGTTACAACCGCCGTCGATCTCGCGCATCAACAAGGCACGCCCTGCATACTCAATCCAGCGCCCGCGACAGAGTTGCCCGACACGGTACTGGAAAAGTTGTTCTGCATTACACCCAACGAAACCGAGGCCGAAATTCTTACCGGCATTCAAATCGTCGATCGCGAGAGTGCGTCAAGTGCAGCCGAAATATTGCTGCAACGCGGTGTCGAGAATGTCGTGATCACGATGGGCGGTCGCGGTGCCCTGCTGCACAACGCGGACGAGACCTATTACGAGAAAGCGGCTCGCGTCACCGTCGTCGATACGACGGCCGCAGGCGACACATTCAACGGTGTGCTGGCAGCGATGATTGCCGAGGGTCAGTCACTTAAGGAAGCTGTCCGGTTCGCTGTTGCCGCCGCGACACGCTCGGTACAGACGGCCGGCGCCATTGCCAGCATTCCGCATCGCGTCGACTTCATGTAAGCATTGCGACCAGATCGGCGCCGAACAAAGAGATCAACACAAAACTGACGCCACCGATCAGCAGCGCCGCAAACAAACCTAAAGCGAACGGTCGCAAGCCGATCCTGATTATCCCCGCGAGCATCGATGTCAGGCCCACGGCAGCCATCGCGATGAGCAGGCAACGCTCCGCCGCGTTTTGCAGGAAGGAAACGACGTCCTTCCATTGCTGCACGTCCAGAAATCCGAAGGGCTTGTCACCCATGTCGCCAATGGTTCGCAACGCGGACATCAGCGCGAAGCCGACGATAAACCAGGGAATCATCGCGAGATAGTTAATTTGCGTGGCATCTTCTTTGGCGCGTTCCCGGCCGTACAGTACACCGACCAGCGGGATCACGGCGATCATGCACAGGTTGCGAACCAGCTTGGTCACGGTCGCGATATCGAGCGCGACCGGCGCGTTGTATTGCGCTTCATACATCATGCCAGCGCCCGCGACCTGCGCCGTCTCATGAATCGAGGTGCCGAGAAACAACCCGGCGAGCTCCGGCTGGTTGGCGAATGCCTGCTGCGCAAGCAATGGGTAAATAAACATCGCCGCGAGACCAAAGACCGTAATGCACGCGACCGCATAGCTGACTTCCGATTCCTTTGCCTGGATCAGGGGAGCCGTTGCAACGATAGCCGTGCATCCGCAGATGGCCGTACCGACTGCAATCAGCCCACTGAGTTGCCTGGAAAGGCCCATGTAACGCCCCAGTAATCCGACCGTGAAAAGCCCGATCGCGATTGCGGCGATGACAAATGGCAGCGCGACCAGCGTGAACTGACCGGCACCCGTAAGACTGAGTCGTATGCCGAGCAGCATGATGCCGACACGAAGGATCGTCGACGCGCAAAACCGCAAACCCGGCTGCAGGGATTCGGGCAGGCGGACGATATTGGCAATTACCATGCCGAGGACTATGGCCATCATGATTGCGCTGATAGGGCTTTTTGCGAAGCCCAGCAAGGCCACGCCGACCCAATCGGCCGCGTAGCCAGCGGCGAAGGACACCACCATGGCCAGTGCCAGTCCCGCCCACCATCCGGACGCTCTAAGTTGTGCAATCACTGGTATAGTTCCAACTGCAATTAACGCGCGCAATCATACCGTAGCCTGCCGCTCAAATTCGCTTCCATGGGCGTTTATTGGCAGGCAATATCGACCGTCACGCCGCAAACGAGACTTAAATGCCCGAATCCGCAGTCAAAACGCCCCTGGTCAGCGGTCCCGATTACACCGAGCTCTTCGAGGGCCTGGCAGCCGAGTTTCTGAGCGGCAAGACCCTTGACCTGGCCTGGCGTCGCGCGCAGCTCAAGGCCGTGCAACGCATGATGCGCGACAGTGAAGCCGACCTGTTTGCCGCCCTGAAATCCGACCTGGGCAAGTCCGCCCAGGAAGCGTTCGTGACGGAAACGAGTTACGTCAGCGCAGACGCGGCCTACAGTGGCAGGAAACTGAATCGCTGGACGCGCCGGCGACGCGTGTCGACTCCGATCATCGGACAACCTGGCCGCAGCTGGGTCCAGCCGGAACCGCTCGGTACGGTACTGGTCATCGGCGCCTGGAACTATCCCGTACAACTCACCCTCTCAGGCATGTCCGCGGCGATAGCCGCCGGCAATTGCGTCGTTATCAAACCCTCGGAACTCGCCCCGGCAACATCCGCGCTGCTCGCAAAGCTGGTGCCCCAGTACCTGGACGACGATTGCGTCAAGGTCATCGAAGGCGCAGTGACCGAAACGACGGCGCTGCTCGACCTGCCCTTTGACCACATTCTCTATACCGGCGGCGGCACTGTCGGCCGCATCGTTATGGCCGCAGCGGCGAAGCACCTCACGCCCGTCACGCTGGAGCTGGGTGGCAAATCGCCCTGCGTTGTCTTGTCGGATGCGGATCTCGAAGCAACTGCGAAACGCATCGCCTGGGGAAAGTTCACCAATGCCGGCCAAACCTGTATTGCCCCGGACTACATACTCGCGGACGCCGACACCGAAGCCCTGCTGCTGCCGTTACTTGAGAAAAGTATTCGCGAGATGTTCGGCGACGATCCGCAGAAATCCGATTCCTACGGACGCATGATCAACGAGCGTCATTTCGAGAGAGTCAGCGCATTCATCGACTGCGGCTACACGGTCATCGGTGGCCAAACCGATGCGGCGGAGAAATACATTGCCCCCACGGTTCTGACCGACGTCAAGCCCGGCAGCGCGATCATGAAAGAAGAAATCTTCGGACCTGTGCTGCCGATCGTGCGCGCCGAAAACCTGGAAGATGCGATTGCACAGATTCGCGGCGGCGACAAACCGCTGGCAGCGTACCTGTTTACCAGCAACAAGCGCGCCGAACGAAAATTCCTGGAACAGGTCAGCTGCGGCAGCGCCTGCGTCAATGACGTCATGATGTTCATGGCGGTCCACGATTTGCCTTTTGGCGGCGTGGGCGCCAGCGGCATGGGTGCGTACAGTGGACAACGGGGTTTCGAAACCTTCAGCCACATGAAGGCGGTCATGAAGCGTGGATGGTGGCCGGACCTCGAGCTTCGCTACGCCCCGCACAGTGAAAAGAAACTTAAGATTCTCCGTAAACTCAGATAACAAGGGGCCAACGATGACTTCACTTCGCCGATCAATTGCGGTTGTCTTCCTTTTGGCGTCAGCCATGCCAGGTTTCGCCGACACGACGCTGATTCACGCCGGGCAGCTGCTGGCTGTACCAGGTAAGTCACCCTCCTCTCGCCAGACGATCGTTATCGAAAACGACAGGATCGTCGCCGTTCGAAGCGGGTTCGCGAGTGCAAACGAATTCGACGGCGAAGTTACCGTCGTCGATCTCAGCCGGCAATTCGTGCTTCCCGGACTTATGGACATGCACGTGCACTTGCAGGGCCAACTTGGTCCCGGACGAGACAGTGACCGGCTGAGAATGTCGGATCAGTTGAAGCAAATGCGCAGCATTCATTACGCAATGAACACTTTGCTGGCTGGATTCACGACGGTCCGTGACGTCGGCTCATCGCCGCAGGAAATGTACGCCTTGCGCGATGCGATCAATAACGGCTGGATAGACGGGCCGCGCATTGTTGCAGCGGGCGGCGTTGGCATCACGGGCGGTCATGCCGATATCAGCGGCGTGAGTCCCGAGCTCATGGAAATGTTTACATCACCGAATGTCTGCGACGGCCCGTACGATTGCCGCCGCGCCACGCGTAACGTGATCAAGTTTGGCGCTGACCTCGTCAAGATTACGTCGACGGGCGGTGTACTAACCGACCGTGCTACGGGTACCGGTCAGCAGATGGAGCCGGATGAACTACGGGAGATCGTCCTGGCCGCTGCGCGCATGGGCCGCAAGGTCGCATCGCACGCACATGAAGAGGAAGGCATCATTGCCGCACTCGAAGCGGGCGTCGCCAGCATCGAACACGGCAGCTACACGGGACCGCGCGCCATCAAATTGTTCAAGGAAACGGGCGCTTATCTCGTGCCGACCTTGCTGGCGGGCAAGACTGTCGCAAGCATGGCTGTGGAGTCCGACTTCATGAGTCCGGCTATCAAGGAGAAAGCCATTCGCGTCGGCAATGACATGGCCGGGTCCTTTGAACGAGCGCACAAGGCCGGCGTCAATATTGCTTACGGCACGGATAGCGGAGTCTCAGCGCATGGCAGGAATGCCGAGGAAGCTGTGCTCATGGTGGCTGCCGGTATGTCGGAAATGGACGTCATCGTGTCCGCAACCATCAATGCGGCAGACCTCATCGATATGAGCGACTCGATCGGCACGATCGAAGCCGGCAAGTTCGCCGACATCATCGCGGTCGATGCGTCACCACTCGAGAATATCGATGAATTGCTCGATGTCGATTTCGTCATGAAGGGCGGCAAGGTTTACAAAAACTGATGGACTTCACGCTGTACTGGTTCATGTTCCCCGTGTCGATTTGCGTTGCGACGTCTGCAATGCTTAGCGGCATCGGTGGCGCTGCACTGTTCACGCCCATCTTCGTTCTGATCTTCCCCATGCTCGGCCCGCAATATGCCCTTGCGACGACCATGACAGCGATCGGTGCGGCGCTGCTGACAGAAACTTTCGGCTTCACGTCGGGATTCGTCGGCTACTACCGCCGCAAGCTGATCAATTTCGGCCTGGCCAAACCGTTTCTCGGCATAGCCGTTCCGATTGCGATACTGGGTGCAATTGCCGCAAATCACGTGCCCGGCCAGGTGTTGATCGCAGGTTACGCCGGCCTGGTCCTGGTGCTCGCTTTCTTCCTGATTTTCCATGAAAAACAACACGTTGAACATGCTACCCTGAGCCGCGGCAACAATATTGCTACCGCTACCGGTGCCTTCATGACGGGCATGGTATCCGTCGGTATCGGCGAAGTTATCGTCTCGCAATTGACGAAACGCGGCATCCCCGTCGGCGTCGCCGCAGCTACGTCTGTGCTGGTGGTCATCATTACCGTTGCGTTTGCATCACTGACGCTGGTTTTGCAGATCATTCAAGATGGAGGTGCGAATGCCATGCCATGGAACCTGGTCTGTTGGTCCATCCCCGGTGTCATTATCGGCGGGCAAATTGGTCCACTCTTGCAGGGAAAATTCTCGCAACGCGGGATGGAACTGAGCATCGCGACACTGTTCTTCGTGTTGTCGATCGCGATGTTTTTTGTAGCCTTCACGCGTCCAGCTATGGCTGAGGAAACGATTACCTGGCCAAACGGCGCAACCGTCGCCGTCAGCCTGTCCTACGATGACGCGCTCGATAGCCAGCTCGATCATGCGATTCCAGCGTTGAACAAATACAGCATCAACGCGTCGTTTTATCTCACGCTTGCGCACCCGTCGGTCTATTCGAGATTGCCGGCGTGGCGTGCTGCCGCCGCGGCGGGACACGAACTCGGCAACCATACGATTTACCACGGCTGCAGCGCCGGAAAACCGGGCAGGGAATGGGTCGCGCCCCACCTCGATTTGGACAAGCGTACCGTCGCTGACGTGGTCGCCGAAGTAACCATGGCGAACACCATGCTGCACGCCATCGATGGCCGTGAGTCGCGCACCTATACGCCGCCGTGCAGTGACGAGATGGTTGGCGGAGAGAACTACCTCGATGTCGTAGCGCCGATGTTTGTTGCCATGAAGTCGCGCGACGAAGGCATGCCAACGGGTTCGAGTCTTCTGTTTTTTCCTTCGGGTAACACCGGTGCCGAGTTGATCCGCATGGTGACCGAGCACCAGCAGAGCGGCGCATTGGTCAACCTGCTGTTTCACGGCGTTGGCGGCGATCACCTCTCGGTAACACCGGAAGCGCACGAGGAGTTGCTGCAATATCTCGCTGCCAACCGCGATATCTACTGGGTCGATTCCTACATCAACATCATGAGCTATGTTCGCGATCAGCGGTCGGGCAACTAACCCATGGCCACAATGACACCCAGCACGCTGCGCATCGGTCGACGCTATCGCCCTGGCCGCCTCGCCAAACAATACGACGCTGTGGTCATCGGTTCAGGCATGGGCGGCCTGACATCCGCGGCATTGTTGAGCGACCTGGGCTGGAAAGTGTGCGTACTCGAGCAACACTACACGGCCGGCGGCTATACGCATTCCTACGAGCGCAACGGTTACGAGTGGGATGTCGGCGTCCATTACATCGGTGATGTTGGCGCGAAGACCGGCACCCGGCAAATGTTCGACTACCTGTCCGGCGGCACGCTGGCTTTCGCGCCGATGGCAGAGGAGTACGATCGCTTTTACATCGGTGACAAGGTTTTCAACGCAATAGCGGGCAAAGATCAGTTCCGCGCCAACCTGGTCCGCCAGTTTCCGCGCGAAGAAAAGGCCATCGACCGTTACCTCAAGCTGTTGGCCAAAGCCGGTCGCGCCATGCCGGCGATTGGCATGCGACGAGCGCTCGGATTCTGGCAACGCATCCTCATGTCGCCTTACCTGCTGCTCAAAACGCCTCGTTTTCTCTTCCGCAACACCTGGGACGTACTCAGTGAGTTGACGGACGACAAGGACCTGCTCGCGGTGTGGTGCGGCCAGTGGGGCGACATGGGACTGCCGCCGAAGCAATCCACGTTCCTGGTCCACGCCATGATCGTGCGCCATTACCTGCACGGTGGTTATTACCCGGTCGGCGGATCATGGCGCATCGCCGATTCCATTATTCCGAAAATCCAGGCGGCGGGTGGCGAGGTCTTCACCTACGCGGAAGTGAAGGAAATCGTCGTCGAAGCCGGCAAAACACGCGGCGTCATGATGAAAGACGGACACTTTATCGAATGTCCCTGTGTTATCTCATCCGCTGGCGTCGCGAATACGTTTCGCAAACTCCTGTCGGCCGACGTTGCGGAGCACGCCGGTTACCAAAAGAAACTTGAGAACGTTGAACCCAGTTTTGCGCATCTGGGTGTTTACATCGGTCTCAAAGCTACGGCCGTGGAGCTGGGTTTGCCGAAAACGAACTTCTGGATTTATCCGGACAACGATTATGACGCAGCGGTCGAGCGCTTCATGAATGACCAGCATGCAGCCTTCCCCGTCGTCTACATCTCGTTTCCGTCGGCGAAAGATCCCGACTACCTCGAACGGCATCCTGGTACCGCGACCATCGAGATCGTGGCCCCGGCACCCTACCAGTGGTTCGAGAAGTGGCGCGACGAAACCTGGGGGAAGCGTGGTGAGGACTACGATGCTCTGAAGCATGCGCTCGGCGAGCGGCTCATGGAACACCTGTACGAGAAACTGCCCGGGCTGCGCGGCAAGGTTGACTACTACGAGGTTTCAACGCCGCTGTCGACGAACTGGTTCGGCGGCTACCAGCAAGGCGAACTGTATGGTTTGTCGCATACTCCAAAGCGGATGCAGCAAAAGTGGCTGCGGCCGAAAACCACTGTACCGGGACTATGGCTGACTGGTCAGGACATACTGACTTGCGGTGTCACGGGCGCGATGATGGCGGGCGTATTAACCGCGACCACTATCGTCGGCGTGAGAAAAATCGCGCCGCTGATGAAACGTATCTACTCCTGAATAATCAGAACTGCGTTTCGTCGAGCGCCATTACGGCGTCGGCTCCGGCCATCGCCGCCATCGCCAGTCCGTTCGCCCTCGGCATGATGTGCAGCGCGTAAAAACGTACGGTCGACAGTTTTGCGTTGGCGAATACAGCATCGTCTGACGCCGCACCTTTGATGACAGCGATACCGGCACGAGCCATTTGCCAGCCGCCGACCACTGTGCCGGCCAGCATCAGGAGATTCACCGACGCCGATCCAGCGGCGTTGGGATCAAGCGGCCCCTGCTCCAGCAACCAGTCCGCCGCCGACTCGAGCTGATCGATGCCCGCGGCCAGGGCCGTGCGGATATCAGCCAGGCGTTCATCTGCAGCCAGTGCATCGTCCAGCGATCGCATTTCGGCGATCAACTCGCCAATAGCCTTGCCCTCGTCGGCCAGGATCTTGCGGCCCACAAAATCAATTGCCTGGATTCCCGTCGTCCCTTCGTAAATGGTCAGGATACGGGCGTCGCGCATGTGCTGAGCCGCGCCGGTTTCCTCGACATAACCCATTCCACCCTGTATCTGCACGCCGAGGGAGGTCAGTTCCTGCGCCACTTCGGTGAGCCAGGCTTTGATGACAGGCGTCAGCAGCGCGACACGCGTGCTCGCGGCCTCCCGTTCTGCCTCGTCGTCGGAGTAGTGCCACAGGTCCTCCATACCGGCCGTGTAAAACGCTGCGGCTCGCATCGCCTCTATCTGCGACTTCATGACGAGCAGCATGCGGCGAATGTCCGGGTGATGAATGATCGTCGCGCTGCCTTTGACGCCGGGTGCACGACCCTGCTTACGGTCCAATGCATAGGAGCGAGCCAGTTGGTAAGCGCGCTCGCTGATACCGAGGCCCTGCATGCCCACGCCAAGACGCGCATGGTTCATCATCGTGAACATGCACGCGAGGCCCTTGTTTTCCTCCCCAACCAGGTAACCAACGGCACCTTCCTGTTCTCCGAACGCCATCACGCAGGTTGGACTCGCATGAATGCCGAGTTTGTGCTCGACACTCGGCGTGTAGACATCGTTGCGCTCGCCGATGCTGCCGTCGGCGTTCAGCAAGAACTTCGGTACCAGGAACAGGGAAATGCCGCGCACGCCTTCCGGCGCGTCCGGCAGGCGCGCCAGCACCAGGTGAATAATGTTCTCGCTGAAGTCCTGGTCACCCCAGGTGATGAATATTTTTGAACCGGTAATGCGGTAGTGATCCCCTTCCGGAACGGCCTTCGTCGTGACGACGGAAAGGTCCGATCCCGCCTGCGGTTCCGTCAGGTTCATCGTGCCGGTCCAGCCACCGCTGGTCATGTTCGGCAGGTAAGTATTGCGTATCGATTCCGATCCGTGCGCTTCTATACAATGAATGGCGCCGCTCGTTAACATCGGTGCCAGCATGAACGACAGGCACGCCGCCTGCCAGGTCTCCGCCGCCGCGGCTCCGGCGACGCCAGGCATGCCCATGCCGCCGTATTCGGGCGATACGACCAGGCTTTGCCAGCCGTTCTCGACGAATTGACTGTAAGCTTCGGCAAACCCCGGAACGGAAATCACGCCTTTGTCGACGACCTGCGGCCGAGCCCTGTCGCCCGGAATATTGAGCGGGCTCAGGATGTCGGCGGCAAACTTTCCGGCCTCGTCGACGACCTGATCGACCAGGTCTTTGTCAAACTCGGCGAATCTGTTCAGCCCTAATACGCGCTCCAGTCCGGATAACGCATGCACGTTGAACATTATGTCTTTGAGCGGGGGAATGTAGTCGGTCATTGATCTCTCAAATTGGAACGTCGGATCCATTCTACTGGGTCGTTGCAGTTGGCGGCGTACCCGAAATAAGGTAGAACTGGGTGCGCCGGGGCCAGTCCAACCATAAGCTCTGCCGTCCAACAATAACAATAAGGGTATATGACATGGCCACAAGCGAGAGCAATCACGCGTCGATTTCCGCGAAGGATGTCAAACAACTGGGCATCTGGGCCGCGCTCGGCAGCCTGAGCTACGTCTTCTGGGTTTGCGGTGGCATGGAGCTGATTGAGCGCCTGGCCTATTACGGCGTGCGCCAGGTATCGAGCCTGTATGCCACGGACGCTGTCTCCAATGGCGGTCTCGGCCTCAAGGGTTCCGAGATCGGTATCATTTTCGCGGTCTGGGCATTGATGCAGTCTTTTGTACCGGTACTGACCGGCGGCATCTCCGATCGGGTTGGCTACAAAGAGACAATATTCGCGTCAACGGTTTTCAAGATTCTGGGCTACCTGATCATGGCCTGGTTCGCCACTTACTGGGGCTTCATGCTGGGCGCCATGGTACTCGCGTTTGGTACCGGCATCTTCAAGCCCGGCATCCAGGCGACCATCGTCAAATCGACCAACCGCGAGAACAGCTCGATGGCCTGGGGCGTGTTCTACCAGACCGTGAATATCGGCGGTTTTATCGGCCCCTTGCTGGCTGCTCAGTTGCGCCAGCTCGAATGGGCTTACGTTTTCTATGCCTGCGCCGCCATCATATCGCTCAATTTTCTTTTGCTGCTCACCTACAAAGAGCAGGACAAGGAAGCGCGCCTCGAGCATCGCCGCAGGGTTAAAGCCGGCGAAATCAAGGAAGAAAGCCTGTGGCTCGACAGTCTCAAAGAGCTGAGCCGCCCCATCATGCTCTGGTACATCATCCTTTTTTCCGGATTCTGGTTCATGCTCAACGCATTCTGGGATGTCGGCCCGCTGTTCTTCAGGGACTGGGTGGACACATCGGTCATGGTGAGAGCCATGTTCGGCGAGGACGGCACATCCAGCGGCTTCTGGAAGTTCATTTTTGGCATGACGCAGGACGGAAAAACCATCCTTCCCGAAGGACTCATCAATATCAACGCCATGCTTATCATGTTTGTCTGTTTCATCGTCGCCGGCTGGAGTGCATTGATGAGAGCGACCACATCCATGGCGCTGGGAACCTTCCTCGCGGCCTCGACGCTGCTGCTATTTGCCGGCTTCAACTCAGTCTGGATCGTATTAGTTGCCATCATCTGTTTCTCGATCGGCGAAATGCTCTCAAGCCCGAAGTGTTCGGAGTACCTGGGCAATATCGCACCAGCGCAAAAGAAGGCGATGTATCTTGGTTTCAGTCAATTGCCGCTGGGCATCGGTTGGGTACTGGAAGGTTATTTCGGCCAGGTGCTGTACGCCGAATATGGCGCGAAAGATACGATCGCACGGCAATCGCTGCTCGATGGCGGCATGTCGCAGACTGACGTCGCTGCCGTTCCCGTGGGTGAGGCGTTTCAGAAACTGGTCGAGATCACAGGCCAGACCGCTGATGCACTTACCGCACAGCTGTATATGAACAACGACATCGGCGGTGCCTGGTACATCATGGCCACCGTCGGCATCGTCTCCGCTGCCGGCATGTACGTTTACGGCCGCTGGACCTATCAACTCAAAGATTAAAGACCCGGAGTTAATCATGATCCCGATTTTTCGCATCACCCTCGCTATCGTCGTACTTCTCACCATAATGGCTTGTGACCGTCCCGTATTGGCTGAAGAACAGAAAGCCATCCTCGTGACGGGAGCCAGTACCGGTATCGGCCGGGAAATTGCAGAAACGCTCGCGCGCGAGGGCTATTTCGTCTACGCCGGTGCACGCAAACAAAAAGACATGGATGCCCTGAACGAAATCGAAAACATCCAGGCCATTCGCATTGACGTCACGATCCAGAGCGAGATCGACGCCGCCGCCGAGACCGTAAAGGCAGGCGGCAAGGGGCTCTACGGACTGATCAACAACGCGGGTGTCTATTTCGGCGGCCCGCTGATCGAAGTCGATGTCGCAGACGTGCAGTGGTTGATGGACGTCAATGTTTACGGTGTCATGCGCGTAACCCAGGCTTTCGCGCCCATGATTATCGAATCGAAAGGCCGTATTTCGACGATAGGTTCCATCGCGGGCATCCTGACCGGTAATTTCTCGGGTCCGTACAGCATGAGCAAGCACGCGATCGAGGCTTACACCGACGGCCTGGCACGCGAGATGGAAAAGTTTGGTGTGCACGTCAGCGTCATCGAGCCCGGCAACTACGATTCGGACATAGCCAAGACAGCGGTCGAAAAGATATTCGCCGATAAGAAATCGTTTGAAGGCTCCTACTACGAGGAAGAACTGACGGCCTGGGCAAACCGGCCCTGGGATCGCAGCATCTACAAGAGCCCGGAGGAAGTCGCCGAGGCCGCATTACATGCAATGTCCAGCGATTCTCCCGTGCGCCGCTACATGGTCGTGCCGAGTGAAGAAGAAGCCGGCTGGACGATCAACAAAGCTGTCGAAGAGCTCGTGCAACTCAACGAGTGGCAGGCCTATTCCTACACGCGCGACCAGCTGATCGAAAAACTCGACGCGGCGATGGCGCCCGAAGCTGCGGCAGACGACTAGAATCGTGAGCACCGTCGTCAGATCCTCGCTGGCCGTACTGCTGCTGACGATTGCGTCAGCAGCGTGGCCGGAATGGCGCCAGCCCGACCCGGCGAATCTGCTTTATATGCAGCTCCCGCAAGGCGAGGTCGTGATGGAACTCGCCCCGGGATTTGCGCCGAAGAATGTTGCGAATATCAAGGTACTGGCCCGGGAGAGATATTTTGACGGCCTTTCCGTCATTCGCTCGCAGGACAATTACGTCGTGCAATGGGGTGATCCGGCCGAAACCGAAGATGCGGCCAAACCGCTGGGTTCTGCCGCCGCCAGCGTGCCACCCGAATTTCAACGTGCAGCGAACGAAGTCGATCTTTCAGCCATAGCGAGTCGCGATGCGTATGCCGACATCGTTGGATTCGTGGACGGCTTCCCGGCCGCCAGTGACGGCAAAACGACCTGGCTGACGCACTGCTACGGCATGGTCGGTGTCGCACGCGGCAATGAACCCGACAGCGGCAATGGCAGCAGCCTGTATGTCGTCACGGGTCATGCGCCACGGCATCTCGACCGTAACATTACGCTCGTCGGCCGCGTGATATCCGGCATTGAGAATCTCACGACGCTGCCGAGGGGAACGGCTGCGATGGGGTTCTATGAATCCGCTGTGGAA
>Ga0224505_10000906_pt1 | contig 19858 bp, 19 predicted proteins | sample SF_Jan12_sed_USG_FD_169102 | JGI IMG/M metagenome (GOLD analysis project Ga0224505, IMG submission 169102) | Sediment microbial communities from San Francisco Bay, California, United States - SF_Jan12_sed_USGS_4_1 | ecosystem: Environmental > Aquatic > Marine > Sediment | place: USA: California... | reverse complement strand
TGGCCTCGTTGATGTCGACGATGACAATGTCGTGGTCGGGCAGAGGGGTTACGATCCGGTGTCGGATCATGAGGTCGAAGGTCTTCTGCTTCATGTCGGCGGTGACATGGAAGAAGGCGGTGTCCAGAATGGCAACTATGGAGAACAGGACGGCAAGGATGATGTAGAAGCGGTTTCTCAGCCGGTAGGCGATAAACCGTGAAGCACGCCGCAGAACAGGCTCGAGTATATGGAAAATGATGCCTTTTCTTTTCATCAGGCTCTCTCGGTCGGTTTGGACTCTACCGTCATTTTGTCGTGGGCCGAATATCTCAAGTATATCCCCAGTGCGCAATCTTCGCCAGATTTCCGAGAAAGCATGCCGGGCCTTGTCGACTTATGTAAACCGGCTCAAGAGACGATATTCTTTATGTATTACTCTTGCCTGGGGATATCCGATAATTAACCACTAAGGAGAACAGCGCGATGAGGATGAAGGGGCGAACGCTGAACCGCGATATGGCGCTCGAAATTATTAACCGGCTCAGCTTTTTCAAGAGGTTTACCTTGCCTGAAAAAGAAAAGCTGGTCGGGTATCACCAGCATTTCTGCATCTTTGACAAGGGTGAGGTAATCACGCACGAAGGCAAAGTCGAATCGACCTTCTTCATTCTTATCTCCGGCCAGGTGAGTGTTACTCGGGACCATGGCTCCGTGCATCTCGCCACGCTCAAGCCGGAGGATTTTTTTGGCGAGATATCGTTTCTTACCCAGTCGGCCAGGACGGCAACGGTGACGGCTGACGAGGAATCAATCGCCATCCTGGTTGATAATTCATTGTTGATAACCCTCAGTCCCGAGATCCGCGAAAAGATAAAAGACAAGATCATCGAGAAATTGGCCGAACGTCTTGACCGGATGAACAAGATGGTCATGGGGTCGACGGTGAAGCCGCGCTCCGTTACCGGGCCTGTCGAGATACGGGTTGAAGAGACGGGATGAAATCGGTCACTCGTACCTGAGTGCCTCTATCGGGTCGAGCCTGGCTGCCTTTCGGGCGGGGTAGAGGCCAAAGAATATGCCGATACCGGCGGAAAACGCAAAGGCCAGCAGGATGGCCTGAAAACTGACGAAGGTTTCCCACCTGAAAAATGTAGTAATTGCCTGGCTCGCACCTATCCCGAGGAGGGTGCCGACAAACCCCCCGATGAGGGAAATGGCCACCGCCTCGATCAAAAACTGGGATGAGATATCGCTCTCCTTGGCTCCCACCGCCATTCTTACCCCGATCTCCCTGGTTCGTTCCGTTACCGATACCAGCATGATGTTCATGATGCCGATGCCGCCTACCAGCAGCGACACGGCAGCAACGCTCCCCAGTAATATGGCCATTATCCGGCTTGTTTCCTCGGCCTTGTTGAGAATCTCCGTGAGGTTGCGCACGACGAAGTCATCTTCCCTGTTGGCGGGAATACGATGACGCTGGCGCAGCAATGCCCCGATCTTTTCCTGGGCGGCAGCAAGGTCTGAAGCCTGTCGTACCTTGATCCATGAGTCGGTCACATGGGTAATCCCGAGAAGTTTCCGCTGGACGGTGTGGAGGGGGACGAGCACCATGTCGTCCTGATCGCGCCCGATGGGTGATTGCCCTTTCTTCTCCAGTACACCGACGATAATGAAGGGTATCTTCTTGATGCGGATGGTCTTGCCCAGAGGGTCCTCGCCAAAGAAGAGGTTGTCGCGCACGGTCTGGCCTATGACGCAGACCTTGGCTGACCCTTCCTCTTCCTGCGGATAGAAATTGCGCCCCTCGGCCACCTCCCAGTCCCTTGCCTTCAGGAAAGCATTGGTGGAGCCGACGATGGCGGTAAACCAGTTGGTGTTGCCGTAGATGGCCAGTGTGTTGTCCCGGGCGATGGGGGCGGCGGCTTCCACTTCGGGGATTTCTGCGCCGATGGCGGCAATATCTTCTTCCTGCAGGGTCGTGAGGTCGCCCGACCGGACGCCCTCGCTTCGCCCGGTGCCTGGGTAGACCCGAAGGATATTGCTGCCCAGGCTCGAAATCTCCTTGGCGAGGGCGCGGCGCGCACCTTCGCCCACGGCGGTCATGGTGATCACCGCTGCCACGCCGATGATGATCCCCAGCATGGTAAGGCCTGTCCGCATCTTGTTCTGTCGCAGTGCCCGAAGAGCGGTCCTGGAGGTTGTCATGAAGTTCATGTTGTCAGGTCCTCCAGAATGAGTCCGTCCTTGAAATGGATGGTCCGCTTCCCGTAGGCGGCGATATCCGACTCATGGGTTACCATGAGGATGGTAAGGCCTTTGTCGCGGTTGAGCCCTCGCAGAAAATCCATGATCTCGTGGCTGGTGACGCTGTCAAGGTTGCCGGTGGGTTCGTCGGCCAGAAGGATCGGCGGGTCGTTCACCAGGGCGCGGGCAATGGCGACCCGCTGCTGCTGGCCTCCGGAAAGCTGGGTGCTGAAGTGGTTTTCCCGTCCCTCCAATCCGACCAGTCGAAGGGCTTCCATGGCCCGCTCTCTGCGTTGACGTGCGCCGACACCGGCATAGACCATGGGCAGCTCCACGTTCTCCACAGCAGGGGTGCGGCCCAGCAGGTTGAAATTCTGAAAGATGAAGCCGATCTTCCGGTTTCTGATGTGAGCCCTTTCGTTCTTTGAGAGGCTGCTCACATCCTGACCGTCCAGCAGGTATTGACCCGCCGTGGGGCGGTCGAGGCACCCGACGATGTTCATGAAGGTCGACTTGCCCGAGCCGGATGACCCCATGACCGTCACGAACTCTCCCGCGCCAATGCGGAGGTTGATCCCCTTGAGGGCCTCCACCTTGACCTCGCCCATGTCGTAGACCTTGGCAAGCCCTTTGACCTCTATCAATGCCTTCCTCCAAAGCTCAAGGGCGAGCGGGGAGATGAACTCCCTCTGGCTGCCTTGCCGTCAGCGACAACCACATTGTCGCCTTCCTTGACTTCACCGTTCAGGATCTCGGTGCGATTGCTGTCGCTGATCCCCGTCGTGACCGGGACACGCTCGGGTGCCATCCCCTTCATTATCCATACCGCTTTGCCCCGGGCACCCTTCCCTTCGGGCTTCCCGCCGCCATTGCTGCTCGCCTGAGGTTTGTCGGATATCACCGGCATCTTGACCCGCAGCGCGCTGTTGGGAACCAGCAGGATCCCTTCCTTCTTCGCTGTGATCACGGATACGTTGGCGGTCATCCCCGGCATGAGGAGGCCTTCTCTGTTATTGATCACGAGGATGGTGTTGTAGGTGACGACATTCTGCACCACTGTCGGGGCGCGGTATATCTCCGCCACCTTCCCCTTGAAGGGGCGCTCGGGGAATGCGTCGACGGTGAATTCGGCATCCTGTCCCACTTTCACCTGCCCGATGTCGGCCTCGTCGACGGAGATGTTGACCTTCATTTTTGAGAGGTCGCCGATAACGAAGAGGGTCGGGGTCTGAAGGCTGGCGGCGACGGTTTGCCCTTCGTCCACGTTGCGGGAGATGACGATACCGTCGATGGGGGAGCGGATGATGGTATGGTCGAGGTTGGCCTGGGCCTGGTGGAGTGCCGCTTCGGTCTGCTCCACGGCGGCCTTTGCAGCGGCGATGTCGCTCTCCCGTACCTCCCTGTTTATCTCACTCCCCAGGGCTGCCTCATACTGGGCCCTTGCAACGGCAACGGTTTCTTTCGCCACGTCCAGTTCCTGGGCAGAGATATACCCTTTGCCATGGAGCTCGGCGAGCCTTTGCCAGTCGGCCTCGGCTTTGTTCAGGCTCGCCTTGCGCTGGGCAATATCGGTGGATATTTTTGTCTCTTCCAGGGCAGCCTGGGATTTGGCCTGGGCCAGCCGGGCCTTGGCGGAACTCACATTGGCCCTGGCCTGACGCATGGCGGCTTCAAGGGTCTCCCGGTCGAGCTGCGCGATAATCTGGCCTGCCTTTACCGGCGAGTTGAAATCGACGAACAGCTTCTCGACGGTACCCGATATCTGGCTGCCGACGTTGACAAAAACCGCTGCGTCAAGTTTGCCGGTGGAAGAAATGGAGGAAGATATCTCTCCACGCTCCACTTTTACGGTGCTGAGGACCGGCTTGTCGTTGACTCTGGAAGACTGATACCACCAGTATCCTCCTCCGGCGGCAACGAGGACCAGTACGGCCGGCAGAATCTTGTAGATGTTCTTCATGTCCGCTTACTCCCTTCCCAGCGACTTGTCCAGCTTGGCACGATTGATATAGTATTCGTTCTGTGTCTGTATGTTCTCGGTCCGGGCAGTTGTCAGCGCAACCCGGGCATCGGTGACCTCCAGCAATATGCCGACCCCCGCCTCGTACCTTCCCTGGGCGATTTCAAGCTGCTCGCGGGCCATGCGGATCTTCTCCGAGGTGATGGTCAAACGGGCCTCGGCATCTTTCATGGCCAGGAAATTCTTGATCACTTCGAGGCCGATGTCCTGTTTTAACGTGACAAGCTGGGACCGGAAGTTGTTCAGCGAAGCCAGATTTTCCGACACCTTGGCCTTGGTGATAAACCCCTCGAAGACCGGTACCCTGAGCGCCACTCCGACGTTCCAGTTCCTGTTGGTGTCGGCCAATCCCCTCTCATAATCCTGGAAACCGTAGTTGGCGTTCAGACCCAGGGTGGGAAAGAAGTCGCTCTTCGCCGACCTGAGCTGGAACTCGGTCTGTTTGATTTTAGCCTCCATCTCCTTGGATTCAGGACGCTTGTCCACGGCCTCGGCTACCAGTTTGTCCACATTTTCCTCGTAAGGGGAGAGCGGCGCCGGTTGGTTGATGTCGATGGCCGTGCCGTAGGGGATGAACATCCGGTTCTTCAGGGTCATCATCGCCCCTTCCACCACGTATTGGGATTTAACCAGGCTGATCTTTGCATCCTGCATGTCGACCTCGGCCTTGGTGACGTCAAATCGGGCCTTGGTGCCTGCCTCAAAGTGGGCTTTGGCCTGATTCAGGTTTGCCTCCGCCAGGGTTACGGCCTCTTCGCTGGCCTTCACCACCTCCCTGGAGGAGAGGACCTGATAATAGGCCTCCTTTACAGTGTAGACCACGTCAGTGCGCGTCGTCGCGAGGGCCGCCTTTTCAATGTCCACGGCCGAGCGGGCGGCGTCCAGCGAATTCCCCCTGCGGCCAAAATCATATATGGTCTGACTGAGGGTACCGTAGACCTTGTAGAATTCGGTATTGCCGCCCCGGAAGCTGGCGGTTGCCGTATAACTGCGGTTGTACTCGGCGTTGAGCGAAACCTCCGGATAGTAGGGGGCTTGGGCTGCCTCGACCCGGGCAAGGCTTGCCGCGATGCTGTTATATCCCGAAGTCAGCCGCTGATGGTTGCTGAGTGCAATAGTTATGCAATCCTCCAGCGAAAAAGCAGTTTTTGAAGTCGGTTCCTTAGGTAGTTGGGGGATACCTTTGGCGATCTGATCCTTCATTTCGGCCGTAACCTTGAAAGTGTCAGAGAGCGGGCATAGAGACGATTTGGGGGCGGGTGGACCATCGGCAAGTGCCGGCCCTGCGTAGAGAAGCATGAGAAGGATCGTAAGTCTCTGTTTCATCGGGTGGTCTCCTTATTCGATCTTCTTGCGGAATCGGCTGATACTCAGAACAATTATACCCAGCCCCAGCAGACCCAGGGGCAGCACGTCCTTCCACAGGTATTCGATGCCGATCCCCTTGAGGATGATCCCCCGCAGTATGTGCAGGTAATAGGTGAGGGGGATGGCGTACCCTATGGCTGCCGCCCAGTCGGGCATACCTTCCCGGGGGAAGATGAAGCCCGAGAGGTAGATGCTGGGCAGAAAGACAAAGAACGACATCTGCAGCGCCTGCATCTGGTTCTTCGCCAGTGTCGATATCAGAATTCCCAACCCCAGGGTGGCGGTGAGGAAGAAGAGTGTCAGGACGTAAAAAAGCGTCACGCTCCCCTTTACCGGCACGTCAAAGAGGGTCACCCCGAGATAGAGTGCCAGCGATATCTGCACATACCCCACCAGTACATAGGGGATGATCTTGCCCACCATCAGCTCGTATCTCTTTACCGGCGTCACGATGAGCTGCTCGAGGGTGCCCCGTTCCCGTTCCCGGACAATTGCCATGGAGGTGAGCATGGTAGTAGCCATCTGCAGAATGATCCCCAACAGACCCGGCACCAGAAAGTTCGCCGACGACAAGTCCGAGTTGTACCATGCCCGTATCCGCATGTCTACAGGGAGGACCTGGTTATGGCTGCTCCCCGCACCCGATGTGATTATTTCCAGCGAGCGTACCTGGCCTATGGCTGCGGCGGTGTTGATGGCCGAACTGGCGATGGAGGGGTCCGATGCGTCGACAATCACCTGCACCTGCGCCGACTTGCCGGTCTTGAGGTCGCGCTCGAAGTCGGGCGGGATCACTATCCCTACCACGGCCTTTCCGCCGTCCACCAGCCGGGTGACCTCGGGGATGCCCTGGACGTAATAGTCGAGATTGAAGTACTTGGAGTTTTTAAAGGCTTCCAGCAGTTCTCGGCTTTCCTGGCTTCTGCTCTGGTCATAGACGGCGGTGGGGAGGTGCTTCACATCGGTGTTGAGGGCATAGCCGAAGAGGACCAGCTGGAACACCGGCATAATAAGGATCATGGCAAGGGTGAGACGGTCGCGCCTGATCTGTATGAACTCCTTCTTGAGAATGGGCAGAAGCCGCGATTTGATCATTTGGGTCCCTTATCCTTTGACCAGAGATACAAAGACATCCTCGATCGACGGCGCCGCGTGGGCAATCCTGCTGACGCCCAGACCGTTGTCGGCCAGGAGCCTTTCAAGCCCGGGAATCGCCGCCGCCGCGTCCTCCACCACCACATGGAGAAAGACGCCGTAACGGGTGACGTTGGAAAATGCCGCCGTCGCCTTGAGCAGCTCGAACACCGCTACGATGTTCTCGCAGGCGATCTCCACCACCTGCCCCTTCATCTCGTTGGCCTTGATTTCGGGCGGTGTACCCTGGGCGATTATCCGGCCGTTGTAGATGAAACCCAGGGTATGACACTGGTCTGCCTCGTCCATATAGTGGGTCGTCACCATGATGGTCGTCCCCAGTTCAGCGATATGATAGATCAGGTCCCAGAAGTCGCGCCGCGACACCGGGTCAACCCCCGCGGTCGGCTCATCCAGAAACAGCACCCGCGGCTTGTGCACAATGGAGCATCCAAGCGCCAGCCGCTGCTTCCAGCCGCCCGAAAGGGTGCCGGACAGCTGGTTTTCCCGGCCCGTAAGGTTGGCCATGGCGATCATCTCGGCCATCCGCTCCTGCTTGAGTTTCCCCCTGAGCCCATAGATGCTCGCATAAAAATCGAGGTTCTCCTCCACCGTCATGTCTTCGTACAGCGAGAACCGTTGGGACATGTAACCGATGTTCTGCCGGATCTGTTCCGTCTCTTTCGTAATATCGAACCCCAGCACCGAGCCGGTCCCCTCCGTGGGGTCCATGAGCCCGCAGAGCATCCGGATGGTCGTCGATTTCCCCGAGCCGTTGGGGCCGAGAAACCCGTAGATTTCTCCCTCCCGGATGGTCATGGAGATATGGTCCACCGCCAGCAGGTGACCAAACCGCTTGGTCAGGTTGTCGGTCGATATGGCTGTTACTTTACTCATGTCATATTAGAACCGCCTTAACGCGGTAAGCCCTTCAGCAGTTATTCGCAATCATTTGTCTCCGGCTGCAACGACGATCTCAGCATCGGCGGGCATCCCCGGTTTCAGGAACCCATCGGGATTTTCCAGGGCTATCTTTATGCCGAAGACCAGGTTGACGCGCTCCTTCTTCGTCTGGATATTCTTCGGCGTAAATTCCGCTTCGTCGTTGATCTGTATTACCTTCCCCGGAAAGGGCTTCCCCGGCGCCGAGTCGACATACACCCTGGCCTGGTGCCCCAGTTTTATCTTGCCGACCTCATTCTCCGGGACGTATACCCGTATCCATGGACGGGAGAGGTCCGCGGCGGTCAGGATAGGGGCGCCGGCCGACACGGCCTCTCCCTCTTCCAGGTATTTGCTCAACACCGTGCCGTCAAGCGGGGCGCGGATCGTACGGTCATCGACCTGGGTCTTTACCAGGGTGACAGCTGCCCGGGCGCGCTGAGCCTCCTCTTTTGCCGCCTTTATCTGCAGCGGTCGCACCCCTTCCTTCAGCAGGCTGAGCTGTTGTTTTGCCCGCTTGAGCTGGCTGTCGGCCGAATCCATGATGTTTTTCGAGCGATCAAGCTCCATCGCGGGAACAATGCCCTTTTCATTCAACTGCCTGAACCGCTGCCAGTCCTTCCGCGCCCTGTCGAGGTCGGACTCAGCCTTGTCCACAGCCGCCTTCGCTTCGGCGATCTCCTGAGTTCTTGATCCGGCTTCCATATCCTTCGCCGTGGTTTCGGCACGGGCGACAATCATCCTGTTCTGGACAAGGTTGGCCTGTACATCGCTCTGCTCCAGCACCACCACGACCTGCCCCTTTTGTATCGGGTCCGATTCCGCCACGGCCAGCCGCTCGATGCGCCCCGGCACCTTGCTGCTGATATCAACCTTGGTCACTTCTATGGTACCTGTCGCCTGAATAACCCCTGTGGGCGTCTGTTGTCGCTTGTCATGGTCATCGTAGAGTTTCCACGCGATGCCCCCGGCGACCGCAATGACGAGAATAATCCTAAGTGCCTTTTTCATTGGTAATCCCCTTGCTTAAAAGATCGATCAGATGTCCGATGAATTCGTTCTTCGAAGACTCGACCAAAGGGTTGTTCTGGTAAAGTCGTATGACGGGACGGGAAGAGAAGTAGAAGATGATCATTGCCAGAATGCTGCGCGCGGTCAAAAGCGGGTTTACATCCCTGAACTCGCCCCGGTTGACACCCTCGACAACTAAGGCAAAAAGGTTGATGAAGTTTCGCTGCAGGTAATTTTCGACTATCCATTTGAGGTGCGCGGTCTGTCCCGACATCTCGCGGGAAACGATCATCACCAGCTCGGGATGGCTGTCGAGAAAATCGAAATACCGGTCCAGAAAACGCCGGACCTTGTTCATTGACGACGCAGTACCAGCAAAATACTTGTCGTCCCACAGGTCAAGCAACCCCTGAAAGTCTTCCCGTATGACGCAGAGATAGAGATCTTCCTTGTTTTCAAAATAGTAGTAGATCATCGCCTTGTTAAGACGTGCCTCGCGGGCGATGTCCTGAATGGAAGTGGCGAAGTAGCCCTGACGGGCAAAGAGATCGCGGGCGACAGAAAGAATGGCAAGACGGGAGTCGACGGCTTTGTCTCTCTGGCTGCGGGACGGCCTGGGCACGGAATCTCCTCCGGAAAGGTTACCTGTTAACTAACCGGTTGGTTAATATGACAATAACTCTTTCACAAACCTGTTGTCAAGATTTGTCTACCCGCTGTTGCAGGGCGCGGCAAGAACGATTCGATAATAAAATGCAGTGTCTGGCGACGTTCAGTTGGTACCGGTATTGTCTACTTCATTGCCTTCACATGGGTATTTGCCTCAACCGCATGTTTCATGGCTTCCTTGGCGTTCTTTACCAATTCCTCATGGTTCCCGGCCTCGCCATGCTTGACTGCTTCGTTCATGGCGCCAAGGGCCGGAGAGAGATGGCTGATGCCGTCTTTCCCATGTTTCCTGATTTCTTCTGACTGTGAATGAAACATACCCTTCTCGATGCGCACGTAACATTGCTCGGCATGGTTCTTCATTTCGTAGAGATATTTAAGCGTCTCTGCCGTATGGTTCATCTGTCCATGGTTGATGACTTCTTTACCAGTTACTACCATGTCACCACAATGGCTCTTTGCCTCTGCTATGAAATCGCTTGCGGCAAAAGCCGTTCCGCCCGCCAGTATGATAGCCACTGCTGCACCGAATAGCGCCGTTCTTTTCATAAGGCCTCCTGTGGATGAATGGTGATTTATCCTTCGATATGTAACACCGCTCGTTGGCGCTGTCAAGGTTATCCGCCCTTTTTCTTCCCGCCGGCAAAAGGAATCATGTCGGTCACGCCCTTGAGTGCCAGCCAGATGCCCATCACGGCATGGCCTGCAATGAACAATATGAACCACACGGCCAGGGCAAAATGAATGAGCCGCACCCATCCCGGGCCACCAAGGGTGTCGATTATCGGTTTCATCATGGCCGGTTTATAGAGAGCAAAACCGGTGACCACGGTGGCGGCCGCCATGACGAAAAGTCCGTTGTAGGCCAGCTTCTGTAGTGGATTGTATTTCCCCGCCGACGGAGGAACAGGCTGAATACCAAGATAGTATTTAATCTGGGGGACGAGCCCTCCGATGTCCGACGGTCGGAAGATGATCTCCCGCCAGTTTCCGCTGAAGAGGGTGTAAAGGACATAGGAAAACCAGTTGGCCATCAGCAACCAGAGCCCCGCGAAATGCCAGATCAGCGGGCCGCCGAAAGGGGAGGAGGCGTCAAAAAGTTTTCGATCAGCCAGCTTTTCCGGAAAGTCGAAGAACGAGGGATGCTTCAGCCAGATCACCAGCCCGCTGACGAGCATGACGACTATGAGGGCCACATTGAGCCAGTGCATAATCTTGACAATGAAGGGGTGGTGGCCGCCTATCTGCGGTACTGCCATAACCTCTCCTCCATGTGTCGCATCAGTTTTCTGGTAAGGTCGATGTTGTGAAAACGTTCGTGTTTTACCACCCTTCGTAACCGTAGCAGGCTTTCGACCTCATCCTTCGGAACATCCCGGCGGGGGCCGAGGGCGTTGAGTTCGTCCTTGTACCGGTCCAGATCGGCGTCCAGTCGCGTCTCCCAGTAATCGAAGAAATCGCCGTAATGGTCGTTGTGGCATTCCACACAGCGCTCACGGACATACTCCTCGCGCTTCTTTTCGGTCTTCTGGTCATGGCACTTTTCGCATTCCATCAAGCCTGCCATTGCATCGGGCCTGCCGACAACCTTTCCGGCCACAATCCCTTTGAAATAGTCCACCGATTCGCGATGGCACTCGGTACACTTGACGGGCAGGCCCCTGTATTTGCCGTCTTCGTGGCACTTGACGCATTTCTTTTCCTTATGGTCTCGTGACAATTTGAACCTGGCGTCGTCGTGGGAGAATGCCAGGTCCTTCCAGTCGATCTTCCTGTGGCAATCGGTGCACTTCTTTTCCTTGAACTGCCCCCGGTGCTGGTCCTTGTGACAATCGAGGCAGGCCTCGTGGGCGATCTTCTTGAATCTCGGTTTGTTGTCCTTAATGTGGCACTTCCTGCAGTCAATTTTTTCGTGCTTGCCTTCAAGTTTGTAGTCCAGCTTGCCGTGGTCGAAGTCTTTGAGCGCCCAGACCAGGCTATAGTCCTTCCATGTCGTCATCAGATGGCAGCGCAGGCAGTCGCGGCCGAACTTGTTGTCGTGCTCCTCCTTGTGGCAGTCGAGGCATTCGGCGTGCTTTATCGGTTTAAATTTACGATTGTAGGTCTTTCCCGTATTCGACTTGTGGCACTTGTCGCACTTTACCTCCTGATGCGCCCCCTTCAGTTCATATTTGGAGTCTTTGTTATGTTTGAACTTGAGGCCTCCTTTTGTCTCCGTCCAGGCCGATGTGGTATGGCACTTCAGACAGTCGGTACCCAGCTGCTCCCGGTGCTCGTCGCGATGGCAGTCAAGGCAACGCTCATGCTTGAGCGGTTTAAATATCCGCAACTCTTTACGGGCCTGGTCGGGCTTGTGGCATTTGTCGCATTTCAATTCTTTATGTGCGCCCTCGAGTTCGAACTTTGAATCACGGTTATGGTCGAACTTCAGAAGCTCGGAAGACTGCTGCCCCTCCTTCGGCCTCCATCCCGCCATGGTGTGACACTTCAGGCAGTTCTCGTCGAGCTTGCCGTCGTGTATATCCTTGTGGCAGTCGAGACACCCTGTTTTTAAGCCGAGCCAGGTCTTGTCCTTTTTCTTGCCGTCTTCACGCAGGAGTGGTTCCTTCATATACTCGGGGTTATGACATTTCTCGCACTTCAGATCATGGTGTTTTCCTTCGAGGGCAAAGCCGGTTTTACCCTTGTGGTCGAAATCATCCTCCTTTAGCCCCGAAATATCGAATTCGAGCCCCTTGTGCTCAAGGTGGCACTTGATGCAGAGCTCTTTTGTCTTTCCGTGGAGTCCCCGCTGTTGCCGGGCCATCTTCAGGATCATCTTGTGACATTCGAGACAGTTGTCGTTGGGGATGCTGATGTTGAGCTCATGACACTTGCCGCACCGGTCGATGCTTTCCAGGTCCTTGTGCGGTTTCGACAGAAGGCCCGGCGACGCGACCTGGCCGAGGGTGCGATAAACAGGGGAGGGGGGGACGTCATTAGCCCATGCCGAGGCAGAAAACAGTGAAAGGAGAAGGGAAAGGACCAGCAGAATCTGCATCAGTAGTTCACCGTTACTTCAGAAAGCGGGATCATCCTGCTGCCGTCCGCCCGTTTATGGAAGACAAGCCGGGCCTTCAGGGCCGCCGGTCTGCCGGAAAGATTTTCAAATGCGAAGGGGACAATTTTCTGTCCGCCCGCCGGAATCGCCTCCTTCATTTCGACAAAGAAAGGTGTCGCCGCTAAGGCCAGCTCACCTCCGTCTGCATCCAGTGCCGTTACAGTAAGTTCCACCTTTCGATAGCCGAATCGCCCGCTGGGGAGGCTGTGGCCCGCCTTTTTATTTTCGATCATCACCGTGCCCTTGAGAAAGTCAAGCCCCATGCCGGTGGTCGTAACACCCAGGACTACCGAATCCTTGAGCACCTGAGGCGAATCGGCGGTGAAAGTATGCTTTTTAAGGTCACGGGCGCGCTTTATCTTCTGCCAGGGCTCGTCCTGGATCACCTTGCGAAATACCGACGGCATGTGGCATTCCTGGCAGGTCTTCTTGTCGGGAATATCCAGTTTTTCCCAGTCCTCAAATTCCTGGGTATGGCACTTGGCGCAAATGTCACTCTTTGTGAAACGCTGATCTCCTTCAAGAATAGGGTGGGGGGCCAGAAGCCCTTTAACCGGCCCCGCCAGTTTGTTATCTACCAGATGGCACGAGACGCAGGTGACCCCTTCTTCACGGAGGTAGTCCCGCTTCTTTACTTCGCCATCCGTAAACACTGTCTCCGGAATGTGACAGGAGAGGCACGCAGTAATCCGGTATTCGTCGGTAACCTCCCGGAAGGCCGGATTCACAAAGCTGTTGGCATGGGCCGAGTCTTCCCATTCACGGTATGAATCGATATGGCATTCACCGCATTCCCGGGCAGTAGTGGAGTCATACCCCTTCTTTACGAGATGGGTATAGCTGAAGCAAGAGGTGAGACAGAGAAGAGTGGTGAGGAGAAGGAATATTCTGGGCATGTATCCTGTTGCAGGTTCGGGTAAGTGACTGCTGCGTATTCTAGCCAGATTTGATGCAAATGGGGCGAAAAAGTTTCATTAAATGATGTTCAGAAGGAAGAGGTTGAAAGTTGTAGGTGTCCGTGCTCAATTGGGGGCATGCGGAATGCCCGCCTATCCTTGCCAATCACAGGGTCTCTTCGTAAAAAATTTTCTCCCTGTGAACATGGCTGAAATGATGCCGTTTCGCTCGCGTATGTCGGTAATTACTGCTGCAGCAACGTGGACGATGATCAGCGCGATGAGCAGAAAATAAAGCGTTTCGTGGGTTTCCACAATGGGAGACCTGAAGGCGCGCATCTCCTTGTTTTTTTCTTCATCCACATTTTCCTTCGAATAGGGCTGTATCAAATCGAGCTGCGTCTGGTCCTGGGCGATCCAGGCCTTAATTTTGTTGCCGAAGGGTGGGTAGTAGATGTCCGTGCCGGCGATGATGAGTCCGGTGCCGGCCTGGACGATGAGTACTGCGAGAAGGGCTGCTATCATGAGTCTTCCCAGCGGATTGTGGCCGAGCCACGCAGGTGCTTCTCCTTTCATGAAGCCGTTGAGATATTCCGTGACATCCTTCATGTAACCTTTACCGCCGGGAAGTATGGCCCTGAATCGGGCGTATCGGTTGCCGATGAATCCCCATACAAGTCGCCAGGCGAGGTTGATACAGAATACGTAACCAATCAGTACATGGAGCGTCTTTAACTCTATCTTGCCGTCATTGGTTATACCAAGCGGCTTGGCGTTCAGGATTACGGTTCCTACGGCAATGAGCCCCAGGACACTCAGAACATTGATCCAGTGAAACCATCGGGTGGTTCGGTCCCATACCTTGTATTCCTTAAGTAGTTCCTGGCCGCTCATGTTCTCCTCCGGTTCCTGTTTTTGATTTATTCAAATCGGCATTCAAATGATGCACTTTACTATACCTTAAAACCAAAGATATTGCTTACGCATCAGGTGGAGGGGAGCAACTTTATCGCGACACCCCAACCCCCGCCCGGTCGCAGTATTCGCTGATTACGCAACTGCTGCAGAGAGGAGATATGGGTTTGCAGTGGTTCTGGCCGAACGTGACGAGCAGGTCGTTGATGATGAGCCAGTATTCCCTGGGGAGCTTCTTGCGGAGGGCCATTTCGGTCTCTTCAGGGGTCTTTGTTTTTACATATCCCCAGCGGTTGCTGATGCGGTGGACATGGGTGTCGACACAGATGCCGGGCTTGCTGTAACCCAGTGTTACGACCAGGTTGGCGGTCTTTCGGCCGACGCCTTTGAGCTTGAGCAGCTCGTCGATCTCGTCGGGTACCCGGCTGCCGTAGTGCTCGACAAGGATGCGGCAGACCTCGAGGATGCCTTTAGCCTTGTTCTTGTAAAACCCGACGGGGTAGATGACCTTTTCGACCACATCGGGGGTGAGTTTCATCATCGCTTCGGGCGTCGAAGCCAGGGCAAACAGCCGCGCCGTTGCGACGGCGGTGACTTCATCCTTGGTGCGGAGGCTCAGAAGACAGGAGATCAAAACCTTGAAGGGACTCTTGTCCCCGGCAATGATGGTGACGATGGGGGTCTTCCACCGGGTGATTTCTTTCTGGAGGCGGGCTACCGCCGGATGAATATCGTTGGAGCGCATGGGGTCTTATAGCATGCGAGACCTGATTGTCTCAATACTAAATCCGGCCTGTTATGAGGAGTAACGGTAAAGATTGACAAGCGCGCGATCCTTGTGCTTAGCTTTCCCGTTAAGATAACCGCAACTTCAGGAGGAGTTCATGAATAAAAAAAATCTTGCCGTCATGGTTTCGGCCATGATGCTTACGGCTGCCGGATTTACGGCGCAGGCCGCCGAAAGCCCCTATAAAAGCTCCGAGAATGCACCGGTTCATGAAGAGATTCTTGCCAACGGCCTGAAGGTGCTGGTGGTGGAGGAACACAAGTCCCCGGTGGCAACCTTTCAGGTATGGTACCGGGTGGGGGCGGTTGACGAACAGCTGGGGAGGACGGGTCTTTCTCACCTGCTTGAGCATATGATGTTCAAGGGGACGAAGAAATTCGGCCCCAAGACCTTCTCCCAGACGGTGATGAAGAACGGCGGCAACGACAACGCCTTTACGAGCAAGGACTACACGGCCTATTTCGAAAACTTTGCGTCGGACAGGATAAGCCTTTCCATGGTGCTGGAGTCGGACCGGATGACGAACCTCCTCCTCGACCCGAAGGAGTTCGCCTCGGAGCGGGACGTGGTGAAGGAAGAACGGCGGATGCGCTATGAGGACGACCCCAACTCGTCGCTTTTCGAAGAGGTAAGTTCGGCGGCCTACAAGGCGCACCCTTATCAGTGGCCGGTCATCGGATGGATGGATGACCTCTCCAACATGACGCGGGATGATCTGTTTAACCACTACAAGACATACTACGCCCCCAACAACGCCACCGTCATAGTGGTCGGCGATGTCAAGCGGGACGAGATCATGGCGGGGGTCAAAAAGTATTTTGGCGACATCCCCAAGGGGCCTGAAATTACCCGAACCATCCCCGAAGAGCCGGAGCAAAAGGGGGAACGCCGGGTGACCTTGAGAAAGGAAGCCCAGCTTCCCTATATTGCGGCGGCCTATCACGTTCCCAACTTCAAGGATGCCGACAGCTACGGCCTCGAGGTCCTGTCCGCGATTCTTTCGGGAGGCAAGAGTTCCCGGCTCTACAAAAGTCTCGTCTATGAGAAACAGATAGCCCTTTTCGCCGGTGGTGACTACGGAATGGTGGGCAGGGCGCCGGGGTTGTTCTACCTCTATGCCGGTCCGATGCCGGGCGTGAAGGTAGAAGACCTGGAGAAGGCGCTGTACGATGAGATGGAGAAGCTGAAGAATGAGCCGGTGGCCGATCGCGAGCTTCAGAAGGCGAAAAACCAGATTGAAGCATCGTTCATCATGAGCCAGGATTCGAATTTCTATCGCGCCATGACCCTTGGCCGCTATGAAGTTGCCGGTGACTGGCGGGCGAAGGACCGCTACATCGAGGGAGTGAGGAAGGTGACCGCCGAGGATATACAGAAGGTGGCGAAAAAGTACTTCTCCAGCGACAACAGGACGGTGGGGATTCTTGATCCGATAAAGCCGAAGTCATAACTTTCGCAAGTTTTAACAGATGCCCGTTTTGGACTGACGAATTCATATAGAGAGAGGAACTTGATGAAATACATATTGGGTAGCTTCATGAAGATAAAACTGCTGGTCCTCCTGCTATTGTTGTTGGCGGCCCCTTCTTTTGCCGGTGAGCCGCTGGGCAAGAGGATTGTCCTTGATAACGGGATGGTGCTCCTCCTCTCTGAAAAGCACTCCCTTCCCATGGTGACGGTAAATGTACTGATCAAGGCCGGGTCGGTGAACGACCCGGTGGAGAAGGCAGGTCTGGCGTCTCTGACGGCGGGACTCCTCGATGAAGGGACAAAGACCCGTACCTCGACACAGATATCGGAAGAGATAGACTTTGTGGGAGGCTCTCTCAGTTCCGGCGGCGGCGACGACTATGCGACGGCGGGGCTTACCATCCTGAAGAAAGACCTGAACCTCGGCATGGAACTGCTGGCCGACATCATGGTCAACCCTTCCTTCCCCGAAAAAGAGGTACAGCGCAAGATCAGGGAAACCATGGCGTCCATTAAAAAGAGTGAGGAAGATCCTGCATCCGTGGCGTCAAAGGCCTTTGCGAAGAACCTCTTCGGCGAGCACCCCTACGGCAGGCCGACCATCGGCACCGAGGAAACGGTGCAGAAGATCACCCGGGATGACGTCGTCGGGTTCTATAACAGCTACTTCGCCCCCAATCGCGTGATCATGGCCGTGGTGGGTGATGTGACCGAAGAGGAGATCAAAGGGCTTCTGAAAAAGTATTTCGGCGAGTGGAAACCTAAAGAGGTCCCGGCTCAAACCCTCCCGGCGGCAAAGTCTTTCAAGGGGCGCAAAGTAGTGTCGGTCGATCGCGACCTTACCCAGACGACCATCCTTCTGGGGCATCTGGGGGTAAAAAGGGAGAATCCCGACTTCTATGCTTTGGTAGTAATGAACTATATCCTGGGAGGGGGAGGCTTTTCGTCGAGGATGATGGATAACATCCGCGACAACCTCGGGCTTGCCTACGGCGTCGACAGCACGTTCAGCGCACCGAAGGAAGTGGGGAGTTTCGAGGTAAGCATGCAGACCAAGAACGAGTCGGCCAACAAGGCGATCTTCGAGGTGCTCAAGGAGATCGAGATGATACGGACCCACCCGGTGACCGACAGGGAGCTCGACGATGCGAAGTCGTATCTTACCGGGAGCTTTCCGCTCCGCCTCGATACCAACGCCAAGATAGCGCGGATGCTTGCGGGCATTGAGTTGTTCAATCTTGGTCTTGATTATGTGGACAAGTATCCTGCCTATATCACGGCAGTGACCAAGGAAGATGTGATGCGCGTCGCCAAACAGTACCTTTCAGTAGAAGATTATCTCCTCGTAGTGGTGGGCAACCAGGAGAAGGCACAGGTCAAGTAAGAACGGCTGAATATTCCGCAACATCCAACTCTCTGGCGGGATACCCGTCCCGCCATATCGCCTTGCAACTTCATGCCCGAGCAAGGCGATATCCCTTCTCTTTAATGTCAGCTTAATTCCCCATCCCGATAATACTGTCAACAGTAAGCCGTTTACCCTCAACGAATGATGAGGGAATGGTAATAAGGGAGAGGAATTCCATGGTTGTCGTGATACGAAACTTCATAACCCTCGTGGTAACGCTGCTGGTAACAATGGTCGCCGCGGTCGCTATCGAGATTACCCTGGACATGTACGGCGTCAGGGGACACCGGCTGCTTACCGGCGTGACGGGAACGCTTCTCATTGTTTTGTCCATTGCCTATTCCGCACGGAAGAAGAAGCTGTTCACCGGTGGCAGCGTCAAACACTGGTTGCAGTTTCATGAATGGGCGGCCATCGTCGGCACCGTCATCCTTCTTATTCATACCGGAACCCACTTCGAGGCGCTGATCCCGGTGGTCACGCTGGTACTCATGCTCACGACCTTCGTCAGTGGTCTTTTCGGACGTTATCTCTACCAGAGCGCAAAAGACGAGATGAAAAGGAAAAAGGACAGGCTGAAAAGAAAAGGCATGTCGGAAACGGAGATCGAGGAAGAAATGGCTGCTCTGACGACTACCTCGGAGGCGCTGGCAAAATGGCGGGTCATTCACATGCCTATCGTGGCGATGCTTTCTCTGATGACGGTATACCATGCGATTTCGGCCTTGTATTACGGAGGGTTTTAAAATGAAGAAGGGTACGTCATTCTGGTTTGTCATGGGTGGCCTTGTGGTCGTTTCGTTTTTCATAGTCGGCATGCGTTATCCGGCGCCCCTTTATTCGCCGGGAGACCTTGCCTCTGCCCATTCCAAGACGCGGTGCAAGGATTGTCATGCCCCTTTCAAGAAGGTGCCCTCCGAGTCGTGCTCGACGGCAAAATGCCATCCTGACGGAAAGACAGGAAAGAAGCTGTCGATAAAGGACCTGCACACCAGGGTGAAGGGGAAGGACTGCCTTGCCTGCCACACCGACCACAAGGGGGTGGGGGCCAAGATCACCAAGGCGATGAATCACGATACCTTTGCCCGTGATTCGAGGTGCGTCGACTGTCATATCGGCCCCAAAGACAAGCTGCATGTCGCGGCCCAGGGGAGTTGCGCGGACTGCCACGGCACCAAGGCGTGGAAGCCTTCGACATACAACCACGACAAGTATTTCTTCCTCGACAAGGACCATATGGTCAGCTGCAACAAGTGCCACGATACGGGGAGCTACAAGAAATATACCTGCCTCAACTGTCATGAACACTCCACCCGCGGGATTATTTCCGAGCACAGGGAGGAAGGGATCAGGAACTTTGGCGACTGTCTGCGGTGCCATCAGGTGACCATGAATGTGAATGGCACGAGAAGGCAGTACGGCACTCCTAAGGTTGACGAGGGTTTTGACGGGAAAGGCGAAGGCAGGCGCCACGATGACGACGATGATTGATCTGCTTCGGGAGTTTCGGGACGGCGGTTCCGGCGACATCTGGATGAAGATGGCGGGTTGACATGAAATAATCCGGTTTCACGTCGGGGTTGATTGATGAGCGCGGTACTGGTAAAGTATCCCTCGCTCATTGACGAAACAGAGTCCAACAGGCACAGAGGACCCCGCAAATGACCGAACTTCATAATAAACCGGACCACCCTGACAGCAATCCTCCCGGCGGAAGCCACGACCTCGACCGCATGGAGGATGAATTCTACGTACTCTGTGCCGCCATCCGGCGTGAATGCGATGAAAGCATGCGGAGAGAGGAAGGGCATGAAAATGATAATTTCTCCGCCTGCCAGAGGGCGACCGGCCGATATGACGCAGAGGCGGTACCGGCCTTTGACGCAATCGTACGGATAGCAGGGCAAGA
>Ga0224505_10000905_pt1 | contig 19893 bp, 17 predicted proteins | sample SF_Jan12_sed_USG_FD_169102 | JGI IMG/M metagenome (GOLD analysis project Ga0224505, IMG submission 169102) | Sediment microbial communities from San Francisco Bay, California, United States - SF_Jan12_sed_USGS_4_1 | ecosystem: Environmental > Aquatic > Marine > Sediment | place: USA: California... | reverse complement strand
CAGCCGAGCTCCCGGTAGAAGGCCAGCTTGGCCACGTCGGGGAACGTCCCGAAGGGAACCACCCGGAAGCCGGCCGGATCGCGGCCGGCTGCCTCATAGGCCCGATGGAAATCCTCCATCACGTCCTTGATCCCTGCGCCGCCGATGGGGATCCAGCCGTGCCCGTACTCGGCCACGTGGGCGATGAGCGTGGGCCCCGGCGCGCCGCCGAGCAGCACGGGTGGACCGGGCCGTTGGACCGGCTTGGGCCACGCGGCGGCCGGTTGGTAGTCGACGAAGGCGCCGTGGAACTCGGCCTCTTCGTCGGCCCACAGCCGTTGCATGGCCAGGATCCACTCACGCACCATGGGCCGCCGCTGCGAGAAATCGATGCCGTGGTTCTCCATCTCCTCTCGATTCCACCCGTACCCGATGCCCAGCACGAAGCGCCCGTTGCTGATGTGGTCGACCGACGCGATGGTCTTGGCCAGCGCGATGGGATCGTGCTGGATGACCAGGGCGATGCCGGTGCCCAGCCGGATGCGCTCGGTCACCGCGGCCGCCGCGGCCAGTGCCACGTACGGATCGGGCGATCGGTAGTACTGCTCCTCCAGCTCGGGCGTACCGGTGGGGGCCGGGGTCAGACGGCTGGTGGGAATGTGGGTGTGCTCGGGCACGTACAGACTGTGGAAGCCACGGTCCTCCACCTCACGGGCCAGATCCACGATGTCGATGCCGACGTCGGTCAGATGGATGGTGACCCCGATGTCCATGGCGCCGACCCTACCGACCCGACCCCGGTCGGCCGCGGTCGATCAGGTGCAGATGAACACCCCGGAGTCCTCGGCGATGACGAAGGCCCCCCTTCGCGGCGATCGTGGCCTCGACCTCGGCCGCCATCGCCGTGAGGGTCGCCTCGTCCATCCGATCGGCGATCGGCGATCGGCGATCGGCGTCGAGAGTACGAACGCCATCATTGGCGCCACCTCGGTCACCCGCAGCTCGTCGTCGTACCGCCGGCACCCGATGGACCCGAACGCCGTCGCCAACTGACCCTCTCCGGTCTCCGGCCCGAAGGCCTGGGCAGTGTCATCAGCGGGCCAGTCCGGTAGGTGCCGAAATCGGAGCTCGTCGAGCTCGCGGAGGTGGCCTCGGCCGTTGGTGGCCACCGCGGCCACGCCATCTGACCGCAGCACCCGGCACAGCTCGGCGACCGCCCGGGGGCGATCGGGCACGTGGTAGAGGGCGTGGTTGCAGATCACGTGGTCGAACGAGTTGTCGGCGAAGGGCAGGTGCTGCACGTCGGCCACCCGAGCGGACACGCCCGGGACATCGGCGAGCGCCGCGGTAGCCGATGCCACCATGCCGATGGAGAAGTCGGTGAGCACCAGCTCCAGGTCGGTCGGCAACCGATCGACGTTCTCGGCCCACAGTGCTCCGGTGCCGCAGGCCGCCTCCAGCACTCGCCTGCTCCGGTGCCGCAGGCCGCCTCCAGCACTCGCCTGCCCGGACGGAGATCCAACTGGTCGAACACCCACCGGTGCCAGTGGTGGGAATCGACGCTGAAGCGGTCGTGCAGGCTCATCCGGTCGCGGAGGTTGGCGCCGTCGACGTACTGCTCCTCGCGGAGATACCGGGGATCGCCATCGGAGAACTTGCTCACACCACGACCCCTCCCGCGGCGTTCGTCGATTCGGGCCGAGCCCGCGCCCGGGAACGATCGACCGGTGGCGGGGTCAGAGCCTGTTGCCGGGGGAGCGAATAGGGTCGGCGGCATGCTTCGGGTGGCAACGCTCAATGCCGGCAGCTTGTTCGAACCCGACTGGACCGATCGGCGTCATGAGGTGGTGGCGTGGCTCGACCATCTCGACGCCGACATCGTGTGCCTTCAAGAGATCTGGGAGTCGCCGACGGAAGCCAACACGGCAGCGTGGCTCGTCGACCGCGCCGCCCGCGACTGGCATTGGGTGTTCGGCGGCTGCCGACTCGATGGGGCCGGTCGGCCCGACGCCGTCACCTTCGGCTCGGCGATCCTCAGTCGTTGGCCGATCGACCACCACGAGCTGATCCCGCTGCCGGTCGACGCCGCCCCGGCCCGCCAGAAGGCGGGGTTCACCATGGCCCTCGAGCTGGTGCACGCCCGCACCGCCGGTATCGACGTCTTCAGTACCCACCTGGCGCCACCACCCGAACAGGCGTACCACCGGATCACGCAGGTGCAGTTCATCGACGAGGCCATCCGGTCCCGCCAGGACGTCACCTCGCTGCTACCGCCAATCCTGTGTGGGGACTTCAACGCCGAACCGGACTCCGACGAGATCCGCTTCCTGTCATCGCTGGCCACCATCGATGGCACCAGCACCTACTACCAGGACGCGTGGCGGGCCACCGGCACCACCGAGCCCGGGTTCACCTGGGACAGCCTCGACAACCCGCTGGCCGCCGACATGCATCTGCCACCGAAGCGCATCGACTACGTGTTCGTCGGCGACCCGTACGGACGGCCGGAAGGGGCCGGCCTCGTCATCGGGGCCGATCTGGCGTTCCACGAGCCGATCACCGGCTGCGTGGCCAGTGACCACTACGGGCTGGTGGTCGACATCCGGTGGCCCCAACGCGGCCACACCGAGCGCGCCACTCGTCCATGACCCCGATGGGGCGGGTGGTGATCCTCAATGGAGCCCCGCGCTCGGGTAAGTCCTCCATCGCCGATGCCCTGGCGTCGACCGGTGGAGACTGGGCGAACCTCGGCGTGGATGGCGTCATGGCCGCCACGCCACCCGAGCTCCAGCCGGCGATGGGCCTGCGCCCCGGCGGCGAGCGACCCGATCTCGAGTCCGTCGTGGCCGATCAGGTCGCGTCGTTGTTCGAAACGGTTGCGGTCCAGGCGCAGGCCGGCGTCGATGTCGCCGTCGATGTCGGACTTCACGACGACTACTCGACGCCGCTCGGTCTGTGGACACTGGTCGCCGACCGGCTGGGGGATCTCACCGCGCTGGTGGTGGGAGTCAGGTGTCCACTCGAAGAGGTGATGCGCCGACGCGACGCCGATCCCGATGACCGGTACCTGCGGTCGGCCACCGATGGCCGCGTCCCGGACCCGGTGCAGCGTTGGCAGCGCGCCGTGCACGACCCAGGGATCTACGACCTCGAGGTCGACACCTCGGTGACCAGCCCCACGGCGTGCGCCCACGTCATCACGACGCGTCTGGAGCATGGCCCGCCTCCCACCGCGTTGGCCCAGCTGGCAGAGGCCGGGCGTCCGCCACACCATTGAACGCGACCACCCGGCCACTGGTCGGGTCGGGCAGTCAGTCGCCGGTCAGGTCCTCGATCAGCCGGTCGGTCAGCAGAGCCCGCCCCACCTCGGTGACGTGGAACGTGTCGGCGAACAGCTCGTCGTCCAGCGGCGCGCTGTGGTCGAGGAAGCGCACTCCTACAGGAAGACTCCCGCCCACCCCAGCGAGCTCTTCCTGTGGGCCCGATACGCCGTCGGGATGCATCGCGGCCAGCTCGTCGAGCATGGGCAGCGCCACCACGATCACCTCGACACCGTCGGCGACCAGCGCGGTCAGCGCGTCGTTGAACGCCGCGAAGCGCGCAACGCACAAGTCGGCCGCCGCGAGCTCGGCCGCGTGCACTCCCATCAGGCGGTCGATGGTCTTCCGAAGCGGGCGCTCCAGATTGACCGATCTTCCCCGGGTGCCCGGCTCGTAGTCGGTGAATGCCGTGTCGAGGATCAGGGTGTCGGCATACGAGGTCGCATCGATGGGACCGAGCAGATGCGTCCAACCGGGCTGTGGCCCATTCACCAAGGGGGCGAAGCCCTGCCGCCGGTTGCGGGCCGACTCCTCGTAGGCGACGAGGCGTTCCTCCACCATGCAGTACCCATAGAGGTCGCTCCCACTGATGCCCCAGATGATGGTCGAGGGCTGCACCGTCGACCGGATCTCGTCCAACCACGGCGCCATCATCTCGGGAGTGGAGCCACCGGCGCCGGCGTTGCCCGCCACCCTCCCCAGGCCGGCGGACAGTTGAGCCGGGTCGTAGGCCCGCTTGGGCACGGAGGACCCGACAACGAGCACGTCGAGGGTGGACCCCGACGCGAGCAGGTCACGAATCCACGAGGCGGCGAACAACCGATCACGGTTTCCCCAGATGCCGCTGGCGGTGCTGTCCCGGCCGGAGTTCATCCGTCCGTAGTACCGATCGAGCGCAGCCGTGACCCGCCCGGTGACGACGAGGGTCTCATGGTCGGGGCCGGGCTCGGCCGTGGCACCGCAATCGGTCAACAGCAACGCCTGGCTCTCGAACTCCTGGTAGAGCAGCGCCCGCAGGATCGGGGAGGTCTGGCTCCTCAACGGCTCGACCGCGGCGCCGAACCGGTCGAGCGGATCGATCAGCGCCTCCAGGTCGGCCGGCACCACCTCGGCGGCAAGGCAGACCTCTTCGAGGTGCCCGAGAGCCAGGCGCAGTTGCTCGCTCGCCTGCTGTGCCGCAGGACCGGCGAGCTCGAGGAGCTCGTCGAGATCGGCAATGGGCATCGTGGTGGACGGGATGGCCATCGACGTCGCGGACGCCACCGAAGGCCCATCACCGGCGCTTGCGCAGCCGACACCGACGAGGGCCAGGACCACGACGGCAGACGCAATGACCCGACGAAATGCTGACCGTTGGCGACGACCCATGAACGTGCTCAAGTGAACCAGAAAGCCCCCGGCAGCACCATCTCGGGCCGCCGACCGCAGTCCGTTGCGCCGACCGAGGCTCGACCAGTGCAGACCCGTCGAACCGCATCGGAGGCGCGAACCGGACCCGCTACGCTTGTGCGCTCCTGGGTCGGTGCCCGAGTGGCCAAAGGGAACGGGCTGTAAACCCGTCGGCATTGCCTTCGGAGGTTCAAATCCTCCCCGGCCCACGCAGCGACACCCGGAACCCGATCGGTTCCGGGTGTCGCCGTGCCGGGCCGCGTACGGCGCAGCGCGGGTCGGTCGACGACGGAGGCCATCCGCCGCCGCGACGAGCACAGACCGGGCCGCGGCCTCTCAGAGCAGCTTCTGGAGCAGTTCCACGTCGAGCCACCGACCGAACTTCCGGCCGACCTCTCGCTCGGTGCCCACCCGCTGGAAGCCCAGCGCCTCGTGGAGCCGGATCGACGCCTCGTGACCGCCGACCACTTTGGCGAACACGGCATGGAAGCCGTGGCGGGTGGCCAGCTCCAGCAGTTCGACCAGCAGGACCCGCCCGATGCCCTGCCCCTGGTAGTCGCGGTCGAGGTAGACGGAGTCCTCCACCGACGTCCGGTAGGCGGCCCGGTCGCGGTAGGGGGACAGCGAGGCGAATCCGGCGACCACGCCGTCCACTTCGGCCACCAGAACGGCGTGGACGCCCGACCGGTCGCGTAGCCACGCCTCCTGCTCGGCGAGCGTGCGGGGCTCGATGTCGAACGTCACCGTCGATTCCAGCACCTCGCGGTTGTAGATCGCCGCGATCCGGGGCGCGTCGTCGAGGCTGGCAGGCCGGATATCCATGGCCCCGAGGCTACGGCCGCCGCCGCGATGGAGAACGGAATCGCACCCTCTAGCGTGTCATCAAGGAGCATCGAAGATGAAGAACACCGCGAAGACATTCACCCTGTTGGCCGCCCTGGGCGGATTGTTCGTGGTCTTCGGCTCGGCGCTCGGCGGGTCGAGCGGCGCCATGATCGGCCTGGGTCTGGGTCTGATCCTGGTCGGCGGCTCGTACTGGTTCAGCGACAAGCTGGCCATCAAATCGGCCCGAGCCGTGCCGGTCACCCGCGAGCAGGCGCCGCAGTACTACGACGTGATGGAGGAGCTCACCACCAAGGCCGGTCTACCCATGCCCGCGTTGTACGTGACGCCCAACCCGCAGCCCAACGCCTTCGCCACGGGTCGCAACCCCAACCACGCAGCGGTGGCCATCACCGAGGGTCTGGTGCAGATCCTCTCCTGGGACGAGATCCGGGGCGTGCTGGCCCACGAGCTGGCCCACATCCGCAACCGCGACATCCTGATCGGTTCGGTGGCCGCCGCCATCGGTATGGCCATCACCTTCCTGGCCACGATGGCCCGATGGGGCGCGATCTTCGGCGGCGGACGCGACGACGACCGCAACCCGATCGCACTGCTGGCCATGAGCATCCTCGCCCCCCTGGCCGCCGGGCTCATCCAGGCCGCCGTGAGTCGCAGCCGCGAGTTCCAGGCCGATGAGTCGGCGGCCCGCCTGATCGGCACCGGCGAGCCGCTGGCCGCCGCGCTGGAGAAGCTCTCGATGGCGGCCGAGCGGGTGCCCGCCGTGTCGGTCGATCCCAACCAGGCCTCGGCGTACATCGTCAATCCGCTCAAGGCCCAGGCCCGCGGTGCGTCCGGGGGCGGTCTGGCCAAGATGTTCAGCACGCACCCCCCGGCCGATCTGCGCATCGAGCGCCTACGCGCCTTCGATTCGCCCATCCGCTGAGCAGTCCGTGACCATCACCATCGACGACTTCCTCGCGTTCGTCGACATCACGCTCGACGGCTACCGCCGCGCCATCGACCGACTGGACGACGACTCGGCCAATCGATCACCCGACCTCGACGGTGCCAACTCACCGTTCGCCATCGTCACCCACGCCACCGGCGCCGCCCGGTGGTGGACCATGCACGTGACGTTGGGCGAACCCACCGATCGCCATCGGCAGGCCGAGTTCACCAGCCGCGGACCGGTGACCGACCTGACCCGATCGGTCGATGAGCTCCAACGGGACCTCGCCGTCGTCCGGCCTCGGCTGGCCCGAGCAACCCAGCTGGGAGCCGACCCCGGCCGGGGCCCCGAAGGATGGAGCTGGACGGTCGGGTCCGTGCTCATGCACGCCTACGAGGAACTGGCCCAGCACCTCGGCCACCTCGAGCTCACCGTCGACCTGGTGACCCGGCCCGCAACGGGCTGATCTCGATCGACTACTGGTACGGGTCCTGGGTCGGGCGGCCACCGCGGGCCAGCCACTCGCGTGCCCGCTGACGACGGGCCCGTTGTCGGAGCTCGCCGTCGACCTCGGCCAGTTGCGCCCCGGCCTCGGGGGAGTTGGCGACGAAGAGGTTGTCGGTCTCGGCCGGATCGGCGGTGAGGTCATAGAGCTCACTGGCGTCACCCGGGTGCACGACCAACTTGAAGGTGGTCTGGGTGGCTTGCGCCCGAAACACCAGCGCCCGCGATTGCGTCGCGGCGTCGATCCCCCACGTGTGCTCGGTGCAGTAGTTGGACGCGTCATCGAAGCGGTTGCCAGCCCAGAGCCCGGGAATGGCGCCATCGCTGATGCCGGCCAGCTGGGCCACCGTCTTGGCCAGCCCGAGGAGGCTGATGGGCTTGGTGGTGTTGCCCACCGGATAGGCCGGATTGGCATCCGAGCAGTAGACCGACAACGGGGTCAGCAACGACTTGTCGTACAACGTCCCCTTGGCATAGTGGCCCTTCTCACCGAGGTGGTAGCCGTGGTCGGCCGTCAACACGATGACGTAGGGCCGGCCGGCCGTATCCAGCGCGTCCCGCAGGCGACCCAGATGGAACGAGGTGTGACTCAGGGTGGCCAGCATGTGCCGAATGTGCTGCTTCAGGCCATCCTCGGTGATGTTGTTCTGCATCCATTGCGCCCGCGGCAACCCGAGCAGATAGGGGGCCTCCAGCAAGCCCAGGTGCCGAGCCGGGATGTCGGCCTGATCGGCGGTGATCTCGGCGGCCGTGGTGCGCAGGTCGATGTCGGCCAGGTCGTACAGGTCGATCCAGGACTGGTGCACGGTGCGAGGCACATGGGGCATGGCCAGGCCGAGGAAGTCCACTCGCTGGCCCGTGTAGGGCGAGTTGATGCGAGCGATCTGCTCGTCCACCCGCAACTCATCGACGTGGGGAACCCCCATCGGCAGCGCGGCGTAGGGCATGTAGCTGAAGTCGACGCCGTACGCGCCCTGTGGGGCATAGGCCGGATCGTTCAGCATCGCGGCGATGCTGGTGTAGGTCCCCTTGTGCACGATCTGTCCGGCGATGTTGAACAACCCGCCGGTGTGGTCGACCTTGCCTCTCGTCGCCGTGTCCAGTCCCTGGGCCGTCAGGAACCCCGGCAACGACACCAGCTGGCCGCTGGTCACCTTCGCGAAGAACGCATTCACGGGCGCCGGGTCGAGGAAGGTCTCGCCGCCGAATATCCCCGTCCGGGTGGAGTCCGCCCCGGTGAGGAACGCCGGGCGCGATGCGTTGCACACGGCCACAGTGGCCCGAGCCGACGAGGCCGTCCACGAGTCGGCGAACAGGGCATCGAGCTCGGGCGTGTGGATCGGTCCCTGGTAGGCCGTCGGCACCACCGACTGGTAGTACCCGAGGTACTCCGGTGAGCAATCGTCGAGCGTCACGACGTACACATCGGGGCCCGCTTGAGCCAACGCCTTCCGACTGCGGATCACATTCCAGGACGGCTCACCCAGCACCTGCCCCGCCGACCACGCGGCCACACCACCACCGAACGCCTGCAACACCCGCCGACGCGCCAACCGCCGTTCCCGCTCAGGACCAGGCACTACCACCCCTCTCGACCTCATCGTCTGCAATAAGAGCCACAGAGTACGTGCATCCCGGCCACGCGTCACCCAAGAACCACGAAGAGACACGAGAGCAACGCTGATGAACGGGGTATGCCGGCCACGCCGTCGGTGAGGCAATCAACGATCCGGTGCGGCTACTTGTCGTCGAAGGGGGCCATGCGGATGGCGAGCTTGAACCCCGCTCTGGACAGCAGGGCGAACCGACCGTCGGGCACCGCCGCCGCCTCGGCAGCGATCAACGCCGTGACGGACCCCGTCAACCCCGAACGGGGGTGAGCCGCCTGAACCCGATCGAGCACGGCGGTGGGAAGATCACACGCCCGCAGACCGCCGAGGTCGAGCACGGCACCGGCCTGCACGTAGAAGCCCAGCGGTCCGTCGACGGCCAGTGCGGCACCCGGGGTGGCATGGGCGCTGATGGCGTCGCGCACGATCTCGACATCGGCATCGGCACGGTCGCTGGCGCGCAGGCAGGCCGCAGCCACCAGTCCGCTGCGCAGCGTGAAGTCCTCGCCGATGACCGCCTCCACCAGTCCGGCATCGTGCAGCAGCGCGGCCGCGTAGAACAGCTCGGGATCCAACGCGACCCGATCGACCACGGCCAGGGCCCGTCCGAAGATCCACGTGCGATGGGCGTGGCCGACGAGCGCCGCGGGCTGTTCGGCGCACGCCTGCTCGGCGGCCCGGGCCAGGCTGCTGTCGGGCGGCTCCAGCAGATGAGCCTGGGTGGGTATCGATCCGGGCACCCGACCGGTGGCCAGCTTGACCCGCCCGATGAAGGACAGAACCTGACCCCAGACAATGGAACCCAGCAACCGCCGCTTCTCGCTCTTGGTGAGGGTGCCGTTGGTGCGCTCGAGCCAGCCGATGCCCCCCAGCCGATCCGGGTCGGGACCCACCAATGTGGTCCGCCTCAGTCCCGGAAGTTGGTGAACTGGAGGGGGAGCCCGAAGTCCTCGGCTCTCAGGGCGGCGATGATCTCCTGGAGCTGGTCGCGCTTCTTGCCGCTGACCCGCAGTTGATCGCCCTGTGTCTGGCTCTGGATCCCTTTCTGGCCGAGCGCCTTGATGAACTTGTTGAGCTCTCTGGCCTTGTCGGAGTTGATCCCGGCCTGGAGCGTGGCGACCTGGCGGACGGTGCCGCCGGCGGCGTCGTCGACCGTGCCGTAGTCGAGGGTCTTCAACGACACCTTGCGCTTCACCAGCTTCTCCTCGAGTACCTGGCGCAGAGCGGTGAGCCGATCCTCGCTGATGGTGGCCATGGTGATGGTGCCCTCACCGAGCTCTATGTAGGAGTTGGTGTCCTTGAAGTCGAATCGGTTGCCGATCTCGCGCGCCGCCTGATCGACCGCGTTGCGGACCTCCTGCTCGTCGACCTCGGAGACCACGTCAAAGCTGGGCATGCCTCTGAACGTAGCGCACGCCACCCACCCCGAACCGGTCGTGTGCGGCCGCGCCACCGGTCCCGGCACCACCCCTTCGGCGGCGGGCTCGGCCGGGCCCGGGGGGTACGGCGGCGCGGGGGTCGGGACGGTCAGCCGTGGTAGCCGCTGGGGACGTAGATGCAGGACAGGCCCTCCTTGCGGTACATGGCCACGTTGCGCCGGTCGTCGTCGAGGGTCAGCGTCACGCGGTACCCGGCCAGGTCCAGCGCCCGCACCTCGTCGCGCTTGAAGCTGGCCGAGGATCGCCAGTCCTGATCCGGGCGCATGATGAGCAGGTCCCAGCAGATGTCGGCCTCGTGGCGCTCCAGCCAGGCCAAGGTCTGGCGCTGCACCCACATGGGTCGCGACGTCAGGAGGGCCACCTGCCAGTACGGCGCCAGCGCACGGGTGAGCGCGGCCGGCTCGGCCAGCAGGCCATCGTCACCACATGCGGCGAAGAACCGGTCCCAGTCGCCCCAGCCGTCGAGCAGATGCTGGCGATGGGACGCGTCGGCCAGCACCCCGTCGATGTCGAACACGGCGACCGGGCCCGGAGGACGCGTGCCCTCGCGCCACCACCAGTTGTCGGGGTCGAGCAGGGTCAGTCCTCGTCGGAGTCCGCAGCCCCGACACGGATGGCATCGACCACCGTTGCGTCGGCCAGCGTGGTGGTGTCACCCAGCACCCGGCCCTCGGCCACGTCACGCAGCAACCGGCGCATGATCTTCCCGCTGCGGGTCTTGGGCAGGTCGGGCACGATGAACACCGCCTTGGGTCGGGCGACGGGGCCCAGCTTGGTGGCCACGTGCCGGCGGACCTCGTCGCGCAGGGCATGGCTGGCCTCGTGGCCGCCGACCAGGATGACGTAACCGATGATGGCCTGTCCGGTGGTGTCGTCGGCCGCGCCGACGACCGCCGCCTCGGCAACCGCGGGATGATCGACGAGCGCCGATTCGATCTCGGCGGTGGAGATCCGATGTCCGGACACGTTCATGACGTCGTCCACCCGACCGAGCAGCCACAGATAGCCGTCCTCGTCGAGTCGAGCCCCGTCGCCGGCGAAGTAGCGACCCGGATACTGGCTCCAATAGGTCTCACGGTAGCGATCGTCATCACCCCAGATACCCCGCAACATGCCGGGCCAGGGCTTGGAGATGGTGAGGTACCCGCCTCCCTCCTCGACCACGTTGCCCTCGTCGTCGACCACCTCGACGGTCACGCCCGGGATGGCGTGACAGCCCGATCCCGGCTTGGTGGTGGTGACCCCGGGTAGCGGGCTGATCATGTGGCCACCGGTCTCGGTCTGCCACCACGTGTCGACGATGGGGCAGGTGCCGCCCCCGATGTGGGTGTGGTACCACATCCAGGCCTCGGGATTGATGGGCTCACCCACGGTGCCCAGCACACGCAGCGACGACAGGTCGTGACCGGCCACCTCCTGCTCGCCCCACTTCATGAACGTTCGAATGGCGGTGGGCGCCGTGTAGAGCTGGGTGACTCCGTAGCGCTCGATGATGTCCCACAGCCGGTCCTTGGGCCACGACGATCGATCGCCCCCGCGTGACTGGGACCGGGGAGTGTCGGGGGTCCCCTCGTACATGACCGAGGTTGCCCCGTTGGTGAGCGGTCCGTACACGATGTAGCTGTGGCCGGTGACCCAGCCGATGTCGGCCGCACACCAGTACACGTCGGTATCGGGCTTCAGGTCGAACACGTACTTGTGGGTGAACGCGATGTGGGTGAGGTACCCACCCGTGGTGTGCATGATGCCCTTGGGCTTGGCCGTCGTGCCCGAGGTGTACAGCAGGTACAACAGCTGCTCGCTGTCGAGTGGTTCGGCCGGGCAGTCGGCCTCGGCGTCGGCCATCAGCTCGTGCCACCACAGATCTCGACCCGGCTCCATCGGCGGGTCGGTGTCGCAGCGGTTGACGACGATCACCCGATCGACCGTGTCGCAGTTGGGGAAAGCTTGGTCGACGTTGGCCTTGAGAGCCGACGGTTCACCCCGGCGGTAGCCCGCGTCGGCGGTGATGATCACCGTCGCCGACGCGTCGTTGCACCGGTCGGAGATGGCGTCGGGCGAGAAGCCGCCGAACACCACCGAGTGGGCCACACCGATGCGGGTGCAGGCCAACATGGCGATGGGCAGCTCCGGGATCATCGGCATGTAGATGGCGATGCGATCCCCCTTCTCGAGCCCGAGGCCCTTGAGCACGTTGGCGAACTTGGCCACCTCGGCCAGCAGTTCGGCGTAGGTGAAGGTTCGGGTGTCTCCCGGTTCACCCTCCCAGTGGAAGGCGATCCTGTCGCCCCGACCTGCCTCGACATGGCGGTCGAGGCAGTTGTAGCTGACGTTGAGCTGGCCACCGATGAACCACTTGGCGAAGGGCAGCTGCCAGTCGAGCACCTGGTCGAAGTCACGCTGCCAGGTGATCAGCTCACGGGCCTGGCGGGCCCAGAAAGCCTCGAAGTCCGCGTCGGCCTCGTCGTAGAGCGAGCGATCACCGGTGAGCGCCGCCGCGACGAACTCGGGCGACGGCGGAAACCGCCGCTGTTCGTTCTCGTAGACCTCGATGGCCTCGGCCATGGCATCTCCCCCCGGTTGGGTCGCGTCGTGACCGCGCAACTGTAGCCAAGCCCTGCGTGTGGGGATCCACCGGCCGAAGCTGACATCAGCCTTACAATCTGGCCGGGTGCCCACGTAGGCGTCAACAACTAGGAGACATCGTGCTCGAGCAGTTCAAGGATTTCATCATGAAGGGCAATCTCGTTGCCCTTGCCGTCGCATTCATCATCGCCGGCGCCTTCGGGGCCGTGGTGGTGTCGTTCACCGACGACATCATCATGCAGATCGTGGCCGCCATCGTCGGTGAACCCGACTTCAGCGGCCTGACATTCGACCTGGGCGACGCCAAGATCGGCTACGGCAACTTCCTCACTGCGGTGATCAACTTCTTGATCATCGCCGCCGTCTTGTTCGTGGTCGTGAAGGCCTACGAGGCCTGGAAGGGCACCGAAGAGGAGGGCCCCAGCGAGATCGATCTGCTCACCGAGATCCGCGACTCACTGGCCAAGTAGCACCCACCCACGTCGGAGAGGGGACGGCTTCGGTCGTCCCCTCTTCGCGTTCTCAGGCGGAGACCAGCGAGCGCAGGCGGTTCTCGATCACCCGCTTGTCCACACCGGTGGCGCGGGAGAGCTCCTCGATGTCGTCGGCCCGCAGGTCACCGCGATCGGTGTCCCGCAGACGCCCCACCAGCTCCAGATAGTGGCTCAGCAGCGTGTCGAAACTCCGGGCGGGCGGGAGGCCGATCGACTCCTCGCCGATGGCGAGGGAGAACGAATCGACGGTGAGGGGGGACGAACGATCGATCACGAGGTCCTGTGTACCGGAGCACGACCCCCGGATCAAGTGAGCGACGGCCCTTCTCGAGGTTGTTCACACAGCGTTGACGATCCACTCGAGCACGGTGAAGCCCCCCAGCCCCGCAGGATCGAGGAGGGCGGCGGCCTCGGTCACCCGGCTCCGGGCCCGAACGGCGGCCAGGTCGCCCAGTGGCGCCCGTTCGTGCCAGATCCGACGGCCTTCCTCCACCAGTTCGTCGATGCCCCAATCGCGCAGCCAGTCGGCCTGAGATCGCTCCGATGACACCGGGGCCACCGCCTCCAGCTGGGCCACGTGCACATCGACGGTGATGTCCTGGGTGCCCGGCTGGTCCAGGGGGTGCCCGCCCGGCTGGTGCCCGCGGAATGTTCGCAGCCACGGGTCGCGGCTGACCCGATCCGTGTAGTCGATGACCACGACGCGTCCTCGGTGCACCAACGAGAGAGCCTCGCGCAACCAGGCCCGGGCACCGGTGCAGTCGGGCTGGCAGGTCTCGATGTTCACGTCCGGCTCCAGCACGAATCCGGAGGGTCCCTCGCGCACCTGTACCGGTTGGCCGGCGTGATGCAGATCGACGGGCAGATTGTCGAGCAACTCGTTGGCCAGGACCACACCCACCACCGGTGTCGTCGGGAGGGCGGCCTGCGAGTCGACCCACGGTGGGTGCTGACGACGCTGCTGGTCGCTCACCTCGACGGCCACGTACCGCCACACGGCAGCGCAGGCCGGCGCGGCCGCGTCGATGGTGCGGGCCAATGTGCCCGGTCCGGCGCCGGCATCGATGACCCAGAAGGGATCGGGCCGGCCCAGTTCGATCCACCACGCATCCAGCGCCCGGGCCATCACGGCCCCGAACAGGGGACCCACTTCGGGGCTGGTGACGAAGTCGCCCCGGCGACCGGCCGCGCCCCCGGTTGCATAGAAGCCCGTGTCGGGGTCATACAACGCCCGATGCATGAACACCGAGAACGGCACCGCAACCGATGCCGTGTCGCCCACGGGGTCAGGGAGAGGCGAGCAGGGACACGTCGGTGAAGTCGCCGACGGTGCCGGGGAAGAAGCCGAAGACCAGGGTGACGGCCACGGTGATGGCCAGCGCAGCCACCAACGATGGCGGCACGTGGACGGGGGCCAGGTTGCCGTCGGGCGCCTCATCGGCCCACATCTTGCGGGCGACCGACGCGTAGTAGTACAGCGCGATCACCGAGTTGACGGCCACGATCACGGCCAGGATGTAGGCCCAGGTGGTCTCGGCGCCGGCCAACGAGCGGAACACGTTGAACTTGGCGAACCACCCACCGATGGGTGGGATGCCGGCCAGCGAGAACAGGAACACCGTCATGGCCACGGTGAGGCCGGGGGCGTACTGGAACGCCCCCTTCAGATCGTCGATCTCGGCCGACCCGGTCTTGCGGGCCAGGGCGATGACCACCGCGAACGCCCCCAGGTTCATCGCGGCGTAGATGGCCAGGTAGTTCACCGTGGTGGACAGGGCGAGGTCGGAGACGCCCGGGTCGCCGGCGACGGTGAGCGGGGCCAGCATGAAGCCGGTCTGGGCCACGCCCGAGTAGGCCAGCAGGCGCACCATGTTCGTCTGGCGCAGCGCCAGTAGGTTGCCCACGGTCATGGACAGGACGGCCATCACCCAGATGAGCGGCTGATACACGTCGTGACGGTCGGGGAAGGCGACGAACACCAGGTTCATGAGGGCGACGAATCCGGCCGCCTTGGAGGCCACGGCCAGGAAGCCGGCTACCGGTGTCGGGGCCCCTTCGTAGGTGTCGGGCGCCCAGTGGTGGAAGGGTACGGCCGAGATCTTGAAGGCGAAGCCGACGACGACGAAGACGATGCCCAACGCGATGGCTGCGTCGAACTGCGGCGCATCGGCCACGGCCACGGCGATGTCGGTGAGCAGCGTCGAGCCGGTGACGCCGTACAGCAGGGACATGCCGTAGAGCATCACCGCCGAGGCGAACACACCCATCAGGTAGTACTTGATGCCGGCCTCGTTGCCCCGGGGATCCCGCTTGCGCCAGGCAGCCAGCAGGTAGGCGGGAATGGAGAGCAGTTCGAGGGCGACGAAGATGCTGATGAGATCGCGGGCCGAGGCCATGACCACCATGCCCATGATCGACGAGAGCAGCAGGCCGTAGTACTCGCTCTCCCAGTAGTCACCCTCGGCGATGTAGTTGGTGGACAACAGGATGACCACGTATCCGACCAGGACGAACACGATCTTCATCACCAGCGAGTAGCGATCCACCACGTAGGCGCCGTCGAACAGCACACGGGGCGAGGCGGTGTCGACCTCGTTCCACAGGGTGAGCAGAGGCACCACGGTGGCCAGCAGGCCCACGCCGGCCAGGGCCGACACCATGGCCCGGCCCCGCTCGAGGAAGACGATGTCGACCAGCGTGACGAGGACGCCGAAGCCCAGCAACACCAGCTCGGGCGCGAGGGCGTGCCAGTCGATCGGCGGACGATCGAAGGTTGCCTGAGGCAGCTGGGCGAGCAGGTCGAGCACGGAGATCAGTCCTCAGCCTGCCCGGTGGCGGCCACCGTGCCCAGGTCGTACACCTCGGCGCACCGTTCCGAGGCAACCTCGCCGACCTCGACGCTCAGACACGGCTCGAGGGACTCCTGGACGGCTGGATCGGTGGTCTGGAACATGAGGTTGGGGTAGATGCCCAGTACCACGATGAGGGCGAGCAAGGGCGACCAGGCCAGCCACTCCCATCGGTTGGTGTCGGTGATGGCCGGGTCGTCGGCGAACTCCTCGGGCGGGTTACCGAAGGCCGTGCGCTGAAGCAGCCACAGCAGGTACCCGGCGGCCAGCACGGTGCCCAGCGCGGCGACCACCATGAACGCACGGAAGATCCCCACCGGCAAGCCGTTGGCCGGCGAATAGGCCGCGAGGATGGCCGGGAACTCGCCCCAGAAGCCGGCCAGGCCGGGGAGGCCGAGCGATGCCATGGCACAGAAACCGAGGATCCACCCCATGCGGGGGGCCTGCACCAGCAGTCCGCCCAGGCGCTTGATCTCCAGCGTGTGGTAGCGCTCCTTCACCGATCCGGCGAGGAAGAACAGCATGCCGGTGATGAGGCCGTGGGCCACCATGCCGAACACGGCGGCGTTGATGCCGAAGTCGGTGAGGGTGGCGATGCCCAGCATCACGAAGCCCATGTGGGCCACCGACGAGAAGGCGATGAGTCGCTTCATGTCGGTCTGGGCCAGGCAGCCCAAGGCGCCGTAGATGATGCCGATGACGGCGAAGAGTCCGATCCAGGGCGCCCATTCGACCGCCGCCTCGGGCAGGATCGGGATGGCGATGCGCACGAAGCCGTAGGTACCGAGCTTCAACAACACCGCGGCCAGGATGACCGAGCCGACGGTGGGCGCCTGGGTGTGGGCGTCGGGTAGCCACGTGTGGAACGGGAACATCGGCACCTTGATGCCGAAGCCCAGCACCATGCCGCCGAACACCCACAGCTGGGCGGCGCGGCTCATGTCGTTGGCGACCACGCCGTCGGCCAGCCCGGTGATCGAGAACGTATCCCCGCCGGCCAGGAAGTACAGGGCCAGGAAGCTGACCAGCATGAGCGCCGACCCGAACAAGGTGTACAGGAAGAACTTGAGCGAGGCGTACCGGCGGTCCTCGCCGCCCCACACCGCGATCATGAAGAACATCGGCAGCAGCACGACTTCGAAGAACACGAAGAACAGCACCAGGTCCTGGGCCACGAAGGTGCCGACCATGCCGGTCTCGAGGATCAGGATGAGGGCAAGGAAGGCCTTGGGGTTGTGCGGCTCGGGGAAGTGCTCCCACGAGTAGATGATGCACAGGGGCACGATGAGCATGGTGAGCAGCATCAGCGGCAGCGAGATGCCGTCGATGCCCACGATGTACCTGCTGTTGATGACGTCGATCCAGGACTCGTCGACCACGTACTGGAGCTGCCCCGCGGCGTCGTAGTCGAAATCGACCATCAACAAGACGCCGACCACGGCCACCACCAGGGAGACGGCCATGGCCACCATCTTCTGCGCTTCTTCTTCGGCCTTGGGGATGAGCATCAACACCACCGCGCCCGCCAGTGGCAGGAAGGTGGCGAGACTCAGGCCCCAGTCGGTCAGGAATTCGTGCATGGTTCTCTTGGCTCGGTTAGAGGATGATGAGGATGAAGATGCCGGCCAGGATGGCGGCTCCGGCGAACAGGTAGGCGCCGTACTGCTGGACCTTGCCCGTTTGCATCTTGCGCAGTTCGGACCCGGTCTCGGTGGAGACCAGACCGGTGAGGTTGACGGCCCCGTCGATGATCGGCTGATCGATCTTGTCGTAGACGAAGTGCCCAGCCGTCACCGCGCTGCGGCCGGCGGTGTCCACCACGTTGTCGATCAGGTGCTTGTTGGACCAGTTGACACCGTCGGCCACCGGACCCTTGGTCCCGCCGGCGATCACGTCGGTGTAGAGGTGGTCGAGGTAGTACTTCTGCTTGAGCACCGTGTAGCCGGCGCCGGCTACCGCATTGGTGGCGGTGAGGCCGTCGGCCAGTTCGGTGAGGCTCTCGTTCTGCGCCTTGGCCCGCCGGTCGACCAGGACGAAGTAGTACCAGAACGCCAGGCCGAAGCCGGTCAGGGCGATGAGCGACGACACGATGGCCAACGACCAGCTGGGCGTGGCGTGGCTGATGCCCGGGAAGGCGGCCGACACCGGTTCGACGAAGTGTCCGAACCGCTCGGTCCAGCCGTCGGGCACCCCCTGTAGGCCGACGGGCAGATTGAGGACGCCGCCCACGATGGCCACACCGGCCAGGATGTAGAGCGGCACGACGATGCGCGGGCCGGATTCGTGGGGCGTGCCGTGGCCGCGGAACTCGCCGTAGAACGTGAGGTAGACGGCTCGGGTCATGTAGGCCGCGGTCAGGGCAGCCCCGAACATGCCCATGATGAGCATGATGGTGTACGCCCCGTTGCCGCCGGTGCCGCCGAACAGGCCCCATCCGCCGGTGCCGGCCAGGATCTCGTCCTTGGACCAGAAGCCGGCGAGGGGCGGGATGCCGGCCAGGGCGATGGAGGCGATGACGAAGGTGCGGAAGGTGTGCGGCATCCACTTGCGCAGCCCACCCATGTCCTTCTTCATGTCGAAGCTGTGCACGGCGTGGCTGACCGAACCCGACCCCAGGAACAGGCACGCCTTGAAGAACGCGTGGGTGAACAGGTGGAACAGCGCGGCCGTCCAGGCGCCCACGCCGAGGGCCAGCACCATGTAGCCGAGCTGGCTGACGGTGCTGTACGCCAGCACCTTCTTGATGTCGTCCTGGACGAAGGCCAACAGGCCGCCGAACACGACCGTGACCGCCCCGATGACGGCCAGGGCGTTGACGCTGGACCCACCGATGGAGAGGCCCTCGTAGAACACGGGGTAGAGCCGGGCGACCATGTAGATCCCGGCCACCACCATCGTGGCGGCGTGGATGAGTGCCGACACCGGTGTGGGGCCGGCCATGGCGTCGGGCAGCCACGTGTGGAGGATGAACTGACCCGACTTCGACATCACCGCCGCGGTCAGGCACAGCGCCGACACCAACAGCGCGGTGTGCGAGATCTCGCCGGCCACGGCCAGTTCGTTGATCTCGAGGATGTCGAAGGTGCCGCCGGCGGAGAAGAACAGGATGATCATCCCGATGAGCAGGCCCATGTCACCGACCCGGTTGGTGAGGAAGGCCTTGAGGGCGGCGTCGGAGTTGGGTTTCTCCTCCCACCAGTGGCCGATCAGCGCGAACGAGCACACGCCCACCAGCTCCCACGCGGTGATGAACTGCACGGTGTTCTGGCTGATCACCAGGAACAGCATCGATGCGGTGAACAGGCTGAGGAAGGCGAAGAAGTGGGTGTAGCGCCGGTCGCCGGCGACGTAGTCGGTGCTGTAGATGTGTACGAGCAGCGAGATGATGCTGACGACGAACAGCATCATGATGGCGGGGCCGTCGACCAGCACCCCGATGTTGAACTCGACACCGCCGCTCTGGAACCAGGTGAAGCCGCGGCGGATGGCGATGGAGGGGTGGACCTCCTCGCCCTCGTGTCCTCCCTCGCCCTCGGCATGCTCGTCGGCTTCCTCGCCCTCGGCGAGCACCGGCACGAGCCCCTCGTCGTCGGCCGACGGCGAGTACCGGAACCAGCCAGCGGCCTCGCCTTCCTCGTGGCCCTCGTCGAGCGGGGTGGCGTGGTCGTCGGTGGCCTCGTCTGCATCGTGCACCAACTGGGCGGCACGGGTGGCCTGGGCCGGGTCGAAGTTGTCGCGGTGGTCGAACCAGGCCACACCGGCCCACAACGAGAGCAGGAAGCACACGCCGACGGCGGCCACCCCCACTTCGGAGCCGCCCTTGGGCAGGCGCTTGCCGAAGAACAAGATGATGACGAACGAGGCGGCCATGATGGCCGGCAGCAACCACACGTTCTCGAGGATCCAGGACGCGTTCTCGGTGAAGCTGACGTCGGGAACCGCTTCGGCG
>Ga0224505_10000903_pt1 | contig 19929 bp, 16 predicted proteins | sample SF_Jan12_sed_USG_FD_169102 | JGI IMG/M metagenome (GOLD analysis project Ga0224505, IMG submission 169102) | Sediment microbial communities from San Francisco Bay, California, United States - SF_Jan12_sed_USGS_4_1 | ecosystem: Environmental > Aquatic > Marine > Sediment | place: USA: California... | reverse complement strand
GGCAGTGCCCCTGATAAGCATCCCAACCAGCATGGGGAACGTCAGTTCTTCACTGACGCGAATCGGGCGTTTCATGTAGTAGACAGGACTTCCACTCAATCCATTGAAAGGACGTGCGCGGCCGTGACCCAGTAGAAATGCCGAGCCTTTACCCCAATAGGCAAGCTTTGGGTGCTCGTACTCGTAGAGTATTGGCCGACTTGCCTCCTCGAAGTGCTTCATTGCGACGTCCAACGTTCGGGTTGATCGGTGTGAGCCGCACGCGAACATCCGCTCGTAGACTGAGCCATTTGCACGGGTGGTCATAGGCGCGAACTCCTTCCACTCAGAACACTGCCCCCGAAAGGGAGAGATCCGTCAATCTTGAATCCAATCCGATACACAGTGTTATCTATTTCGATACACATCGTTTCGTATAGCTAACTAACGTACTCCTGCCTATTCCCACCAGAAGCACTGAATCGTTTGATATTTCTGAAACTTCGCTGGCATTAACCTGCGGCGCCGACACTGGCACGCAATGTGATAACCGGAACAGCAGACGCGATTACAGGAAATGGGTCGGAACGAACCTGTGTATGGCGGCGAGTGGGTGGATAACGACCTGCGCGAGGGCGCTGCATAGGAAGCGAGGTAACTGACAATGAATCAATCGACGCGTGACCAGATGGGCCTTATGGACGAGTCTGAAACGGTAGCTGTTGACGGGCACCCTGCGGACGGGATGCCGTCAAAGGACTCTCGGTTGACGGGAGACACGAACCTTCTTTTTCTCCAGCACCGACGCCTGTTTGTTGAGTATTCGACGGCCGAGTCGGGTGAGCGAGAGCTCCATCTCTATTATGGCGACAAGGAAATATCCTTTGATGATCCGGAACTCTTCGGTTTCGGCGAAGGACTCGCCAAGCATGAGCGGTTTAAGGCCGTGGATGCGACGACCTGGGGGACCGGTTACGCATGGACGCGCGTGCAAGATTTGCTGGAGCAATTGATCAGCGAAGGGTTTCTTACCCACGCAGATCCCAACGAGTCTGGCACTGGCCCCCGTCCACACGGCGCCTGCCCATCTCCGCTTCCGCCAGCAAAGAGCCTGGTCTCTCGCAGCTGGTTCGACAGTGAAGACATTCTACGCGAGTTGACCGGTCATCCGCTTGAAGTCGGGTATTTGGAAGCGGTGATTCCTGTCTCCCATGTGGCGCATATGGCCGTGGATACCGAGGGACGGCAAATGGGAGAAGCGAACGTGTTTCCACCACAGTTGCGCGTGGAGATCCCAACGGAGTGGCGTACCTGTCCCCATACCGGCACCCGCTATTTAAATGAGAAACCGATGAATGCAACTGCGCTGAAGAGCATGCGCCACCATTGGCCACAGATCATGGCGGTGCTCATCCACATTCGTAAGGCATTTCTTTGTCGCTTCCCAAAAGCTCGGCATGGCTGGACCGTAGGGGACTTGCAACGGCTATCGACGGTCATCCTGGCAATTCCAGGATATCTCCTGATGCGCACACGCGATCGCATTGAAAACGGCCAGTTGCATCCTGTCCTCTCGGGCATGGTCCGTGTGACCGATGGGATCAGGATGACCACATCGGAGATGCTCTACACTTCAGAAAGTTACGAACCCAACCGCGCCCCTGATGCCTTGCTCACCGGGGCAGACATCTACGCCTATGCCGAACGGAACTATCTGCTCCATTCAATGCACGGCGTCTGTGCAGGCCCCAAAGCCATGATCGATGAATTTTTGAGCGTGCTGGTAGATGGACAACCACCCAAGAGTCGAGAAGCCGTCATCCTAGATTCTGCTCTTCAGGCGGTGTTGGAGAAGCTGGATGAGGCATTCCATTATGGCCTCTATGGCCTCCAATCCTATGCCATCGTGTACTCGCTCTGGCCTGCGATGCGCTACAGCTATGAACGACTCATCAACCTCGTTGCCGCCTGGCCAGGCGAGCGGTCGGACTTGCTGAATGCCTTGGAAAAGCGCCTGCAGGATAGCGCACAGTATTTGGAAACCTTGACCCGCATGACGGTCGAGCAGTACAGCACCACGCTCGGTCGAGTCTACGCGGATATGTATGAGCACGCGACGAACGGGCTCGGCTGCCTCGCGTCGGGATCCACCTATGCCGAGTGCATGACTCCGACGCGCGCGCCGAACCATGGGGCCGCAGCTACGCAGCTTCAGACCTTGTTGCGCCGGCGCATCGGCCCCCTCACACATACTGACCGTCTCGCGTTGAACGATATCGCGGACTGCCTGATGGACTACTGCCGACAGGAACAGGCGGTCGTTCGAGCCGTCAGCGAGAGTCAACAAGCGATTAACTGCCTTCTGGAGCGCTCGGTACCCAACCAGCCTCTCACAGCGGCAGATCTACATCTCTTCCAGAAACTGCGCGGAGGCAGTCAGCGCCAGCCCTATCTACCGGACGACATCGCAGACATGCTGGGGATTCACGTCACCATCACCCAGGACGACATGCTGATTGTCGATCGACCAATGAGCGAGCCGACTGCGGGTCAGTCGGGACCGATACCCGGGAGCCGGCAATAAGGCCGGCACATCTACGTGCGATGGGCACGGAACGAGCGAGCAAAGGAGTACACCATGAAGGTGAAATCCAATGTGCGTGCAGGGTTGGTGGCCACGACGGTTCGAGGCACCTGCCGTAGTCTGACCACGACAGTGATGCCGAAGATCGGCAGTTGCCGTGTTCTCTATGCGGCCTACTAAGTCGTAGGAGGGGAGGGGAGGACGCTGTCCTCCCCTCTTCGGTAACGAAACAACAGTCCCACGGCGTGACGGCCCGTATACCTGGCCGCTGCGGACATGAAATTTCTAACCAGATTTTCTCAGTGAACGCGGGGCCGCCCCGCTCTGATGATCAAGGAATGAAGGAGGATGTATGAAGGGGACTAGGGAGGCGCAGCGGACCGCCGTTCGACTGAGTGTAGCGATATTGCCAGGAGTCATCGCGATGGTGCTAGGAGGGGCCATTCTGCCGAATCACGTCATTTTTGCCCAATCGAATATCGAGATCAACGAGCAGGACGACGATGGCCAGGCTATGGAGACGGAGGCACGACACCATGGAGGGCATCGACATTCCCGCCATCATCATGTCGGCCATATCTTGCATCCAGGTGACGCGCGTGCCCTCGGCTTGGAGTCTCTCCGGCATGCCATTCAGACCGATGGAGGCGTTCCCTTGCCGTCGAATCTCGACGAGTATGTCGCCGATCGACGGGCGGCCATTCAACTCGGCAAGGCGCTATTCTGGGACATGCAGGTCGGCAGCGACGGAGTGCAGGCTTGTGCCAGTTGTCACTTCCATGCAGGGGCAGATGATCGATCTAAAAACACGCTCAACCCCCGCGAGGGCTTACTGGATGAGCAACAGGGGCTTATTAAAGGGTACTTCTTTGCCGGAGCAAATCCCGATCGACACTTCGAAACAAAGCAGCCGAACGGCACCCTCACACGCGAGGACTTTCCACTCATCAAAAATATCCAAGATGTGACTCGAACCGCCGATGGAAATATCGTGCCCGGCTACGGAAATAGCAACGATATCGTTGGATCGATGGGTACATTCTTCACGTTGTTTGACGGTGTCCAGCCAGGTAAACGTGCGGATCTGGGGACACCACAACCGGACCCGGTGTTCAATCTCGGAGGCCAAGCGAATGTGCGTCAAGTCGGGCACTTCAACGCACCGACGGTGATTAACGCGGTCTTTAATTTCACCAATAACTGGAACGGTACAGCCAGCCCTCATTTCAATGGGCGCGATGTATTCGGCGATGGGAATCCCGCCGCGATGATCTTTATCAATCAGCCAGGCATGGGGTTGGTTCCTGAACATATTTCGTTGGCCAATGCCAGTTTGGCCTCACAGGCTATGAACCCACCGAACAATCCACGGGAAATGGCCTTTGGGGACCCCTCGACCGGCAATAGTCGGCGGTTTTCTCAGATCGGGATTAAGCTGCTGCGGCCGTCTCCGGAAACAGGTGCCCCCCTGACTCCGCTGGGCCTCCAACAGGTCCATCCGCAGGATTCGGTGCTCGGCCCATTGGCCCAGGGGCGGTTGCGGGGATTAGCAACCACCTACAACACCCTGATCAAAAAGGCATTCGTAGCGAAGTACTGGAACTCCACAGTTCCGTTGCCCACGCCGATCGGCGAGCTGACTCACATGGAGGCCAACTTCGGCTTCTTCTTCGGTCTTGCCGTCGGACTGTATGAAACTACGCTGGTGGCGGACGAGACCCCATTCGACCGCTGGATGGAAACCGGCACTTTTCATGAAGGTTTTGGTAAATCGGAACTCGCCGGGTTGAATCTCTTTGTGGGGGGAGGACGCTGCATTCAGTGTCATGCTGGTCCCGAATTGACAACAGCCTCGGTGCGAAATGCCAAGGGAGGCGAGCAGGTGATTGGCGCCAAGGCCATGAAACAGGGCGTCGCCTTGTACGATAAGGGATTTTTCAATATCGGTGTGACGCCGACCACCGATGAACTCGGCCGAGGGGACCTTGGCGTACCACCCGACTCTCCGGTCGCCTTTTCCCGTCAAGCTCTGTTTACACGACTCGCGGATCAGCTTCCCGGAGTAAGTCCTATCCCGTTTCCGATTCTCGGGAACAATCACATTCCCGCTCGTGATGAAGATTTTGGATTACCTGTCTGCCGCGATAAAAATGGCAATGGATTTTGCGACCCCGATGAACCGATTCGACGTCGGTTTCAACGCGTGGCCGTGGACGGGGCCTTCAAGACTCCGGGATTGCGCAATGTCGAGCTGACCGGTCCCTACTTCCATAACGGCGGCATGGCCACCTTACGGCAGGTCGTGCAGTTCTATGACCGTGGAGGAAACTTCTGCAGCTTCAACTTCGACGATATCGATCCTGCTATTGCTCCCATCGGACTACGCGAACGAGAAGAAGACCAGCTCGTTGATTTTCTGGTGTCGCTCACCGACCGCCGGGTCAAGTACCAGCAAGCACCGTTCGATCATCCTGAGCTGAGACTCCCACTGGATGGCCGTGACACAGATGGCACGCGCGCACTTCCGGCAGTCGGCGCTCAGGGAGCCCCGACTCCATTGACGACGTTTTTACAGTTAGACCCTCACGATGCCATCTTTACGCCACGTGGACAGTGCCACGCCAATTATCTCGTGAAGGAACCGAGTGAGCAGAAAAGATCGCCCATGCGTCCTGGCCACTATCCGCGCTCCAAAGAATAAGGCCGGCGTGACGCTGGGTCTGTGCGTCTCTGACAGAAGGCACAACTATCATGGCCACCCCATTTTCGCGCACGATTCGTTCGTTAGCCAGTGACACATCGTGGTTTGCACTGTGTACGTGGGGGCTGGTGACGCTGTTGTTCGGCGCCTGGCTCGGCTGGTTTATGTTTGTGAACGTCACGCTGTACGAAGTCTCGCAAACCGGCCGAGTGGAAGTGGAACAGGCAGCGCATGTCGTAACCTCCTCAATCGCGGGGAAGGTAACCACCACGTCCATGAAGCTCGGCAAATCCGTTGAAGCCGGCGAGAGCCTGATCGAGCTTGATGCGCGAGTCGAACGTCTCCGATTGCAAGAGGAAGAGGCTCGGCTCGCAGCCATCCCGCCGCAACTTGCAGCACTCACGAGGCAACTGGCGGACGGCGAACACGCCGTGGGGCAGGAGCAGGAGGCGACGGTGAGTAGCCTTCAGCACGCCCAGGCACGCTATCACGAAGCCCAGGCCGCCGCATCCTTCTCGAAAGACCACGCGCAACGGATGGCACAGCTGTTGAGTGTCCAGATTATCCCGGAAGTGGATTTCCTACGTGCGAAGGCGGAGGCAGAGAAAACGCAGGCGGCAGCTGCGGCCTTATCGCATGAGATCAAGCGGTTAACGGCCGAGGCCTCGAGTAAACGACACGACAAGCACGCGACATTGGAGGCATTGCGGCGCGATGTCGCCGCGCTGGAAGGCCAGCGTGAGCTCTCCATCGCCACGATTGCCCGTCTTAAGCAAGATATTGACAAACACGTGATCCGCGCGCCGGTCTCCGGTGTGCTGGGAGAAGTGGCCGCACTCAATCTCGGAGCCTTCGTCGAGACGGGAGGCGTGGTCGGGAGCATCATTCCGCAAGGCAACCTAAGAATTGTGGCTGAATTTGCTCCAGCCCGGGTGCTTGGACGCATGCATCCCGGCCAAGCCGCACACGTACGCCTCGACGGCTATTCCTGGGTTCAATATGGCAGTCTTGCCGCAACCGTCACGCGCGTGGCGGGTGAAATCCGTGCGGGACGAGTCCGTGTTGAACTCACGCCCGCTGCCCAGACGAATCTTTTGCTCCCACTTCAGCATGGCTTGCCGGGCACAGTCGAAGTTGAAGTTGACCATGTGACACCACTGATATTAACCCTGCGCACCGTTGGACAGATCCTGACCGGCCCTGCGCAACCGACCGGCCTCGTCGCCGAATCCCGCTCCTAATGCAATCCACTGATGCCACGCAGAGACGTCGATGGTGGGTCCCCGAGATCGTACAGACCTCAGTGATGGACTGTGGCCCCGCCACGCTGACCTGTCTACTCGAAGGATTTCATATTCCGGCGAGCTACGGCCGTCTACGCGAAGCGTGTCAAACGAATGTTGATGGTACGTCGATTGATGCCGTCGAAAGCGTCGCACGCCAGCTCGGGCTAGATGCCGAACAAGTCATGCTGCCACCGGATGACCTGTGGCTTCCTGAAACAAACGCACTTCCTGCCTTAGTTGTCGTACAGCAGGCCAGCGGCCTACTGCATTTTGTCATCGTCTGGCGGCGAGTCGGACGCTGGCTCCAACTGATGGATCCTGGGGTTGGGCGTCGATGGGTGAGCTGTCACCAATTCACGCACCAACTTCATATTCATAATCTCCCCGTCGAGACTGCAGAATGGTACGACTGGGCCACATCCGATGAAGCCGTTGGCATTCTCCTCGCCCGATTGCGTCGTCTGGGCGCATCGGAGGCAGATGCGATGCGGAGGGTTCGACTGGCGAAAGAGCAGGAAACCTGGCAGGCCATGGCTGGACTCGACGCAGCTGCACGGATGGTCGAGCGTCTCGCCATCTCCGGCGGGTTGCGGCGAGGACCGCAGACGATACGATTACTGGAGAGTCTCCTCACGCAGGCTAGTGTACAACCACCTGGCAGCTGTCTCGCCATTCCTGCCACCTATTGGTCGGTTGCCCCGGCAAATACCCAGGGGGATGTCAGTCGGGTGATCCTACGCGGTGCGGTGCTCCTTCGCATTCGAGGACGATTGCCGGAAGCCAACCCATCTCTGACCAACGCTAAGCCCGGAAGTGGGCTGGCACCGGAACTCGCTGCTGCGTTGAATGAGAAACCAGTGCGTCCTCTACGGGAACTACTGGGCCTCATGAGGGGTGAGGGCATTCTCACACCGTTCGCACTCTTGGGCGCAATCGGTCTTGGTGTCGGAGCTGTATTGATAGAATCGCTCCTCTTTCGAGGCTTATTTGAGTTGGCCGCCGTGTTTACAGTCGCAAGTCAGCGTCTGTTTGCACTCGGGGCGCTGGTTTCGTTTCTCCTGTTGTTGTGGGCCTGCGAGCTGCCCATTCTAAGCGAAGCCTTGCGGTTGGGGCGGCATCTGGAGACTCGCCTCCGAGTCGCCATCCTTGAGAAGCTTCCCACACTTCATGATCGCTATTTGCATAGTCGCCCCATCTCCGATATGGCGGACCGCAGCCATAGCCTGGCGTTGGTGCGCGGCTTGCCCGCATTGGCGGTCCATGTTGTCCAGTCCTGTTGGGAGCTGCTCTTTACAGTGGTGGGGATCGGGCTCATTGCTCCACACAGCCTACCGTTGGCCGTGACGCTGGTCTGTTTGTCGCTTGGCCTGGCCCTCCTTGCACAGCAGCCGATGCGCGAAGGCGATCTGCGGTTGCGCGGTCACACCGCGGCCTTGAACGGATTCTCGTTGGATGCATTGCGTGGGAGCGCACCGATCCAGACGCATTCTGCCGAGCGCGCGGTTCGCCGTGAACATGAAGGATTGTTGGTTGAGTGGGCGCACGCATCCCGACGACTCCTGACCCTTTCACTGATCGTGCAAAGCGGTCTATCGCTCATCGCTGTCTGTCTGATTGGAGTGCTGGTCTTGCACCACCTGCATATGGTTGGAGTGACAGGCAGCCTTCTGTTGTTGGTCTACTGGGTAATCAAATTGCCCACGTTAGGCAAAGGGCTTGCCACGATGGTGCTGCAGTATCCCGCCCACCACAACATCGTCATGCGATTGCTCGAACCGCTCAATGCACCGACTGATATGACAACCATGTCCGAACAGGATCGCACCGATTCATCCGGGAACCAGGTGAAGCCGAACGACAGTGTTTCGGGCGTCCTGTCTCTGTCGGGCGTGGAGATCGAGTTTCGCGGCATCACGGTCGTTGCGGCGGGACATACCATCTTGCAGGACATCACGCTGCATATTCGGCCAGGAGAGCATCTGGCCATTGTGGGACCATCCGGCGCGGGCAAGTCAAGCCTGCTGGGGTTATTACTGGGCTGGCATCATGCTGCTGCCGGTAGGATCTTCGTTGATCGACAGCCGCTCACAGAGGCACAAGTGTTGGCGCTGCGGCCTGAGACAGCCTGGGTCGATCCGGCGATTCAACTCTGGAATCGAACGCTGTTGGAGAATGTGTCGTACGGTCACACACGGGGTGATTTATCTGAGCTGGGCGCCTTACTGGAACGAGCCGACCTCACACACGTGATGACGCGTCTGCCCGATGGACTCCAACACCCATTGGGCGAGGGAGGGGCCCATCTCTCCGGTGGAGAAGGCCAGCGAGTTCGTCTGGCACGAGCCATGTGGCAGGACGCGGTGCGCCTGGTATTACTCGATGAGCCCTTTCGAGGGTTAGATCGCGAGCAACGCCATCGGCATCTTCAACACGCACGGGCCTCATGGAAAGACGCAACGTTGCTCTGCGTGACCCATGACGTGACAGAGACGCAGATGTTCGATCGCGTGGTGGTGATCGAGAACGGTAGCATCGTGGAAGCTGGAGCGCCTGAACTGCTCGCTGCCACGCTGACTTCACGGTATCGCGCGCTCTTAGACACGGACGCGACAGCCCGTCAGGAGCTGTGGTCGGAGGCACAGTGGCGTCGCCTCCGGTTGGAGCGAGGACAGGTACAGGAAATCATGAACCCCAGTGAAATGCCATCCGCTTGGAACAGCGACACCACCATTGGTCGCAGGATGAGCAGCCATGCATGATGCGATCGCAGCAATGGTGTGGCCTACGACTCGACTGCCGGAAGCGATCGAGGTACTGGCACGACGGGCAGGATTACGCCCCAACATCGCCAAGATGACTCCGCCTCCGTGCCTGCACGAACAGACCAGTCATGGAGAATTCGAGTCGTGGGTGGAGTGGTTCTGCACACACATCGGGATTGAAATGGAATCCGTCGAGTCCACCGTGTCGGACTATGCCGACATGCTCCGTGGCGCCGGTCCCGCGCTGCTGCGATATCGACTGGCTGGCCAATCGTCTGTCCTGCTGCTCTTAAAGGCGACGACCCGCCATGTGCGACTCATTGGCCCAGATCTCAGAGTGAGACGATACCCGCTGAGTTCTATTCGAGCCGCCCTCTGCGCCGATGTAGAGGATCCGGTTCTTGCCGAGGTGAAGACGCTGGTACAGCACGCACACATTCCCGTGAAGAACCGGGCCGATGTGATCCACTTCCTCGTACGTGAGCAGCTGGCTGGGAAACGCGTGGATGGATGCTGGATGCTGCGTATGCCTCCCACGCGATCGTTTTGGTCGCAGATGCTCTGGGTGCGTATGCCGCGCCGCGCTTCGGCCATGCTGGCAGTCTTCAGCGGGTTGTATGTGGCCGAGATTCTAGGATGGATGGTGATCGGCCAGGGCGCATTGGAGGGACGATTCGATTATGGCTGGCTGGTCGCCTGGGTGCTGCTGTTGCTGCTCCTCGTACCCATCCAACTCATCGGCACATGGCTTCAGGGTACGTGTGCGATCGATTTCGGAACCTTGTTGAAGCAGCGGCTGCTGTCTGGTGCGTTGCAGATGAATATGGACGAGGTTCGTCGAAAAGGCGTCGGCCAGTTACTTGGGCAGGTGATGGAGTCTCAGGCATTGGAGTCGCTAGCGTTCAATGGCGGATTCTCGGTCATGGTTGCCGCGATTGAATTGAGCATCGCGGCCTGGGTGCTCGCGTGGGGTGTTGGTGGACTCTGGCACGTGCTCGCACTCCTCCTGTGGGTGACCGGCACGCTGACTGCCTGCTGGTTGTACTTCCACCATCTTCGCCGATGGACTCATACGAGGATTGACCTGACTCATGAGCTGATTGAACAGATGGTGGGCCATCGCACTCGGTTGGCCCAAGAAGCTCCGGAGGAGCGACATGTTCGCGAAGATCAGAACGTGGAACGTTTTCTCCACTTGTCAGCCAATTTTGATAAGGCCCTTGTTCCACTGTCGTGGGGACTCTCGCGAGGATGGTTGATTGTCGGTGTGTTGGGACTGATCCCTGCACTGACCTGGGGCCGAGTCGATGTGATGGGTCTTGCCGTGAGCTTAGGGGGCGTATCGTTGGCTCAGCGGGCATTCGGCGAAATCGGCTCGAGCCTGGCTTCACTGGCACGTGCAGCGGTGGCCTGGGAAATCATCGGACCATTATTTGCGGCCGCCCATCGATCGAAGGCAGAGCAGACCCCCCCGCCCGGCATGTATCGGCGATCCAGCAATCAAGAAGATGATGGGACCACGCGCGTCTGCGTACAGGCTCGTGATGTGGTCTATCACTATGGACAGCCAGGGGATCCCGTACTCAATGGGTGCACCCTGACGATCAACCATGGTGATCAGATCTTGCTGGAAGGTCCGTCCGGTGGTGGCAAATCGACGTTGGCTGCGTTGCTCGTGGGGTTACGTCAGCCGGATTCCGGCTTGCTGATGCTCAATGGGCTGGATCGGGCCACGTTGGGACAGCGCTGGCGGCAGCTGAGTACGGCCGCATCGCAGTTCCATGAGAATCATATTTTAACTGGTACGGTGGCCTTCAATCTGCTCATGGGCCGCCATTGGCCGCCGACTGCCGCGGATATGGCTGAAGCCAAGCAACTTTGTGAAGAGCTCGGTCTGGGCGATCTCTTGAAACGCATGCCGTCCGGATTGATGCAGATGGTTGGTGAGACAGGATGGCAGTTGTCTCACGGTGAACGGAGCCGTCTATTTCTTGCCCGTACGTTGCTCCAGAAGGCTGAGCTGGTGGTCTTGGACGAAAGCTTCGCCGCGTTGGACCCGGAAACGCTGACGCAATGCCTCCGATGCGCCAGGTCAAGGGCGCATACGTTAGTCGTCGTTGCACATCCATGAAACACACCACGGCAAAACTTCGAGGCTCAGTCGTCCGTCGCCTCTATCGGACTAACGGAGGAGACCTTGCTACGCGCAAGACCGATTACCACATTTCTACATCTGCAGAACGGCTGCCAGTTCCAGGTGATCGTGAAATCCGATGACCGGCATCCTCTACTCCGGCTATCGGGAGAGGGTTATGCCTAGTAGACAGTCAATTCACTCTCGCTACACGGCCATCATGATTGCCGGCATGTGCGGAGCCTTGTCCTCCTCTCCGGGTTGGAGTCTTGATACAGCGCAACCCATTCCTCCGGAGCGTCAAGAAAGCGTCTCCTTGACCGATGCAGCCGTTCGGGCCCTCCAGAATAACCTCGACATCAGTATCAGCCGGTACACGAAAGAAAGCCGACTGGCCGATATCGATATTGAACAAGCGAAATTTGACCCGACCGTGAGTCTCAGTGGCCGATACAGCCGGGCCGTCGATCCGCTCAATCGTCCGGTGTTCGGGGCGACTGGTTTCGAGCTTAGTCAGATTACGACTTTCGACCAACGTAATCATGCCTTCGCCGTGGATGCCTCAACAAACCTGATGACGGGTGGCAATTTCAATGTGAGTTACAATCCAGCAAGAAACAGCGTGAATCAGGACCTCGCGGCAGGCTTTCTGTTCAACCCTGCCTGGACTGGTGGCCTTTCGCTGAGCTTGACGCAGCCGTTACTTAAGAACGCCGGGATTGCGGTCAACAAGACCTTCATCACCGTGGCTCAAAATAATGCAGTCGTCGAGCAGCATGTCTTTCGAGACCGGGTCCTGACCGTGATTGCCTCGGTTGAACAACATTATTGGGAACTGGTGTTTGCGAAAGAGAATGTGAAGGTCGCCCAAGCAGCCCTGAAAGCCGCTGAGGAATTGTTGGCGACCAACCGCATTAAAGCCAAAGTCGGTGTGATGTCGGTTGTCGATGTGCTCCAAGCCGAGGCGGCTGTCGCATCCAGGGTGGAGCAGATTTTGGTTACCGAGAAAACCCTTCGAGATAAGGAGGACCAGCTCAGGACTCTCCTCAATCCAGGCGAAGCCGAGCTTCGACAAAACGTGCGGCTCATCCCTGCCGATGCGCCCATTACCTATCTCGAATCCCTCAGCCTTGAAGAAGCTATGGATACGGCGATTGAACTGCGCCCGGAAATCCGCCAGGCTAAAAAGCAGATCGAGTCCAGTGAACTGAACAAGCAATTTGCCCGAAACCAGTTGCTTCCCACACTCTCCGTTCAAGGAACGGTCGGGCTTTCTGGACTAGGAAGTAATTACGGCGGTGCGTTTACCCGAAACTTCAACGGAGACTTTTACAACTATGGAGCGGGTTTGATGTTTAGCTATCCGCTCGGCAACCGCTCTGCCGTCAGTACATACAACAAACGCCAGTTGGAGGCTAAGAATGCCGAGGCAGCCCTTGCGAGTGTACGTCATCAAATCATTCTTGGGGTGCGTGAGGCGGTACGTCGCGTGCAGACTGACTTCAAACGCATTGAGACGACACGATCGGCACGCAGCTTAGCCGAGAAACAACTGCAAACCGAGCAAGAACGGTTGCGAGCAGGACTCAGTACCACTCGCTTTGTGCTGGAGTTCCAACGCGACCTGGCTACCGCGCAAGGCAACGAGCTGCGGGCCATCGTCGACTACAACAAGGCGCTCTCCAACCTTGCGCGTCATAAGGCCACCACGTTGGACCACTATCACCTTGAATTATAGGAGAGCTGTAAAACCTGGGGAGGCGTCACATGCGCGCCCCCGGTTTCTCTCTTTTTGGGAAGGAAGCACATCTGTAGGGGCTGGAATTCGGTGATCAGTTCCATACCTTCAATTGCTGATCCGTGCTCCCCAATGCGGTGATTGCAGGGAATACGCTCTACATCGGACAAGTAGTCGAGGGTCTCCGCGCCTAGGGGCATGCGATCGACGAGGCAACACTCACGCTCACCACACTACTGTTCCACAAGCATAGGCATCCATTTAGACGCTACCATTGTGATGGGGAACGGATATGTCAAACCATCGACCCGATGGTCCAGGATTCATAATGTGGTTGTTCGGGTGAAAGTGGTGAAGAAGCTCTATACGCAGTCAGGGGGCCATCACCTTCGGGCGTTGATTACCATCGCCGCTCAGTCCGGCCCCACAGCCCGGAGCCGTTCATCACGGACGTCCTCACGCACGCGTGCCCAGTCCACGTTCGCCTGAGCCGTCCCCTGATGAACCCAGAGCCCCTCGATGTTCACCATCGTCGGTTGTGGGGTAGGCACCCGGAGCAACAGTCCATCGGCGTGTTCCTGAACCTCAAGTGCCATATCGGGTTTCAGCCCAAGTCGGTCCCGCAGAACTTTCGGGACGACGATTCGCCCAGACATATCAATTTTCACATCCATGCCACGTCTCATGCCATAGGCCATGAGAAATGGCAATGAATAGATGGCGCAGGGACTTCGTTGATCGAATGGTTGCCACAGATTGAGACCGCACGATGTTGTAGCGAGCTGTGAAGAGGGGATGCTTCTTGAGCTGAAACTGTTTGGCAAGAACGTCAGGACTCGTCGTGTGGGTGAAGCGTCCGCATATTGGAGGTCATCCATTGAGCTGTTGGATCACGCCGAGGAGGGGCTCAGTCGTCATACACCGTGCTTCGATGGCCCACCCGCACCACCAAGACCACCAGGCGATGGGCCTCAATCCGACAGATCGCGCGATAATCACCGATTCGATAGCGCCACAGCCCAGCAAACGCGGCGGTCAAGGGTTTGCCAAACACGCGGGGGTCAGCAGCCGGAGCAATGCGGTCATCGAAAAAATCGAGAATGGTCTGCTGAGCCTGCCGATCCAGCCGTTTCAAATCTTTCAGCACGCGCCGATCATATTCAACGGTCCAAACCAAGTTCCTGCCTCATCTCGTCGCTACTCAGGCGTGGAGCCGGCGTTTCCAATCGCTGTTCCGCAAGATACCGGTCCTCCATCTCGTCGAGATGGTCTTCCAGCAATTGCCGGATATAATACGTCTTGGTGCGACCCGTCCCTTCGGCGAGTTGCTCTAAGCGATCTTCGAGATCTTTCCCCAAGCGCAACGAAATCATTGAGACACCTCATCGAGAGGAATCGGTTGAGCGCAGGACATGTATGACACGTATGAAGTGTATGACAAATGAACGACGTCGTCAACCGTCGCAGGACTGCCCCATATATATAGGAGGTGTCACTATATATAGGAGGTGTCACTTTGCAAATTATTTGGCGTAGATGGTTGCTTGGTATTTGGCATCGGTGCCTCTCTTGGAACGCGGTCGCGCCCTTGGTGGTCGGATCGCTCCTGTGTCACGCCACTGTCTTTCGCATCGGGCGAAAGGGAGTAGCGAACCCCGTGAGGGCCTCGGCCGGCGCATGGTGCACACGACCCTTGGTGGGACACCCACGCGGCGTCGCGTTGTTAGGCTTGCCCGATGACCAAATTCTCGCGTGCCGCCTCCACCACCTCTTTGGTCACGGCGGGCAGGGCGTTAATTTCGAGAATCCGCTCGACCTGCGTCAGGAGGCGATTCAGCAGCCGGAAGTTGCCGCCGGTGATCCGGATGATCGACGCGGCGGCGCCCGAGTCAATGGTGTCACCCGGCAGTGTGACGCCGGGGGGCGTCCAGTGGCGCGCCAACAGTTGACGCATCTCGCTCGCCGCCAGCGGACGGAACTCGTGCACGAAGCCGATGCGGGAGTAGAACTGCGGATAGCGAGCCACGCGTTTTTCAAGGCCGGGCATCCCGATCAGGATCATGCCGATCCCACCCTGATCAAAGATGCTCCGAGCCTGCTCCAGGGCCGCCATTTTGAGTCTGTCCGCTTCGTCGATGATCACCAACGTGGTCGGATCGGGGACCAGTCGTTCCACGTCCATTGCCCGATGGCGTTGCGTGAGGTACGCGTCTTCCGCGTCCTCCGTCTCCTGGCTACGATAGCCATCGGGGTTCTTGCACCGATCACGCAGGTCATCGAGACGACCTAGGAGCCTGCGCAGTTCCGCATTCTCATGCTGACGTCGGACCGCGATGGCGGCGCGATGCAGCCGATCACGGAGTCGCCCGATCTGTTTTTCGATCACGCGTGGCGCGCTGACCACCGGGGCCGTATACAACACCGTGGAGCCCCTCGCGATCTCCTCCACGGCGGCTGCGCCGGGGCCCGGATGATTCCAGAGGTCCTGCATCCTGTCCCAGTTGGCATAGTACCGGGCGGACACCGTCTTGCCAACGCCCGACGCGCCGTAGCAGAGGCCGATATAGCGATAGCGCGTGCACGCCGCGCAGAATTCTGCAAAGCGACGATGTTCGAGCGTATCAACGAGGGCCGCGCTGGGCGCGTCGCTACTCGTGGTGGTATCGCTTGAGCCGGGTGACCGGGGAGTGCGGCGTGGCGGACTGTCCAGTGGAGCTGCGGTCCTGGTGGGCATGGTCGTTCTCCCTGATTCCTCCGCGCTTCACATCGAGGAGCGTCGTCACGGCGCGCTCGCGGTCCCGCAAGACGCCACGCAGTTCCCGCCGTCGCCGATTCCGGGCGCGGAGAATCTCCCGGAGCGGCACGGTGTCACCGGCGAGTTCCGCGCAGACGGCGCGGCACAAGAACGTACCCTCGTGGAAGACCCGAATCTCCGCCATGTCCCGCGGATCGAATCGCAGGGTGACCGTTGCTCCCACGTACGCCGCCAACGTGGTGGAGATGTAGCGGAGGCGCTGGAAGTGAATCCCGTCGGCTCTCACCTGGCGCGCCTTGGCCACGTGAATCAGCAGCAGGTCCAGGTGCTCCAGCGAGTCCGGCATGCGCGGGAGAAAGCCGTGGGCTTCCCACCGCTCGACGGGGGGCGTCTTGGTTTCGGTATGCGCGCGGCGATGGTACACGTCGAGCAGGAAGGCGCGGAACCGTGTCTCGAACTCGGCCAGTGTCAGCGTGGGCGTCTCCCGGATCGGACCGCCAGCCGGCGCATAGCCGTCCAACTCGCACAAGAACAGGTCGTTCACCGTCGAGAAGAACCGTTCGATGCGGCCGCGTCCTCTCGGCTTGCCAGGGATGGAGAACACCAGGCGGATCTTCAGATCTGCCCCCACTTGTTCCAAATGCGTGGAGGTGAAGTCGCGGCCGTTGTCCGTGTAGAGGACATCGGGGATGCCGCACACGACCCAGCGGGCGTCCTCTTTGCGCCACATGGCCTGACGCAAGGCGAGCGACGTGTGCAAGGCGGACGGGGCTTGAAAGGAGAGGAAATACCCCGCCACCGCCCGGCTATAGTCGTCGATCACGGTACTGAGCCATGGCTTGGCGGGCTCGCCGTCCGGGCGGAGTAACCAAATGTCGAGCAGCGTGTGGTCGGCCTGCCAGATGGCGTTGGGCCCGTCAGCCTCTCTCCGGTAGACTAACTCAAAGGTGTTGCTGTACGCCTGCGTGCCGTCGTGGGCGAGCGTGATCAGATCGGCGGGCAGACTCGAGACGATGCGGTACACGACCCAATAGCTTGGCGGCTCCTCGCCCAACTCGTGGGCCAGCCGCCGGGCTTGCCGACAAATCACGGTGCCGGGAAGCGGCGGCTTCTGCAGGGCGAGCCCTTCGATGGCCTCCTTCAGCTTCACAGAAACGGCTCGGCGTGTGCCGCGATCCGCTCGCGGCTTCCGAGCCAACCCGGCCAACCCGAACTTCCGATACAGCGCAACCCAGCGCTGAGCGGTCCGAAACGGGATCGCCGCTGCTGCCGCGACGCGTGTTAGCGGACGGCCATCCTCCAGGTGAGGTTGGAGGAGACGGAATCGGGCAAGGGCGAGTTGTCTGGTTTCTTCCGTCAGACCTGCCAGGTGGTCCATACTGGAAGAGTACGTCAATTACCGGGCAAAGTTCTACGCCTGATAATTTGCAACGTTATACTCTTATTTTTCAGTTGCCAAGCCAACAATACAATGTATGATAAAGGACGTTATCATGCTCTAATATCTAGCAGGGAACAACCATGAAAAACACCACACAGCTGGTCATCCCTAACACAAGAAAACTGCCCGCGCTTTTTACGCCGACACCCAAGGCCGCCAAACGGTTCGTCGCCTTCTTTACGGCCAACATCCGCAACCCGAACACACGCAAGGCCTATACCTGGGCGGTCGCAGAATTTGCGGCCTGGTGTGAACAGCATGGACTGCTCTCCTTGCCGGCCATTGAGCCGATCCATGTGGCCACCTATATTGAATCGCTGCAGAGCCGCTTGTCCGCTCCGTCGATCAAGCAACATCTCGCGGCCATTCGCATGCTGTTCGATTGGCTCGTGGTGGGCCAGGTTCTCCCCTCCAATCCGGCCAGCTCCGTGCGGGGACCGAAGTATTCGACGAAGAAAGGGAAGACCCCGGTGCTCCTGGCCGATGAAGCCCGGATGTTGATCGAGGCCATCAACGTGCGGACGATCGTCGGCTTACGCGACCGGGCCTTGATCGGGTTGATGGTCTATACCTTCGCGCGGATTGGTGCAGCCCTCGCGATGCAGGTGGAAGATGTCTATGTCCAAGGGCGTCGGACCTGGGTGCGGTTGCATGAGAAAGGCGGCAAGCTCCATGCGATGCCCTGCCATCACAATCTTGATGAGTACCTCCACGCCTACCTCAAGGCGGCACAATTGACCGAGGGAAAGAGCCCACTGTTTCGGACAATGCACGGCCGGACGGGGCAGCTCTCGGACAGGCCGATGACCCAGGCAGACGCTTACCGCATGATTCGCCGCCGTGCCACCGAGGTCGGCATTCGCACGAAGATCGGCAATCATTCCTTCCGTGCGACCGGGATTACGGAATACCTTCGGAATGGCGGGAAGCTCGAAATCGCGCAACAGATGGCCAACCACGAAAGTGCCCGTACGACGGGCCTGTATGATCGGCGCACCGATCAGGTGTCGTTGGATGAGGTGGAGCGGATTGTGATTTGATTCCCCGTGTGACCGGAATCGGTTTTCATGAAGAGGCAACGTTGGCCCAACGGATCTGACGCGTACATTCGTAATCACCGTCAGTTTCTCCCGAACTTCGGGGAACGCGATCGGCTAAGGTAGTTCCTTCCCCACGGCATCGGTGGCGTCAACGATCAATCAAGTGGTCCACACACGCCTCGTAAAAATCGACAGATGAACTGGACGCCTGAGGGATTGCACTGGGTCCTTCAAACCTGAATCCCGATCTTGCATAGCGACCGCGATCCCGCGCTCCGTGATTGGTATCCGCGGTTTCAGCAAGCAGCGGCATGACCCCCGGGTTTGTGATGCTCTCGCACTCTCCCAGTGCTATCCGAATTACAAAACCGTCCATCGCCGCTTCCACCAGTGGTGTCAACGGGAAGGGCTGCGAGAAATCCTCACCCAGGTGGCGAGCATGTTGTGCAAGAGGCCTTTGATGAACGCGAGAACTTCATCGACACCATCTTTGTGGACGCGAACGATCACGAGGTCACGTTGGTGCAGCTCAGTTTCGACTTCGACATACTGGAGACCAGACCCAAGCATCTCATTGGTGACCGCGCCAAAAACGTATCGGTGGCCGAAGCATTGGGCTGCCTCGGCCACCTTTTCACCGGTTCCAGCTTGCTAACCGATCGCCTCGTAGCCCTCAATGCCCTGTGATGTTCACTTCCGCCAAGTCGCAGCGTACGTGCGGTTGTTGCCGGTGGCGTAGCCGGTGACGGCGCGGGTCAGCATGCCCACGCTCAGTGCGCTGTTCCATTCCGTCTGGTATTGCGCGCCTGAAAGGCCATGGCGCTGCTTGCCACCCCCCGGCGTCTCCGCGTTCCAGATGGCAACGATGAACGGTGCGCCGCCATGGTTGTAGGCGTTGAGGTAGGCAACGTGCCGGCCTGCCTGCTTATTGCTGTTGTACAACTGCTGATACTGGGCTGGCGTCAGCTGGGACTTCAGCTGCCAGCCGCCCACATTGGCCTTCTCGTAGAGCGCAGTGTACTTGCGGCCGCCGCTCGATACGACTGAGACCGCAACTGGCCTGAAACCCTTGGCGCCGGTCAGATCGTCGACGCGTGCCTGGTGCTCGCCGGCACTGAGGCCATGATAGGCGACATAGGCCGGACCCGTCTGCTTCTTGAACACAACCGCGTAGCGGACGCCATTGTCGAGATAGGATTCGACGATGACCGGCCGGTAGCCCTGGCCCGTCCATTTTTCAAACTGGGTCTGGTACTGCGCACCGGTCAGGCCGTGGAACGCCTGGAAGCTGCCAGGCGTTTCGGGACGGAAGATGGCGTTCACATAGACCTTGCTGCCGACATTGAACATGTTGAGGAAGACCGGCTCGTAGTTAGCTGCGACCGCCTGGTTGAACAAGCATTGGTAATCGCCGATGGGAAGGCCGTGGCGCGCAACTTCCTTGGATCCCGGCGACATCATCGTCGGCACAGCCCGAGCGGTCATTGTGTCGCCAGCGTCGAAGCGGCC
>Ga0224505_10000901_pt1 | contig 19948 bp, 24 predicted proteins | sample SF_Jan12_sed_USG_FD_169102 | JGI IMG/M metagenome (GOLD analysis project Ga0224505, IMG submission 169102) | Sediment microbial communities from San Francisco Bay, California, United States - SF_Jan12_sed_USGS_4_1 | ecosystem: Environmental > Aquatic > Marine > Sediment | place: USA: California... | reverse complement strand
AGCGATCAGCAGAAGCGAAGTCTGGATTGTTCGTTACATGGTAATAACCGTAGACCGTTCCCTCGCAGCGCCAGCGGCCCCACGGAACAAATGTTGGCGCGCCGCCATGAGAGTATTGATTCAATGACGCCTGAACGGCCGCCCGGTTTGTTGTTGAAGTTGTCGTGGCGCCGTAACGGCGAATGTCGCCGTAATACCAGTTTGTCGTCAGATCACCAATAACCAGGCCGGCAGATGTTTCTGCGTCGCTTATTGGAAAAAGAACAGCCCCGATTTCCGATTGTGTCAATGCATCTATGCTGTCCTGAATATGGGGTTCTTCGTAAATCAGCGCGTCCGCTGCATCGTCAATTGTCAGGTCGTAATCAACAGCTGGATCAAGAAAAACGACCGGAAACACACCAGCCGCATCGGCCACCACAGGATCGCTGTGTGGGGTAGACAAAGCAGCGTCTGTATAGGTAGCCGCTGGCGTGCTGGTTCCGGTCAAAACGAAATAGGCCTTAGCTCCGGGACTGACAGTGCCACCGACAATCGGCACCTGACGCGGAAGTTGGAATATGCGTGCCATCAGATCACATCCGTTGAGTATACGAATGACGACGATGCTGAAGTTCCTGCAATGCCCTTGTTACCGCTTCCAGTCCATAAGCCAAAATCAAAGTCTTTGAAAAAGGATACCGTGGCGCTTCCAGACGAGAACGAAGCGCATCCTCCTGAAAACTCTGTTCCATTATCAACAAGACCGCCGACCGGGACTTGTATTGAAGCATCGGACTGAATAGCGGCAGGCCAGTTGGTTATTGTGAATCCAGTGGCATCGCTCGTCCCTTCACCAAATGACATATGAATGAACACCAGCGTTCCGATCTTGGTCCAGTAAATCGTCGGTGATGAAGGTGCCGCAGAAAACCCGGTGAACGTCGGAGTAAACGAGCCTTTGGTCACAAAGGCCGTATCGAGAACCGTCAGTCCGTTGGACTGGTTTGCCGTTCCCTTCAAGTTGATCGTATCGACCGTGTTCGCTGTTCGGTCAATGACAACGGCATCAACAAACGTGTCTTTTGCATCATTCCCGACCTGTATTTTCAACTGCTCTGAATTGACGTATACACGCCACACGCCATTATTCGCAGACGCATCGGTTTCGATCAGATCGATGTACGGCGCGGCGGCCGTAAGAATCAGGTTTTGGCCAGCCTGAGACGCAGGAACATCGTCCTCGATCCATATCAGAACGTCGTTCGCATCTGTCAGTTCAACCCGGAAATCACCGTCCGACGGATTCATGTAAATAACCGGAAACAGGCCCTGCGCATCCGCCTCGACCGGATCCGAATGTGGAGTCGTCAAAGCCTTGTCGGTATACACCGCTTGTGGCGTCGAGGTTCCGGTAGCGGTAAAAATCAGCTTTGCCCCAGGAACAACCACACCATTGTCAATGGCAACAATACGCGGCAGGGTGAAAATGTTACCGGACATGGTAGACTCCATCCGTCTCGTACACGGAAAAAGCCATGCAAAGAGCTGCCGCAGGATTTTCAACATGGGATGATGTGAAATTTGTCATTTATGGTCTATTGGCCCTGTGTTCGCCCTTGATCGCTTTGGGCTTGCTGGTCATGGCTTTCCTGTAACAACGCCGCTGCAAAAGAAAGATCGTCGTCATTGTTCTTTGCTGCCTGTTGCGCCAGCAAGTTAATCTGTGCCGGCAATGCTGCAGTCGGCATTTTCGTAGATACTGCAAGCCAGCGCACGAAGTCTGGATTGGTCATCAAGGCCGCCAGCCTGTTCGTACCTACCACACCGCCAGCAATAGCCGAAGCCACAGGCACATTGCCCGTCAAAACACTCACCGCAAAAGCACCAGCCGTCGTGTACTGGGCTGTTGCCTGTGCCGTTCCGGACGGATTGATAAAGACTTTAGAGCCTTCCCTGAGATTGGCAGCAAACCTGGCAACAGCATCCATGTCGTTGCTGAACCCCTTTCCGTAACGATCAAAAAGTGTCCGTTTGGCTTCCTTGCTCAACTGGTTCCAGTTGGTCAGGAACGTCTCTGTACTGAACAGGTTTCCGAGCTCATTTTGTCCGGAAGGTCTGGCAAGCCCCATCCTGCGCAATACCGTGGCACTGACAACTTTTTGCCCCTCGGTATCCAGTGACTGCATAACCGACCGAAGCGTGGTTGCTCCTTCTTTGGTCCCAGAAGTGGCTGCTGCAAATATTTTCTCAGGCCCGCCCTTACGCTTGATAACATTCTCGATGGCATCAAGCCTTGCATGACCGGCACTTGTATAGGAATTAGCTCGCTGGAAAGCAGCTTTTGCCGCCGGATTGGCTGCCGCGGCCGCTTCCATATCTTTCGACAATGCCCCATACAGCCGTTTCCATTCCGCTTTCGACACATCGTCAGTCAGATTGACTGTGGACAGCTTTTCACCAACCCTTGTGCGTAACTGTTTCAGCGCCTCAAATGGCAATTTTTCATCCGCTGCATCTTTTGCGAAATCGTCGGCAATGTTCTTCAGGCTTTGATTGACCATTCTTCCTGAAGTCGCCTCGGCACCCGGTATGATCCTGGTCATGTCATCAAGTGTATCGCTGGTATTCTTGACAACAACCCTTGTCGTCGGATTGATCCAGTTATCCAGGTTATCGTACAGCTGTTTTTGTTTGCTGCGAAAACCGGCAAGAAAGCTACCACGAATTTTTTCTTCGATAACCCGGCCAGCCTTGACAGCGCTGGTCTTTCCAGCTAACTGACTGGCCTTTTGTTCGATAGCCATCGCTACATCATCGGCTTGCTGTTCAGCAGTTCTGGTCATTACGCCGGCACTGCCTGGAGCCCGCGAAAGACCGCTTTCAGCCGCCCTAGCCACTCGCCCCTGCGTAGCCTGTGCAACGGTCGGAGCTGTGCCAACACGCGAAAAATCGTCAATTGTACTGGCTACCTGCTGTCTCCCGGCATCGCCTCCGCGAAAGGCTCCACGAACGCCAGCGGCGCCCGCAGAGATGGCAACGGACGGAACCATAGCCCCACCAAGCCTCGCCGCCATCTGCCCTGTAGGACCGGCTCCTGCGTATTCTGCCACGTTACCTGCTGTCTCGCCGCCGACGATAGAGGCAGCCTGCAATCCTGGTGTTTCGGAAAACACCTGTCCAATCCTCGCCGCCATCGGTCTTGCAGATCCCGCCAGCTGCTGGCCTGCCCCTATGCCAAATCCAAGCCCGACAACGCCACCTGCGATGTCTTCGCCCAACTTCTCAAGATTTCCCTCTGCCTGTGGGAACCCCATTCGATTAAAACCTTCGGTAACGGTTTGACTTGCCGTAGGAGAAAACCCAGGCACATAACCAGCTAAAGGTCGGCCCGTAAGTCCACGACTGTATAAATCGGCGCCTTTGTTAACGCCTGTCGACAAAAGATCGGACAATCCGGCAACGGCCAGCGCTGGCTTTTCTGCAAGATAACGACCGCTTAGGCCAAGCCCGCGCAATACGCGCTCCGACAATGAACGCGGTTCTGGCGGAGCTCCGAACTGCTTTTGCAAAACGGCTGTTATCTGTTCCTGTGACATATCATCAGGAAATTCTGCAATACCTTCGGGAGTTTCGATTAGCTGTGCCACTATGACGGTTCTAGTTGCCCGGTTTGCGGGTTGTAACGAAACGAAGGTTTAGATAACTCCGTATTATTTACACCTTTTCCGAGTTTGGCTTCAATGATCGCGTCGATCATTTCCATTTTTGATTTTCTCGTCTCCGGATGATCAGTACGCTTTGGCACCATATCAAGCAAAAGCTGCTGGTCCCTGTCGGTGAAAATGCCCTCGCCGGCACTTCTGAAAAGCTGTTTCAGAACCGGCGCGACCGCAGCAATTGCACCCTCTGCCGTTTGCTGTGGTGCAGTAACGGCAGGAACACGACCGGCAACAGGGCCAGTGGTCGTGCCTTCCAAAGCGGAAATAAGCCCGGCACGAGCAGCCCGCCACACGTCGAGCGTTCGTCGATTAGCTTCCGTCAATTGCGCTTCTTTTGCCGCCGCTTCGGCTTCGGCTTTTGCGGTTTCTATCGCACTCGCCCTTGTGGCAGCAGCGTCCGTCTCTGACTTGGCAGTGGAAATCGGATGATATTCTTTCGTCACCGGATTCAGGATGTATTTTCCGCCATCCACTTCGATAACCTGTCCGCGTGCGCGCTCGTTCTGCCACTGCTGAAAAGTGCCCTTGTAACCTTCGCTTTTTGCCAGTTCGTATTCTGCAATGGAAGCCGGCGGCTTGGCAGCGCTCGCTGACCTGCTTACCGGCTGACGGTTCAGCGCTTGCGGCGCGGTCACATATTCAGGGCCGTTATCACCCATAACAGCAATAAGGTCAGCTTTTGTGGGCTGCGCCGGGGCCTGCCCAAGCGCATACTGCAGTTGTGACTCGAGCTGCGAAAGTCCCTGCATGAACTGCTCGGGATTTGTCTGTGCCCTTTGCATCAGGCCCGGCAATTCCTGTTCGTTCAACACACCGGCTTTTGCAAGGTCAGCACCGACTTGCGGCAACATGCCGGGATTGGTCTTTACCAGCCGAATCCCTGCCAGCAATTTTTCAGTGTTCGCCCTTTGCTGTTCGGCACTGAATTGCTGTTGTGCCATGTTCATCTGTTGTTTTCTGGCGTCCATATTCAACGCATTGATCTGCTGATTCTGCGCATCCTGAATGCCAGCGCCGTAAGTGTCCCTGAGACTGAGGTTGTTAATAGGCATCAGAATAGTCCATAACCTGGGGCAAAGAGCGGATCGAGTGACGCATCGATATTCGCGTTCTGCCGCCCACGATAATAAAGGTAATTACCCAAACCACCTGTAAGGGCATTGGCCACACCGGAAACCCCGGACGCCCTCGCATTGCCGGCGCCGATGTAATTCTGTGCAATGTTGTTCGCCGCATTAGCCCCGGCCGCCGCTGTCTGACCTGTCGCGCTCTGTCCTATACCAGCCAAAGCAGCCTGACGATTGAAGTAATTTCCGAACTCACCAGAGGCCAAATTCTGGTTGTACTCGGTCAATGCCCTCAAAGCGTTTCCAGAGAACGCGCCACCCCTCGCGGCGAAGGAATTTCCAATATCCCTCTGACCTTCGTCACGTCGGAACTGGTAGTCGGGCGAGGCGAAAAACGCCGAATAATCAGGAGACGACAAGGCATTGCCTTGCTGTCCTTGTGGCCCTTGGGGCCCTTGCTGCAGCGTTTCCCTTTCTCGGATAAAGTCACGAATACCACCGAATCCTGGCCGGATATTCTGATTGATATTCTGATTGGGCTGGTTTTGTACAGGGTCCTGATACGGCGCATAGCCATAGATAGACCCCAGCGTATTGATAGCCTGTGTTCCGATGTGCCGGTACGGCGCAAAATCGGCACGGGTCTGGTCGTACTGTCTGGCCTGTTCTCCGGTAGCTGCGTCATAGCCGGCACGCTGCTGGCCGCCTTCTCGGTACGCCCCGTAAGCACTGATCCCGGCCCCTAAAATTGACCCGCCGACAATCATCGCTGTCGTGCCTACAAGCTGACAATCAGTTCTTGGGCTAAACTCAGCTTCAAAGTGTCGCCGCGAATACTCTGTTTTCATGTCAATACCTTTACAAAGCTGGCCTCGTGCGGGATGAACCCGTACCGAGTGTACAATTTTTCCAGTCCCTGACCCAAGGATTTCATGTACAGCATGGTCAGTCGTTCGGCACCCCGACCCCTGGCCCAGTCCTCCAAAGCCTTCAAAAGCCTTATTCCTATGCCGTTACCTCTGGCCTCGGGGTCTACCCACCAAAAAAGCTCGGAAGCTATTCTTCGGTTCATATCGAAATAATGGCCGTAGACAAGACCGCCAACCATCGCCTTTTCATCAATCAGGATTACCGCATCGTCACTGGTCAGCATGTTTCTGACGGTATGCTCCATGGACGATTCATCACACCGTTCATTCAAAGCCTCACAGAATGCCCTACCCATTCGGAGTATTTCCGGCATATCGTTTGTAGTGGCTCGCCTCATGGCCTTTTTGTTTCTGCCGGTTCACCGGGTTTGACGCCATCCACCAACGAAGCCGGTGTTCCTTTGACGACCGGCGCTGCTGGCGCGGCCGCAGGTGTCTCTGCTACTACTTCAGTCACTTTCTCTCTCCACTATGTGCTTGCGCGCGAAACTATGTTATTCAATATCGTTTACCTCATAAACCCACGCAAAAATGGACCCATATGCGTTCTGCCATCATCGGTTGCAGCTATCGCTTCCGCGTCTATTCTGGGTAAACCTAGCTCCGATGCTGACTCTATATCCTCGCCGAGCAGTACATGAACCTGTGCTGCAACTGGCACCGATAGCTCGGACAAACTTGCAACGAACGTCGCGGACAAGACATGAATCTGCCCGAGAACAGGACTCGATACCTGCGACGTACTCTCCAAGTCGTCGGCCAGCAGCACATGCGTCTGGCCGATAGCCGGCAATCCGACCTCACTCAGCGACTGAACATCATTCGCGTTCAGTGCATGAACCTGGCCTACAACCGGCGAACTGACTTCGCTGGCGGACTCCACATCATCCGCAAGCAATGGAGTTACTAGCGCAATCGCAGGCGCTGACACCTCGGACGTGCTTTGCACATCACTCGCAAAGATCGCATGAACTTGCCCAACTACAGGGCTCGATACTTGTGAAGTAGACTGTACGCTCGTTGCAGTAAGTACATGGACCTGCCCGAGAACAGGTGCCGATACTTCCGACGTGCTTTGAACGTCATTGGCTAACAGGTTATCGGTACCACCTGTAGCAGCCAGCAGGTCAGCCGCTGCCGGGACTAATGGCTGGTACGTCCAGCCGCTCATCAGGCGACCTGTCTAATCGACCAGAGTACCGTAATGGTTCCTGCCAGAGCCTCTAACGTAACATCCCAGCCGTGCATCAAGATCAGCGACGGACTCACCCATGTTTCCGTCATCGTTCCGGTAAGCACCGCCGTGTATATCTCTCGCTGCGTTCCGCCTGACGTGATCTTCTCGTAAATCTTGATGCGAAGTTGATCGCCTGCAACCATGTCGGACGTATCCAGAAACACCTGGAACACGCCATCGGTCGTATCAACATCAGGGCCGGCTGTATCGGTTGTGCATGACCATTCTGTTGCACCAACTGCCTCCGATCCTGTGTAAATCTCTGAAATCGCCAACTCAGCCTCCCAAAACGTATACGGCAGCATTGTACGAATCCAGTGCTGCGCTGGATTGCGCCCTCATATACAGTGTTGACCCTGCCGGTATATCCCACTCCACGCCGGCGGTCAGCGGAGGATTACCGACATACTCGCCGGAGTCTGTGCAGAAATTGGCATCCTGAATGATGATGTCAAATTGCGATCCGTCTCCGACGGCCACATCAACGTGAATCGCTGCCAGAGTCCAAGCTGTATCAGCCGTAGCTACCTGAATTCCAAATTGCACCCACCACGTTCGCAGCGTAGTGGTTCCCATGCTTGTCCACGAACCGTCTGACGTGGTTCCCGGTACGATAGTCGTACCTCCGGGAGCTGACACGCCGATGGATTCAACAAACGACCCTTTGCGTATCGCTGCCGGATTAGATGGCATTCCGAAAGTCACACAACCAACGCGGATCGCTGTAGTCACCGACCCTTGCGCCTTAGCGAAGATGGCCGACCCCGCCGGAATGAACAGCGGGAAGTAATACCAGTTTCCGCCACCATTGCGGGTATATGCAGAAGAACCACCGCAAATCAACCCCGTGATCTTGTCGGTAGGACTTGTGCCGCCGCTTTCGTCAATACCTATCGTGACAACAGTATTGCGCGATGAAGTGGAAGCAAAGTTAGTGTTTACGTTTATCAGGATACCGTAAGCGTCCTGCGTCAAATCAGAACCGAGCTGTACTGCCGTTCCATAACTGCCGACCGCTGGCGTGACAGATGTGCCATTAGCAGTATTTGGGCGCGTTGTTCCCCATGACGGAGTTGTCAGGCAGTAGGTATTTGCGCCAGTCGGAACGTGCAACACTATGCGGCGTCTCGAATCGTGATGCTTATTGCATCCAACGTGAACGTGTTACCAGACGTTACGCCCTGCGAACTTGACAGTGCACCGGTCGCAACAAGAATCGAAATACCGTCCGTCAATGCCCAATGCGTAGCGGTAGCTGTTCCTGTTACAGATCCATCGGTGATGGCAGGAACAATAACACGCCGTCCGTCCGTCGTACCGTCCTGTGTCACGCCCGTATTAAGACCTGTTTTATTACCCAGAGTATAGGTACTGGTCGCTTCCACATAGCTCGTCGGTTCCTGCGAACAGATGTCAATGCGAGTACCGTTGGTATCCGCGTAGTCCAAACCTTGGTCAAATACTTCATCGTTTATATAAGCCATATTTAATCGTCCTGTTCAATTCCTGTACACGTGAAACTTACGTTGGCGCTTCCTGCGTAAACCCTCACAACATCAGTGCTGCCAACCATAAATGAAGCAGTCGATAAAGACTCGTAGTCGCCTATAGCCTTATCGTATGCCAAATATTGGTTCGCCGCTGTCGAGGCCCCGTTAACGCCGACACTGATTCGAACCGTAGTGGCCACGTCCCTGTTTGAACAGATTACCTTAACAGTGGCATTCTTGTTCGCAGGAACAGTGTAAAGGTCCGCTTCTGTAGTAGCGTTTGGCGCGGCTTGCCCTAGTATTCCCTTGACAGTAGCCATTTAGGCGCTCAAAAAATAAGGTAGGGACTCATCGACATTCCCAGTCCCGCCTAACGCAACGATCGCCTGCTTGACACGCTGCGCGGTCCATATGCGATCTGTCGTCGCAATACCGGCTTCAGCCTCTGCCTGCGATACCGTGTCAGGAAAATCCGAAATAGTAGCCCTAACTTGCGTTCCGGTATGGTTGGCGCGATCCAGCAGGAAGGCATCGGACGAATTGGCCGTTACATCCTGCTGACGACACCACCTGGCGTATTCACGCGGGTCCATGTCCTTTGGAAGAACGACACCAGGATTTAATGGCATTACAGGCGTCCCCCTTTGACTTCAAGCAACGTATCCGTAATTACAGCCTTTACCGGATCGGATATCGATGCCCGGTACACCCTCTGTCTCGAGCTGCCCAAATTGTGCCATATAACCCGGTGCAGATATTGACCAATCGCTCCCAAACTGCGGTTTGGCATGGAAATCCAGGTAATGCCGCCATCGTCCGAATAATCCAGCATGACCTGCGGATCAGATCCCTGCCCGGTAGTCAAACCCACCCCGGTTTCAACCACGATCTCCAGTCGGTCGTGAAAGGCCCGCTGACCCTGCGCATACACCGGCTGGTAAGTCCATTCCATGCGCTGTATGCCGCCAAACTCGGTATACGCGGTGGGATCGAAATAGCCGATCTTGTTCGAGGAAGCATCGCCTGCCAATTCAAGACCAAAAGCCTGCGCGTGATGTTCTATGTTCCACGTGGACTCCCCGTAAGTCTGGCGCTCATGCCATTCGCCGGTAGTCGAGTCGAACAGGAACGCCCCCTCAGGAACCACAATGCAGTAAAAGATATGTCCGTCCTGAGCATAGGAGAAAGCGTTCGCCGCCGCGATTGTCGTTTCCGACAAGGCTTGTTCTATGGCATGGGTCGACACCCGCACCGGGGTAGCCCCCTCTAAACGCCTTACCGTGTAGTCATCGGCCACCCAATGCACAGACTGGTTGGACTTGACCAAGGTACGGCCGTTCAGACAGCCCTGCTCGATATAACCGTTTATGGCCCTGGCAAACGGAAACCCCGCACCGCCCTGGTTTTCGTGAATCTCTATTGATTTGGGGCCGGCAAGGATCAACTGGTCGTGGTCCGACTTCATGCCGTTCAAAACGTCCGGATTACCCTCTGCCGTGGCAAAGTTCAGCGCATCGAAATCTGTCGCGGTTGCAAGGTCAGCCCCGAAATACCGTCCTGAATCGGGTTCGCGGAACATCAGGTAATTACCAATAAACTCCACGTCTCCTGCGCCTCTGGAAGTGAAATCCGGGTCTGTTATCTGCCCGAAAACAGAACCATCCCAGTAATACGCATTCGGCTCATTTACAACCACTACCGAGTCCGTGTTGGAGTCGATATCAATGTTTCCCGGCGATCCTACAGACCCCAGTAAAGTCGCGGTCTTGTTACTGTCCACACGGTAAAGATCAGGGCCGGAAACAACAAACAGGTAATTCAGAGCGCTATGCATCCCGGCAATAGACCCTGAACCAACGGTCGACCAGGACGTAATACCCGGCGCCCTGCCGAGCAGCACTGGTGTCTTGGCGTCAGGCGGTAAAGCCTCGGCAAAGCAATTCACCAGCCGCGCCGTCGAGGCCGGCCGGCTCCGAAGGCGGTACGAATGAATCGGTATGCGTATTGAGGCCATTACTGGTCGGAATTGATGTCATACCGATAATTGCCGGTCCAGCCAGCGCCCCACGGCTGGTGGCTCATATCCGCATTCGTCAGCTTCTCGCTGATCATCTTGCGGCTCATGGTGTTGGCTGTCGACTGCACCATAGACGCCAGTTCTGCAGATACCGAGGCACCGTATTTAGGCGCCATAGCAACCGACAGAAGATTGGTAACAGGCAATTCAGCCCAGTCCGGAATCGGTGCTGTGGCCGTGGTCAAGGTTTGGGCAAACCAGCCGAAGTCCACGTCCTTTTCCTTCAAAAGCTCCATGATCTGGTTGAGCTTCCGAAGTCCGTATGCACCCTGCTCCGGGCTGGCATCATCAATCTCGGATATAACATTCAGATCCCTGAGTGCATCCTCGATAATCGCAAGATTGGTCGACATGTCATTCCTCTTTGATCGCCTTCAACACAAAGCCAAACGTCTCGCCTTCCTCTTTGGCCGCAAACAGCTCGAAGTCGCCATCCCAGTACTTCCGGTAGTCCGTCATCGCGCCATTGCCAACCTGTATCTTGTATTCCTTGTGACTCAAAAACACCAGAGTCCCGGAACTGATGATCCTTCTATGACCCGGATCACCCCATGCCCAGATTCCGTCCCACATCGGCGTTGTGCCGAAAAACAATCCACCGGGCTTAAGAATACGCCAGAACTCATAAAACTGGTTGAAAAAGAACCGCCAGTCGCCCTGCGTCCCGGTATGTTCCAACACCTCGTAAGCGTGGATTTCGTCGAACATATCGTCGTCAAACGGCAACGGAAGATTGTTCAGATCCCAGATAACGTCCGGGGCAGGCTTCAGGTCTTCGTCAATGTCCAGCGTCACCAGTTCGGTCCAGTCCTCCGGGGTGACATCGGGAATGCCGAACATTTTTTTCCTGCGGTTTCCGCAGCCGATGAGCAATTCCATTATGCGACACTCCGCGTGGGTTCTCTTTTATTGATCGTTTTTCTTACCGCGTGACCCTTTTCGTCCAGCGGAACGGCGTTTTTCTTGATCCAGCGCTGATAATTGCCCTTGAAACCGTCGTGAGTAAAATCGAAATCAGGCCATACACTGATTTGCTGGCCGTATTTCTTCAGGTAATCGTCGCACCAGGCGAAGTCCTCCCCGACAAAACGCTTTTCTTCGTCGAGATAGGTGTAAAACAGTTTCGGCACATAGCCATGCCCCTTCAATTGCATGGTCTCTGCCGATTCGCTCATTTCCTCGAGGATATTGCGCCGGATGCACAAAAACCCCGTGGCAACCCGGTTGCACATGAGAAACCCCGCCTCGTCGAACCACAACCGATCAACACCGTCTTTCGACAGTTCCGGATGTGGCGTCCAGCGAATCGGATATTCCTCGATATCCTGTCGTTTCCGGTAGGCACCGGCAATTACAGGACGTTCTTTGGTGCAATGCCTGACCACCTCGACAAAAGCCCGTGGCTCGAACTTGAGGTCCGAATCGATAAACAGGAAATGCGTACAGTCTGGATAGTCTTCGATGAAAAACTTCACGAACAAATTTCTGGCAAGGTCAATAAACGCACTGTTCCCCATGACCGCTGCCGTAATACGGATTCCCACAACGGTAGCCGCCTGAGCCGCCTCCATGCAGGACTGCGCAAAGTCTCCGTGCACCTTGCCGTCATACGCCGGAGTAGCAACGTATACGTGCGGCACATCGTAGATATTCTTGTTCGCAATCTTTTTTTCTTTCATCCCTGCCCCATTAAAAAAAGGGGGCCGGAGCCCCCGAGTGATTACAGAAGGTCGAGCTCGTACATATGCCTGTTAGCCAGTTCCGGATAGAGACCGGCAAAGCCCCACAGGACATCGATACGACACGGAACCGTGTCAGAACTGATCGTGTACTGCTTGGCCAGACGCATCGAAATGCCGTCTTTTTGAGCCCTTGAGCCCCATGCGCCGTACTTCGACACATCATCAAGGTCTGCCGTGGCGAACACGAAAGCATCCTTGTGGAACTGAAGATCCTGGCCAAATGCCGAACTGATCGCACCGATCTGTACAACCGAATGGTTGTCCATTGTGGTCGATCCCGACAGTACACAGTTCTGGTATGCATTTCCGGTGCCCCAGATAACGCCCGGCTTCACCGTCACGGTATAGCTGTTCGCTGCCGTGGTCAGGGTGATGTCACTCTGAACAACGAAGGTCTGCAGCTTGCCCGTATTGGCTTTCGTCTCCGGATGAACCGCATACAACTGGTCGATGGTGATGATGTCGCCGGCCTTTAGTGTATCTGCCGTAACACCGTTTACCGACAGGTCGGTCTGCGATACCCATACGTTCTGCGTTGTCGTGCCCGTGCCCAGAGTAGCGCCATCGGTCAGCGCGGCTGCACTGTCGAGGTTTCCAGTGGTATGCGATGGCAGCAACGTGTTTTCGTACACATCGAAACCACCAGTACGACCCATCATTCCCTCACGGTACTGGGCGCGAATGTTGTCCTGAGACTGGAACAGCCCCTTGACCGCATCGTTGAACTCCACCTGGGAATCAGGCGACAGCAGAGCCGTTCGCTGGCTCAGCGGACCCAATTGCTTGGTGATGTTGGCGCCGCCTTGCTGGAACCGCTTGTAGGTGATCTTTCCGTCGGTCGTCGCGTTGGTGTAGTTGTTCACCAGCTTGTAAGCCACCGAAAGCGCATCGCCCTCGATCTTTGCGGCCAGCTGGGCCATTGCCGGGTCGATGATCCGCTCGTTGAAATCGTCCAGGTTCATGGTCAGGTCAACCGTGGTGAACGACACGTCAACACCATACTGGCTGGTGATAGACAACGGCGTGGAACGCTCGTAGTGATCCTGCGGGGTAAGAGTTGCACCCGTTCTGACCGTGTATCTCGACGGCATACGGATGTTCAGGGTCTGGCCTATTTTAGCGCCAGTCTGCGCAAAACGATCATCGTATTGACGATTGACGTTGCCCACGAAATTCAACTTCTGGTGCAGAACGTCCAAAGACTTACGAGTGATCATCAGCGGCGTAAGAATGTTATTTGCAGCCACTTAATTATCCTCTGAGTTTAGCTTTTCGCTTTTCCTCCGCTTTGAACCATTCCTCATCGGATAACTTGTCTGATGCCGGGTCGGTAGGTGATACCCGAAGCCCTGCATCCGACCCTTTGATCTTGGCCGGCGGCGGGGGAGCCTTGCTGACCTTCTTCGGTATCGCCGCCTTCTTTGAAGTCTTCAACTCCACTTCCAGCAACGTCATTCGACGAACCATGTCACGTTCAGGCAGTCGTGAAAGCTCCAGAGCAATATCCGTGTTCTTGCCGAGATAATACGCCAGCTGCGGGCCAAGTTCGGACGCATGAATTTCACGCGCCATCGTAGGGGTAATCACGAGACTGGGGTTGCCATCGGGACTGATAACGTCCTGGTAGTCCTTCGCCTCTTCCTCGAACTTCGCTGCCCGCTCCAGAAACTGGTTGTAGGTACGTTCTGCCTCGGTCCTGGTCTGGAATTGCTTTGCGACCCGTTCCGCTGCCTCCGTTGCCCGCTTTTCGATCCGTTCCTCAAGATACGATATGTACTTGTTCTGGTCGTAATCGAAGTCTTCCAGCGTCTTCGCGTCTTCCTTCGGCTTGCTTAACTGCTCTCGCAGTTCCGCAATCTCACGGTCTTTCTCCTGAGCCTTTCGGTCCGCGTCATAAAACCGCTTGGTCAGCTTGTCAATCCGCTCCTGTAGCGGATTTGTTTTTTCCTCGAGGTTGTCGTCCTCGGCAGTCGGTGACTCTGCTTCGCTTTCACTGCCCTTGCTTTCGACCTCTTCAGCCTCCGCCTCCGATGCCTCAAGTTCGGGGTCCTGACTCGCGTCTGCACCCTCCGGAATCTCCGGTTCAATCTCAGCCATGTTGTGCGCCTTTACAAGCGAATTTTGCCGCCTCTAAGCCTCGGCGTCGGGCAATATCTTCAGACTTCCCTTATCCCGTACAGCCTTCAACGAACGCTTGCTGCCATCGGAATATTGTACATCTGCTATAAGTTTACCACCGTCCCTGCGGGTTTGTATATCAACCGGCTCACGGCCGGCCTTAGCCTCGATTTCGGACGTTTTCTGCTTGATTTTCTGCAGCTCGTTATCGGCTATCTGCATAAACGATGCCAGCGCATTGTCGAGTGATGTGACCGTTAAGGTCGTCTCGTCAACATCGCGCATCTGTGCCTCTTTCACACTCAGGTTGGCTTCTTTGCTGATAAGGTTCGCATCCTTGACCACAAGCCCGGACTCTTTCTGCACCAGCTTCAAAAGCTCCTGCGCCACGTGCGCATCGAACTCAGCACGGGCCGCCTTGATATTGGCCAGTTCGGTCTTCAACTCCGCTTTCTGCTTTTCGGATGCCGATTTATCGGTTTCGAGCTCTGCCGCTGCCGCCTGCACCAATTGACCGTGCTGCTGCACCTGCTGCATGGCCTGTTGCACCTTCGCCATTGCCTGCATGACCTCCGGCGGCATTTGCTTGTCTTTGCCCAGCATGTCCTGAATCGGCTGCGGCAATATGGTCTTGATACGTTCGGCAATGTCATCGGCATAAGGCAGGTCCATAGACTTCATCACCAGGTCACCGGCAATTTCCATGATCTGCGGGAATTGCTGCGCCAGCTGGCCGTAAGTCTCGGCCGCCTCCTGCCTCAAGGTCGAGAAGTTCGGACCCACCGTTACCGTTACGTCATAACGACCCGATGCCATATCGTTGATAGTAATGGTCTTGCCCGTGGCATTGTCGAACACCACCTGGTTCACCTTTTTGTAATCCTCGGCACCATCCGACCCCAGTACCCTCAATTCCCGTTCCGTGTCATAAATGGCCGGGATCAGGTCCAGCAACAGCTCGTAAGTCCGCTTGATGCCCTTCGCCATGTTGTCCTGGTAATTGAAGGTCGCGATCTCGCCCTGCTGCTGACGGGCATAAATCGCCCGACCGGACTGGGAGTCGGTCTTGTTACCCAGCGAATCGTCGAATATGCCCGTAACCGCTTTAATCTCGTCAGAAGAAATCTGTGATTCGGCAATCAACGCCGCCGGTACAGGGGATTCCGACATCATCTGCGGAGGACCGGGCGCCTTCGGATCGGCGTTATACAGCTGGAACGGCAGATTTTCCTTGTGTGCCCGAGTCCACTGGTCCGTAAGCCCCTCTGCCTGCGCTGCCGTCGCCCAGAACTTGGACTTCGGCTGCATCGCGATCTTCTCCGAAATAGAGGTTCTGGCGACGTTATAGGCCCGCTGCGCGTCTTTGGCGAACCGAGGCAGGCCCCACCAATGGGTTTTTCCGTCGATCTGCACGTACTCACCGTAGATCATCACAAACGGGAACATAGACCCCGCCCATTCCGTGGGCTTTTCGATCACACCCTGGCCCGAGACGATGCAATGCATGATCTTCGACGTCTGAACCTCGCGGCGAGCAATAATCAGGCTCGATTGCGCAGGGTCTTTGGCAATGGCCAGCCCTTCATCCGATTCAGAATCGACAATCTTGACCTCTTCCTCGTTCGGGAACTGCATTTTCCACAGTTCTTTGATATGCGGCTTTTTCCACCAGTATTCCGCTATCCTGACCTGATCTTCATCGTTCCAGTCCGCATCGTCAAAGCCCCCAAGCGTCTCGAAGTCGATCTTGTCGGCCTTCGGGTATTTCGACTCGTAAGCCTTTTTCGAGATACGTTCGGTCAATATCCAGTCTTCGGCATCACGTTTCAGGAAGTCTTTGGCCGATGGATCGCAATACAGGCAAAACGGGTTTCCTATCGGTCGGATGAACAGATCCTGATCGAATGCCGTGGTAGACGAGTATTCCGTATCGACCCTCCATGCCGCCATACCGGCATTGACCTGGTATTCAGCCGCGTAGTCGATCACCGTATCGCCATCACTGACGTTCCAGATATTACGTATCAGCCCTTCCTTGATCTCGGCTGTCTCTACATCGCCGCCCTCGACAGCCCTGACCTTGCCGGCCGGTCGATTAGCCCGCATGTCGTTGATAATGCGTTTGCCCGAAATACGCAGTTTGTTGAACTCGTAGCAAGGTCTTTTACCCCGCTCGATCTTCATGTTCTCATCCCATTGCGCACCAGGGATGTTTACAAACTTCATGTCCTCCATACCATAACGACGGTTTTCTTCGTCCGCCTCGTACATGATCCTGTACCGATCCATGACCTTTTGGAGCAGGTCTTTAGGCTGCATATCCACGTTCAAATCCTCGATAGGGGTCACTGACCCTGACAGGGTTATTTACCAGCTGGTCAGCGACTACAGCAGTGTAACAAAAAGACTCAGCACCATGACTCCAGTCATCCTTCTTCGGAGCTCGACGTTCCTTGTCCGTATCCGCATTGGCCGGAATGTTGTACTTGAACCGTCTCAAACAGTTCATCAGATCCTTGCCGCCGTTCTCGGTGTTGATATAGCAGGACCGAAACAACCGGCGCCCCTTTTCAATATAGTTTTCAATACCGATCTGCGGAACGTCTTCGACCTTCCAGCCCAATGCCTCCATAACCGCTTTATGTGACTCGCCGGTCTTCGGGTCTTTGTGGGCCGAGTCGTGAGGCATGAAAATGTTGCCCCAACGATATTCCTTCAAAGCCTGGTCATTGCGAAGGTCTGCAGTAATCAGGTCATAGGTACTGTTTCGCCATTCCCTGTACCCGACAATCTGCACAGTCGAGGCAAAACGCTGCGCCAGCGTCATCGTCATCACCCCATAGCCCAGGTCCATGATGCCATGCACCAATCCCATAGGATCGCAGTCAACTGACCGAAAACGATTGTCCCGCTCGAACCGGGCGACCTCATTGGCAAAGATAGCGCCCTCGACCGCCGGCTTTGGCTTGCCTTCCCATACGTAATTGTACGTAGGTTTTCCGTCCTCGATATCGTCATCAAAGTCCTGGGTCCGTTCCCTTTCAAGCACATCAGGAAACCACGGGTTGTCCCTCCACGACATGAATATAGCCAGTGAATCGTGCCGTCGATTGGTGATAAACCGCTCATACGTCGGATCGGTGGCGAGCTCCGGATTGAACTCGACCCATATCTCCGAATCAGGTTCCCGAATGGTCGGGATAAGCACCCGCCATGAATTGTCTGAAATAACATGCGCCTCAGCGACCCAAACCCGTGTCACACCCTCGAGTGACTTGAGCTTGGCAGCGTCCATGTCTCTAAGACCGGCAAAGATGAACGTGGTGCCGTTCAGTCCTACGATCTCGGTTTCCTTGACCGTGTAGAAATGCTCGAGCCCCAATATCTCGATCTGGCGCTTCAGAACGAAATGCACCGATTCCTTGATGGTTCTCTGTATCTCCCTTGCGCAAAGGATGCGCTCTCGCTGGGCCATGCCAAGACGCAGCAGGCACCTTGCGAACGACCAGGTAGCGCCTTTCCCCCTGCCACCGTAGACAATCTTGTACCGCGCACTCTGATAAATCAGCGGTAACAGCTTCTCGGGGATCTCAATAGGAACTTCATTCGGCATCGGTTTGTTTCGAGGGAATGCCGGCAATCGGATAGCTGATTTCGACCGGGCCACCATCGGCTCCGGTATGTTCAGTGGCTTTCAGGTCTGGCAGGCATTTCTTCAGCAGGATATCAATTGCCCTTACCTGGGTTTGCGTCAAATCGACTTTTCCAAGCGCATGATCTTCAAGGCGATTCAGAAGCATACTCACCCGTATGGATTCCTTGTGCAGATCGGCCTGTCTTTTGGTTAGTCGGGCAGCCACTAGTGCACCGTATCCGGTGTCAGGCTGTCTGTAATCATGGCGAACTGGGATTCTGTGAGCTCAACCGATTCGATCAGCTCACCCACGAAATCCCAGCCGTTCTCGACAGCAATCATTTCAGCCCCGGCCATTGAGTCGGCATTGTAGATTTGACCGACTGTACCATCTTCTGTTTCAAGATCTGCCAGGTAAAGTGCCATCAGCTTATCCCGTAAATGTTTTCCACCTGGTAAATAGTTCTGCCGGTGGATTGGGTCGAAAGTCCGGCATCGGCCTGTACCAGTATCTGCTTTCGTTCTATGTCGTTGGTGTCGTCCTGGATTGCATTGACCGTCGCAGGGATTGTCAGGCTCACAGACGAGGCAGGAGACACGCTGGTCCAGTCCAGTACGGTCTGTCTGGTCTTCAGGCAATCGACCTTGTAGCGCACTGTGGTTGGCGTAGCAGCGGCCTTTGTGGCCCTTGTACGGAAATATACCGTGGCCGTGAAGTTGTCGCCTTCCTTCACCCGTGTTTTCGGGAGCTGTATTTCGACCTGATCCATTAGTTCAGTACCGCCATAATCAGAATAGCAAAGTCTTCCTCTTCCTCGGCTTTCCTGACCTCTCGGTCCAGCGCCTCAAAACGACCGTATTTCGGCGTTTCTATGGCCTTGTCGAAAGCCCGTTTTACCTTGTCACCGTACTGCGCAAACTCCTGTCCGTGAATCTCAAGGGCAATCTCTCGATCGATACCCTGCAGTTCCGATAACGCCGGAATCAGTTCGTTAGCTGGAACCGTCATAAAATGCGACTTTCCATGTACCGCCGCCGGCCACTCCGAAGTATTCACCGATGTCTGGTGCCAGGTACGGACTGGTCGCCGTGGCTATCGGGTTGGTGCCAAAAACGAAGTGCGCCTTTGCGTCACAGATAATACGCACGAACATCGTTCTGGGCGATGTGCTGAATGCCGCACTCTGCGTCGTGAACGTAAAAATGACGTTCTGAGATGGCAAACTCGGCTCTGCAGCCACCGGCACCACACGCCCGCTGCTATCCACTACCAGCGATGTGTATTCGCTGATTTTACAGGTCGCAGCAAACGATGGAAACGCCATCAGGCATAAAATAATCGCTATTAGTTTCTTCATGGTCCTATGCTCACACCTCGAATAAGTTTCGTTTTTCCACTGGCTGACGACTGAATGCAGTTCGGGTAAATTTCGCCCAATGACACGCCAACACTGATAAGTTCCAACGGATTATCCACTTCTGACAGCTTTTCCGGCGATTGGCTTACAATATCACCTACAGGAACCGTCGTGCTGCACTCACCGGAAGTGGATATGCTTACCCCTTCATACCACGGCGCCACAGCATCCACAGCCGTGATACAAGCCGCTACCGTGTCTCCGGTGCAGTCCGGCATGGTCCAAGTATCAATCACGTAGACCGTTACGTCGAACACACTGGCCAGCAGTCCGGGGTCTTGACATATATTGTCCAGAGTTACGCCCGACTCGTTCTCTACTGTCGGCGTACCGGAAAGCGTGCCGTCAACAGCTAACGACACACCAGTTGGCCACGCTCCTGCCCTCGTAATGTACGTCAGCGGCTGGGAATCTGCGTCCCCGCAATAGCCGGACAAGCTAACGCCGGACAACGCCACATTGATATCCCATATCAATATATCCGGCAGCCCTTCCAGTGTCGGCGCCGAATTGAACAGGTACAGCTTGTCATAGG